>Ga0209466_1000072_pt1 | contig 21437 bp, 21 predicted proteins | sample PanSoiPlo30MoBio_FD_188323 | JGI IMG/M metagenome (GOLD analysis project Ga0209466, IMG submission 188323) | Tropical forest soil microbial communities from Panama analyzed to predict greenhouse gas emissions - Panama Soil Plot 30 MoBio (SPAdes)... | ecosystem: Environmental > Terrestrial > Soil...
GGGCACGCTCGACCGCTTCCCCGGGCTGAAGATCATCGCGGCGCATGGCGGCGGCTATCTCGCATCCTATGCGGCGCGCTCCGACCACGCCTGCTTCGTGGCGCCGCACAACTGCAATCCCGATATCGTGCTGAAGAAGAAGCCGAGCGAATATCTGAACCAGCTCTATTTCGACGCCCTCGTGTTCACGCCGGAAGCGCTGCGCCACCTGGCGGCGCAGGTGGGCTCGAGCCAGATCGTGCTCGGCAGCGATCATCCGATCCCGTGGGAGCAGCACCCGGTCGACCACGTGTTCGCCACGACCACGCTCTCGGATGATGAAAAGGTCGCGATCCTCGGTGGCAATGCCGCGCGCCTGTTCGGCATCAGCACATAGGCCCCTCGGGATTCGACAGCGCGGCGAGGACGCAATGCCGCACGACGTGCATCTGGTCGGCAGCGTGCCGCTCACCAATGCCGAGGAGGTTTTTGCGACCGTCAGCGCCGCGCTCGGGCCACGGCTCAAGCGCATTCCCGACGGCGAGACGGGCGCGCGCAGCGACTGGATCACCTGGCTCGAGCCTGAGTTCGCCGACAATCCGGCCCTGGAGAAATCCGACCAGGTGTTCCGCCTGCACGCGCAGGGGACGCCGCGCGTGCGCTACCGGCTCAAGCCGGGCCGGTCGATCGACGACGTGCGCTTTGCCAATCTGCACTATGCGGATATTGCCAAGGAATCCTATGCGGTCTTCCGCCGGCTGAAAGCGGCGGGAAAAATTGCTGCCGCAACGCGCTTCCAGGTCGACCTGGTGCCGGCGCATTCGGTGCTGTGGCTGTTCCTGGTCGACGAGCTCACCGCCGCAATCGATCCGATCTACAACGCGGCGGTGCGGCGCGAGATCGACAAGATCGCGGCAGCAATCCCACGCGACGAGCTTGCCATCCAGTTCGACGTGGCGTCGGCGGTGTTCGCGCGGCTGCAACGTGAGGAGGTGAGCGCCTACGGCCGCACCAAAGACGAGATGCAGGCGCGCTTCAGCGCGATCCTGATCGAGCTTGGCAACCATGTGCCGGCCGGTATCGAGCTCATGTTCCACCTCTGCTACGGCGACTCGAACCATCGCCACGTGGTCGAGCCGACCGACATGGGTGACATGGTCGAGTTCACCAACCGGCTGGTGCGCGGCCTGAAACGTCCGATCGACCTCGTGCACATGCCGGTGCCGCGCGACCGTTCGGACGATGCGTACTTCGCGCCGCTGCGCGACCTGGCGCTGCCGCGCGAGACGCAGCTCTGCCTCGGCCTCGTCCACTACACCGACGGCGTGGAGGGCACGATGCGGCGGCTGGCGACAGCGCGCCGTCACGCCCAGAAATTTGCCATTGCCACCGAGTGCGGGTTCGGGCGCCGCGACCCCAAAACCATTCCCGAGCTACTGCGCATCCATGCACAGGTCGCCGAGCTCGATTGAGTCTGCCGGCGATCCGCCTTCCGCACGGTAGCGTTTTCACCTATCGTTGCAGTGAGGCCGCCACGCAAACGAGAGGGAGGGAAAGACATGTCACGATTGTCGCAAGGACTGCCGGCTGCTGCGCTCACCCTTGCTGCCGTGATTGGAGGCGCCGCGACGGCGCAGGCGCAGGGACTGGTGCAGACACAGAAACTGTCGGCGCCGCTTGCCAACGAGCTCGTCGGTGAATCGGTCGCGCAATGCGCCCAGAAGGGCTACACCGTGACGGCGGTCGTGGTCGATCTCGACGGCGTGCGCCAGGCCCTCCTGCGCGGTAACGGCGCGCCGATCCACACGCTCGACAATGCCTTTTACAAGGCCTATTCGGCCGCTTCGCTGACGCTGGCGCGCAAGGAAGACAGCACCAAGGCGGTGGCCGACCGCATGGCCAAGGCGGCGCCCAGCACCGTGCCGCAGACCCCGCTGCCCAACGTCACCTATGCGGTCGGCGGCGTCACCATCAAGGTCGGCGACACCGCGATCGGCGCGATCGGCGTCAGCGGCGCGCCCGGGGGCCAGTTCGACGAGGAATGCGCCCGCGCGGCGCTCGCCAAAATCGCGGACCGCATGAAGTAACATGCCGCGAACGCTATTCGAAAAAATCTGGGAGGCGCACCTGGTGGCGCGCCGCCCGGACGGCCGCGAGCTCATCTACATCGACCGCCACGTGCTGCACGAGCTGCACGCGCCGCACGCCTTCGAGCAGCTGGAGAAGCAGGGCCGGCCGGTGCGGCGGCCGGACCTGACGTTCTCGATCCAGGACCATACCGTCGCCACCCAGCCCGGCCGTACCGACGACACCTATCCGTCGGGCGCGGCCTTCCTCCGGGCCATGCGCGAGGGCAGCCGCAAGAACCGCATAAGGCTGTTCGACATCGACGATCCCGAGCAGGGCATCTGCCACGTGGTGGCGCCGGAGCTCGGCATGGTGCTCCCGGGCGCGACCCATGCGGTGCCTGACAGCCATGCCAGCACGGTGGGCGGCCTCGGCGCGCTGGCCTTCGGCTGCGGCACCAGCGAGCTCACCCACATCCTGGCGACGCAGGTGATGGCGCTCAAGCGGCCGAAGCGGATGCGCATCCGGCTGGACGGCCGGCTCGCCCCGCACGTCACCGCCAAGGATGTGGCGCTGCGCATCATTGCCGAACTCGGCGTCGCGGGCGCGCGCGGCCACGCCGTCGAGTATGCCGGCGGCGCGGTCGCCGCGATGCCGATCGAGCAGCGCATGACGCTGTGCAACCTCAACATCGAGATGGGCGGCCGCTCGGGGTTCGTGGCGCCGGACGACAAGGCTTTTCAGTGGATCGCCGGACGCCCATTCGCGCCGACGGGGACCTCGTGGGATCGCGCGCTCGCGCACTGGCGCATGCTCAGGAGCGACGACGGCGCCGCCTTCGACTGCGAGCACGTGCTCGACTGCGGCACACTGGAGCCGCAGATCACCTGGGGCACCGATCCGAGTCAGGTGGTGGGCATTTCCGGCCGCGTGCCCGATCCGGCCGCGGTCGAGCCGAGCCGGCGCGCAGGCTGCGAAAGCGCCCTCGCCTATATGGGGCTTGAGCCCGGCATGGCGCTCGCCGGGCTCGCCGTGAACCGCGTGTTCATCGGCTCGTGCACCAACAGCCGCCTGCCCGACCTGCAGGCGGCCGCCGACGTGGTGCGCGGGCGCCATATCGCCGAGGGCGTCATCGCCATGGTGGTGCCCGGCTCGAGCAGCGTGAAGCGCGCCGCCGAAGCCGTCGGCCTCGACCGCGTGTTCCGCGATGCCGGGTTCTTCTGGGGCGAATCCGGCTGCTCCATGTGCGCCGGCGGCAACGGCGACCGCGGCGAGCCGGGCGAGCGCTGCGTGTCCACCACCAACCGCAACTTCGAGAACCGCCAGGGGCCGAAGGTCCGCACGCATCTGGTGAGCCCGGCGACCGCCGCCGCCACCGCCATTGCCGGGCGCATCGCCGACGTGCGGCAATTGCTCGGGAGCCAGGCGTGATGCAGCCGTTCCTCCGCCATACCGGCATCGCGGTGCCGCTTCTCCGGGACGACATCAACACCGACCAGATCGCGCCGGTGCAGGCGATGCGCAGCCTCAAGCCCGACTACAAGGCGCTCCTCTTCATGCGCGCGCGCCGCCGCGATGACGGCAGCGAGGATCCGGATTTCGTCCTCAACCGGCCGCAGTTCCGCGATCCCGGCATCCTGGTGACCGGGCACAATTTCGGCTCCGGCTCGTCACGCGAGGCCGCCGTCTGGGGCATGCTGGCCAACGGCATCCGCGTCATCGTGGCGAAAAGCTTTGCCGACATCTATCGCGAGAATTGTTTGCAGAATGGCCTGCTGCCCGTGACGTTGACTCCGGGCGATGCCGACGCCTTCATCGCGTGCGTCGTGAAGGCGAACGGCGCGGCGCCGTTCACGGTCGACCTCGAGACGCAACGCATCAGCGGGCCCGAGCGGCTCGACCTCGCCTTCGACATTCCGCCCGCCGACCGCATGCGCCTCATCGAAGGGCTCGACGACATCGGGCTCACCCTCAAGCAGAGCGACGACATCGCCCGCTTCGAGCAGCGCATGGCGGCCGAGCAGCCGTGGCTGCAAAGCGCGGTCGACAACCGCGCGACAGACTCGGCAGGCCCCCTCTCCCCAGCGGGGAGAGGGATGGGGTGAGGGGGCAAGTGACGCTTGACCGGCTTGTTCCCCCTCGCCCGCGCCTTCGGCGCCACCTCTCCCCATTGGGAAGAGGTGGAGCAAGCGGCGCGGCACTGCCTACGCCTGATTCAGAGGAGGCATGACATGAGCATCCGCAAGACATTCCGAGCCCTCATGGCGGGCCAGCGCCTGGTGCTGATGCCGGGCGCCTATGATGCGCTGTCGGCGCGCATCATAGAGGCCGAAGGCTTCGACGCCATCGTGGCGGGCGGCTATGCCGCCATCGGCAGCATGCTGGCGCAGGCCGACATGGGCCAGTCCAACATGCGCGACTATGCCGACCACTACGCGCGCATCTGCGCCGCCGTCGAGATTCCGGTCTACGTCGATGCCGATACCGGTTTCGGCGGCGTCAACAACGTGCGGCAGATGGTGCGCGCCTTCGAGGCCGCCGGCGTCGCCGGCCTGTTCATCAGCGACCAGGTGTTCCCCAATCGCTGCGGCTACTTGCCAGGCAAGCAGATCGTGCCGGTGGAGCAGATGCTGGCCAAGCTCAAGGCGGCGCTCGACGCGCGGCGCGACGGCAACCTGTTCATTGCGGCGCGCACCGATGCGGCCGGTGTCGAAGGCGTCGATGCCGCGATCGCGCGCTGCCAGCTGTTCATGGAGGCCGGCGCCGACATGGCGAAACCCATGGGCGTCGACACGATCGACGGCATCAAGCGGGTGCTGCGCGAGGTCGGCGGGCCGCACATGGCGACACTGTCGCAGGCCGCCGGCCCCAAGGCGCGCAGCCTGGCCGAACTGGAGGCCGCGGGCGTGGTGGCGGCTACCTTCCCGTCGGTGGCGCTGTTCGCCGCCGCCAACGCGGTGCGCAACGTGCTGCGCCTGCTCAAACGCGACAACTCGCTGGCACCCTGCCAGGAGCATCTCATTCCGCTCGACGATTACTACGACCTCGTCGGGCTGAAGCCGCTGCTGGCGCGCGAGGAGAGTTTTGACCAGGCCGCCGCCGCGCTGGTGCACAAACGTGCCGCTGAGTAGTCATTTGAGGTCCTAGGAGCTGCGTTGTTGGCTCAGATGCGCAACTTGCTCCACCTCTCCCCGCGTGCGGGGAGAGGTCGATTTGTGAGCGGAGCCCTTGCGAAGCGAAGCAAATCGGGTGAGGGGGCGTTTCCACAAGCTCGGACTCGTGGAAGCGCCCCCTCACCCGGATTCCTTCGCTCCGCTGCACTTCGCTTGGAATCCGACCTCTCCCCGCACGCGGGGCGAGGTGGAGCAAGTGGCTTGTGCGTCATTCTGCAGACCATTGCCGCGCTTGCAGTCTGCATCTTGATCGTCGCAACGGCCCACGCCCAAAGCGCCCCGGACTTCTACAAAGGCAAACAGATCCAGCTGATCGTCGGCTATGAGCCGGGCAACGACTACGATCTCGGCGCCCGCATGCTGGTGCGCTATCTCGCCCGTCACATTCCCGGACAGCCGACGATCATCGTGCAGAACATGCCGCAGGCGGCCGGCGTGGTGGCGGCCAACTCGCTCTACATCCGCGCCCCGCGCGACGGCACCGTGATGGCCTCGATCTCGCGCAATCTCCCCAGCCAGGCCGCCATGGGGCTGCCCAACATCGAGGCCGATCCGCGCCGCTTCATCTGGCTCGGCGCCACCTCGTTTCCCGGCCGCGTCTGCGTGGCCTCGACAGCCGCCGCGGTCAAAACCCCGGCCGACCTGTTCACGCGCGAGCTGATGGTGGGCAGCGTCGGCACCGGCTCGTCGACCAGCATCGTGCCGACGGTGCTCAACCGCGTGCTCGGCACCAAGTTCAAGCTCATCGAAGGCTACCGCGGCGCCCAGGACATCGTGCTGGCGATGGAGCGTGGCGAGGTCGAGGGCCTGTGCGCCTCGCTCGGCCAGTTCCGCACCCACGAGCGGCTCATCCGCAACGGCAAGATGCGCTTCATTCTGCGCGCCGAAGAAGCCGTCATGCCGGATATCCCGGACGTGCCGTCGATCTTCGACTTCGCCAAGAGCGAGGAGCAGCGGCAGCTCATGCGCTTCGTCTTCTCCTCGACCGAGTTCGGCCGGCCCTACGTGTTTCCGCCTGACGTGCCGCCCGAGCGCGTGGAGATCATGCGCCGCGCCTTCGTTGCGGCGGCGAAGGATCCGGAGCTCGTCGCCGAAGCGGAAAAAATCAAGCTGGACATGACCTACCGCCCGCCCGATCACCTGGCGCGGCTGGTCACCCAGCTCTACGCAACGCCGCCGGCGACGATCGAGACGGTCAAGAAGATCGTGCCCAATCTGCGCTGACGCCTTGTAGCCCGGATGAGCGAAGCAAAATCCGGGAACCTCGCCACCTTGCACCGCCGCCCCCGCATATCGCTTCGCTCATGCGGGCTACTTCGCCTCCAGCAGCATCTTCTCCAGCGTGAACGGCGCGCCAGCATGCTTCGGTTCCTTCACGGGGACGCCCATGAAGCGCGAGGCTTCCTTGAACCACTTGCTGCGCGGCGGAAAACCCCACGGCCGGTTGCGCATGTAGGACAGATCCCAGCGCACCGGTTCGTTCTCGATGTCCATCATCTGGTAGTGGGTGTTGAACAGTTCGATGCGGTGGCCATCCGGGTCGCGAAAATAGGCGAACAGCGCGTGGCCAGGGCCGTGGCGCGCCGGACCGTGCTCGAGGTTGGCGCCGAAGCCGTGGCTGGCGGCGACGTCGCAGGCATGGATGATGTGCTGCGCGTCCGGCACCGTGAAAGCGGCGTGATGCAGGCGCGGACCGGGCCCGCCGGCAAACACGATGTCATGCGGATTGCCCTTGCGCTGCAGGAACACGAACACCAGGTCGTCGGTGCCGTCGACTGCGATGTATTCCGACAGACGGAAACCTATGGCGGAATAGAAGTTGCAGGCGCGCTGCACCTCAGGCGTCACGATCTGGAAATGATCGATGCGGTGCGGACATGGTCCCTTGAACACCTGGAACTGCACCACCATGCGCGGCCGCGTCGTCATGGTGGCGCACAGTTCGAGCGGCGTGCCGACCGCGTCGCAGGCGTGTAGCGTCCGGCCCTGGTGCGGCACGTCGGCCCATTTGGCCGGCAGTGCGGCGCGCTCGAAGTGCGCCTTGGCCTGGTCGAGGTCGTCCTCGGTATAGACGCGCAGGCCGATGCGCTCGCACGCGGGCTCGGCCGCGGCGCGCTTGAGCACAAGGCTGTGATGGCAAGCCTCTTCCAGCCCGCGCAGGTAGATCGCATCGCCCGCCTCGTCGCTCACCACGAAGCCCATCGTGTCCACGTAGAAGGCGCGGCTCGCACCGAGGTCCTTCACGGTGAGGACGGCATGGCTGGCCCGCGTGCAGTTGAAGGGCGCCGGATAGGCGGCTTTCGGGATGCTCATCGAAAAAAATTCCTCATTAGTCTTGTGCCAGTATCGCCAGCGCGGCGGCCGGCGCGCAATGCGAGGCCTGCTGGCGCGCCTGTGGCGCGACGTCGAGCAGGTCCTCGAACGCCACATGCGTGCAGCCAAGGCGCTGCGCCACCGTGCGGACCAGACCGGCACCGATGCCGGCGCCGACGATCGGCGCGTCGGCCGGAAGACGCCCGGCCGACAGGACCAGCAGGGCGCCATCAAGGATGGCGCGGAACTGCGCCTCCGCGAACCAGCGGGCCAGCGCCGTCCACGCCGCCGCATCGGCATCGGCGGCGTCCCGTCCCACCATGCGGGCGAGCCGTGCGATCGAGGCGGCGACGGTTTTTTCGCGGCCGTCCGCCGTGGCCATCTGGTCGGCGCCGTCGGGCAGCGTGCCGAGAATGCGGTGCACGTCGGCCATGGTGGCAAAGTTCTCGTTGATCAACGGCGCCCAGCATCCGGCGAAGGGCGCGTGGCTGCCGACCGCCATGAGGAAACTGCGCACCAGCCCGGTATAGACGAGTTCGCCGGCGGCGAGGCGCTGGGCGTCGGTATAACCGCATGCCGCCACCGCCCCGCCGGCGACCGGCACGATGTCGGTGGTGGTCGAGCCGATATCGACGAACAGGGCCGCCGTAGAGGTATTGGCCACCACGGACGCGCTGGCGAACCAGTTGGCGGAGGCCACGTCCTCCACGTGCCGGTGCGCCGCGTCGGGGGAGATGAAGCCGGCGCGGCCGGCGTAGAGCGACACGGCGCCCGGCGCGAGCGCGCGCACCGCCAGCGCCGACAGACGTTCCACGCCCTCCTGGCGCGACGCGAACGTGTCGGCCAACTCGCCCGTCATGGTGACGACATGCCGATCGGCGCCGCCCAGGAGCGCCTTGGCATACGCAAAGGCCTCGGCCACGGCCTCCAGCCCGAACCGCAACGGGCTGGGCAGCTGGACGGCGTCGACGATGCGCGCATTGTCGCTGCGCGCCGCCTTGAGATGGGCGCCACCGATGTCCCAGCCGATCGTGATGCTCATGCTCGACGCCTCTCCGGTGGCGGCGCATGATAGCGGCGGATGCGGACAGCGTCGCCACCTCGCCAGACATGGACGTCATACCGGTCATCGATCTCAAGAACGGCCAGGTGGTGCACGCCCGCCGCGGCGAGCGCGCGCGCTATGCGCCGATCGCCACCCCGCTCGCACGCAGCAGCGATCCGGTCGACGTCGCCCGTGGCTTGCTGTCGATCCATCCGTTCCCGGCCCTGTACGTGGCCGATCTCGACGCTATCATGCGCACGGACGACAACCGCGCCGCGCTGGCGCGCCTTAAGGCCGCATTTCCCGGCCTCACGCTCTGGGTCGACAGCGGCATTGCCGACGTTGCGGCCGCTGAAGCCTGGCTCGCCGGGGGCCACGACCGCCTCGTCATCGCCAGCGAATCGCAGCCCGATGGCGCACTGGCGCGGCGCCTCGCCGATCACCCGCGCGCGATTCTGTCGCTCGATTTCCGCGATGCCGCGTTCCTCGGTCCGCCCGAACTGCTGGAGGATTGTTCCGCATGGCCCGGCAGCGTGATCGTCATGACGCTGGCGCGGGTCGGCAGCGGCGCCGGACCGGACGTGGCGCGGCTGGACACCATCCGCGCCTTCGCCGGACCGCGCCGGATCTATGCGGCCGGAGGCGTGCGCGATCGCGCCGATCTCGTCATGCTGCAACAGGCCGGCATCGCCGGGGCGCTGGTTGCCTCGTGCCTGCATGACGGGAGCCTGAGCGGCGCCGAAATCGCCACGCTGGGCAGCCGCCCGTAGAGCGAGATGACTTTTCTTCGAATCGTCATCTCGCTCTAAGTCATGCTTGGAGCATGATCTTTTCCGAAAACCGGTGTCCACTTTTCGGGATCATGCTCAAGCGGCGGGCGCGCAGGCGCCGCATTCGCGACGCCGTGCGGGCCCGATCGACGGAACGCCATCTCACCGTGCGAGTTGATTCCGGATGGCTCTCGGCCGCCACCCGGCGCGCCGCGCAAGTGGAGTATGCCCGATGAAAACCATGGTCATTCTTGCGAGCTGTGCGCTCCTGGCGTTGCAGATCGGCGCCGCGGGCGCCAGCCAGTGCACGAGCGACATCGAAAACCTGTCAAAAATCCTGGCCGCGCGGGATGCCGGCTCCGGTCCGACGCCGGGAGCCCCGCTGGGCCCCGGACAACATCCGCCGACCACGGCCATGAGCCAGGCGGATCAGAGCGGTGCCGCCTCGGCCGCCGTGGCGCAGGCGAACAAGCCGCAGCAACCGCCGACGGAAGCAATGAACAAGGAAACGACCGGCATGGCGCCGCCGGCCGCGCCGAAGGCCGAGGAACATCCGCCGACCGCCGTCATGAATCAGGCCACGCAGGGAAGCGCCGCCTCGCCGCAGGACGTGCAGCGGCAGAACCAGGGCCAGCCCACTGCCGCCCAGGAGGTGCAGGGTCAGATCTCGGACGCGCATGGCATCGCTGCTGCCATGGCGGCGCTCGAGCGCGCGCGCATGCTCGATCAGCACGGCCGCGAAGCCGACTGCCTGAGCGCCGTCGGCCAAGCCAAGCTCCTGTCCGGCGCGCGGTAAGAACCCGCACCACTCGCTGGTGAGCGTAGCAACTCGCGCCCCGCTTGCTCCCACCTCCCCTTGAAAAGGTTAGGTCGCCGAGCCCGGTCGTCGCCGGGCGAGGCGGGTGGGGATCAAACAGAGTTGCGAGACGCGATCCGTCGGCGAGGTGGGGGATCCCCACCCGGCGCGCAAGCGCGCGCCGACCTCCCCTTTTCAAGGGGAGGTGGCGCAAGTGGCATCGCCCCGCTCTTAGGGAAGCGCCGTAGCAGATCCGAAGCCGTCTAAGCCGCGAACGGGTGCTTGACCTGGTCGCGCTTGGCCACGACCTCGGCGGCCTTCGGCTCGCCGGACACCGCGCGCGCGATCGATTCCTTCACGGCCTTGTAATTGTATTCCTGGATCTTCTTGTCGTCCGCCGCTTCCCAATGGATGAACACGCCGACGCAGACGAAGAGATCGTCGGCCTCGTTCTGCGGAATGACGCCTTCGGCGACGCTGTCGGCCACCGCCTTGGCGACCGCGTGCTGGGCCGGACCGAACATCTGCACGGCCTGCTTGGCACCCTTGATGGTCACCTTATTGAACATCACAGTCGCCGGCTTGCACATCAGGTTGGGCCCGATCACCGCCAGCAGCGAGGTGAACCCGTCCTTGTTGTTGGTCAGGCAATTGGCGAATGCGGTCTCGGCAGCGCTGCCTCGCGGCCCCATGATCAGATCGATGTGAGCGACCTCGTTGCCTTCGCCAACCAGCGACTCGCCCACGCACAGCCCAGTTATCTTTGCCATGGCCACTTCCTCCCGAGCAAAAGCCCATATCCCGCCGACGCCGCTTGCGTTCGGCGGACGGCTACCCTTGTTTTCAGCGCCCGGCACGCGAATGCCGGACCGGTTGGCCGGATAGCTGCGGGACCCATCCCCCGCAGGTGAAGTCAATCACTGTTGCGCCGCGACGGCAAGCCGTCCTGGAGATATGCCGCAAACAGTGTGGCGACCGTGAGGTCGGCGCTGGTCCCGGGATTGATGTTGTTGCGCTTGAGCTGCCGGTCCCAATCCAGGAGCCTGTCCATGAGTTGGGCCGGCGGCGCCGCCAGCAGCCATGCGCACAGGTTCTGCGCCAGATGCCGCACCTCCTCGGCCTTCACGGCGCCATGCTTGCGCACGATATGGCTGTCGGGAAACGCCGCCAGGAAGGCGAGGAAAACTTCCATGGCAGCCCGGGCGGGGCCCCGCCGGCGAGCGCCAGCGAGCGCATCCGCGCCGGTGACGAAAACGTCCTCGAAATCCGAGACGTATTGGCGCGCGATGCGGTCGCGCTCCGCCGCCTCCGCCATGGCGGTGCGCAGCGAAACGGTGGGCGGCGCGCGCACGTCGTGGCGCGCCGCCGTCCCGAGCCCGCCCGGCGAGGCCAACGTGATGGCGCGGAACGCCAGCGCCGCATCCTCGACGTCGAGCGCCTCCAGGACGCCCGCCACCGTGGCCCGCAGGGCGGACGGGCGCCGATCGGAGGGCTGGTGCTCAGCGGCGGCCGCCAGCGGCGCGCACAGCAGGATGATGCCGAGATTGGTGTTGGTGGTCACCGCGGCGCGCGTGGCCTCGACGGCGCCCAGGATGCGGGCCCCCACCTTCGCGCCCGGTTGCGTCAGCGGCCCGGCGGCGACCGCGGCGCTGCGGACGAAATCGTTCGCCGTCATGCCATGGCCATCGGCGAAGACGTGGACGTTGCCGGGCTTGAGCGCCTGAAGCTCGTCGCGGCAGGCGGCCACAAAAGCTTGCGCGATTCGCTCGGCCACATCCGTCATGGGGAATCAACGCGCCCAGAACGTTTGCCGCCGTCGCCCTGGTGAAAGCGGGGCCCCACAGGCCGACCGAATCTCGCGCCGCCCCCGGTTATGGGTTCCCGCCTAGGCGGGAACGACGCCGAGTGAGCGGCGCGAGCCATCAGACCGCGCGGCGGGCGCGGTCGCGCAGCGCTGCCGCAACATCGCCGGCCAGCACCGCGGCGATGCGGACCGGCGCCACCTTCTGCAACCCCGACCACGCCGGCATGGAGTTGACCTCCAGCACCGTGGGCCGGCCGTCGGCGCCATGCAGAATATCGACGCCGGCGAACTCGGCGCCCACCGCGGCGGTGGCGCGCAGCGCCAAGTCACGGGTCTCCGTGTCGGCGACGGCCACCACCGGCCGCCCGCCCTGCTTCACGTTGGTAATCCAGTGCGCGGCATGCCGCATCATGGCGGCAACGACGCGGCCGCGCGAGACCATGAGGCGGAAGTCGCGAAAGCCGTCGCGTTCCGCCGCCACGAATTGCTGGAGATAGTAGACGCCGGCAACCTCGGCCGGCTGCGGCAGTTCCTCCGGCCGGCGGATCAGCCGCAAGCCCCGCCCCTGCGAGCCGAACAGCGGCTTGAGCACCAGCGGCGCTCCCGCCTGCGCCACGACCGCCTGCGCGGCTGCCCGCGATTCCGTCACCCACGTGGCCGGCGTCGGAATTTTGGCGCGCGCCAGCAAAAAGCTGGTCATCGACTTGTCGACGCAGCGCTCGATGGCGCGTGCGTCGTTCCACACCGGCGTGCCGAGCTCGCGCAGCGCGTGGAGTATGCCGAGCCGCAGCGTGACCGCCTCGAACGTGCCGCCCGACATCGCGCGCACCAGCACGGCGTCGGGCAGCCGGTCGAAGCCGGGCAGGCGCAGGCCGGCCGCCCGCTCGGTCTCGAGCGCGCAGGAGGGCAGCGTGACCGGGGTGGCGCGCACGCCGAGTACCGCGAAGGCGGCGATCAGCTCGCGCGCATGCCAGTCGGTGCGGTCGACCACCAGGGCAACGGTCGCCGCCGGCACAGCGGCGCCGAGGGCGGGCGTGTCACGTGAACGAGGCATCGAGCAGGCTCACGTCCACGCGCCCCTTGCGAAATGTCTCGCCGGTTTGCAGCGCCGTGACGATGACTTCCGCCGGGCTGAACAGTAGCGGATCGATGGCATAGAAATCGCCCTTGGCGCGCTTGAAAATCTCCGCGAACGGCCGGCCGTAGTCGCGCGAGCCCTCGCTCGGCAGCTCGTTGGCCAGCGCGTGCGCATCATTCGCCGAGCCGGTGACGTAGAGGTGCACCCGGCCGCCATACACGATGGCGTCGTTGGTACGCCCCATGGCGGTGACGAAGTCCGGATGCGGCGGCGCCAGTGGCGCGGCGCCCATGCCGTCGACGATGCGATCGAGCGGAAATTTCAGCTCGTGCGCCTTGTGCAGCGCCACTTCCAGCGCGCGCGCCACGATCTGGGTGGCGCCGGCGAGGCTCTGCGTCGGCGCGTAGATGATGGTCAGTTGCGCCGGCGCGACGTTGCAGGCTTGCGCCACCTGCTCCACCACCGGCGGCGGCGGCGGCCGCGCGCCCTCGATCACCAGCGTCGCTGTCGTCGCGTCATCGCGGTAGGTCACGACCTGGAAAACCGGGTCCTTGCGGGCCAGCGCGCGCGCCGGGCCGGAGGCCAGCGCAAAGAACGCGTCCTTGCCCTCGCCATGGGTGAGCCGCCAGCCGGCATACTGGCTGGCGAGGCAGGCGGTGACCGGATCGGAGCTGCGGGCAACGACGGTCCACGGCCAGCGCGGCGTCGCGGCCCCCGGCACGAGTTCGACCGCGCCCAGGCCGCCCATACAGATTTCCGCGATTCTCAGGCCCGCCGCGATGCTGCCGAGCGCCTGGCTGCCGGCATCGATCAGCGTCTCGCCGAGCGCGCCGCGCGTCACCGCGACGCGCAGCGTGGCGGCGTCGGCCGTGAGTTTTCCCACCAGCGCGGCGGCCCTCGCATTGACGCTGACGGCGCTCGCGCGCGTGGTGCTCATGCGGCCTTCTCACGCATCCAGGAGAGGACGAGGTCGCTGCGGCGCGCAAGCAGCTGCGTCGCTGCGTCGGGCGTATCGGCATCGGCGAGAACGGTGCACAGCGGCTCGCCCACGCCGATGGCAGTTCCGACCGCCGGCCGGTCGGCGGTCCACTCCGGCCATGCCACCGACGGGGCGAACGCAATGTCGTGCTCGGCATAGACGATGGCGGAGGCCCTGGCGGCGGAACGCGCGGGCGCGCGCTCGGGCAACAGGCCGCGCCAGGCGTCCACGTGCAGCGCAAACAGCGAGCCCTGCTCCGGCGCGAAAATGTCGAGCGTCGCGCCGGGACGCGGGTTGATCTCGATGAGCCAGAACGCGTCATGGTCGACGAGGAAGTCCACGCTGTTGAGGCCGGTAAGGGGTATCGCGGCGGCAGCGCGTTGGGCCGCCACGGCCAGCACTGCCGCGGTCGCGGCCGCAACCGCGGCCGGCGCGACGGCGCCGCCGTAGCGGAACGGCTGCCGCGCAGTCGCGGCAGACCACTGGCGGCTGAACCCGAGCACCATGGCATCGCGGCCGTCGGCGAGAACGAGCGCCGACACCGGCGTGCCGGTCACGCGCCGCTGGAAATAGACGGCGGAGCCGCGCCTGCGGCCGAGTTCGCTGGTCACATGACGGCCGCCGGCGCCGCCGCGCCGCTTGGCCAGCCAGCCATCGGCGTCGGCCGGCCGGTCAAGCGACACCGCCGGATGCGGAATGCCACAGTCGCGACACAGCGCGGCCAGCGCCAGCGGATCCTTCGCGCGCGCCACGGTCTCGGCACTGTTGCCGATGAGGGGCCAACGCTTCGCGATGGCCGCGAGGAGGCTGGGCCGGTCCTCGAACCCGGTGCCGCAGACCACGCCGATCGGATCGCTGCCGTCAGAAAGCGCCGCCAGCGCAGACAGCACCTCGTCGGCCTGCATGCCGGCCATCCAACCCGAGGTCAGCCGGCGATGGGCCCGCGCGAGCGCGAGCGTGTCCTGGTCACCGAAAAAATCCGCCACCAGTGGCGTGAATCCGCCGCGCCGCGCCGACGCCGCCAGGGCGCGGCCGGAGGCCGCCACGATCAGGACCGTCCTATCCATTGATCTCGCGGGCGAGCTGGAACGCGTCGCGGAAATCGAAACGCACCGGCTTTTCGGCGCTGATCATTTTTTGGAACAGGCCGAACTCGGTCTTGTACTTCACGTTGCCGATGGCCAGCGGGCCGATGCCGAGCACGCCGTTCGGGTCGAGCTCGGCGCCGTTGGCCGACATCTCCAGACCTTCGACGCCGGTGGGCGGAACTGCATTGACGTCGGCGACCACCAGCAGATTTTTGGCTGCAGCAAGCTGCGCCGCCGAGAGGATGCGGACACCGGCGCGCCCGGCACACAGGGCCGCCTCGGCGCGGCCGAGAATGTCGGCCTTCTTACCGTCGTCACTGCCGTCGGCTGCCTGCACCTCGACATCGAAGCGCGCCTTGATTTCACGCGCGGCATCGCTCACGCGCTTGATGCCATCGTAGCCGACCAATGTCACGGCGGCCTTCTCCAACGCCGCAATCACGGCGGCCGAGAAGCCGACCACTCCGGTCGCCCCGAACACCGCGACCTTGAGACCGTCCAGGCTGCGCTGCTTCTTGTCGCGCAGCACCTTGTCGACGCAGGCCACCATGGCGGCCGCGGTGGTGAACGAGCCGGCCGGATCGGCGAAGAACGAAATGCCGAACGGCGGGACCAGCGCCTTCCTGGCGGCGCCGAGCATGTCGAGCGCCAGGATCGCGTTCTTGCCGCCGAAGAACATGCCGGTCTTCACGCCCATCTTGGGCGGCCGGGAAAAGATCGCGTCCTGCACCAGGCCCGCGACCTCGTCGAGCGTCACATTGGTGTAGGTGAGCACCGCGTCGAAGCCGGCATCGACCGCCATGTTGGCGTCGAACGGGCTCATGTGCTTGAGCGGCGTCACCATATGCAGGATGTGCTTGTCGGCCATGGTCGCCTGCCCGCCATTCAATGGGGCGCCGCGGCGCTCGCGCCGGCCGCCACCCGAGCCGTGATGTCCGCGCCGCGATTGAGCGCGGTGCAGACGCGGATGTCCAGGCCCTGGCCGGCGGGATCGGCGCGCCCCAGCGCGGCGAGCCGGCTCGCCTCCTCGGGCGAGGCCGCGAAGGCAAAGCCGGTCGGTCCCCACGAACTCTGTCCGGTGGCATGGGCACCGGCGCGTGCGAGCACATCGAGGCAGGCGCCGACGCGCGCGCTGGTGAAGCGGCGCCCGCCCTGCATCGGAGCGAAATGGTCGCCGAGAATCTGCTGCATGGTGGTGACGGCGGCGCCGAAATTCTTCACGTCGTGCTCCGCCAGCGCCGGCAGTGCCTGCATCAGCGCAAGACGGCACAGCTTTGCCGCGGACTCTTCCGGCAGCTGCGGCAGGCGCGCGAAGGCGTCGCGTTCGCCGGCGCCGTTCAGACCTTGTTGTGTCGGGTCGAGCACAATCAGGATGCGCCAATGCTCAGCCATCACCATGCGGCTGATAATCGGCGCGACGTCGGTCATGGCGCCATGGCCGCCATCGACCACGAGCCCGCCGCGCTCGAACAGGCCGATGCCGACGCCGGAGCGGGCGCCGCGGCGCAGCCGCGCCGCGTCGCCACGCGCATCCAGCGGCAACCCATGCAGGCGACGCAGAGCAGCCGCGACCGCAAGCGCCAGCTGCGTGCCCGAGCCGAAACCGGCATGCGCCGGAATCGCCTCCTCGACGGTCAGGCGATACGCGCCGTCGAGACCGAGCGCGCGCTGAAGCGTCTCGACGAAATGGCGCACCCGCTCGGCATCGGGCCCGACGATCTCGGTCCGCCGCGCGAAGCCGACGCTCAGCCGGGTGCGTGGGCTGCTGATCGCCAGGCCGAGGCTGCCGAACCGTCGGCCCAGGCCGCCGTTGAGATCGAGAAAGCCGAGATGCAGGCGCGCCGGCGCGCTGACGCTCACGCTCGCCGCTGTCGGGGAATACGCCTGATGCAACATGTCCTCCCGGCTTTCGCCCGCGGCCCGCTTGTTTTCGGATGCACGCACCGCGCACCGCATCCCGAGTTAAAACGCGAGGCCATTCGTACTAGACTGCGGCAGCGGATGAGGCTTGGCAATCGGTTGCCCACGCAAAACCTCGAGGCTCGTGCCATGACGGAACCCAAGGAACGGACCTACTCGGACGACGAAATCAAGGCGCGGCTCAGTCGCGACCTGCCGCACTGGTACCTGGAGAACGGTTGGATCCGGCGCAAATACAAGACGCACGGCTGGAAGGGAACCCTGATGGTGATCAACACGGTCGGGCATCTCGCCGAGGCCGCCTGGCATCATCCCGACATCACGGCGTCCTACGCCTGGGTCGAGGTTCGCCTGCAGAACCACGCCGCCAAGGGCATCACCGACAAGGACTTCGAGCTGGCCAGGAAGATCGAGGAGGTGATTGCCTGGCAGCCGGGCAAGGAAGGCGGCGCGCTCGAAGGCACGCCCGACAAGGATCAGCGGTTCGCCTATATCAAATATGACGCCTGAGCGGCGGCGCGACGCGCCGCTTGAGGGGGGAGCAGTGGGCCACGCCTGGATCGACGGCAATCCGGTGGCGCTCGACGCTGCGGCCGCCGAGGCCGCGCGCTTGCTGCGCGCGGCGCGGCTGCCGGTGATCGCCGGCCTCGGCACCGACATCGCCGGCGCGCGCGCCGCCATTGCGCTGGCACAGCAGCTCGGCGGCGTGGTCGACCACATGCATTCCGATGCTCTGTTGCGCGATCTCGCCGTCATGCGCGAGGCCGGCGCGATCATGACCACGCCCAACGAGGCGCGGCTGCGCGCCGACACCGTGCTGGCGATCGGCAGCGCATTGCAGCTGTGGCCGGAGCTGCAACAGAATCTTCAGCGCCCGCCGCCCGCGCCGGAGATCGGCAGCGAGCGCGGCGAGCGCCGGGTATTCGGCCTGTGCGCGCCGCGCGGGCAGACCGCGGCCGCCGGCAGCCGCGCAATCGGCCGCGGCCTCGACGAGCTGCCGGCGCTGCTCGCCGGCTTGCGCGCTCGCGTGGCGGGGCGGCCGGTGCACAGCGCGCCGGCGCTCAGGCGGAGCCTCGACGCGCTCGCGGCCGACCTGCAGGCGGCGCGGTTCGGCATCGCCGTCTGGTGGTCGGCCGAGCTCGATGCGCTCGCCATCGAGATGCTGTGCGCCCTGGTCGACGATCTCAACGCCCGGACCCGTTTCGCCGGCCTCGCCGTCGCGCCTCCCGACAATGCAGCGGGTGTCGTGCAGGTCTGTGGCTGGACGACCGGTTTTCCGCCGCGGACGAGCTTTGGCCGCGGTCGCGCCGAGCACGATCCCTGGCGCCACGATGCCAGGCGCCTGATCGCGAGCCGGGAAGCTGATTGCGTTCTGTGGATCTCGGCCTATGAGGCGGCGGCGCCGGGTCCGACCGGCGGACTGCCGCTGATCGCACTGACCGGAGCGGATAGGCGCCCGACCGGCGCACGTGTCGTGATCCAGGTCGGCCGGCCCGGCCTCGACCACGACGCGGTCGAGCATGTCCCAATGACCGGCACTTTGGCCGCAGTCGCGGCGCGCGCGCCGCGCGACACCGTCTCGGTGGCGCAGGCCATCGCGCGCATTGCGTCGTGCCTGCCGGGAACGCCCGCATGCTGACGCGCATCGCAGGCGGGCATGTCATCGATCCGGCCAACCGCCGCGACGGCGTCGGCGACATCTGGATCCGCGACCAGCGCATCGTCGATCCGCCCGGCGACGGCGCCCGGCCTGACGCGACCTACGACGTCGCCGGCAAGATCGTGTTGGCGGGCGCCATCGACATCCATTCGCACATCGCCGGCTCGCACGTGAACGCGGCGCGCCTGCTGTTGCCGGAGTCGCACGCCGGCGCCGAGGTGTCGTGCGTGCCGCCCAGCTTCGCCACCGGCTGTCGTTATGCCGCCATGGGCTACACCCTGGTGGTCGAGCCGGCGGTCGCGCCCACCTACGCGACCCAGGCGCACCTCGAGCTCGCCGACATCCCGATCATCGACAAGGCGACGCTCGCCGTGCTGGGCAACGACGATTTCCTGCTCGACCTGCTGCGGCGGCGAGAAAGCGCTGCCGCCGTGCGCGACTACGTGGCGTGGACGCTGGCCACCGCACGGTCGCTCGGCATCAAGGTCATCAATGCCGGCGGCGCCGCCGCCCTGAAGGCCAACGTGCGCGCATTCTCCCTCGACGACCTCGTGCCTTACTACGGCGTGTCGTCCCGTGCCATCGTCGAGGCGCTACAGCACGCCGTGCATGAGCTCGGCGTGCCGCATCCGCTGCACGTTCACTGCAACAATCTCGGGCTCGCCGGCAATGTCGACACGGCGCTGGCCACCATCGCGGCGGCCGAAGGCCTGCCGCTTCACCTCGCCCACCTGCAGTTCTACGGCTACGGCAAGGATGGCCCGCGCGGCTTCTCGTCCGCCGCCGCGCCGCTCGCCGAGGCGGTGAACGGCGCCAGGAACGTGACCATCGACGTGGGACAGGTCATGTTCGGCCCGACCGTCACCATCTCGTCCGACGTGCTGCGTCAGTTCAACGCCCGCCATGGCGCCAATCCGCGCAAATGGCTGATCCAGGACGGCGATGGCAACGGCGGCGGCGTGGTGCCGTACCGCTACCGCGCCGACGACTTCTACAACGCGGTGCAATGGGCGGCCGGGCTGGAGTTGTTCCTGCTGATCGGCGACCCGGCACAGGTGTTCTTCACCACCGACCATCCCAACGGCGCGCCGTTCACCAGCTATCCCGACCTGTTCGCGCTGCTCATGGACCGCGATCTGCGCGAGCAATGGATCGCCACCTCGCCGCCGGAGGCCATGGCGATGACGACGCTGAAGTCGATCCGGCGCGAATATTCCCTGAGCGAGATCGCCACCATGACGCGCGCGGCGCCGGCCCGGCTGCTGGGCGTGCGCGACCGCGGCCATCTCGGCGGCGGCGCCCGCGCCGACATCGCGATCTATTCCGATGACCGCGACCGGGCAAAAATGTTCCGCGCCGCGCATCTGGTGTTCAAGGACGGCGAGCCGGTGGTGCGCGACGGCGAGATCGTCCGGATCCGTTGGGGCCGCGCCCTCGACGTGCGTCCGGACCACGACGGCGCCATCGCGCGCCGCATGAACGACTATTGCGGCGAGCGCTACGGCCTTGCATCGTCATTCATGCGCGTCCCCGACAGCGCCCTCCCCCGGCCCGATCCGTTCGAATGCGTGCCATGCGTACAGTGACCGTCAACGGCGTGCGCATCGACGACACGTTCGCGGAAGCCTTTCCCATGCGTGCGACCGCGCTCGTCATCACGGCCGACAGCCCGCAATGGGCGCGCCAGGCCGCCGACACCATGACGGGGTTCGCCACGTCGGTGATCGGCTGCGGCTGCGAAGCGGGAATCGATCGCGTGCTGTCGCCCTGGAAGACGCCCGACGGACGGCCGGGCTGTCGCGTCCTCCTGTTCGCCGTCTCCACGGCCGAACTGCAGAAGCAGCTCGCCGGCCGCGTCGGCCAGTGCGTGCTCACCAGCCCGGGCTCGGCCTGCTACGCCGGGCTCGACGGCACCGAGACGCTCAAGCTCGGCAACGCGCTGCGCTACTTCGGCGACGGCTGGCAGATCTCGAAACGCTTTGGCGGAAAGCATTTCTGGCGCATCCCGGCGCTCGACGGCGAGTTCCTGTGCGAGGCGACGACCGGCCTCACCAAAGCAGCGGTCGGCGGCGGCAATCTGCTGATCATGGCGGCGAGCGCGCGGCGCGCGCTGGCGGCGGCGGAAGCGGCGGTGCGGGCGATCGCAAAAATCCCCGACGTCATCACGCCGTTTCCCGGGGGCATCGTGCGCGCGGGCTCCAAGGTCGGATCGAAATACAAGGGCCTGCGGGCCTCCACCAACGAGGCCTATTGCCCGACCTTGCGCGGTGCCGTGACGACCGCGCTGGATGACGACGTCGGATCGGTGCTCGAGATCGTCATCGACGGGCTGACCGCGGACGCCGTGGCGGACGCCATGCGCGCCGGCCTCGCCGCGATCGTCAAGCTCGGCGCCAAGGGCGGCGCGCTGCGCGTCGGCGCCGGCAACTATGGCGGCAAGCTCGGGCCGCATCACTTCCGCCTCAAGGAGCTGCTGCCGTGAGGCCGCTGGTGCTCACGCTGCGGGCGCGGCCGGAGCAGCGGCTCGACCTGTCGCCGCTGGTGCCGAATCGGCTGGCCGCCATGACGGAGGCCGAGATCGCCGGGCTCGAGCTGCAGACCACGCGCACCCGCGTCACGGTCGGTGACGCGTTCCGCCTGCGCATGGGTGACGCGCGGCACATCCGCATCGAGCACGCGTGCGACCGGCTCGATCAGATCGGCCAGGGCATGCGCGAGGGCGAGATCGTGGTGGACGGCGACGTCGGCAGCCAGGCTGGCCGGCT
>Ga0209466_1000073_pt1 | contig 21395 bp, 17 predicted proteins | sample PanSoiPlo30MoBio_FD_188323 | JGI IMG/M metagenome (GOLD analysis project Ga0209466, IMG submission 188323) | Tropical forest soil microbial communities from Panama analyzed to predict greenhouse gas emissions - Panama Soil Plot 30 MoBio (SPAdes)... | ecosystem: Environmental > Terrestrial > Soil...
TGCTCGCGGAACTTGCGCCGCAGGATGGGCGCGTGCTGGCGGGCGGACAAAGCCTGGTACCGATCATGGCGTTCCGGCTGGCGCGTCCGGCGCATCTGGTCGACATCAACGGCGTCGATGCGCTGAGACGGCTCGAGGTCGAGGGCGATGCGCTGTGCATTGGCGCCTGCGTGCGGCACGAGGTGTTCCGCCGTCCGGTGATTCCCGGGCCGCTCGGCAATCTGCTGGCCGACGTCGTGCGCCATATCGCTCATTATCCGGTACGCACGCGCGGAACGTTCTGCGGCAGCATCGCTCATGCCGACCCCGCCTCGGAATGGTGTGCGGCCGCGGTGGCGCTCGGCGCAAGAATTGCGGCCCGCAGCGTGCGCGGAACACGCGTCATTCCGGCGGACGATTTTTTCACCGGCATCATGAGCACGAGCTTGGAAGAGGATGAATTGCTCACCGAGGTCCAGCTGCCGCTGCTGCCGTCGGACACGCGGTTCGGATTCTACGAGTTCAGCCGTCGCGCCGGCGATTTCGCCATTGCCATGGCGATCGCGCTGTATCGTGCTCAGGACGGCAAAATGGTCGAGCCACGCATTGCCATTGGCGGCGCGGAAGCGAGGGCGCGCCGTATCGCGGTGGCCGAACAGGCGCTGGCCGGCCGCGCGCCCGACGCCGAATCGTTCGCCGCGGCCGCCGCGGCGGCCGCACACGATGTTGATCCACTGGAAGACGCGATGACCAGCGCCGAGTACCGCCGGCACCTCGTCGGCACGGTCACGCGCCGCGCGCTTGAGGCATCGCTGGCCTCGCCGTAGCTTCAGATTTTCGACAGGTCGCCGGTCGAGGGCACGAACATCTCGTCGACGTCGACCTGTCGCGCCGACAGTCCCTGCTCGAACGAATAGCGCGCGAGCGTCGCCAGGACGTGGCGGTTCTTCGCCACCCCATAGCTCCAAAAATCTTCGCCCATGAGTCCGCGCACGTGGTCGTATTCGGCGACGCTCCACGGCAGGGACGTGGCGAGATGTCCGATCTGCCCGAGTTCCCGCATGCAGAGCTCCTTCGCCCTGAGAAAGGCCTTGTACACGCTGACCGCAAGCCAGGGATGCTTCTCGACGAGCGTGCGACGGATGCCGATCGCGTGCATGATGGGAAAAACGCCGGTCTTGCGAAAGTAGCTCGCCTCGGCAGCCGGGTAATCGGGGAACAGGCGGCCGACATGCGGCGCACCCGCCAGGAAACAGGACGGCGCGCGGGCGCTCATCACGCCATCGAGCTCGCCGGCTGCCAGCATGTCCGACAACGTGCGGTGTTCGGGAATGGCCTGGTAATCGACATCCGCCGGAAGCTTGATGCGCGCCCGTTCCTCGCGGCCGGGCTGCTCCAGCCCCCCGCGCCGCCAGCTGATGTCGCTCGGCTTGACGCCGTATTCATCGCTGAGAATCCCGCGCACCCAGACATTGGCGGTCATCTGATATTCGGGAACGCCGAGGGTGCGGCCTTTGAGATCGGCCGGGCGCGCGATCCCGCGATCGGTCCGGATGTAGATCGCGCTGTGCCGGAACAATCGGGATACGAAGGCCGGAATGGCGACGTAATGCGCTTCGCCCCGCGCCGTCGTGAGCAGGTAGCTGCTCATCGAGATTTCGCTGACGTCGAATTCCTGGAACTTGAACGCGCGGTGGAAGGACTCCTCGGGCTCGAGCGCGACCGCGGCGAGATCGCATCCCTCGATCGTCGCGCGGCCGTCGAAAATAGCCCGCGTCCGATCGTAATCGCAGACGGCGAGGCTCAGCTGTAGAGGCATCTCGTTCTCCGTGGACGGGAAGGCGGCGTGATGGCGAGTTTGATAGCGGGTGGGACGCACATGTGAAGGCGACTGCCTAGTCCGCCTTTGCGCCGGAAGCGCGGATCACCTTGGCCCACTTCGCCGTCTCGTCCTGCATGAACGCGCCGAACGCCGGGCCGAAGACGTGGCCCGGCTCCGAGCCGAGCTCGCGAATGCGCCCCACCACGTCGGGCGCCTTGAGCACCTGGGTGACGTCATCGGCCAGTTTGGCGAGGACGGGGGCCGGCGTCTTCGCAGGCGCAACAAGGCCGACCCAGGATGAGGCATCGAAGCCTGGCAGCCCCTGTTCGGCGATGGTCGGCAGATCCGGCAGCGCGGCCGGGCGCTTTGCCCCCGCATTGCCCAAGGCACGCACCTTGCCTGCCTTGATCTGCGGCAGGCTGACCGGCAGGAGGTCGAAGAACATCTGCACGTGGCCGCCGATGAGATCATTCATGGCCGGCCCGGCCCCGCGATAAGGAACATGCAGGATCTCGATGTTGGCCATGCTCTTGAACATCTCGCCTGCGAGATGATTGGTCGAGCCGTTGCCCGCCGAGGCGAAGCTGATGGTGCCGGGTTGCTTGCGGGCGAGCGCGATCAGCTCCTGCACATTTTGCGCGTCAACGGCGGGATGGACCATCAACACGATCGGGGCGATGGCGAACAGCGCGACGGGCGCGAAATCCCTGGCAGGGTCGTAGGGAAGACCCTTGGTGTAGAGGGTCTGATTGATGACGAGCGGGCCGGGCGCCGTGAAGAGGAGCGTGTATCCGTCTGGTTCGGACCTGGCGACCGATTCCGCTCCGGTGTTTCCCCCGGCGCCCGCGCGGTTCTCCACGATGACCTGCTGATTCACGTTCTCGCTGAGCTTCTGTGCCAGGAGACGCGCCATGACGTCCACCGAACCGCCCGGCGGAAACGGGTTGACGATGCGGACCACGCGCTCGGGATAGGCTTGTGCAAGACACGCGGTCGTCTGCAGGGCAATGCCCAGCAGGCAAACAGCTCCGAGGCGAAGCACAGAAAGCGACATGCACCATCCGTTTCGGGAGGCGTGATGCCGAAACGCTAAGTCATTTTGACCCGGCCTGCCAGTGCCGGCCGCGGGCGTGCGTGCGTGTGCGGGAGCCGCCTTGACACCTTCGCGTTGCACCGCCAGCGTGCGGACAGAGATCGGGGGGAACTGATGCCCAATATGCGGCTGACTTTGGCGTGCGGACCATATGACCGGACGCAGGCATTGCGTGACGGAACCATCGTTCCTGAGGGCATCGATCTGACCTATTTGACGCTGCAGCCGGCCGAAATCTTCTGGCGCATGCTGCAATACAAGGAGTTCGATGTCTCGGAAATGTCGCTGTCGAACTACACGACCCTGGTCAGCACCGGTCAGGCGCCGTTCGTCGCGATACCGGTCTATCCCTCGCGGGTGTTCCGGCACGGCTATTTTTTCATCAATACGGGCAAGGACATCCAGGCTCCCGCCGACCTGAAGGGAAAGCGGGGCGGCGTCCCCGAATACAGCATGACCGCCGCCGTCTACATGCGCGGTCTCCTGGAGCACGAGTACGGCGTGAAGCCAGCCGATGTCGAATGGGTGCAGGGCCGTGCCGATCGCCTGGGGCATCGGTTGCCGGCAGAGATCCGGATCGAGCAGGCGCCCGCGGGGGCCGAACTCGGGGATCTGCTCGAGCGCGGCGACATCGATTTCCTGATGACCGCGAACAACCCGCTGTCGTTCCGCCGCGGGTCGCCTTCCGTGCGTCGCCTGTTTCCGAATTATGCAGAGGTTGAAAAGGACTATTACCGTCGGACCGGGATTTATCCGATCATGCACACTGTGGTGATCCGGCGCGACATCTACGAGCGCGATCCATGGGTCGCGCTCAATCTGTACAAGGCCTTCACCGCCGCCAAACGTCAGGCGCTCAATCGCATGACAGAAGCCGGGTCGCCAAAGGCGTCTTTCGCCTGGCTCCAGCCGATGATCGAGGAAGAGCAGGCCATTTTCGGACCGGATTGGTATTCCTACGGCATCGAGCAGAATCGGCCGTCACTCGAGGCGTTGCTGCAATACACGCACGAGCAGGGGCTGACGTCGCGGCGGCTGCGGATCGAGGACCTGTTCGCGCCGAGCACGTTGCGGGATATCCCGCTCAGCGAAGGGCAGCACGTCTAGCGCGGGATGACGTTCTTCGGATCGTCATCCCGCGCTAGCTTACGCTTGGAGCATGATCTTTTCCGAAGACCGGTATCCACTTTTCGGGATCATGCTCTAGGGCCCGAGCGACCGCGCCAGCGCACGTTGGTCAATCCAGCTTCGCACCGGACATCTTCACGATAGCGCTCCACTTCGGGATTTCCGCCTTGACGTAGGCCTCGAACTCCTGCGGCGTGTTGCCTTCGACGTCGATGCCGAGATCTGTGAGCGCCTTGTGCACGCCCGCATCGCCGAGCGCCGCTACCGTTGCACGGTGCAGCACGTCGATCACGGGCCTTGGCGTGGCGGCCGGCGCCACCACGCCATGCCAGGTTGCCGCATCGAAGCCGGCGATTCCGAGCTCGGCTACCGTGGCAACGTTGGGCAGGCTCGCTGTACGCTTGCGTCTCGTCACGGCCAAAGGACGCAGCGTCCCGTCCTGGATGTGGCCGATGCAGGCGGCGACTGCGCCAAACATCATCTGCACATGACCGGCGATGACGTCCTGCAGGGCCGGTCCGGCGCCCTTGTACGGCACGTGGACGATCTCGATCTTGGCCTCTGCCTTGAACAGCTCGCCGGTGAGGTGCGACGCAGTCCCGTAGCCGCCGGATGAGAAGTTCAGCTTGCCCGGATTCACGCGAGCGAGCGCGATCAGCTCGGCGAGCGAATGAACCGGCAGCGATGGATGAACCACCAGCACGTTGGCTTGCGTGGCGATCAGGCTGATCGGAGCAAAATCCCGTTCGGCATCATAGTTGATCTTCTTGTACAGGCTGGCATTGGTGGCGAGGATGCTGTTGTTCGCAAGCAATAGCGTGTAGCCGTCGGGTGGCGCGCGGGCGACGAGCTCCGCCGCGACATTGCCGCCGGCGCCGGGCCGGTTGTCGATGACCAGTGGCTGACCGAGAATTTGCTCCATCTTCCTGGCGAGCACGCGTGCCAGGACGTCGCTCGGCCCGCCTGGAGCAAAGGCGAGGGTCAGGGTGACGGGCCGGGTCGGATACTCGGATGCCCACACGGAGCCGGAAAGCCAGAGGATCGCCGCACACGCAGCCGCGACGCAACCGGCCATGCCAGGGCGGCGGCATCGCTGCCGGCTTCTGCGGCGGTTTCTCATGCGCTGCATGATCAACGCTCCTCGTGCTGGACCACGCGCTTGGCCACCGGTGCCCATCTGGCGATCTCGCTGGCCATGTATTGTGTGATCTCCTCCGGGCTCATGCTCCTTGCTTCGATGGCCTCCCGGTCGAGCTTGCTGCGCACCTGCGGAAGCTCCAGCATGCGGCTCACGGCGGCATTGAGCCTCGCGACGATGTCGGACGGCAGCCCGGCTGGTCCGGACAAGGCGTACCAGGTCAACGTCACCAGATCGGGATAACCAAGCTCCTTGAACGTCGGCAGGTCGGGAAATTCGCGCAGGCGTGCACTCGACGATACGGCCAGTGGGATCACCTGGCCGGCGCGGATCTGGCCGATGGCCGTGGTCCAGGTCATGGTGCCGACCCTCACGTTGCCGGCAACGAGATCCATCATGGCCGGCGCGGCACCTTTGTGCGGCACATGCTGAAGCTCGATCTTGGCCGCCTGCGCGAAGGCTTCGGACACCAATTGTCCGTGCGAGCCCACGCCCGGCGAGACATAGGCGAGCTTCTCGCGGCGCGCGACGGCGAGAAACTCGGCCAGCGACTGCACCTTCAGGGCCGGGTGGACGACCAGCACATTGGGCGGACCGCCGAGATAGGCGATATGCGTGAAGTCGCGCAGCGGGTCGAATCCCGGATTCGGGCTGACCGCCGGGGCGATCACATGGTACCCGATGCTCGAGGTCACCAGCGTATAGCCGTCCGGTTCGGCACGGGCGGCAGCCGCCGCGCCAATCAGCCCGCCGGCTCCCGCGCGGTTCTCGACATAGAAGCGCTCACGAAAGATCTCGCCGAACTGGTCCGCCAGGAGCCTGGCAAACGTATCGGCTGCTCCTCCGGGAGCAGACGGGGCGATGATGCGGACGGGCCGCACCGGCCAGTCGGCATGCGCCGAGCTCGCGGCCAGCAGCACGAGTACGCCGGCAATGAGGCGGGGCAGGCGCACGTCGACCATCCTTCCCCTCGTCGGGTTTGCTATACCAGCACTGGGACGCGCTGGCGGCAACCCGGGCGATGAACACGATTCTGACGCTTCTCGGCTCCGAGCAGATGCGGCTCTATTCCGCGGCCGGCCTGTGGCGGAACGAGACGATTTACGCGCTGGTCCGCGCCCATGCCGAGCGCCACCCGGAGCGGCATGCGGTGCGCGAGCGTTTGCGCCGCATCAGCTACGGCGAGCTCGTTGCCGCCGCCGACCGCTTCGCGGCCGATCTTGCGTCGCACGGCGTCAAGCCTGGCCAGCGCCTCGCCGTTTGGCTGCCCAGCCGCATCGAACGCGCGGTCGCGCTGCTCGCCTGTTCCCGCAACGGCTATGTGTGCTGTCCTTCGCTGCACCGGGACCATACAGCCGTCGAGGTGATCGAGCTCATCAGACGCATCCGCGCTGCGGCGTTTGTCGCACAGCCCGGCTACGGCGCGGATGCGGGCGGCCGTGACTTGTTTGCGGAGCTTGCGCAGGTCGAATCGTTGCGCTGCGTGTACAGGCTGGAGCCGGTCACGGACGATTGCCGGATCTTCGCGAATGCTGGCGGCGCGGCCAGCGCAGCCGCGAAAGCGGACCCCAACGCAATCGTGTACCTGGCCTTCACCTCGGGGACGACAGGCGTGCCGAAAGGTGTGCTGCACAGCGACAACACGTTGCTGGCGAATGCGCGCGTCATGGCGGCTGATTGGCGAATTGGCACGGACTCGGTCGTCTACGCGCTCAGCCCGCTGAGCCACAATCTCGCCTTTGGTGCCATGGTGATGGCGTTGAGCGCCGGCGGCGAGCTGGTGCTGCACGACCTGCCGCGGGGCGCCAGTCTTGTCGACCGCGTGGTGGAAACGGGAGCGACTTTCCTGGTCGGCGTGCCCACTCATGCTGTCGACCTGCTGCAGGAGATGCGCGATCGCAGGCTCGAAAGGCTCGGTCGCGTGTCCGGATTTCGGATTTCTGGTGCCGCCGTATCGTCGGACGTCGCGGCAGCGCTGCTCGAGCGAGGCGTCGTGCCGCAGAGCGGCTACGGCATGACCGAATCCTGTTCGCACCAGTACACTTTGCCGAGCGATGATCCCAAACTGATCGTGGAAACATCGGGGCGGGCCTGCCGAGGTTATGAGATCCGCATCTGGCGCGTCGACGATTGCGACACGGAAGCGGCCATCGGCGAGGTCGGGGAGATTGGCGGCCGGGGAGCGAGCCTCATGCTCGGCTATTTCGACGATCAACGGGCGACTGAAGACTCCTTCAATGCACACGGCTGGTTCATGACCGGCGACCTCGGCTGGATGGACGCCAACGGCTACCTGCGCGTGACCGGACGCAAGAAGGACGTGATCATTCGGGGCGGCCATAATATCCATCCGGCACGAATCGAAATGCTGGCGATGCAACATGAGGCGGTGGAACGGGCCGCCGTGATCCCGGTGCGCGATGCCCGGCTCGGCGAGAAGGTCTGTCTCGCCGTGGTGTTCCGGGACAGCCGGCGCGCGGATGCGGCGGAGCTGCTCGCGCATCTCGATCATGCCGGCCTGTCGCGGTACGAGATGCCCGAGTATTTTCTCGTGCTGGAGCACATTCCCCTGACGCCGAGCGGAAAAATGCGCAAGCGCGACCTCGTCGAAGCGATCGAGCAGGGACGGCTGACGCCGACGCCGATCCGCGGGCAAGAGCGGCAGCAGGCGAGCCAATGACCTCGGACACGGACTGGCTCGCGCGCCTGCGCAGGGAAATGGAATGGCCGCCCTATCATGCCGTTCTGCGGCCCGTGCCGGTTGCGGTTGAAGCCGGAACGGTCGTCATCAGGCTGCCCTACCGCACGGAATTCCGCCGGGCGCCCGACGAGCCGGGCTATCACGGCGGGGTCATCGCGGCGCTGATCGACCTCACGGGCCATGCCGCCGTCGCCATCCATCTGGGCAGAATGGTTCCGACCGTCGATCTGCGCATCGACTACCTCCGCCCAGCGCCCGGGACCGATCTGCTCGCCAGGGGCAAGGTGTTGCGCGCGGGCCGCTCCATCGCGCGCGCGGACGTGGAGATTTCCGATGCAGCAAACACCCTCGTCGCGGTCGGCCGCGGCACCTACAGCACGTTGTGAGCCCGGGCATTGCATGCGCGCCGTTGTCGTTCGCGAGTTCGGTCCGGTGGAAAGCCTCCGATTGGGCGAGCTGCCGAAGCCGGTGCCGAAGGACGATGAGGTCCTGGTCGAGGTGCGCGCGACGGCGGCCAATTTCGTCGATCTCCTGGTGATCGCCGGCACCTACCAGTTCCTGCCGGAACGGCCGTTCGCGCCCGGCAAGCTGCCGGCCGGCGTGGTGAGCGCCATCGGTCCAGCCGTGACGCGCTTCAAGCCCGGCGATCGCGTGCTCACCATGGCCGAGCAAGGCGGCTACGGCGAATTCGTCGCGCTACCGGAAACGCAATGCCACGGCTTGCCGAACTCGCTCACGTTCGTGGACGCCGCCGCGATGTCGCTCGTTTACGACACCGCCTGGTTCGCTTTGCGCGACCGTGCGCGGCTCAAGGGCGGTGAAACCGTGCTCGTGCTCGGCGCATCCGGCGGAGTGGGCTTGGCGGCGATTCAACTGGCCAAGGCCATGGGTGCCAACGTGCTCGCCGGCGCCGCCACGCCCGGCAAGTTCGACATCGTGCGCGATGCCGGCGCTGACGTGATCGTCGACCTGTCGCGGCCCGATCTGCGCGACAGCTTGCGGGAGCAGGTCTACGCCGCGACAGCGGGCCGTGGCGCCGACGTCATTCTCGATCCCGTTGGCGGTGACGTGTTCGACGCGGCCATTCGTGCGCTCGCCTGGCGCGGCCGTCTGGTGGTGATCGGCTTCGCCGCCGGGCGAATTCCGACCTTGAAGGCCAATTACCTGTTGGTGAAGAACATCGAAGTGAGCGGGCTGCAGATCAGTGACTATCGCAAGCGCATGCCGGACCAGGTGGCGGCCTGCTTCGCCGAGGTGTTCGGGCTGCATCAACAGGGCAAGCTCAAGCGCCTGCCCACCAGGACGTATCCGCTGGAAGAGTTCGCGACCGCTCTGCACGACATCCAGGACCGCAAGGCCCGCGGCCGAATCGTGCTGACCCAGGGAGCAGGGTGACCGGCTCGGTCACGGTCAGGCGGCCACCTGCCACTGCAGCGTCTCGCCGCCGTGATGGATCAGCGCGCGCTCGTCGGGGCCGTCGACCTTGATCTCCTCCGGCACGCGCCAGGGGCGCTTCTCGAGCGTGATCGTCGCCTCGTTGGGTGCAAGGCCGTAGTGCTTGGCACCGTTGAGCGCGGCAAATGCTTCGAGCTTGTCGAGCGCCTTCTCCTCCTCGAACACCTTTGTGTACACCGCCAGCGCGACCGGCGCGTTGAAAATGCCGGGAATGCCGTTGACCGCCAGCTTCTTCGCGACCGGGTGCGGCGCGGAGTCGGTGCCGAGAAAAAAGCAGCTCTCCCCCGACGTCGCCGCGTTCCGCAGTGCCTGCCGGTCGCTTTCCGTTTTGATCACGGGCATCACATACATGTAGGGCTTGAGCCCCCATCCCAGCCAATCGGTGCGAGTGAGCTCGAGATGGTACGGCGTGATCGTGCCGCCCAGTTGCGGCGCGTGCGCGCGAACGAAGTCCACGCCGATCTTGGATGACAGGTGTTCGAGGATGAATTTCAGCCCGGGATATTCACGCAGCCACGGTGCGAGCCGCTTCTCGACGAACACCGCCTCCCGGTCGAAGATATCCACGCCGGGATCGGTCACCTCGCCGTGCATGAGGAACCGCATCCCGATCTTTTCCATGCGGCCCAGCACCGGCCGGATCTTTTGATAATCGGTCACGCCGGCAGCTGAATTGGTGGTTGCATTGGCCGGATAGAGCTTGACGCCGGTGAAGACTCCATCGCGAAAACCGCGCTCGACATCGTCCGGATCGGTGTCGTCGGTGAGGTAGCAGGTCATCAGCGGCTTGAACGCCGCACCCGGCGGCAGCGCCGCCATCGCGCGCTCGCGATAAGCGATGGCATCCGCCGTGGTGCGCACCGGCGGCACCAGATTGGGCATGAGGATGGCCCGGCCGAAATGACGCGCGGTGAACGGCAGCGTGGCCCTTAGCATGTCCCCGTCACGGACGTGCAGGTGCCAATCATCGGGTTTCCGGATGGTCAGCCGATCAACCATGTCGTGGCTCCGCTTCCGCTTTCGAGGGTGCACGTTCGATAGCCGTTCGCCGCGTGTCAAGCGTGGCGCCGCATAATCGGCGCGTCTTTTGATCTTGGCCCTTTGACAACGGCGGCTGGTCCGGGCGAACATGGGAAAAGCGAGGATCGATGCGCCGTCTTCTCGCCGCCGCTGCGGCATCCGCGTGCATGATGATCGGCTCCGGGCCGGGTGGTGCCGACGATGTGCTGAAGCTGGCCGTCGGTGCGCCGAACAACTGGGATACGTGCATCCCCGAGATCGGCCAACGGGCTGGCATCTTCAAGAAACACGGCCTCACGCTGGAGCTCCTGTACACCCAGGGCGGCGGCGAGACCATGCAGGCCGTCATCTCCGGCAGCGTCGACATCGGCATCGCGGCCGGCACCGCGGCCGTCATGGGGGCCTTCGCCAAGGGCGCGCCGGTGCGCATTCTCGCCGCCGGCACGACCGGGACGAGCGACCTCTACTGGTACGTGCCGGCTGGCTCGCCCATCTCCAGCTTCAAGGACGTGAACGGAAGGACGGTAGGCTATTCCACCAATGGCGCGTCGACGCATACGACTCTGCTGGCGCTGATCAAGCACTTCGACGTGAGTGCGCAGCCGGTCGCCAGCGGTGCCGCCGCCGTCACCTACACGCAGGCGATGTCGGGTCAGATCGACGTCGGCTGGGCTTCGCCGCCGTTTGGTCTCGAAGCCCTGCAGGACGGCAAGACGCGGTTGATTGCGCGCGGCAGCGATGCACCGTCGACGCGCGACCAGACGGTGCGCGTCCACATCATCAACGCCAATGTACTGGTGCAGCGCCGGGATGCGATCGCGCGCTTCATGCGGGCCTATCGCGAGACTTACGACCTTCTCTACGACAATCCCCAGGGCGTGAAGCTGTACGCGCCCTATGGGAAGGTGACCGAGCCGCTGGCGATCCGCATCCGCGATGAGTTCCTGCCCAAGCCCGCCATGCTGCCCGACCGGATTTCGGGGCTCGATGCCATCACGCAGGACGCCATCACGTTCAAGATCCTGCCGGCACCGCTGAGCCGGCAGCAGCTTGATGAATTGATCCAGATTCCGCCACGCGTACCGTGAACCGTGAGGGGCGCACGCCTCACCATGGAGAAACGAATGAAGGGAACGTGGATCACGCTGTTCGTTGCTCCGGTGCTGCTCGCGCTCGCCGGCAACCATGCCGCCGCCCAGTCATATCCGACCAAACCCATCCGCCTGGTGCTGCCTTACAATCCCGGCGGTATCATCGATTACGTTGGCCGCACGCTCGCCCAGCATCTCGGCGACGCGCTCGGCCAGCCGGTCGCGGCGGAAAACCGCCCTGGCGCCGGCGGCATCGCTGGCACCGACGCGGTCGCACGGTCGGCGCCCGACGGATACACCCTGGTGCTGATGGATCCGGCCATCGTCATCAATCCGACGCTGCAACAGAGCATGCCCTACGACCTGTTCAAGCAGCTGCAGACCGTGTCGATCGTCAGCTCGTCGCCGGAAGTGCTGGTGGTTTCGCTGCACCTGCCGGTGAAGACGTTTCCCGAGCTCGTCGCCTACGGCAACGCCAATCCGGGGAAACTGAATTTCGCCTCCGCCGGCATCGGCACGACCCCGCATCTCGCCGCCGAGATGTTCAAGCAGCGCACCGGCGTCGATGCGACCCATGTTCCCTATCGCGGCATCGGCGCCTCGTTCACCGATATGATGAGCGGCAAGGTGCAGTTCGCGTTCAGCAGCATCGCCGGCGCGCTGCCGTTCACCAGCGACAACCGCGTGCGCGCGATTGCTACCACTGGCCTCACGCGCAGCAACGTCTATGCGGACGTGCCCACGGTCGACGAGGCCGGGCTGAAGGGCTTTGAGGTCGATCTGTGGCTCGGCGTGTTCGTACCCGCCGGCGTTCCGGCCGACGTGCTGGCGAAGCTCAACAGCGAGATCAGCAAGGTGCTGCAGAAGGACGAGGTAAAGGCGGCGCTCGCCAAAGTGGGCGTGCAGCCGCGCGGCACCGGCCCGCAGGACGGTGCGAATTTCGTGAAGGCGGAGTTCGACAAGTGGAAGGGCGTGATCACCGAAGGCAACATCAAGGAGAACTGAGCCTGATCGCGCGATCCCGCACCATCGTGGCCACGCCTCCATGAACGTCAGCAGGTCGAAGGATTTCTGGGCCGGCATCATGTTTCTTGGCTTTGCCGCGGTTGCCATGGTGGCCGCGCGCGGCTACACGCTCGGCAGCGCGGGACGCATGGGGCCCGGCTACTTCCCGATGGTGCTCGGCCTGCTGCTAGGTGTCCTCGGCCTGATCATCGCGGCACGATCGCTGCTGACCGCCGACAACCGCATCGACGGATTGAAGCTGCAACCGCTGTTGTTTCTTGTCGCCGGCGTATGCCTGTTCGGACTGCTGATCGAGCGCCTCGGCCTCGTGCTCACGCTGATCGCGGTGGTTGCCGTGGCGGCGTTCGCCAGCCGTGAATCGCGCTCGGTCGAAGTCGCCGCGCTGGCCGCCGTTCTGGCGGTGTTCTCGCTCGCGATCTTCGTCTATGTCCTGCGGCTGCCGCTGCTGGTCTGGCCAAATTTCTTTGGGTGACCGGTGGACCTTGCGTCCAACATCGCGGCCGGATTTGCCGTCGCGCTCACAGCGCAGAACCTCCTCTACTGCTTCGTCGGCGTTCTGCTCGGCACCATGGTCGGCGTGCTGCCGGGCATCGGTCCGGTCACCACTGTCGCCATGCTGCTGCCGATCTCCTTCGCGCTGGCGCCGGTCTCGGCCCTCATCCTGCTCGCCGGTATCTATTACGGCGCGCAATATGGCGGATCGACCACCGCGATCCTTATCAACATTCCGGGCGAAGCCTCATCGGTGGTCACGACAATCGACGGGCACCAGATGGCGCGTCAGGGCCGCGCCGGTCCGGCGCTCGGCATCGCTGCGATCGGTTCGTTCTTCGCCGGCTGCGTCGCGACGCTCTTCATCAGCGCGGCGGCGCCGCCGCTCGCGGCGATCGCGTTGGAGTTCGGACCGGCCGAGTATTTTTCCCTGATGGTCTGCGGCCTCGTCGCCGCCGTGGTGCTCGCCCATGGCTCCGTCCTGAAAGCCATCGCCATGGTGGTGCTCGGCCTGCTGCTCGGGCTCGCCGGGACCGACGTGAATTCCGGCATTCGCCGCTTCACGTTCGGCTTCCAGGGCCTGGCGGACGGCATTGAGTTCGTCGCGCTGTCCATGGCGATCTACGGCATCGCCGAGATCGCCTACAAGCTAGAAGGCAAGCAGGACTGGGCCGACGTCAGCCAGGCGATCGGCCGCGTGTGGCCGGCCTGGAGCGACATCATCCATTGCGTTCCCGCCATCCTGCGCGGCACCGGGCTCGGATCGATCCTCGGCGTCCTGCCGGGCGGCGGCGCGCTGCTCGCCTCGTTCGCCGCCTATACACTCGAGAAGAAGGTGGCGCGGACGCCGCGCGCCTTCGGCAAGGGCGACATCCGCGGTGTGGCGGCTCCGGAAGCGGCCAACAATGCCGGCGCGCAGACCTCGTTCGTGCCGATGCTGACGCTCGGTATCCCGTCCAATCCGACCATGGCGATGATGATCGGCGCGCTGATGATCCACGGCATCGCGCCCGGTCCGCGCGTCATGATCGAACGGCCGGAGCTGTTCTGGGGCGTCATCGCCAGCATGTGGCTCGGCAACCTCATGCTGGTGATCCTCAACCTGCCGCTGGTCGGCGTGTGGGTGCGCCTCCTGCGCATTCCGTATCGTCTCCTGTTCCCTGCCATCCTCGCCTTCTGCTGCATCGGCGCCTACGTCATCAACAGCAACGCCTTCGACCTGTTCGTCATGGGGTTCTTTGCCGTCTTCGGCTACGTGTGCCTCAAGCTCGACTGCGAGCCGGCGCCGCTGATTCTCGGCTTCGTCCTCGGGCCGATGATGGAGGAGAACCTGCGGCGCGCGCTGCTGATCTCGCGTGGCGATTTCAGCGTATTCGTCACCGAGCCGCTCAGCCTCGCGTTCCTGGTCGCGGCGCTTCTGCTGCTGGCGTTGGTGGCGGCGCCGGCGATCCGCGCCAAGCGCGAGGAGGCGTTGCAGGAATGAACAAGCTCCGTCCGCGACGATGGCGTGGGACGCTTTACAGCACCGGGCAAACGAATAGAGTTTCCGTATCGGCCGGCGCGCGCCGGCTAGGGAGAGCGCTGATGGATACGCGCCTGGCGGAACCACGCAACCGGCTCGCCTATCGGGGACTGCGCGGATGGCTGGATCAAGTGCAGGCCATGGGCGAGTTGCTCCACGTCGACGGCGCCGACTGGGACGTGGAAATGGGCGCCATCACGCACATGCTGACGGAAAAGAGCGGCGGTACGGCGCCGGCCATCCTGTTCGACGAGGCGCCTGGCTACCCGAAGGGCTACCGGACGCTCTATGGCCAATTTTCCTCGATCAGGCGGATTGCGCTGACGCTCGGCCTTTCGCTCGCGTACGAACGCAAAGTCGACGTCGTGAAGCACTATCACGAGCGCATGCAGCACCTGACGCCGCTGCCGCCGCGCTGGGTCAACGACGGTCCGATCCTTGAGAACGTCATCGAAGGCGACGCGGTCGATGTGCTGAAATTCCCGGTTCCGCGCCACCACGAGCTCGACAAGGCACGCTTCGTCGGAACCGGGGACTGCGTGATCACCCGGGACCCCGATGAAGGCTGGTTCAATCTCGGCGCCTATCGGGCCCAGGTCTATGACGGAAAAACCGTCGGCTGCCAGATCACCGAAGGAAAGCATGGGCGGATCCATCGCGACAAATATTTCGAGCGCGGCCAGCCCATGAAGGTGGTGATCCTGTGCGGCCAGGATCCACTGCTGTTCCTGCTGGCATCGAGCCCGCTTCCCGAGGTGAGCGAGCTCGACATTGCCGGCGGCCTGCGTGGCGAGCCAATCGACGTGGTGCGCGGCCCCTATACGGGATTTCCGATTCCCGCCGATTGCGAGATCGCGATCGAGGGCGAAACCGTTCCCGGCCAGGTGAGGCCCGAGGGCCCCTTCGGCGAATGGATGGGCTACTACTCGGATGATACGGTGCCGCGACCATACGTGAACGTGAAGACCATTTTGCACCGCAACGATCCGATTCTCTGCTGCGCCCCGCAGCACCGGCCGGTGGATGAGACAGGGTTGCTGAAAGGGATTGCCGGTGCCGGCCAGATTTGGCGTGCGCTGGATGCCTGCGGCGTACCGGAAGTGCTCGGGGTGTGGAACCACGAGGCGGGTCCGGCCACCCGTTTCACCGTCGTGCAGATTCGTCAGCGCTACCCGGGGCACGCGCGCCAGGCGCTGCACGTGGCGGCGGCATGCCAAGGCGGCGCCTATGCGGGAAAGTGGACCGTGGTGGTGGACGAAGATATCGATGCGGGAGAACTGGACCAGGTGCTGTGGGCCATGTGCACGCGCTTCGATCCGGTGACCGACATTGACCTCATTCACAAGGCCTGGGCTTCCAAACGCGATCCACTCTATCTGCCGGGGAACTTCAACAATCGCATCCTCATCGACGCCTGCATTCCCTACGACAAGAAGCTCAACGGCACATTCCCGACGGTGGTGGACGTAAGCCCGGACCTGCGTCGCCGCCTCCGGGCCAAATTCCCGCACATCTTCCCGCGCATGTGAGGACCGCAATGCAACTGGCGGGCCGAAGCGCATTCAAGGCCGCATGATGAAGAGGGATCAGAACCGTCAGCTGCGGAATGCCGCCGTGGGCATCGGAATCGTGGCCATGCTGATGGCCAGGCCCGCCCATGCCGACGCCGTGGAAGACTTCTACAAGGGCAAGACGATCAGCGTGGTGATCGGCTATTCCGTTGGCGGAGGCTACGATCTCTATGCCCGCCACCTCGCGCGGCATATGGGAAAGTACATTCCCGGCCGACCGACCCTGGTCCCGCAGAACATGACCGGGGCCGGCAGCTTGCGGGCGGCCAGCTACATCTATTCGGCCGCACCGAAGGATGGCACGGTCTTCGGCACGTTTGCGCGCGCCATGGCGATCCAGCCGCTGTTGAGCAGCGCGCCCTTTGACGGCACCAAGTTCACCTGGCTGGGCAGCGTCACCAACGACGTGAGCACCTGCATCACCTGGCACACGTCGCCAGTGAAGACCTGGACCGACATGCTGGAGACGCCGGTCACGCTCGGTGGGGAGGGGCCCGGTGCCGATCCGGACATCTTTGCCTTGGTCTACAAGAACGTGTTCGGCGCCAAGGTCAAGCTGGTGACCGGTTATCATGGGACCAACGACACCGTGCTCGCCATGGAACGTGGCGAGGTCGATGGATTGTGCGGCCTCTCATGGAGCACGCTCCAAAGCCGGCACCTGGAGTGGATGAGGTCCGGCAAGATCAACATTGTCGTGCAAGCGGCTTTCAAGAAGCAGCCGGAGCTTGCCGGCGTCCCGCTGATTACCGATCTGGTGAAAACGCCTGAGCAGGGGCAAATCCTCAAGCTCATCCTGACCAGCCAGGAAATGGCCCGTCCGTTCGCCGCGCCACCCGGGATTCCCGACGATCGCAGGGCGGCCCTGCTGGCTGCGTTCGAGCGAACGATGAAGGACCCGGAATTCCTCGAAGAGGCCAAGAAACTGAACCTGGAGGTCAATCCGGTGAGCGCCCATGCGATCGATGATCTGCTCGCCGAGCTCTACGCGACCCCGAAAGAGGTGCTGGAGAAAGCCGCTCAGGCTATCGCCAGGTAGTCTCGATCACATGGAATTCCAGGATGCCGTCACTGATCGGAGCGCGCGTTCCTCGGCTCGAGGATGAGCCTCTGGTCAGAGGCCGCGGCCGGTTTGTCGGCGACATCGGCGTTCCTGACGCGTTGCATGCATGTTTCGTGCGCAGTCCTCATCCGCATGCGCTGATCCGCGCCGTCGCCAAGGACGAGGCGCTGGCGTTGCCCGGTGTGCATGCCGTCCTTACGCTCGACGATCTGGGGCCGGTGCTGGTCAGACGCCGCATGCTGCGACACTCGAATTCGGGCGCGCCGCTCGACAAGTTCTGGGCCTTCGCACTGGCCGACGGAGAAGCGTCCTATGTCGGCGAGGCAGTCGTCCTTGTGCTGGCCGAGGATCGGTATGTCGCCGAAGACGCGGCTGCCGTCGTTGCCGTTGACTATGACGTGATGCCGGCAGCCGCCGATTGCCGCGCGGCCGTCAAACCCGGGGCTCCCACTGTGCGGAGAGAACTCGGGTCCAATATCGTCTCCACGTACAGGGTCGCCTTCGGGGATGCTGACGCTGCATTCCAAAATGCGCCGCACGTGTTCGAAGACGAGCTGTGGCAGCATCGCGGCAGCGCGCATCCGATCGAGACACGCGGCATTGTTGCCGAGTTCCGCCCCGCCGACGGCGGAATGACCGTCTGGGCATCGACCCAGAAGTCGCACGACCTTCATCAGGCGCTCAGCGCTGCGATCAGGTTCGACGCCCATCGCCTCCGCGTTGCTGCGCCGGACATCGGCGGCGGGTTCGGGCCGAAGCTCTGTGTCTATCCCGAGGACGTCGCCATCGTTGCTGCGGCCAGGCTGCTCAATCGCTCGGTCAGGTGGATCGAAGACCGCCGCGAGCATTTCACCAACGCGGTGCACGAGCGGGATCAATACTGGTCCGTGCAGGTTGCGTTCGACAGCAGCGGAAAGCTCCTGGGCATCCGCGGCAAGCTTTTGCACGATCTCGGCGCCTACGCGCTGCAAGATGTCAACCTGCCGTACAACTCCGCCTCGATGCTGAGCGGGCCCTACATGCTCCCCGCGTTGTCCATGGAGGTGACGGTCGCCGCCACCAACAAGACTCCGGTGTCCTCGGTGCGGGGCGCCGGATATCCTCAGGCCGCTTTCGCCATGGAGCGCATGCTCGATCGGATCGCGCGCGAACTCGGTCTCGACCGCGCGGAAGTGCGCCGTCGCAACCTGATCCCGCCCGAGAAGATGCCTTACACCAAGCCGCTCAAGGCGCGCTCCGGCGCCGCGATGCAGTACGACAGCGGTAATTATCCCGCCTGCCAGGCCGACTTGCTGAAAGCAGCCGCGTGGGACGAATTCCCGGTGCGGCAGGCGAGGGCGCTTGCGTGCGGCCGCTATATCGGGATCGGCTTGGCGCATGGCATCAAGGGTACCGGCCGCGGTCCATTCGAATCCGGTCTCGTGCGCGTGTCGCCGTCCGGGCAAGTCCTGGTGTTCACCGGCGCCGCCGCCATCGGCCAGGGCTTGCGCACGGCACTGGCGCAGATCTGCGCCGAGCAGCTGGGATTGCGCCCCGGCGACGTGACCGTCGTCCCTGGCGATACGGCCGCCGTCTCGCTCGGCCTCGGCGCCTTCGCGAGCCGGCAGACGGTGACCGCCGGCTCGTCGGTGCTGCTGGCCGCCCGCGCCGTCGCCGACAAGGCGCGCCGAGTGGCAAGTCATCTCCTTGAAGCGGCCGAGCACGATCTTGAGCTCGCGGACGGCGAGGTCCGCGTCCAAGGCGCACCGCAACTCGCCGTCAAGCTGGCAGAGATCGCGCGTATCCTTCAGGGCGCGCCAGGGTATGGCTTTCCACCCGGCATCGATCCCGGGCTGGAGAGCGACATCAAGTTCCGCACCGATGCGCTCGCTTACGCGAATGGCTGCCACGTGGCCGAGGTCGAGGTCGACATCGAGACCGGCGGGGTGCGCATCGCGCGCTACGTCGCGCTGCACGATTCGGGAACGCTGATCAACCCGATGATCGTCGACGGCCAGGTGCACGGCGGCATCGCGCACGGCATTGGCAATGCGCTGTTCGAGTGGATGGGCTACGACGAAACCGGGCAGCCGGTCACCACCACGTTCGCGGATTATCTGCTGCCGACCGCAAGGGAGGTGCCGCGGATGGAGACGATCTATCGGCAAACCCCGTCACCGCTCAATCCGCTTGGCGTCAAGGGTGTGGGCGAAGTCGGCACGATTCCCGCCGCGGCGGCCGTGATTTCCGCCGTGGAGGATGCGCTGCGGCCGTTTGCGGTGCGCATCGCGCAAGTTCCCCTCAGCCCGCAAACGCTGCTGGAGCTCATTTCGGCCGCACGTCGGCGCGCTGCGGATCAGCCGCGTTCGCCGCATGCGCGGGGATCAATCAGTTCAGGCTCATGACGATTTTCGTCCTCGCTTCTGTCCTCTCATTTTTGTATTCGCAGCGGCGTACAACCATGTCGAAGGCCGAGAAGGACCAGTTTCGCTGCACAGTGTGAACCGGTTCACATATCGCCAGCACGGGACGTCGCTAACATGCGAGGCACCGATCGCCCAATGTTGGCTCGGAACTTTATCGGCTGCATCCCGGGTGAAGGACGGAGGCGAAGCCCCCTGCACAACCGAAACAAAACACGACGAAATCACAGCGGTGGTCGCAACCCCGAACCTACTTGGCGCCACAGGGAACCGGGGCAAAGTTTCGCGCCGAGCCACAGCATCACATATTGCCAAAAGGACTCGCAGATGCATGGCAATAAAGCGGCAGCATACGATGCACGCATCTTGAAGCTCCGCCTGCCCGAGCAAGACTCGCTCAAGAACGATGCGGAGCGCTGCTCGGCTGACCCGGTCAGCCTGGCCAGCATCGGTCGCGCCGTGGGCCAGCAGGTTCGAATCAAGCGCCGGGACGATCTTCGTTTCGTTGCTGTTTATACGGTCTATCAGCCGAACCCGGACGATCCCAGCCGAGCCGATGACGTACGGACAGGCTTGACCGGCCGGGAACGGCTCGGCAATGGCGATGAATTGGGGCAGGCAACGGTCGAAGCTGCGGTGGTTGACGCACCTGGCCAATCCACGGGTGTCAGGTTCTTTGAATTGGCTGAGGACGCCGGCGGCCACTCCTACTTTGTCGCCATTGCCCCCCACGGCGGCATGATCGAGCAACACACCGATGAACAGGCCGTGGAGGTCATCCGGCGATTGCGGACCGCAAGAGTTCCGGCCTCGCTTTGGCTATGCAAAGGATTTGGCGACGAGGTCAGAGGGGCTTCCGACCGCTGGCACATCACCTCGGACGACATTCACCCGGCAAGCTTCCCGTTGCTCGGGTCACTCATGTCGCGACGGTTCTTGCATGGCGTTTCCTTCCATGGTTTCGCGCGACAGCAGGGCGACGCGGATATCTATATCGGCGGGGCGGCCCCGCCCGGGCTGAAAGCAGCGGTGCAGAGGGCGTTAAATCGTCTGCGCCTGCCGCTCGAGGTCAAGATCAGCACTCCCGAGGACAGGTCCAAATTCCAGGGATCTAACCCCAGGAATGTGATCAATCGCCTGGCCGCGAAGGGCATTCAGCTTGAGCAGTCGGCCGAGGCTCGGGTCTTTCACAACGAAATCGCCGGCGCAGTCGCCAGCGTATTCGTGTCGCCGTGGCGATGGCTCGTGTGGGCCTTGATGGGCTTCTTCCGGTAATATCTCGAGCTTGACGCAGCGGTCTATGTCCGAAAATCAGACCCGGACGGTTGCCTTCCCTGCCCAGTTCCGGCAACGCGCCTGGTTTACATTCCGTCGTATCCACTGATTTCCTGAAGTTGACATGGCCGCTGCCGCACCGGCCAAATGCCAAAGCCACTTCTCCACAACGGGAGACTCGCGATGACGATCGAACAGGACGTCCAGGACTTGAGGGCTCGCGTTGCGGCGCTCGAGCGCAGACTGAGCGGCGACCGCATCGATCTTCGGGCCGGGGGGACATCCCTGAGCATTCACTCCGGCGGCATCGAGATCGAATCCGCCTCGGGCTTAAGGATCACGGCGGGCCAGAGCGTTCAGATCACCGCTGGCACGGCGGTCGCGCTGAGCGCCGGCAGCCAGTGCGCGATCAGCGTCGGGGCGCGCTTCGACATCAACGTCGCGGCGCAGTACGTGGTGTCCGCCGGCGGCGGCGTGCAGATCGAGTCCGGTAACGACCTGCGCCTGACGGGCCGGGGCAGCCTACAGGGCACCGCGGGCGGGCAGCTGCAGCTGACGGCCGGAAATCACTTGACGATGCGGAGCGGCAGGAACCTGCAGGCGATGGCCGGACAGGG
>Ga0209466_1000074_pt1 | contig 21249 bp, 22 predicted proteins | sample PanSoiPlo30MoBio_FD_188323 | JGI IMG/M metagenome (GOLD analysis project Ga0209466, IMG submission 188323) | Tropical forest soil microbial communities from Panama analyzed to predict greenhouse gas emissions - Panama Soil Plot 30 MoBio (SPAdes)... | ecosystem: Environmental > Terrestrial > Soil...
CCGCCCGAGCCGGTGACGCTGTTCTTGCCGAAATAGACCTGGTCGAGATCCTTTCCGGTCGAGACGATGGAGAACAGCACGTCGACGCCCTTGAGGTCGAACAGGTTGTCGACGATCTTGCCGCCCTTCTTGGCGAGCGGCTCGGCCTTCGACCGGGTGCGGTTCCAGATCGAGACGTCATAGCCGGCATCGAGCAGCCGCTCGGCCATGGGGTAGCCCATGCGGCCCATGCCGATCCAGCCGATCTTGTGAGTGTTCTTCGCCATCGAAAAGTTCTCCTGTAGCGGCATGCGCCGGGCCCCTGCAGGCAACACCCGCAGCGGACATCCGGATGATGATCGCGGATTTCGCCGCCCGCACTAACACGGCAGCGGTGACGTCGCAATGCGCTTGAAAACCGCGCTGGACTGGGGAGTGGGAGCGCGCCGAGCTCGCCGTTAATGCATCATTTCACCAGCCGCGCGAACAAGCGGTAGGCTGGCTGCGCCAGCAGCAGGATGACGATGATGCGCACGAGCTGAAAGCCCGCCACCACGGTGCCGTCGAGCCCCAGGAGCTTTGCGGTCAGCACCATCTCGGCCATGCCGGCGGGCGCGAAAGCGAGCACCAGGGTGGGAACCGGCAGCGCCAGCGCCAGCCCGACGGCGGCAGCGATGAGTGCCATGACGGTGGCGCCGACGACCACGACCACGCTCGAAGCGATCATGAGGGTGACGAGACGGGTCAGGAACTCGCGGCGGAACTGGACGCCGAGCGACGCGCCGATGAGGATCTGCGCCGGGATGAGGACAAGGGCGGGCATGCGCCCTTGCGCCAGGCCGATGAGCCCGAACACGACGCCGACCGCGATGGCGCCCATGAACCAGGCGTTGGGGAACATGAAGGACGCGAAGGCGGCGCCGCCCAGTGCCGCGGCGGCGAGCAGCGCGCAGGTGATGGGCCAGTCCATGGGAATGCCGGGCGCCACCGCCGTGGTGGCGCCGTGCGAGAACTGGATCACCAGGAACGGCGCAATGGCGACGATCAGACCGACCCGCAGCGTCTGCGCCAGCATGATCGGCTCGAGCTCGGCGCCGTAGCGTGGCGCGATGTTGACCATTTCGGCGACGCCGCCCGGCACGGTGGCGAAGAACGCCGTGGTCTTGTCGAGGGGCGACAGCCTCATGAGCAGCAGCGCGCCGCACGCGCCCACCACGACCGACACCACGGCCACCGCGACCATCAGGTGCACGAGCGACAGGAGCGTGAGGATCACGGTGATGTTGAACTGCACGCCGATGCCGGCGCCGATCACCACCTGGCCGATGGTGCGGCCGTAGCGTATCGGCTGAATCGGCGCGCCCAGGAGGCCGACCAGCGCGGTGGCGAACAATGAGCCCAGCAGCCACGGCAGCGGCAGCCCGCCGAGGCGCGCCAGCACGGCGCCGACCACCGCCGCCACCAGGGTGGCGGCGCCGGCCGCGATGCGTGGGAGAGCGGAAGCTGAAGCAACCAGGGCGTCGTCCTTCATGGCACCCCGAGTTGCGATGTTCGAGACCTCGACGCGTCTTTAAGCGGCGGCCGCCACGCGCACGTGGTCGGGCACCGGCATGGGCTTGTTGGCGCTGTTGAGGAACTCGATGGTCATGAAGACCATCTCCTTGTCGCCGAGATTCTCGAGGTCGTGCACCTTGAACTGGCCGGGCCCGTAGGTCTCGTGGCGCGTCTCGCCCGGCTGGTAGGTGTATTCCACCGTGGTGCCGTCATGCACGTGCTGGCGGCCGCGCCCGCCGGTGACCGAGGTCCAGAAATAGTCGAGCACGTGGCGGTGGAAGCCGATGCGCTCGCCGGGCGCCAGCCGGATCATCCATACCCGCACCCGGTCGCTCTCCGATACCAGGGTGGTGCCCACGCACGGATTGGGGTTTTTGGCCTCGCGCTCGAACTCCGCCTCGATCTCGGCCGGCCACGCACTCTTGTCCGAACGTTCCGCGGCTTTATCCACCATCGACAGGGCCATATCATTCCTCCAGCAAAAGCAGGTCTCCTATATAGCGCGTTTTCTCCCCCTGAGAACCGGCAGGAACGAAACCCTTGAATGACGCCACGTCACGCCGCGCCCTGGTCGTCGGCGGCTCCATGAGCGGGCTCCTGGCGGCGCTGCTGCTGCGGCGCGCCGGCTGGGCGGTCGACGTGTACGAGCGGGTTGAGGGAGAACTGGCCGGCCGCGGCGCCGGCATCGTGGCCCAGCCCGAGCTGATCGAGACGCTGCGCTCGATCGGCATCGATCCGCCCGACCTCGGCGTCCACATCACGACGCGAAAAATTTTCGATGCCTCGGGCCGGCTGACCGGCGAGATCGAATGCCCACAGGTGCTCACCGCCTGGGAGCGCGTCTATCGCTGCCTGCGCGACGCGTTTCCGGCGCAAAATTATCACCGTGGCCGGGGCCTGATGCGCCTGGAGCAGGCCAGCGATGCCGTCATGGCGCACCTCACCGACGGCAGCCGCGAGCACGGCGACCTGCTGGTGGGCGCCGACGGCATCCGCTCCACCGTGCGCCAGCAGCTCCTGCCCGACCTGGTGCCGCTCTATGCCGGCTACGTGGCATGGCGCGCGCTGATCCCCGAAAGCGCCTTCGCGCCGGAAACACATCGCGAGTTGTTCGAATACATGTCGTTCTGCCTGCCGCCGGGCGAGCAGTTTTTGGGCTACCCGGTGGCCGGACCCGACAACGATCTGCGGCCCAGCCATCGCCGCTACAACGTGGTCTGGTACCGCCCGGCTGACGAGCGCAGCAAGCTGCAGTGGCTGCTCACCGACGAGAGCGGCACGACGCATGCGATCTCGATTCCACCGCCGCTGATCCGTCGCGAGGCGATCGCCGAGATGCGCGCGGATGCCGAGCGCCTGATCGCGCCGCGCATGCGCGAGATCGTGCGGCTGATCGAGGAGCCGATCCTGCAGCCGATCTACGATCTGGAAACGCCACGCATGGCGTTCGGCCGCGTCGCCATCATGGGCGACGCCGCCTTCGTGGCGCGGCCGCACGTGGCGGCGGGCGTCGCCAAGGCGGCAGACGACGGCATGGCGCTGGTCAAGGCGCTCGCCGTGCAGGACGACGTCACCACGGCGCTGCGCGCCTTCGAGGCGGCGCGGCTCGGCGTCGGCCAAAGAATCATCCAGCGGGCGCGCCACCTCGGCGCCTACCTGCAGGCGACACAGGAGACGGAAGAGGAACGCGCCCACTCGGCTCGCTACAGCATCCCGGACGCCGTGCTGGCCGAGACCGCGGTGCTGGATTTCTTGTATGGGTAAGCGCATGTCCCGCACGCGGTGCAGCGCGAAGCGATGCACCGCAGATGCGGGACCCCGGTTTCTTTGTGATAACAACCGGGGTCCCGGGTCTGCAGCGCGCCACTGCGTGCTGCGCTGCGCCCGGGACAGGCAGCGTCACAAACCCAACAGCCGCTTCGCATTCCCGCCCGCGATCGCCGCCATGGCGGACGCATCCAGGCCCGCCGATGCGAGATGGCCGATCGGGTCGTATTCCGCCATGTCGAACGGATAATCGGTGCCCATGATGACGTGGTCGGTACCGACGAGCTCGATCAGGGCCCTGAGCTGGTGCGGCGTGAACACCACCGTGTCGAAAAAAATCTTCTTGAGATACGTGGTGGGCGGCTTGGGCAGGCTGCCGTGCGAATCCGAGCGCGCGCCCCAGGCATGGTCGATGCGGCCGGAATAGGCGGCGAGGTAGCCGCCGCCATGCACAGCGAGAATTTTCAAGGCTGGATGACGCTCAAGCACGCCGTCGAAGATCAGGTAGTGCAGCGCCAGCGTGGTCTCGAATGGATTGCCGATGACGTTGTTGAAATAGAAGCGCGACAGGCGCTGCGCTTCCGTGAAGCCGTTGGGATGCAGCACGACCAGAGCGCCCAGCTCCTCGGCTTTCTTCCAGAACGGCGCATAGGCAGGCTCGCTGATCTCGTGCCCGGCGACGTTGGTGAGAATTTCCACGCCCCTGAAGCCGATATTCATGCAATGCTCGAGCTCGTTGGCCGCCTCCTTGCCGTCCTGCAGCGGCACCGTGCCGAGTGCGACGAAACGATCCGGTTTCTTGGCAACGTATTCGGCGAGCCCGTGGTTCACCATGCGCGAAGCTTCGACCGCGATATCGAGCGGCACCGTGTAGTAGCACTGGTTGGGCGGCGGCATGACGAGCTGCAGGTCGAGGCCCATGGCCTCCATGTCCTTCAGGCGCGCGTCATAGGTGGTGATGCGCGAGCGGATGTCCTCCTCCTGCTTCTGGCTCAGCGCCTTGGTCTCGGCCGACGCGAAGTGCGCCAGCGGGATCGTCGACATGTCGAGGTGGGGCTTCACCAAGGCCGCCGCCTGCGGCACCGCCACGTGCGAGTGTATGTCGATCGTCGTGCTCTTGGGCCTGATCACGCGGCCGGGCTGCCCATGCTCGCGCGCGGCAGTCGGCTCGTACTTGTTCCATTGGGCCATGACGTGTCTCGCTCTCAGGAGGTCCTGTTCTGGCGATACGGTTCGAGCGCACGCGCCAGGATTTCGCGCGCCGGCTCCGAGCCGTCGAGCGGACGCAGGGTGCGGCGCCTGATCTTCCAGCCCTGCGGCGTGCGCACGAGCTCCCAGCGGTTGGCGCCGACGCGATGGATGCGAAAGCCCTTCGAGGCGCCGTGATTGGGCACCTCGACCGGCTCGCCCGTGGTCTGCGGCGTCAGGATCTGCAGGTAGGAGGTGACCACCGCGGTGTCGCCGTCGATGGCAATGTGCGGCAGGCCGGCGAAATGCGCCAGGCCGCCGCGGATCGCCGCCTGGTGGCCCGGCGTCTGCATGATCGCCGCAACCTCCTTGTTGCCGGTGGCGCCCATCAGGTGCTCGCCTCGGTCGAACACGCCGTCCTCGGCATAGACCTGCGCCGTGTAGTAGTCGGCGCCGGTGTCGGCGCTGGGCGGATGGCTGGCGATGAGATTGAGAATCTCCAGCCGGTCCTCGATGGCGCGCAGGCGCTGCTCGATATTGCCTTGGGTCATGGCGACATTACCTCGGCTGTCATCCCGGACCGCGAGCGAAGCGAGCCGAGTCGGGATCCAAGTACCCCCGCATCAGAAATCATGGTTGGCCTTTCTTCAACTGAAGCACCGGGAGTCTTGGATCCCGGCTCTCTCCCCTTCGCCGCTCGGCCGGGATGACCCCGGAGACGGTGCTCCCCATCAGAACACGCCGAGGTGCTGGCGAAGGTCGACAGCGTCGCGCGTGAGCTCGGCGGCGGTCGACACGACGGCGACGCGGCCGCTGTTGAGGATGACGACATCGTCGGCGATGTCGAACACCAGCTTCGGGTTCTGCTCCACCAGCACGATCGAGAGCCCACTCTCCTTGAGCTTGCGGATGGTGGCCATGACCTCGGCGACGATCTGCGGCGCCAGGCCTTCCGACGGCTCGTCCATCAGCAGCACGCGCGGATTGGACATGAGCGCGCGGCCGATGGCGAGCATCTGCTGCTCGCCGCCCGACAGGTAGGCGGCGAACTGGCTCCTGCGCTCGGCGAGGCGCGGGAACATGCTGAACACGGTGTCGATCGTCCATGGCGCATGACGGGCGCCGGCATCGGGCTTGCGCGCCGCCACGACGAGGTTCTCGCGCACCGTGAGGCTCCTGAAGATGCGGCGGCCCTGCGGCACCAGAGCGACGCCATGCGCCGCGATGAGTTCCGGGGGCAGCCCGCCGACCGAGGTGCCGAACACCACGACGTCGCCGCCGCGTGGCGGCAGCAGGCCGACCGTGACGTTCATGCACGTCGTCTTGCCAGCGCCATTGCGCCCGAGCAGGCCGAGCAGGCAACCTTCGCCGAGCGAGAACGACACCTTCTGCAGCACGTGGCTGTCGCCATAGAAGGCATCGACGTCGCGGAGCGTGAGCGCGCTAGTGCGGTGCATTTGAAGTTCCTAACAGGTTGCGGCAAGCTCGCATAGGAACTTCAAATGCATAAACCGCACTAGCAATATTGATATTGCTGGTGTTCCTTTGATTGCGAAGTTCGCACGAGAGTTTGCCGCGAAGTCTTGCGAACTTCGCAATCGGAACACTAGTGGCCAAGGTAGACCTCCCGGGTGCGCGGGTCGGCCACGACCTCGGCGCGCGTGCCCTCAACGATCACCTCGCCGAAGTGCAGGAGCGTGATGCGCTCGGCAAAGTCGAGCGCCACGTCCATGTTGTGCTCGATCATCACGATGGTGACGTCGCGCGGGATTTTTTGCAGCAGCTCGCGCACGTCGCGCCGCTCGTCGATGGAGAGGCCGGCGAACGGCTCGTCGAGCAGCAGCACCTTCGGGGCCTGTGCCAGCGCCATGGCGATCTCCACCCGCCGCCGCTCGCCATAGGACGTCTCCGACAGCGGGCGGTGCACGATGTGATCGAGGCCCACGCGCACGAGCGCCTCGCGCGCCCGCGTCACGAGATCGTGCTGCCGGTCGAGATCGATGAACGGATCCCAGCGCAGCCGCGACAGGCCGAGCAGCGCCAGCGTGACGTTGCGCAGGATCGTGTCGTGCGGGAACAGCGTGATGATCTGGTACGTGCGGGCCATGCCGAGATGGGCGCGGCGGTGGCTGGGCAGGCGCGTGATGTCCTGGTCGAACAGGAGGACCGAGCCGGAATCGGGCGCGATCTCGCCGGTGATGAGATTGAACAGCGTGGTCTTGCCCGCGCCATTGGGGCCGATGATCAGCCGCCGCTCGCCCGGCGCAACGTTGAGGTTGACATTGGCGGTGACGCGCAGGCCGCCGAACGATTTCGACAGGGCGTTGACGCAGAGCGCCGTCATGGGCTCGGCTCCTCGGCCGGGCGCGCCGCCACGCCGTTGCGCCGCGCGCGCAGCTTCTGCCAACCCCAGCGGCACAGGCGCACGCTGCCCGGCACCAGGCCCTCCGGCATGAAGCTGATGATCACGACGAACACGACGCCGAGCACCAGATTCCAGCGCTCGATATAGGCGCTGACCACGTTCTTCATGATGACCACGATGGCGGCGCCGGCGATCGGCCCGAGCAGGGTGGCGGTACCGCCCGAGATCACCATCAGCAGCACCTCGGCGGACCCGGTCAGGGCGGCGACCTGCGGGCTGATGAACTGGTTGTAGTAGATGAACAGGAGCCCGGCGATGCCGGTCCAGAAGCCAGAGAACAGGAACGCCAGGAAGCGGATCAGCCACACGTTGTAGCCGAGCGCGGTCATGCGCCGCGCCTGGTCGCGCGTGCCACGCAGGCTGGCGCCGAACGGCGAGCGCACGAACACCGTCATGGTCAGGACGGCGAGCAGGAAGACGAGCAGCGTCGCGTAGTAGAACGTGTCGGCGCGCGACAGGCTCAGGCCGAACGGCGCCGGCCGCGTCGTGACGTTGATGCCGTTGTCGCCGTTGGTGACGCTCGCCCAGCGGTAGGCAATGCCCCACACGATCTGGCCGAGCGCCAGCGTGATCATCAGGAAGCCGATGCCGGTCGAGCGCAGCGCCAGCACGGCGAACACGGCGGAAGCCGCCAGCGTGACCAGGATGGCAAAGAGGTCGGCGGCGAGATGGCCATGGCCGGCCTGCAGCACCAGGGCGCCGGCATAGCCCGCAATGGCGAACAGGCCGGCATGGCCGAGCGAGACCAGCCCGCCGTAGCCGACCAGAACATTGAGCGCCAGGGCGAACACGGCGAACAGCAGGATCTGGCTGGCGATGTTGATGTAGTAGTGATTGCCCACCCACACCGGCAGCGTCACGAGCAGCAGGATGGCGAGCGCGATCGCCCCGTGGCGCGGCGTGATCATGCCACGACCCGGCCGAACAGGCCCTGCGGCCGCAGCACCAGCACCAGCAGCATCGGCAGGAACAGGATGACGTAGGCGAGATCAGGGAACATCGCCTGGCCGAAATTGTAGAGGAAGCCGATCAGAAAGCTTCCCACCAGCGCGCCGAGCAGGCTGCCTGTGCCGCCGAGGATGACGACAATCAGAGCGAGCGGCAGCATCTCGAAGTCGAGGCCGGGATAGACCGACAGATAGGGCGCGCCCATGACGCCGGCGAAGGCGGCGAGCGCTGCGCCGAGGCAGAACACCAGGGTGAACAGCCGCGACACCTTGATGCCGACCACGCGCGCAATCGGCGGGTCATCGACGCCGGCACGGATCATGGCGCCCAGGCGCGTCCAGTCGACCATCAGCCACAGCGCGATGGCGACCACGACCGCGACGCCCACGATCACCAGACGGAACAGCGGAAAGAAGATGCCGAACGCCTGCACAGCGCCCGCCAGGTGGCGCGGCGTCGCCGGCTGCCATGGATCGCCGGTCCAGATCATCAGGCAGAGGTCGCCGATGATGAAGGCGAAGCCGAGCGTCAGCAGCACCTGCGGCAGCACCTGCCCTTCCAGGCGGCGCAGCAGCAGGCGCTCGATCACCCCGCCGATCACCGCCATGGCCAGCCCGCTGAGCAGCGCGGCAAGCCAGAAGTTCAGCCCCTTGTCGAGGAAGGTCACGCCGAAATAGGCGCCGAGCATGAAGAACGAACCATGCATCAGGTTGGGGATGCGCATCAGCCCGAAGATCAGGGAAAAGCCGGCGGACAGCAGGAACAGTAGGCCGCCGAGCGCAATGCTGTTCACCGCGAGAAGAACCCAAACGCTCATGCTCGTCTCGACCGCTCGTGCTGGACGTCGGTGGTGCCGCGCAACGGTTTTGATCTGGTCTCGAAGGACACCGCTATTGCTCCATCCCTCCCCTGCGGGGGGAGGTGGCCGAGCGCAGCGAGGCCGGGCGGCGGGTGAAATGAAAGGACAAATTCATCGCTTGCGCATCATCCAATCGAAACGGCTGTGGACGACATCTGCCTCGTCACCACCCGGCCGGCCTCCCGACCACCCTCCCCTGGCGCGCTTCGCGCGCCAGGGGAGGAGGCTGTTGGCTAGCCGAAATCAACCGGCAGCGCCACGTGGATGAATGGACTGAAATTTACTGCTCGAGATTCTTGGCGGGCGGTTCGTCGCGCGCATAGACGGGCTTCGCCAGGAATTCCTTCTCGTTATAGGTCCAGAACTGGCTGACGTCTGGATAGGTCTTGATGATGCTGTTGACGAGTTGGCCGCCCTTGCGTTCGCACTTGCGGATGAACACGTCACCGACGGCATTGCCCAGGTGATCGAACTTGACCGGTCCGCGCGGGGTGTCGGTCAACGTGATCTGATGCAGGGTTTCGGCGAACGCCTTGCGGTCGTCGACCTTGCCGCCAGCCTTCTCGATCGCCGCCTCGACGCACTGGCCGGCGATATACATGCCGGCCGAATAGCCGCCCGGCAGCACGTTGTAGTCCTTCTGCATGGCGGCGACGAAGCGCTTGTTGCTCGGCGTGTCGCGATCGGCCGAGTACCAGGCAGCCGAGATGACGCCGACCGCCTCATCGCCGAGGCTGCGCAGCAGCGCGTCGTCCATGGCGGTCCAGCCGGCGAGCAGCGGAATGCGCCCCTTGAGACCGAGATCCGCGTAGGCGCGCATGAACTTCACCGGGTTGGAACCGGCAAAACCGTTGAACACGCAGTCGACGTTGCTGATCTGGGCCACGTAGGGCGTGTAGTCGGGCGTGACCAGCGGCGGCCACAGCTTCTTCACCACCTTGCCGCCGTCGTCCTCGAACACGCGCTGGAAGCCGGCCATCTGCTCGTGGCCGAAGGCAAAGTCCTCGGAGATGGTGGCGGCGCGCTTGTACTTGAGATCCTTGGCGGCGTAGTCGGCGATCACATGGCAGCACTGCGCCGACGTAGAGGACGGACGGATGACGAATGGATTGGCCTTGCGCTGGGTGACGTCCTCGGCCGCCGCCAGGCTGATGAGCGGAGTCTGGTTGTCGCGCACATAGTCCGTGATGGCGAGCAGCTCGAACGCCGCCAGCGGACCGAGAATGACGTTGACCTTGTCGCGCTCGATGAGCTCCTGCGCCTTGGTCTTGGCCCCGGCCGGATTGCCGCCGGTGTCGGCCGAGATGAAATCGACCTTGCGGCCGGAGAGCGTATTGCCCTTCTCCTTGAGAAGGCTGGCGATGCCCTGCTCCATCTGGATGCCGCCCTGCGCCAGCGGCCCGGTCTTGACCGTCAGCAGGCCGATCTTGAACGCCGCGCCCTGGGCGCGCAGCACCGCCGGCGCATAGATCGCGGCACTGGTCGCCGCCAGACCCTTCAATACTGTTCTGCGTTTGATGCTCATTGGTTTTCCTTCCTCTGAAACGCGAGGCTCAAGTTGTCTTACGGCCGACCTCACTGATCGACACCACAGCCGAAATGCGCGCCCGCCGCAAGCGGCGGTGCTGCCGCGGCATCGCACGGATTGGCGCCGGGGTTGGTGGCGTATGGCGTCGCACCGCCGGGCCGAACCCTAAACGCGGGGGGCGGCCCAGAGATGCATCAGTTTTCCTGATGCCCGAAATCGTCGCCCGCGTCCATGGCTTCCGCAAAGGTTGGTACGGCAGCGGACGTCCGGGCCCGGCACGCAGACGGGCGGTTTAGGTTAACGGGAGGACAGGTTGGAAGTGACGAGTCTGCCGATGCATGGTGGTCCGCGGCGTATTGGCGGCGCGGCGGCCGCACACCAACCACCGGCCGCGACGGCATGAGGCCGAAGGCCGCGGCTCGATGTGTTGCAAACATCCTTCCGACCCGGTGCCGAAAAGCCGCTCGCGTGCGTCATGGGCGGGATGGACCTGGTGCGTCCGCTCGGGCTGTTCGGCGTCCGCTCGGCCGTGGTGGCGCGGCCCGGCGGCTCGGCGCTGTACTCGCGCTTCACGCACAGCGCGCTGCGCCGGGACGGATTTCACGAGCGCGATGAAGATTTGGTGCACGCGCTCGAGTGGTTGACCGGCGTCGCCAAACTCGACTTCAAGCGCGCGCCCGAGGGGCGACTCCTGCTGCTAGAGATCAATCCGCGTTTCAACCTGTGGCACCACCTGGGCGCGGTGGCCGGCGTGAACCTGCCAGCCCTGGTCTATGCCGATCTCGTCGGCCTGCCGCGGCCGGCCACGCGACCGGCGCGCGCCGGCGCGCGCTGGGGCTCCATCTGGAACGACTTTCCGGCCGCGCATGCGTCGGGCCTGCCGCTGTGGCGCTGGCTGCCATGGATGCTCGGGTGCGACGCCAAGTCGGCCGTCGCCTGGGACGATCCGATGCCCCTCGTCCGCAGCATGCCGCATGGCGGATTTGCTCGCGCGAATCATTCGCCCGCGGTACCGTCGCTCAAACTGCACGAGCAGGCCGGATGAAGCTCGCTATTCTCTCCGACATCCACGCCAATGCGGAAGCGCTGCGCGCGACCCTGGCCAAAATCTCCACCCTCGCCGTCAACCGCATCGTGTGCCTCGGCGACATCGTCGGCTACAACGCCGACCCGGCCGCCTGCATCACGCTGCTGCGCCAGGCCGGGGCGCTATGCGTGGCCGGCAATCACGACCGCGCGGTCACCGGGCAGATCACAGTCGAAGGCTTTCCCCACACCGCCGTGCGGGCGGTGGCGTGGACACGAAAACGGCTCGACGCCGAGGCGCTCGACTATCTGGCCGGGTTGCCGCCCACGCTCAGCATCGCGGGGCAGCTAGTGGCGGTGCACGGCGCGTTGCATCCGGAGCACGGCTTCGAGATGGTGCGGCTCGACAGCGACGAGGCGCGGCGGCTGAGCTTTGCGGCCTTGATGCGCCACCCCTCGGGCGCGCGGGTGTGCGCTGTCGGGCATACGCATCACGTCGGCATCTTCGAACTGGAGGACGGCACGATCCGCCAGCGCACCGCCGATCCGGTGGCCCTGCGTCCCGGCGCCTTCTACCTGATCAATCCCGGCAGCGTCGGAGAGCCGCGCACCGCCGACCCTCGTGCCAGCTTCCTCGTGCTCGATGGGGCGCGCCAAGTCGTGTCCGTGCACCGCGTCAGCTATGACGCCGAGGCGGCGCTGGCGAAGACGCGGGCCGCCGGGCTGATGCCGGCGTTCTCGTTCCTGCCATCGCCGGTGCGCGACGGCCTCAGGTGGGGCGTGCGCGCCGCCGGGCTTTCCGACGCCGTGAAGCGGATGGTCGGCTAGCGCCTCGCGCGGTTTCGAGCCGCGCGCTTCGTGCGCCGGCCTCCGGCGGAGCGGCCGCGCGTCACGCCGGCCATGTCCTCGAGCACCGCGCACACCGCGGCAGTGTCATGGGCCGCGTGGCCCTGCGACATGGCGGCGGCGTAGATCGGCAGGGTGGCGCTGAACAGCGGTGTGGGACAGCCGGCGCCGGCGGCATATTCGCCGATCACTGCCATATCCTTCTGCCACGTGGAGATCTTCATGGTGGCCTCGCTGTAGCGGTTGCGCACCATCATGGGGGCGCGCAGCTCGAACACGCGCGAGGTCCCGGCGCCGGCGGTGACGAGGTCGTGTACCACCTTGGGGTCGAGTCCGGCCTTCATGCCCAGCACCATGGCTTCCGCGCTGGCCACGTTGTGGATCGCGACCAGCAGATTGGCGACGTATTTCATGCGGCTGCCGTTGCCGTATTCGCCGAGGTCGTACACGGCGCGCGAAAACGCCGCGAACATCGGACGCAGGCCTGCGATCGTCTTGGCATCGCCGCTGGCGTAGACCACGAGGTCGCCCACCCGCGCCTGCGCGCCCGTGCCGCTCACCGGGCAATCGAGCGCAACATGGCCGGCCGCCTGCATCGCCTGCGCGGCCTGCATCTTGTCGGCGAGCGCGAAGGTGCCGGCCTCGATCAGGACGCGGCGCGGCGCGCCGGCCGCGATGATGTTCTTGACGGTCGCTTCGAGCGCATAGGGCGTGGGCAGGCTCGTGATGATGACCGGCACCTCACGGGCCACCGCCTTGGCATCCGGCACGATCTTCACGCCCGCCCGCGCGGCTTCCTTGCGGCGGGCCGGATTGGTGTCGAAGCCGACAACGCGCCAGCCGGCGGCCGCGAGGCGTCGCGCGTAGGCACCGCCCATGATGCCGAGGCCAATGACTCCGACCGCACCTTTGCGTCTGGCCGCCTTCATTCCGATCCTCCTCGCCCGCGTCCCCCGTCGACTCATGCGCCGCGACTATGCCCCATCATGGTACGCAATGAAGCCTCTTTTTTCGCCGCAACCGTTCGCCTATCGTCGGGCCGCACGTAGTTTCACTGATCTCAAGCCGTGGGGGAATCATGTCGGTTGTCACTCTGGCGCAGGCCAGCACCATCGTCGACGTCGCGCTGAAGACCGGACGGGACACCAAGTGCGCGCCGCTCAGCGTCGCGGTTCTCGATGCCGGCGGGCACCTCGTGGCGTTCAAGCGCGAGGACAAGTCGGGCATCCTGCGCTTCGACATTGCGTTCGGGAAGGCGTGGGGCGCCCTCGGCATGGGATTCGGCTCGCGCACGCTGTTCGAGCGTGCCGCCAATACCCCGCAGTTCTTCACCATGCTGGCGGCGGCGAGCGGCGGACGCATCGTGACCAATCCGGGCGGCGTGCTGATCCGTGACGGCGGCGGCGACGTCATCGGCGCGGTCGGGATCTCCGGCGACACGTCGGAGAAGGACGAGGCCTGCGCTATCGCCGGCATCGAGGCGGCGGGCCTGAGGGCCGATCCCGGCGGCACCACCAAGGCTTGAGGAGACTCGCCATGAAGCTGTTTTCGTTCTGGCGCTCGCTGGCCACCTACCGCGTGCGCATCGCGCTCAACCTCAAAGGCATCCAGCCCGACGAGGTGATCGACGTGAACCTGATGAAGGCCGAGCAGCGCGCGGAACAATTCCGCGCCGTCAACCCGATGATGGCGCTGCCGGCATTGATCGACGGCGACGGACCGGCGCTGGTCGAGTCGCTGGCGATCATCGAATATCTCGACGAGGTGCATCCGCATCCGCGGCTGCTGCCGGCCGACCCGCGTGGGCGCGCCCGTGTGCGCGGGCTGGCGCAGATCATCGCCTGCGATTCGCATCCGCTGGTGGTGCCGCGCGTACGCGAATACCTCGAGCATGAGTTCAAGCTCGACGAGCCGACCCGCATGGCCTGGTGCCGCCACTGGATCACCGCGGCGCTCACGGCGCTGGAGGCGCATCTGAAGAGCCCGGACACGGGAAAATTCTGCCATGGCGATGCGGTCGGCCTCGCCGACATCTGCCTGGCCAGCCAGGCGGCCGGCGCCAAATTCTTCCAGGTCGATACGTCGCCCTACCCGACGGTCAACCGCATCGTCGACGCCTGCCTGGCGATGGACGCGTTCGCACGCGCGCATCCGCTCAAGCAGCCGGGCGCGCCGGCCTCTACGTAGGGCTCAGCGCCTGCCGCCGGCGCGCGCGTGGCGGGCGGCGCCCTCGCCTTTCGCCCGCCTGAGCCTGCGCGCGTCCATTGCCTCGTCCCAGACTTCCTGGATGTGCGCCACCTCGGCCTCGAACCGCTCGAGGAACAGCCGCGCCTGGGTGCTCAAGGTCCGCCGCGCCGGCTGGATGACGACGCAGTCGATGTGCATCGGCGGATCGACGATCGGATTGACGATGAGGTCGCCCTTGTCGATGTCGTTGACCGCGATGACGCTCGGCAGCACCGTTACCCAGTCGGAGCGGGCGATGAATTCGAACGTGCCCATCATGGCGTCCATTTCCAGCGTGGCGGCGACCTCGATGCCATGCGTCTGGAAATAGGTGTCGAGGTTGCGCCGGCGCACGTTGTGCGGCGCCGGCACCACCACCTTCAGCGGCGCCAGCGCGGCCAGCCGCACCGGCGCCAGCGGCTCGAGCCCGCGCTGGCGGCCGGAGATCAGGACTTCGCGGTCGCGCACGAGCAGCCGTGACTTCAATCCGATCTGCCCCTCGAAGGCTGGCACGATGGCGAAATCGAGTTCGTCGTCGCGCACCATCTCGGTGAGCAGGCCGCTGTAGCCTTCGAACACATGCAGCCGCACGTCAGGATAGCGCGGCACGAAGTACTCGAGCGTCGGCGCCAGCACGGCGCGGGTGAAGGTCGGCATCAGCCCGATGCGCAGGTCGCCGGTCACCAGGCCGCCGAGCGCCCGCACCTCCTCGTCGGCAGTCTCCAGCATGCCCACCGCCTCGACGCAGCGCCGGTAGTAGCGCAGGCCCGCCGGCGTCGGCACCACGCCGGCGCTCGAGCGCTCGAACAGCTTTACCCCGAGCTCGCGCTCGACCGCGGCGACGTGCTGCGAAATGCCGGATTGGGTGGCGTGCTCGCGCTCCGCCGCACGCGTGAACGAGCCCTCCTCGCACACGGCGATGACCGCGCGTATTTGGCGAAGGGCGATTGCCGACATTAGAAAACCTTATGCATCAGCGCAGAATATATTATTTCTTCTGCATGTGCCATATATCTAGGATATCGCAGTCATTTTTCGCAAAAGCCTTGCGTTCGGGAGGATCCTCATGGGAGCGAATTTCGGCACCGTCGGCATGGACTGGCAGCAGCGCGTCAACTGGGACCGCCTGCGCACGTACCGGACCGAACGCGCGCGCGAGATGATGAAGAAGCACGGGCTCGGCGCCATGCTGTGCATGTACGACGAGAACGTGCGCTACCTCACCGGCACGCTGACGCCCGGATGGAACCGGCTCAAGCCCGGCCTGCGCTACGCCATGCTGTGCGGCGACGGGGCGCCGATCCTGTTCGAGCAGGGCGACCTGGGATTCCAGATCGAGCGCCACTCGCCGTGGCTGCCCAAGGAGAACGTCCGCCATTCCTTCGCCTGGATCAAAGGCGCGGCCGGCCCCGCCTCGACCCAGCAGGTGACCAAGTTCACCAACGCCATCATCGAGGAGATGAAGCGGCACGGCGTGTGGGGCCAGAAGCTCGGCGTCGATTTCATCGACATCAACATGATCAACATCTTTCGCGACAAGAACATCACCTGGGTCGACGGCATGACCCCGATGATGGAGGCGCGCGCGGTCAAGAACGTCGACGAGCAGGAATGCATGCGCATCGTCGGCGCCATCGGCGACGCCACCCACTGGGAATGCATGAAGTTCCTGCGGCCCGGCATCACCGAGAACCAGGTCACGGCGCACCTGATGGAATATCTCTACTCGTTCGCCGGAATGGAGGACGTCGAGGACGTCATCGTGTCGTCGGGCCCGAACACCTGGCCCAACTGGCGCAACTTCTCCGACCGCATCATCCAGCCGGGCGACATCGTGTTCATGGATCTCGCCGCGCTGACGTGGAACGGCTACAAGTCCTGCTACTACCGCACCTATTGTGTCGGCAAGGAGCCGACGCAGGAGCAGAAGGACACCTACGCCACCGCGCTCGAGTGGCTGTACGACTCGATCGACGCCGTGAAGGTCGGCGCCACCACCCGCGACATCGCGGAGAAATGGCCGTCCGCCATGGAGACCTGGGGCTACGAGGACGAGGATCAGGCGGCCGCCAATCTGTGGGGCCATGGGCTCGGGCTGGCGCAGTACGACCAGCCGGTCATCTCGCGCATCTGGTCGCTCGACCATCCGGTCGAGATCAAGGAAGGCATGACGTTTGCGCTGGAGACCCAGCACGGAAAGCGCTTCCGTTACGGCGTCCGCATCGAGGAAATGCTGATCGTGCACAAGGATTCGATCGAGATCGTCTCCAATTTCCCGGTCAAGCAAATTACAGTGGTTGACCCGTTGCCGGGCTATGGCGACCACGTGAAGTGACGGCGGCGCGCCAAGCGGTGCGCTGCAGGTGGTACGGAAAGCGCGATGACCGAATTCATCGTCAGCCTCGGCGCGCCCGCAGGCGTGGTGGCCGACCGCATCGGCCCCAAGGCCGCGAACCTGGCGGCGCTGGCGCGCGCCGGCCTGCCCACCCCGGGCGGCTTCTGTCTCACCGCCGACGCCTACCGGCACCAATGCGAGCAGCTCGGTCTCGCGCCGTTGCTGGCCCGCTTCGGCGCCGCCAGCCCGCCGGAGGCGCGGCGGCTGTCGGTGGAGATCCGCCTGAAGCTCTATCAGGAGCCGATCGCGCAACAAATTCTCGAGCCGCTGCTCGCGGCCTGGCGTGAACAGCGCCAAGCGCATGCGCTTGGCGCTGTGCGCTCGTCGGCCCTGATCGAGGACCGCGCTGGCGCCAACTTCGCCGGCCAGTTCGAAAGTTTTCTCGGCCTCGACAGCGAGGCCGACGTCCTCACCGCCGTGCGCGCCTGCTGGGCGGCGCTGTGGACCAGCAATGCGCGTCGCTACATGGAGAACAACGCGCTCAATCCGGCCGACACCGCGATGGCGGTGCTCATGCAGCCGCTGGTCGCGGCGATTGCGTCGGGCGGCGGCTTGAGCGAGACCGCCGAGGGCCAGATGCTGTTGAGCGCGACCTGGGGGCTCGGCTCGGCGATCGCCCAGGGCGAGGTGGTGCCTGACCGCATCGCGCTCTCGCGCCAGGGCTTTTTGCGCGACATCCAGCCCGGCCGCAAGGATCACCGCGACGCCTGCCAGCACGGGCGCGGCGCCGCGCCGCAGGCGGTGCCGGCCGAACTGGTGAGCAAGGCCTGCCTCGATGCCGGCCAGGCCGTGACGCTCGGCCGGCTGCTGCGCAAGGCCGAGGACGTGCTCGGCTATCCGGTCGAGATCGAATGGGCGCTGGACGAGAGCGGCTTCAAGGTGCTGCAGGCGCGGCCGCTGCACGTCGCGCCGGTCCGCCTGCCGGACGAGATCTGGCTGAAGCATCCGGGACTCAACGGCCATCCGGCGGGCGTCGGCTGGGGGTCGGGGCGTGCCGTCATCGTCAACTGCGAATGCGAGCTCACGCGCGTGGCGCCCGGCGACATCCTGGTGACCAAGGTGGCCGGGCCGGCGCTCAGCCATATCCTGCCGCGCGTCGGCGGCGTGGTGGCAGAGCTTGGCGGCAGCACCTCGCACCTCGCATCGCTGGCGCGCGAACGCGGCATTCCGATGGTGCTGGGCGTGCTCGATGCCACCAGCCGGATTCCCGACGGCGCCCAGGTTGCGGTCGACGGGGTCGCCGGCATCGTGCGTTGGATGCGCTGATGCGCCCGCGTATCTTCGTCACCCAGCCGATCGCCGACAGCGCGCTCAAGCGCCTGCGCGAGCTGGCGTCGGTCAAGGTCAATCCCGACGCCAGCCGTGTGCCGCGCAAGCGCGACCTCATGGCGGCGGCGCGGGCGTGCGACATCCTGTTCAGCCGCCTGCACGACCGCATCGACCGCGACGTGCTCACCGCCAATCCCAAGCTGCGCGCGCTCTGCTCGATGACGATCTCGCCCGACGCCATCGACGTCGCGGCAGCGACCGAACTCGGCATTCCGGTCACCGTGATCCCGCCAATGGTGGGCGAGGCGACCGCCGACATCACGTTCGGGCTGATGCTGGCGGTGGCCCGCCGCATCCTGGAAGGCGACCGCCTGGTGCGCAAAGCCGTGTTTCCGGGCGGCCAGTCGAACTACCTCACCGGCTCGCACGTCTACGGCAAGACGCTCGGCCTGGTGGGCGGTGGCGGGCGCATCGGCAAGGCGGTGGCGCGGCGCGCGCGCGGCTTCGCCATGCGCCTCCTGTACTGGACGCCGCGGCGCAAGCCGGAAGCCGAGGAACGCGAGGCCGGCCTCACCTATGCGGCGTTCGACCAGCTCCTGGCCGAGTCCGACTTCGTGTCGCTGCACTCGCCGCTCACGCCAGAGACGCGGCACCAGATCGGCGCGCGCGAGCTCAAGCTGATGAAGAAGACCGCCTATCTCATCAACACGGCGCGCGGACCGATCGTCGACGAGGCGGCCCTGGTGCGCGCACTGGCTCGGCGGCAGATCGCCGGCGCCGGTCTCGACGTGTTCGAGCACGAGCCCAAGGTCGAGCGCGCGCTGACCAAGATGCCCAACGTGGTCCTGACGCCCCATCTCGGCAGTGCCGTCACCGATCTACGCGAGGAGATGGCGCACGTGGTGGTCGACAACATCGTCGCTGTGCTGGAAGACCGCGTGCCGCCCAACTGCATCAACCCGCAGGTGCTGGCGGAGCCGGCGGCCGTGGCCGTGGCGCGCGCCGCCCAGTAGCAGAACCGCTGTTTTCGGAGCTCGCCATGGCTCGTCCCCTGATCGCCGTCACTGACAGCGTGTTTCCCAGCCTCGATCCGGCCAAGGCCGCGCTCAAGCGCATCGATCCGGAGCTGAAGATGGCGAAGAGCGCGGCTGCAGACGATATTCTGGCGGTGGCGCGCGATGCCGACGCCGTGCTCGTCACCTACGCGAAGCTCACCGGCGACCTGCTGCGCCAGCTCACGCGCTGCAAGGTGATCGGCCGCTTCGGCCTCGGGGTCGACAACATCGACCTGCCGGCGGCCAAGGAGATGGGCATCACGGTCACCTATGTGCCCGACTATTGCCTGCAGGAAGTGTCCGATCACGCCATGGCGCTGCTGCTGGCGCTGGCGCGAAAAATCCCCCTGTCCAATCAGCTGGTACAGGCCGGCCGCTGGGAGATGCCGGCGGTCGTGCCGATCTATCGGCTGGAGGGCCGCGTGCTCGGCCTCATCGGCTTCGGCAACATCCCGCGCAAGCTGGTGCCCAAGGCGCAGGCGTTCGGCTTGCGCGTGATCACGCACGATCCCTACCTCGCGCCCGACGTGGCCAAGGCGCTCGGCGTGGAGGGCGTGAGCTTCGACGAGCTCCTGCAAAGAAGCGAGTTCATCTCGGTGCATGCGCCCCTGACGCCGCAGACGCGCGGGCTGGTGAATGCCGCCGCCTTCACGAAGATGAAGAAGGGCGTGCTCATCGTGAATACCGCGCGCGGCCCGCTGATGGATGAGGCGGCGCTGGTGCAGGCGCTCGATTCCGGCCAGGTCGGTGGCGCGGCGCTCGACGTACTGGCCACCGAGCCACCGCCCAGAGACTCCCCCCTGCTCGGCCGCGACAACGTGATCCTGTCACCGCACACGGCCTTCTATTCGGTCGACGCGCTCAACGAGCTGCAGACCAAATGCGCCAGCGACGTGGCGCGCGTGCTGTCGGGCGAGAAGCCGGTGTATCCCGTGAAGATGCCGTAACGCTTGTCCCGCGCGCGGTGCAGCGCGTAAGCGGTGCACCGCAGATGCGGGACCCCGGTTTGGCACAGCAAGCAACCGGGGTCCCGGGTCTGCACCGCATCACTCCGTGCTGCGGTGCGCCCGGGACACGAGTCACTCCGCGGTCCAGCCGCCGTCCAACACCAGGGCCGCGCCGGTCATCAGCGACGAGGCGTCGGACGCCAGGAACACGATCGCACCGGTGATCTCGTCAAGCTGGCCGAGACGGCCGAGCTTGATCTTGGCCAGGACCTCGTTGCGGAACGCCTCGTTCTGGAAGAACGGCCGCGTCATCGGGGTCTCCAGAAAGGTCGGCCCAAGGCTGTTGACGCGGATGTTGTGCGGCGCAAGTTCGATCGCCATGGCCTTGGTGAAGCCCTCCATGGCGTGTTTCGACGCGCAATAGACGGTGCGCCGCGCCGCCCCCACGTGGCCCATCTGCGACGAGATGTTGATGATCGAGCCGTGCCGCCTGGCCTCGATGAGTCGTCGCGCCACCGCCTGCGCCATGAAGAAGGCGGCGCGCACGTTGAGGGCGAAGATGGCGTCAAAATCCTCGACCTTGACCTCCATGAGGTAGGCCGGTCGGTTGGTGCCGGCATTGTTGACCAGGATGTCGAACGGCTCCGCGGTCGCGACCGCGGAGCGCACGGCGTCGAGATCGGTGACGTCGAGCGTGAGCGGCTCGGCCGCCTCCCCGCGGGCGCGGATTGCCGCGGCCGCATCCTCGATCTCGGCTTGCGTGCGCGCCGCCACCGTGACGTGTGCACCCGCGGCGGCAAGCGCCGAGGCGGCCGCCAGCCCGATGCCGCGCCCGCCCCCCGTCACCAGCGCCCGCTTGCCGTCGAGGCGGAAGGACGGAGTTTTCGCGAGATCGGGAGTCATGCTTATGCCCGGACGACGCCACTTGCGCCACCTCTCCCCGCGTGCGGGGAGAGGTCGGATTCCGAGCGTAGCGCAGCGGAGCGACGGAATCCGGGTGAGGGGGCGCTTCCGCGAGTCTGAGCTTGTGGAAACGCCCCCTCACCCGACTTGCTTCGCTGCGCTGACGCTCCGCTCGCAAGTCGACCTCTCCCCGCACGCGGGGCGAGGTGGAGCAAGCGGCATGGCCGTGCGATCGACTACTCCGGCTTGATGTTGTGCTCGTCTATGAACTTCGTCCAGTTGCTGATCTCGTCGATCAGCTTCTGCCGCAGCGTGTCGCCCGGCTCGTAGGCCG
>Ga0209466_1000076_pt1 | contig 21138 bp, 20 predicted proteins | sample PanSoiPlo30MoBio_FD_188323 | JGI IMG/M metagenome (GOLD analysis project Ga0209466, IMG submission 188323) | Tropical forest soil microbial communities from Panama analyzed to predict greenhouse gas emissions - Panama Soil Plot 30 MoBio (SPAdes)... | ecosystem: Environmental > Terrestrial > Soil...
GCGCTCTCGCTGTTGCGGCGGTCCGCCTCCACCATGGCGGCGCGAGCGGTGCTGTCGGCCATGAGCGCGCGCTGCTGGGCGCGGCTCGCCCGCTCGGTCATGTACGTCATGCCCATGAGGATCAGGGCGCCGACCAATGCCGTCACGCCCAGCCACGGATGGATCAGCGCGCAGATGATGAGGAAGAACGGGACCCACGGCAGGTCGACGATCGCGGTCGGCCCGGCGCTGGTGAGGAAGGTGCGAATCTGGTCGAGGTCGCGCACCGGCAGCTGGGCGTCGCCCGGCAGGCGGCGCACCGCCAGCTGCACCACGGCGTCGTGCACCAGCCCGCCGAGCCGCCGGTCGAGCAGCGCCGCGCTGCGCGCCACGACGCGCGAGCGGACCACATCGAGCAGGGCCTGGAACGCGTAGGCGCCGACCAGCAGGATAGTCAGCGCGATCAGGGTCGGCACACTGCGGCTGGTGAGGACGCGGTCATAGACCTGCAGCATGTAGAGCGGTCCGGCCAGCATCAGGATGTTGACCACCGCCGAGAAGATCGCGACGCTCCAGAAGGCGCTGCGGCATTCGCGCAGCGCCGCTGCCAGCTCCGGATGCACTGGAGCGGCTGGCGCCGCCGGCTTGGAAGCTATCATTGATCCCCATCCCCTCGTGGACGGCGCGGGCTACGTAGACGTAGTGCACGGCTTTGGGTGATTCACCCACGGGTTACCACGTACCCGACCTGCCCGTTAGAGTCCTCGCGCCGCTTTGGGTTCAATCATAGCACACCAGCGCCGCCTGGCGGTGCTCGCGTATGCACACGGCCAAACGAGGATTAAGACTTCGCAAGGTTCCTATCCGACCTCCCCGAGCTTATGCCCTGTGACCCACCCTGCCCCGCTTGAAGTCGCGGACGATCTCGCGCGCCGCATTGTGGCCGGGAGCCCCGGTCACCCCGCCGCCCGGATGGGTGCCGGCGCCGCACATATAGAGGCCGGCAATCGGTCCGCGGTAATCGGCATGGCCGAGAATCGGCCGCGCCGAAAAAATCTGCCCCGGGTCGAGCGCGCCGTGAAAAATGTCGCCGGCCGTGAGCCCAAAGGTCCGTTCCAGGTCGAGCGGCGAGAAAACCTGCCGGCCCAGCACGGCGCGCGCGAAGTTGGGGGCATGGGCGTCGACGGTGGCGATCATCAGGTCGGCCACGCGCTCGCGATGGTCGTCCCACGACGACCCGTCGGGCAGCTGTGGCGCCACGTGCTGGCAGAACAGGCTGGCGACGTGCCGTCCCGGCGGTGCCAGGGTGTCGTCCAGGGTCGAGGCGATCACCAGTTCCACGATGGGGCGGCGCGACCAGCCATTGGCGCGGGCGTCGAAATAGGCCTGCTCCATGTAGGCGAGCGACGGCGCGATGATGATACCAGCGGCATGATGCTCGCCCGGTGCCCGCCCGGGCAGCGCGGTGAAATCGGGCAGCTCCGAGAGCGCCACGTTCAGGCGGAACGTGCCCGAGCCGCAGCGATAGGTCTCCACCCGCTGCCGGAAGGTTTTGGGCACCGCCGCCGGATCGATCAGCTTCAGGTAGAGCAGCTTCGGATCCACGTTGGCGACAACCGCACGCGCCCGGATCGCCTCGCCCGCCTCCGTCACGACGCCGACGGCGCGACCGTTCTCCACCAGCACTTCGCGCACCGGCGACGCCAGGCGGATGTCGACGCCGGCCGCGGCGGCGGCGCGCGCCATGGCTTGCGTGATCGCCCCCATGCCGCCGATGGCGTGGCCCCATGCGCCCTTGCGGCCGTTCACCTCGCCGAAGCAATGGTGCAACAGCACGTAGGCCGAGCCGGCCGCATAGGGGCTGGCATAGTTGCCGACCACGCCGTCGAAGCCGAAAACCGCCTTGATCGGGTCGCTGTCGAACCAGCCGTCGAGATAGGCGCCGGCCGACGCGGTGAACAGGGCCAGAAGCTCGCGCTGGCCCTCCAGTCCCAGACGCCGCAGCGCCTGCGCGGCGCGACCGGCGCGGATCAGTTCGCCCAGCGCGGCAAACGGCCGGCCCTCGACCACGTTCGGCGGCGTCCTGAGCACGAGCGCGCGCAGCACATCGGCGACCGCCTGCAGCCGCGCGTCATAGTCGGCCAGTCTTTCGGCGTCGCGGCGGGAGAATTTTGCCACTTCGTCGTAGGTCCGCCCCTGCCCCACCTTGAGATAGCGGCCGTCTTCGAGCGGCAAGAAATTGGCCAGCGGCCGCTCCACCACGCGCAGCCCATGCGCCGCAAGGTCGAGGTCGCGGATGACTTTCGGATTGAGCAGCGACACCGTGTAGGCGGCGACCGAGTTGCGGAAACCGGGAAAAAACTCCTCCGTGACCGCCGCGCCACCGACGACGCCACGCCGCTCCAGCACCGCGACGCGCAGGCCCGCCTTGGCCAGATAGGCCGAGCACACCAGGCCGTTATGCCCGCCGCCGATGATCGCTACGTCGTACGATCTGTCCATTTATGATGGCAATTCGCCGTGCTTCGCCGCCTACCGGGACGGAGCATTCAAGTCCACAGCAAAGCTTTCTTCCAGGACGGCCTTGCCGTCGCGCAGGACCGTGTAGGTCGCCGCGTAGGTTCCCGGCGCAAAGCCGCCGGCTGGCCGCTTCGCGCCGGCGAACAGCATGTACTGCGCCTTGTTGCGGTCGAGCGGCGCCGCCGTGTGGTCGACGAGCTTTTCGCCGGTGGGCGCGGTCACCACCAGGCGCTGGACGTCGCCGCCCTTGAGCCCGATCGCCCGCACGAAGGCCACCAGCGCCGGCGCATCGGCGGCGAGCGCCTCGCGCCCGGCGGCGCCGGATTCGATCGCCTCCATGGTCACGGCTCCGGTCGCAAAACCGGCGTTCAACATCGTGCGCTCATGGTACGCCAGCGCGGCGCGCACGCCGGGCGCCCACAAGGACGTGCCGCTGCCGCAGGCGCCCGCGCTCGGCGCGACGGCGAACGGATCGACCACCGTGCCGCGGCGGCGCACGGTGAAATGCAGGTGCGGGAAATCGGCCTTGCCGGAGATGCCGACGCGCCCGAGCGGCTGCCCCGCCTTGACCCGCTCGCCGGGCTTCACACGGATGCTGCCCTGCGCCAGGTGGCAGTATTGCGTCTCCCATCCGTCGGCGTGGGCGATCACCACGCCGTTGCCGCATTCGCGGCCTTCGACCGGCCCGGGCGGGATCGTGCGCGCCGGCACGTCCGGCATGCCGTCGCGCCCGCGCAGCACCTCGCCGTCGGCCGCCGCCACCACGTCGACGCCCTGCCGCTGCGCCGCCGTCGTCGGCACCCTGATGTCGGTGCCGTTGTGCCCGTCATACGTCAGGGTGCCGCACATGTAGTCGCGCACGCCGGGACCGGCATCGTGATCGACGTACTGCTGGATCACGCACGTGCGCCCGATCTCGCAGGCGACCGGGAAGCCGAGCTCGAACGCCTGGGCGGGAGCCGAGGCGGACCAACAGGCGAGGACGAGCCCGCCGCAGCATGCTCGAGACAGGTCCATGAGGCGCCGCACCAGGGCTCGATGGAACTCAAATCTCACAAAGACTTGGGAAAAATTGTTCGCATCGAATTGATGTCGCGTCAAATGCTGGCGGCGTCACAGCACTTCGGCCTTGTAGGCACCGACGCCTTCGCCGAGGAACGTGTTGTTGGCCTCGCGCAGCTTGGCGGCCGCGTCGTCGTAGAGGAACGGCAGGAAGGCATAGCGCCGCCCGCGCGTCACCTTGGACACCGCGTGCAGCAGCGAGCACGAGAACACGACGGCGCCGCCCGCCGGCGGCTTGAAGCCGCGCGGCCCGTATTCCGGGAAACTCACCTCCCCGCCGTCGAAATCGTCGTTGAGATTGACCGAGACGGCGAAGCGGCGGTGCGCCGTCCCCTTCGTGGTGTTGTCGCGATGCGCGCGGAAATGCGCCTCATCCTCGGCCGCGTAGCAGGAGACGATGTAGCGCTCCATGCGCGTGACGCGGAACTGATGCGCCTTGAGGATCTGCGGCACGACGCGCCGGTGGAAGCGCGTCTGCGTCTCCTTGATGACGGCGGGATCCTCGATCAGGTAGTCCTTGCGCCGCTTGTGGTGGTGATCGTGCACCGCCACGGTCTTGCCGTCGATCTCGCGCATGAAGCCGGACTCCTGGCCCCCGTTCGCCTCGTAGAGGTCGATCAGCTTGCGGCAGAATTCCGGCTCGAACACGTTGGGCAGCAGCAGGATGGGCGCCTGCAGCTCGGTGCCGGCGAACCGCGCCGCCGGCGGCAGGCGTTCGAGATAGCCGAGCGCCTCGGCGATATCGCTGCGGTCGGGCGCGAACGGGATGACGCGGAGCACACGCATGGTCGGGTCGAGCACCACCCACAGGCGGCGCACCGCCGCGCCGCCGGTCTTGGCGTCGACCGGCACGGTGCCATAGAGCCGGCTTGCCGTGCCGTCGAAGTCGAACAGGAACCGGTAGCCCGGATAGACGTCGGCGATCCGCTTTTCGCTCTCGTCCTTCGGGTCGACGCTGACGCCGAAGAACGACGCATTGGCGTCGTCGAACAGGTCGCGCCGCGAGAGCACGGCATCGAGCGCCGCGCGGCCGTGCGCATCGCCGGCGGAGGCGAAGAAGCACAGCACGAGATAGCGGCCGGCGGCCGTATCGATGGCGTAGCGCGGATTGCCGAACGAGCGTTGATGGAACCAGGGGGCGGGATCGCCCGCGCCCAGACTGGCATAATTCGGCATGGCAGGAGTCCCCGTTGCCCGCCGCGATCCTATCCGACGACCCGGGCGGCGTCGAACCTCGGCCCGGCGCGGCGAGGCCGGCCCTGACCTAAGGTTAGTCGCGGGGCGCACGGCATTCGTTCATCGTTAAGGCTTTCCCCTCCGGCGCCGGGAAAGGCCCGAATTGTCCGGTATTTCCCTTGGAATCCGAGCGCTTCTCCGCAGAACTAGCTAGTCGGATTCCCCTCCTGCTTAAGACGGCCGCAAGGAGTGCCGGCTAACAATGATCCGGGGCCAAATCGTTTACCCGGGTTAACCTTTGTCAAAACCGACCGTCGCGATGTGCGAGCCAATGGACCGCCTGGATGAGCCGAGCGGCTCGAGCGCCGGGCAGGGCGAGCCGTGCGACCTCGCGCCGGCGGCTGCCAGCCCTTTCGTGCCCAGCCGCGAATTCCTCGATCTCGTCATCGAGAACGTGCCGGCGACGATCTGGGTGAAGGATGCCCGCGACGGCCGCTACGTGCTGATCAATCGCGCCGCCGAGGAACTGTGGGGACTGCACCGCAGCGACGTCATCGGCAGGACAGCAGCCGAGATCTATCCGGCGGCGGAAGCCGACATCATCCGCCAGCGCGACGAGCAGCTGCTGCGGGCGGGCAACCAGATCATCCTCGACGAGCATTCGCTGCACACGCCCGGCAACGGAACCAAGACCGTGACGTCGCGCCGGATCGCGATCCGGCAGAACGGCGAGGCGCAGTATCTGCTGGGCGTCGTGGAGGACGTGAGCCGCCGCAAGCTGATCGAGCAGCAGCTGCAGCAGGCGCAGAAGATGGAGGCGGTCGGCAACCTGACCGGCGGCCTGGCGCACGACTTCAACAATCTCCTGCTTATCATCATCGGCAATCTCGACCTGCTGTCGCTGGATGTTGCCGGCAATGCCGCCGCCAAGGAGAAGATCGAAACCATTCTCGAGGCGAGCCTGCGCGGGGCCGAGCTCACCAAGCAGATGCTGGCATTCTCGCGCCGCCAGCCGCTGCAGCCCAAGCGCGTCGATGTGAACGCGCTGATCGACGACACCATGCGCCTGCTGACGCGGACCCTGGGCGAGACGATCACCTATGACGTGCGCATGGGCAAGGACCTGTGGCCGGTCTTCGTCGACCATGCCCAGCTCGAGTCGACGCTGGTCAACATCGCGATCAATGCGCGCGACGCCATGCCCGACGGCGGCCGGTTGAGCATCACCACGTCGAACGTGCACGTCGACGCCGATTTCGCCGCGCGCCACGCCGAGTTCACGCCCGGCGACTACGTCGGGATCTCGATCACCGATACCGGCACCGGCATGCCGCCCGAGGTCGTGGCCCGCATCTTCGAGCCGTTCTTCACCACCAAGGGGCCCGGCGAGGGCACCGGCCTCGGCCTGAGCATGGTGTACGGCTTCATGAAGCAGTCGAAGGGGCACATCAGCGCTTACAGCGAGGTGGGCCTCGGCACCACGTTCAAGCTGTATCTGCCCTGCCACGGGCCGAGCCAGGCGCCGGCGAAAGCCCGGGTGGAATCGCAGCCGGCGGCGGCACGGGCGCAGCCCGGCGAAACCATTCTCGTCGTCGACGACAACCGCGACGTTCGCCTGGCGGTGTGCACGCAACTCGCCAGTCTCGGCTACAACGTGCACGAGGCCGACAGCGGCCATGCGGCGCTGGAGCGGCTCGAAACCCTGCGCGTCGACCTGCTCTTCACCGATATGATCATGCCGGGAGGATTGAGTGGCAAAGATGTGGCGGACCGGGCGCGGACCAAATTTCCCGGCCTCAAGATCCTGTTCACGTCGGGATTTCCCGGCAAGACCTTCGCCGACGGCAGCACCGAGCTGCAGCCGGCCGACCGCCTGCTCAGCAAGCCCTATCGCAAGACCGACCTGGCGCGGGCGGTGCGCGAACTCTTGGACCAGCGCGCGTCCTGACGCAGGTGTTGGCGCGCCGCTTCGTTATCGCCGAACACGGATCTGTGAATCGGGAACCCGGCGGCCCTCGCGGCCATTCTCCTCATGAGGGCCGGGCTGGCGACATCGGCCGGCACCGGCCCTGCGGCCCATGGTCGCTCCCCGGACGACCGTATCCGCCGGCAACAGCTTGACCCGCCAAGCAAATTCCTTAACTGAGCCGGCAGGGACGACACGAATCAACCGCCCAAAGAGTGGCGGCCTGCGGGTGCCGCACACGCGGGGGACAGAAACCGATCGGAGCGTACGATGAGACTGACTGACGCAGAAGTCGAACGAACGCTGAGCCAGTTCGAGGCGCAGGCGATTCCCGACGACCATCCGGTCGTCCCGCAGCTCAACAGCCTGTTCGGCGACCACACGTTCTTCCTCGACCGCAACGGGCTCAATATCGTCGAGCCCACCGAGTTGCCGCAAACAAACGTTCACGCCGGACGGGTGATCAATCTGGCCAACTGGAGCGACCCGGACCTGACCAGCCTGGTGCCGCACGAACCGGAGCCCACCGACGCCATCGTGGAACTGGGATACAAGCATTGATCAGGCGGCGCGGCGCCGCGCACGATCGCCGGACGCAGTCTGATCGCCTGGCGCCGTTGTCGGCGCAGGGAGCGGATCGAGCGCGTGCTTTGCTCGCCCGAGAAACTCCTGCGCGATCGTGATGGCCGCCGATTTCTCGGTCGGCGTCGTTGCAACGAGCGCGTTGTCCATACTCCTCGGCCTTTGCCAGATGGTTTTTGAACTCGTCCATGCTCGCCCCTCGCCGGGACAACTACACGCTGAACTGCCGTGCGGGCATGCGTAAGAGTCCCCACGCGGGACCGCGTGGTTAACACCGTCGGACCTGCCGTTGCGTCACGGCGCTGACCGCGCGCCTTCAAGGGCGTCGTCGGTGCCTGCCCTCGTTGGCCAGGCATGGCGGTGAATCAATAGACGGCGAACACAATGTCATGGCGAATGACGTTCACGAGCCGCCGAATCCCCGCGCCGGGCTCGCCGACGTTGTGAATCACGACGTCGGGCTGGACGTCCTGGTCGGCTGTCGCGATGCGCGTCACGCGCTCGGCGAGATTGCCGTCGCTGCGCCGATCCCGCGCGGCCAGCCGCGCTTCCAGCAGGTGACGCGGAGCCGTCACGTGTACGACGGCGACGGAGGCGTAAGACCTCCGCGCAGGTTCGACCATGGTCCGCGACACATTGCACACGACGGTCTTGCCCAGCCGGACATCGGCGTCGATCGAGCCCGGGATGCCGTAGCAGAGCCCGTGCGCCTCCCACCAGAGCGCAAAGGCGGCGGCTGCGACCGCACGCCGGAACATCTGGTCCGAGACGGTGTCGTGATCCTCGGACGCTGTCGCGGCGCGCGTGATGACACGACGGGGGAAGACGACGGTCGAATCATGCGCGCACTCCGCGCGCGCGCCGGAGATCAGCGTATCCTTGCCGGCGCCGCTCGGGCCGACCACCAGGATCAGGCGGCCCGGCCCGATCTGGTCGGGCGCCGCCGCGAAAAAGTGCCGCGTGCCGGCGAACCAGCTCATGCCACGCGGCTCCCGCGCAGCCAGGTGGTGCGCACCATCGGCACCGCGCCGGCGACATGGACCCGGATCAGATCGGCGCGCTTGCCGACCGCGATCGCGCCGCGATCGGCAAGCCCCACCGCCTCGGCCGGCGTCTTACTGACGGTGCGCACCGCAGCCGCAAGGTCGATGCCCGGAGCCACCGTGGGCAGCCGCAGCGCCGCCATCAACAGGCTCGCCGGCATGTAGTCGGACGACAGCACGTCGAGCACGCCGGCCTGCGCCAGATCGGCGGTCGCCACATTGCCGGCATGCGAGCCGCCGCGCACCAGGTTGGGCGCCCCCATCAGGACGCGGATGCCGGCCGCGTGCAGGGCTTCCGCGGCCTCGATGGTGGTGGGAAACTCGGCGATGGCGACGCGGTCGCGAATGGCGTCGGCAACGTGCTCCAGCGTCGTGTCGTCGTGGCTGGCCAGCGGTGTTTCGTGCGTCCGCGCCAGTTCGACGAGCCGGCGATAGTTGTCGGCCGCGTGGGCCGCCTGATACTCGAGCCGTTTGCGGAACAGCCGGTCGAGCTCGGCATCCGTCAGATCGCCCCGCTTGCCCCGGTAATAGTCGCGCAGCTTGCGCTCGTCGCGGAACTGGCGCTGACCCGGCGTGTGATCCATCAGCGATGCCAGCCGCACGTCGCTGCGATCGATGAGTTGCGCGGCTTCGGCCACCACGCTCGGCATCGGCACTTCGCAGCGCAGATGCAGGAAGTGGTCGACGCGCAGCAATTCCGCCGACCGCGCCGTGGCGATGGCCTGCGCCAGCGTTTCGGCCTGGCCGTCGACCTCCTCCGCGCCCTCCTCGGTCCACACGCGAAGCGAATCCAGCACCGTGGTGATGCCGCTGGTGGCGAGCTGGCCGTCGAACGACACCACCGCCGCAACCGGATCCCAGTACACCTTGGGACGCGGCGAATAGTGCGCCTCGAGATGGTCGGTGTGCAGTTCGACCAGGCCGGGCATCAGCAGATCGCCGCGAAAATCCTCGCCGCGTCCGGGCGCGGCGCCTTCTCCGATTTCGGCAATGACACCGTCGTGGATGGCCAGCCAGCCGCGCTCGATCACCCGGTCGGCGAGCACCAGCCGGGCATTGAACAGGATGCAATCTGGATGCGGTGCCGTCATGGAGGCCTCATGCGGCGGCGGTGAAGCACGTAATATCGACGACATTGTCGGCAATCCGGTCGCGGACATTGCGGTCGTGGACGATGGCGACGATGGCGGTCCCAAGTCGCTTGCGCTCGGCGATCAGGTCCACCACCACGTCGGAATTGGCAGCGTCGAGCGACGCCGTCGGCTCGTCGAGCAACAGGATCGGGTAATCCGGCAGGAAGCCGCGGGCGATGTTGACGCGTTGCTGCTCGCCGCCGGAAAACGTGCACGGCGGCAGACCCCACAGCGCACCCGCAATGTTGAGGCGGCGCAGCAGCTGGGTCGCTTTCTTGCGGGCGGCGTCGCGCGTGGCGCCGGCGGCGACGAGCGGCTCGGCGACGACATCGAGGGTGGCCACGCGCGGAACGGCGCGCAGGAACTGGCTGACATAGCCGACGGTGCTGCGGCGCAGGGCAATGATCTTGCGCGGCGAAGCACTGGCGACATCGACGCGGTGCGCGCCCTGACGCACCAGGATTTTTCCGCGATCGCAGCGATAGCTGCCGAAGATCATCTTGAGAATGGATGATTTTCCGGTGCCGGAAGGACCGGCCAGCACCGTGCATTCGCCGGGACGCACCGAGAATTCCACGCCCGAGACGACCGACAGCCGGATCCCGCCCTGCAGATGCATGGTGAAACTCTTGGCCACACCGGTGAGTTCGAGCGCGATCGTCATGGCGGGACCTACGGCGGCAGGATCGAAGCGACGAGAAGCTGGGTGTAGGGCTCGTGCGGGTCGTCGAGCACCTGGTCGGTCAGCCCGCTTTCGATCACCTGGCCGTCTTTCATCACTATGATGCGGTGCGATAACAGCCGTGCGACAGCGAGATCATGCGTCACGATCACGGCCGCAAGCTTCAGGTCGGCCACCAGGCCGCGCAGCAGGTCGAGCAGGCGCGCCTGCACCGAGACGTCAAGACCACCGGTCGGCTCGTCCATGAGGATGAGGCGCGGCTGGGTCACGAGGTTGCGGGCGATCTGCAGGCGCTGGCGCATGCCGCCGGAATAGGTCCTGGGGCTGTCGTCGATGCGCGCGGCATCGATTTCGACCCGGTCGAGCCAGTTCATGGCGGTGCCGCGGATGCGTCCGTAGTGCCGCCAGCCGACGGCCATCAGGCGTTCGCCGACATTGGCGCCGGCCGACACCGCCATGCGCAGCCCGAGGGTGGCGTCCTGATGCACGAAGCCCCAATCGGTGCGTGCCAGGAACCGTCGCTCCGCCTCGCCGAGCGCCGCGAGATCGCGGGTCGCGCCGTCGCGCATGCGATAGAGGACGCGGCCGGCGCTCGCTTCGATCTGCGCGCACAGAAGCTGCAACAGGGTCGATTTGCCGGAACCCGATTCGCCCACGACCGCAATCACTTCGCCTTCATGCAGGTGGAACGATACGTCGCGGCAGCCGAGCTGGCGGCCGTACAGCTTGGACAGGCCCTCGGCGATCAGCAGCGGCTCGTCGTCGTCGATCATGGCGATACCGGCGCAAGATCGAGCCGAAAGCTGTAACCATGCCGCTCGAAGCCAAGCGATTCGTAGAACGCGTGGGCGCGCGCGCGCTGCGCATTGGATGACAGCACCAGCTTGTAGCAGCGCTTCTCCACGCCCTTCTGGCGCGCAAACGCCATCATGGCCCGCCCGACGCCGCGCCCCTGCACGTCCGACGCCACGACCACGTCCTCGACGATTGCCGAAGGGCGCCCGAGATGTCCGAGGTTCTCCATCACCAGCAGCGCGAAGCTGCCGACGATTTTTCCGTCGACCTCGGCCACGTAGAGGACGTAGTCCGGATAGTCGGCAAAGCGCGCCAGCAGGCGGCCGGCGTCGGCCGTGGACAGGACGCGACCGTCGTCGAAGTCCGGTTGAGCATAGAGATCGAGCACCGCTGCAAGGTCGGCGTCGGTTGCCGGCCGCACCACGATGGCGCCCGGGTCAATCATCGCCCGCCCCCGTTTCGGCGGTCGTGTTGACCGGTGGCGACTGGGCGGCGCGACGGTCCTCGCAATAGTCGGTGTCGGAGCAGACATACATGCGATGGCCGCGGTCGTCGGTGACGATCTCGTCGAGAAAGCTTTCGGCCGAACCGCACAGCGCGCAGGTGCCGTCAAGCCGATAGCGCTCGAACGGATGATCCTCGAAGTCGAGCGAGGTCACTTGCGTGTGCGGCGGGATGGCGTAGATGCGCTTTTCGCGGCCGGCACCGAACAGCTGCAGGGCCGGGCAGTCGTTCATCTTGGGATTGTCGAACTTCGGCGTGGGCGACGGGTCCATGACGTAGCGGCCCTCCACCTTGACCGGATAGGCGTAGGTCGTGGCGATGTGGCCGTGGCGGGCGATGTCCTCGTAGAGCTTCACGTGCATGAGGCCGTAGTCGGCCAGCGCATGCATGCGGCGCGTCTCGGTCTCGCGCGGCTCGAGGAAGCGCAGGGGCTCGGGAATCGGCACCTGGAACACCAGGATCTGATGCTCCGCCAGCGCCGTTTCGGGGATGCGGTGACGGGTCTGGATAACGGTCGCGTCGCGCGTGCTGGTGGTGGTGCGTACGCCGGCGGTGCGGATGAAAAACTTTCGGATTGAAACCGCGTTGGTCGTATCGTCGGCGCCCTGGTCGATCACCTTGAGCACGTCGTCGGGTCCCAGCACGGCGGCCGTGACCTGGACGCCGCCGGTGCCCCAGCCATAGGGCATCGGCATCTCGCGGCTGGCGAAGGGCACCTGATAGCCGGGAATCGCCACCGCCTTGAGGATGGCGCGGCGGATCATCCGCTTGGTCTGCTCGTCGAGATAGGCAAAGTTGTAGGCCGGTGCGTTCATTCCGCCGCCTCGCCAACCGCCGCGGCCGGCGGCGCGGCCGCATCGAATTCCGCCCGCAAGCGGCGGACCAGGCCGAGCTCGGCCTGAAAATCGACGTAGTGCGGCAGCTTCAGATGCTCGACGAAGCCGGTCGCCTGCACGCTGTCGGAATGCGACAGCACAAACTCCTCGTCCTGCGCCGGCGCCTTGACGTCTTCGCCGAGCTCGCGCGCGCGCAACGCGCGGTCGACCAGCGCCATGCTCATCGTCTTGCGCTCACAGTGACCGAAGCCGAGACCGTAGCCGCGCGTGAAGCGTGGCGGTTCGGCCGCCGAGCCGGCAAACTGGTTGACCATCTGGCATTCGGTCACGGTCATGCGTCCGAGCGGCAGGGCGAAGCCGAGCTCCGGCGGCACGAATTCCACCTCGACTTCGCCGAGGCGGATTTCACCGGCGAACGGGTGGTTGCGGCCGTAGCCGCGCTGCGTGGAATAGCCGAGCGCCAGCAGATAGCCCTCGTCGCCGCGCGCCAGGTTCTGCAGCCGGACATCGCGGCCGGCCGGAAAGCTCAAGGGATCATGGGTGAGGTCGCCGACCGCGTCGCCCGGCGCTGGCCGCGGCGACGGCTCGATCAGGTCGTCATGCGCCAGAAAACCGATGGCGGAGGGCATGCGCGCGGAGGCGGCGGCCGCACGTGCTGGCGTCTGCTCGGGACCGTCGCCGGATTGCGGCTCCAGCAAGCGGTGCGTGTAGTCGAACGTCGGGCCGAGGATCTGACCGCCGGGCAGATCCTTGAAGGTGGCCGAGATCCGCCGCCGCACCGTCATGGCGGCGGTGTCGATCGGCACGCTCGCGCCGAAGCGCGGCAGCGTCGCGCGGAACGCCCGCAGCAGGAAAATCGCCTCGATCAGATCACCGCGCGCCTGCTTGATGGCGAGCGCCGCCAGATCGCGGTCGTAGACCGAGCCTTCGTTCATCACGCGGTCGACCGCCAGCGTGAGCTGCCCTTCGATCTGTTCGAGCGAGAGCTCCGGCACCGACCGGTCGCCGCGCCGCTCATGGGCGAGCAGCCGATGCGCGTTCTCAATCGCACGCTCGCCGCCTTTCGCCGCGACATACATCAGCCTTCCTCCGTGACCCGCACCGAGCGCGGCAACGCCGCCACGGCAGTCGGCGCCACCAGCAAAAGGTCGATGCCGCACGGGAACAGGCGCCGGTTGACGGCCAGCCGCTCGGCCATGTCGGGCGGCAGCGGCTCGGCCTGGAGCGCGCTGCGGTCGCGAATTCCCGGCCCGGTCAGGGCCAAAGTCGTTCCCGAGGACAGCGACTGCACCTGCAGCACGATCGTGGTCGAACGGTCCGGATAGTCGGGCGTGCCGATGTTGAATTCGTCGAACCCGGGAAGGTCGGCGGCGCTGGCCAGCGCAAAGGCGGCGGCGGCCGGATCGTCGACCAGGTCGCAGCCGCAATGAAACCGCAGCCACTCGCCGACGGCTGCGCTCGCGCGCAGGTCGGCGGCGAGCCAGACCGGCGTGTCGTGGTCGCACAACGTCAGCGCGACCGCGGCCCCGGCCGGGGACAGCGGCGGCGGCGGCGACACGTCGGCCTGCACCGGGAGCACGCGGCCGGGCCGCGCCATGGCATCCAGGATCGCGCGGAACGTCGATTGCGCCGACAGGACCGGATGGGGAAAACCCGCCGTGACCACGGCTCACCCCTCCCCGCGCACGAGCGTGAAAAACTCGACCTTGGTGGCCGCGACCCGCTCCGCGTCCGCCTGGCGTGCTTCGTCGAGCCGCGCGCGGATCGGCGCGAACACATGTTGCTCAAGGGCGCCGCGGTGGCGATCGGTCTGTATCAGCGCGTCGCACAACGCGATCAGCCGCGCCTTGTCGTGCTGGCGGCCCAGCACGTAGCAGTACCCGGTCTCGCCGCTCTCGAGCCGCACGACGGCGCGCGACACGGTCGCCTCGCCGAAATTGAACGGCGCGCCGTCGCCGCCGATGCGGCCGCGCATCATCATCAGGCCGCTTTCAGGCGCGCGCACGTCGGCATGCGGCGGCAGCGGACCGATCGTGGCCAGATGCCGCGCGATCTCGGCCGCGCTGCTGGCGGCGAGCAGCGCGGCGGCGTCACGCCGACGGCGCTGCATCTCGGCCTGGTGCGGAGAAAGGGGGGGCGCAGCGTTTGCCATGGCGAGTTGTCTATGTTACTAGACAACTCCTATTGTGCGACGATGAAGCTTTCGTGACGCCGCAATGACGCGCTCTGCATTGCAACGCGCCGATGCCGCCGGGCACGGCGATCTTGCCTCCGGCGTATCGCTGTGGCGGCGGATCGCCGACGAGCTGGAGCAATCGATCGCACGCGGAACCTTCAAGCCGGGCAGCCGGCTGCCCGGCGAGGTCGACATCGCGGCGCGATTCGGCGTCAACCGGCACACCGTGCGCCGCGCCATCGCGGCCCTGGCCCAACGCGGGCTGGTGCGGGCGGAGCGCGGAAGCGGCACCTATATCGAGCAGCGCCGCATCCCCTACCCGATCCGGCCGCGCACGCGCTTCTCCGAGATCGTGGGCGGCGCCGGCCACGCGGTCACCGGGCGCCTGATCGCCCATGCCACCGAGGAGGCCGAGCCCGACGTGGCCAAGCGGCTGAAGCTCAGGCCCGGAACGCCGCTGCTGCGCCTCGAACTGCTGCGTCACGCCGACCGCGTTCCAGTCTGCGCCGCCACCACCTGGCTCGAAGCGCGGCGGTTTCCCGGTGCGGCGCGGGTCTATGCCTCCACCAATTCGATCACGCGCATGCTCGCGCATTTCGCCGTCGGCAATTACGCGCGCAAGAGCACGCGCGTGACGGCCGCAATCGCTGAAGCCGGCGATGCGGCGATCCTGCGGCTGACGCGTGGCCGCCCGCTGCTGGTCGTGGACAGCGTCGACGTCGACGCGGCCGGGCTTCCGGTCCTGGCAACCCATGCCCGTTTCGCCGCCGACCGGCTGGAGCTCGTCATCGAGACCTGACACTTGTCTGGCGAAAGCGGAACAGGACGGCGCTCCTGTCATGCGCCTGTCACCGACAGGACGCAGCTATGGGCCGCTCTGTCTCCACCGCCCGCGCCGCCATGGCAACCAAGGTTCTGTCGCACAGGCCGCTGATCCACCCGACGGCCGACATCCAGGACTGCGAGCTCGGGCGCTACACCGAGGTCGGGGCCCGAACCCAGCTGCTCGAAGTGCAGCTCGCCGACTATTCCTACGTCGTCAACGACAGCGACATCGCCTACGCGACCATCGGCAAGTTCTGCTCCATCGCGGCGATGACCCGGATCAACCCCGGCAACCATCCCATGCATCGAGCGAGCCAGTCGCATTTCACCTACCGGGCGAGCGCCTATTTTCCCGGCGAGCAGGACGAGCAGGATTTTTTCGCCTGGCGCCGCGCCCATCACGTCACGATCGGCCATGACGTGTGGATCGGCCATGGCGCGATCGTGTTGTCGGGGCGCCGCATCGGTGACGGCGCGGTGATCGCCGCCGGTGCCGTCGTCACCAAGGACGTTCCGGCCTACGCCATCGTGGCGGGCAATCCGGCGCGCATCATGCGCGCGCGATTTCCTGACGCCCTCGCCGCACGCATGCAGGCGCTGGCGTGGTGGGACTGGCCGCATGAGCGGCTGCACGCCGCCCTGCCCGACTTTCGCGCATTATCGGCGGAGGCATTCGTCGACCGTTACGAAAATCTGCGCCAGGACGGCTCGCGGCAGGAAACCGCGGTCGCATGAGACGCGCCATGGACCTGCGCATCGCCGGCGCCCGTGTCCTGCTCGGCAGCGGCCTTGAAGACGCGCCCGTCCACGTCAATGCGGGCGACGGCTGCGTGGCCGACATCGGTCGGGATTCTCCGGCTGCCCGCACGCTCGATGGGACCGGCCTCGTGCTGCTGCCGGGAATCGTCGACATCCACGGGGATGCCTTCGAGCGGCAGATCATGCCGCGGCCGGGCGTCGACATTGCCCTCGACATCGCGCTGATCGACAGCGACCGGCAGGCGATCGCCAACGGCATCACCACGGTGTTTCACGGCGTGACCTGGTCGTGGGAGCCGGGCCTGCGCGGCGCCGACAACGCCCGCGCCATCCTGGCAGCGATCGAAGCGCTGCGGCCGCGGCTTGCCGCCGACACGCGATTTCATCTGCGCCACGAGACCTACAACCTCGTGGCCGAGCCGGAGGTCTGCGACTGGGTGGCGGCCCGCCGCGTCGGCGCGGTCGCCTTCAACGATCATCTGCCGTGCGCCGATACGGATAGCAAGCGGCCCGACAAGATCGCCCAGATGGTGGCGCGTTCCGGCCTGCCCCGGGAGGATTTTCTCGCCCTGGTCGAGCGCTTGCGCGGCCGCGGCGAGGAGGTTCCCGAGTCGATCGCACGCATCGCCAGCCAAGCCAATGCCCATGGCGTGGCGCTGCTGTCGCACGACGATGCCAGCCCCGACCAGCGGCGCTGGTTTCGTCTGCTCGGCTGCCGGGTCAGCGAATTTCCAATGACGATCGAAACCGCCCGCGAAGCCGCCCAATCGGGCGACCAGGTCGTGCTCGGTGCCCCCAATGTCATGCGCGGAAAGAGCCACATAGGGTGGATCAACGCGAGCGACATGGTGGCCCAGGGTCTCTGCTCGGTTCTGGCGTCCGATTATTACTATCCGGCGCCGCTCGTCGCCGCGTTCCGCCTGGCGCAAACCGCCACCTTGCCGCTGGAGTCGGCATGGAGCCTTGTCTCCGGGTCCCCGGCGCACGCAGTCGGCCTGAAGGACCGCGGCCGCATCGAACCGGGATGGCGAGCCGATCTCATCCTGGTCGACGCCGCGGGGGACCACCGGCCGAGGATCGTGGCGGTTCTGGTCGCAGGGCGCATCGTCCATCTGGTGGAACCCGACCGGCTCACCCATTGAGCGCCGCATCCGGCTTTATGACGGATATGCAACAGCCGGGATGACGGCCCGGCCGATATCCACAAGCCGGCCCCAACCAGCCGCATTGTCTAGCGAAACCCCGACAGGCGGCGGGCGCTTCATCGCACTGTCACGCGCGGCTGTTAGTGCGCTCTCGATCGCGTCTGATGGAGTTGCGCCCCGTGTCGGCAGAGCCCGTCGTTCAATCGCGCCATGTCGCAAAATCCTTCGGCGGAATGCGCGTCCTCAACGGCGTCGACCTCGACATCCGCCGCGGCGAAATGGTCGGCCTGATCGGCGCCTCGGGCTCGGGCAAGTCCACGCTGATCCGCGCCATCGCCGGTCTCACGCCCATCGACCGCGGCCGCAACGGTGCGGATGCGGGCGGCGAAATCCTGCTGTTCTCCCAGGCGATGCAACAGCGCGGGCGGATCACGCGTTCGGCCAATGCCTTGCGGAGGCGTGTCGGCGTCGTATTCCAGCAGTTCAACCTGGTGCCGCGGCTCTCGGTCCTGACCAATGTCTGTCTCGGTCAACTCGGCCGCATGCCGCTGCTGCACGCGACGCTCGGCCGATTCTCCATGGAGCAGAAGCGCTGCGCCATGCGGGCGCTGGCGCGGGTCGGCATCGCGGAGCACGCGCTCAAACGCGGCTGCGACCTGTCCGGCGGCCAGCAGCAGCGCGCCGCCATTGCCCGCACCCTGGTGCAAGGCGCGGATTTCATCGTCGCCGACGAACCGATCGCCTCGCTCGATCCCGGCTCGGCCCGCCGGGTGATGGACATTCTGGCGGACCTCAATCGGCGCGACGGCATCACGGTTCTGGTCTCGCTCCACCAGGTCGAATATGCGCTGCGCTATTGCCCGCGCACCATCGCGCTGCGGGCGGGAGAGGTCGTCTATGACGGCCCGTCGGATGCCCTGACCCCCGAATTCCTGTGCGAGATCTACGGCGCCGAAAGCGACGACCTGTTCGCGGCGTTCGATCCGCGGTCGTTGCCGATGCCGCAGGCTGCCGGGACGCCCGGCCAACGTGACGGAGCGGAGGGGTTCGCCGACGCCGCCAGCCAGACCGGAGCGATCGCTTTTGACCTGTCGCGGCGGCCGGCCGCCAACCCGCGGCAGAAGGCGCGCGCCTAGCGGCGGCTCCATGGTGGTGTGGGCGAATTGGCCTTTCCCATCATTCAGCTCAACAAGGAGACCATCGATGTCGTCACACTTCGCAAAGGCCGCCTTGGCGGCGCTCGTGCTCGCCGGCGGCGTGGCGGCGGCGCGGGCGGAGTCCCCCGCCGAAATCAATTTCGGCGTGATCTCGACCGAAGCCTCGATGAATCAAAAGAAGAACTGGGAGCCCTTCGTCGAAGCCATGTCCAAGGCGACCGGCCTCAAGGTGAAGGCATTCTACGCCACCGACTACGCCGGCGTCATCGAAGCGATGCGCTTCAACAAGGTGCATGTCGCGTGGTTCGGCAACAAGTCGGGCATGGAAGCGGTCGACCGCGCCAACGGCGAAGTTTTTGCGCAAGTGGTCGCCAAGGACGGCAGCACCGGGTACTATTCGCACGTCATCGTGCGCGCCGACAGCCCCTATGGCAAGCTCGACGACGTTCTCAAGTGCGACAAGACGCTCAATTTCGGCATCGGCGATCCCAATTCGACCTCGGGCTTCCTGGTGCCGACGTCCTACATCTTCGCCGCGCGCGATATCGACCCCAAGACCTGCTTCAAGACGGTGCGCAATGCCAGCCACCAGGCGAACGCCATGGCGGTGGCCAACAAGCAGGTCGATGCCGCGACGAACAACAGCGAGGATCTGCAGCGCCTCGAGCACACCGCGCCGGAGTCGCGAAAGCAGATCAGGATCGTCTGGACCTCGCCGATCATCCCGCTTGATCCGCTGGTGTGGCGCAAGGATCTCGATCCCGGCGTCAAGACAAAGCTCTACTCGTTCCTGCTGAGCTACGGCCGGTTCGGCTCGCCGGAGCAGATCGCGGCGGAGCGGACGATCCTGGCCAACCTGATCTGGGCGCCGTTCAACCCGTCCTCCGACCGCCAGCTCATCCCGATCCGCAAGCTCGAGGCCAACCGGGATCTCATGAAGGTCGAAGCCGACGACAAGCTCACGGCAGACGAGAAGGCCGCGAAGGTCGCCGAGATCAAGGGCAAGATCGCCAAAGTCGAGCAGATGGAGAAACAGGCGGACAGCGATCCGTTCCAGAAACGCGTCGCGGCCTTCGTGGCGGCGGACAAGTCCGGCGACAAGGAAACCATGCAAAAAATGATTGCCGAGTTCGCGGCGGGCGTTGCCGGCACCCACTGAAGCAACCCGACGCAGCGGTTCGCCCGGCGCCTCGCCCGGCGAACCGAATCCGCAGGCCGGGAAACCCTGGCGATCGATGGCGGCCCGCCCCATGAGCGAAGTCACCTTGCTGCCCCGCAACCCGCCGGCGCCCATGCATCCGTCCGAGCCGGCGCATGTCCCGGCCGACGACATCGCGGTGCCGTCGCATTCGCTGGCACGGCGGGCGCGCGGGTGGACGTTGTGGCTCGTGCTGATCGCGCTGCTGATCTGGAGCTGGGGCCCGGCCGAGATGTTCCGGGCGGCGGCCTTGTTGACCGACTGGCAGAACATGGCGGAATTCGGCCGCGCCTTTCTCCGCCCGGATTTCCACGACTGGGAGAGCTATCTCGCCGACATGATCGTGACGGTGCAGATCGCGCTGTGGGGCACGGTGCTCGCCGCGGTGGCGGGAGCGCCGTTTGCCATCCTCGCCTCGTCCAACATCATGCCGCAATGGGTCGTGCAGCCGGTCCGCCGGCTGATGGACGCCTGCCGCGCCATCAACGAGATCGTGTTTGCCTTGCTGTTCGTCGTGGCGGTCGGGCTCGGTCCCTTCGCCGGCGTCATGGCCCTGTTCGTGCACAATACCGGCGTGTTCTCAAAGCTTTATTCCGAGGCGGTGGAAGCCATTGACCCGCGGCCGGTCGAGGGACTCCGCGCCACCGGAGCGCGCCGGCTTCCCGAGATCGTGTTCGGCGTCATCCCACAGGTGCTGCCGCTGTGGAGCTCATTCGTGCTCTACCGCCTGGAGACCAACGTTCGCTCGGCCACCACGCTCGGCATCGTCGGCGCCGGCGGCATCGGCCAGACGCTCTACGAGAGCATCCGCGCCTTCCACTACGCCGAAACCGCGGCGCAGATGCTGATCGTCATCGTCGCCGTGATGATCATCGATCTGCTCAGCGCCCGGCTGCGCAAGGTCCTGGTGTGAGCCGCACGCCCGACGGGGTGTCGTCGTGAGATCGCCGCCACGCTACGCCATCTATTACACGCCGCCGCCCTCCTCGCCGCTGGCGACATTCGGCGCCGGGATTCTCGGATACGATTGCCACGAGGGGATCGACGTCGCCCATGCGAAAATCGGCGCCGTCGAGCCGGGCGTCATCGCCCTGATGACGCTCCAGCCCCGGCGCTATGGCTTTCATGCGACCTTGGTGGCGCCATTCCGTCTCGGCACAGCATCGGAAGCGGCGCTGATGGATGCGCTTCGCGCGGTCACGGCGGCGCATGCACCGGTTGCGATTGGTCGCCTCGCGGTCGCCACCATCGGCAGCTTCATCGCGCTCGTCCCGGCCGAGGCGGACGACCGCGTCTCCAGATTCGCCGCCGCCTGCGTCGAGGCCTTCGACGGGCTTCGCACCCCGCTCCCACCGGCCGAGCGTGAGCGACGCCTGGCAGGCGGCCTGACACCACGACAGGTTCAACTCATGCAGCGTTGGGGCTACCCTTACGTCTTCGATCAGTTTCGCTTTCACATGACCCTCACGGGTGCTTTGCCGGATGAACAGATCACACGGGTACAGCCGCTGCTGGCGGACGCATTCGCCGGGCTGGCCAACGATATCGTGGAGCTGGACGGCATTTCCCTGATGCGCCAGGACGACGACGCCCAGCGCTT
>Ga0209466_1000077_pt1 | contig 20854 bp, 17 predicted proteins | sample PanSoiPlo30MoBio_FD_188323 | JGI IMG/M metagenome (GOLD analysis project Ga0209466, IMG submission 188323) | Tropical forest soil microbial communities from Panama analyzed to predict greenhouse gas emissions - Panama Soil Plot 30 MoBio (SPAdes)... | ecosystem: Environmental > Terrestrial > Soil...
GGTGTTCTTTTGATCGTTCATTGGCGGTGTTCGCTGGTGCTGGGCGCGGCGCCTGTCGTTCGCTGGCCGCGGTCGCGTGCATGCAAGCGGGCCAGCGATTGCTCGAGGTCCCCTGTCAGGTGGGCGAAATCCACTGTCAACGCGGCTCGCCGGCCGACGAGGACATAATCATGGCCGCACCGCATGTGATGCGAGGCCGAACGCCGCACCGCCTCCCGCAGCCGCCGGCGCACCCGGTTGCGCTCGACCGCGGTGCCGACCTTGCGGGAGACCGTGAAGCCGACGCGCGCGGGGCCTTCGTCGTCGCGCCGGCGCGCCTGGAGCACGAAGGTGGGGGCGGGGATCCGCATTCCCGCTGCAACGGCGAGAAACTCGGCCCGTCGCCTCAGACGGTCCATTAAAAACCTCAGTGTGGCAAATCAGGCGCTGAGCCGTTTGCGTCCGCGCGCCCGCCGGGCGGCCACCACCCTGCGCCCGCCCTTGGTCGCCATGCGGGCACGGAAGCCGTGACGGCGCTTGCGCACCAGCTTGCTCGGTTGATAGGTCCGCTTCACGGGGTCTTCTCCGCTCGATGGCGTTCGTTCGAACCGGATATCGGTGGGCGAAACTGATGGCGACCGGACACGCCCGTCGGCCGCGATCTTGAAGTCCGGCGGCTTATAGGGGAGGCGTTGCGGTTCCGTCAATGCAATGCCGCCGCGACGGCGCGCTCCGGTACCGGCAACTCGTGTATCCGCCGGCCGCATATGGAATTTTCCTGACCTCACGGGCGGGCGAGGCGGATTGCGCGCGGCGTCAAATCGTAGTGAGGCCATGCCGCCGTCCCGAAAACATGTATATCTTCTTCGCGTTCTGCCGGAGCCGCCATGCCGACCGTTCCAAGCCACCGTCATGCCGCGTGAGCATGGTCTTACCCACATGCCGCAGCCGGCCGAGCACCTGACGCTGCGCCGCCTCGCGCCGGTGGCCGTGATCGTGCTCGCGGCTGTGGCGGTTTTCGCCATGGGCTGGCACCGCCAGCTCTCGCTGGAGACGCTGGTGCGCCATCGCGCCGCGCTCGACGACTTCGTCAATATGCACTACGCGGCGGCGCTGGCGGTGTTCGTCGGCATCTACGTAGCGGCGGTCTCGCTGTCGATTCCGGGGTCGCTGTTCCTCACCATCACGGGCGGCCTCCTGTTCGGCGCCGCCGTCGGCGGCGCCGCCGTCGTGGTCGCCGCCACGACCGGGGCCACCGTCATCTTTCTCATCGCGCGCGGCGCCTTCAGCGAATACGTTGTGCGCCGCGCCGGTCCGCGCCTGTCCAAGGTCGTCAACGGCTTTTATGCGGACGCCTTCAGCTATCTCCTGTTCCTGCGCCTGGTCCCGGTGTTCCCGTTCTTTCTCGTCAACCTCGCGCCGGCCCTGGTCGGCGTCCGGGTCGGTACCTTCGTCGCCGCCACGGCGATCGGGATCGTGCCGGCCACGTTCGTCTTTGCCTCGCTGGGCGCCGGGCTCGACAGCGTCATCCAGGCGCAAGGCTCGGTTTATCGCGCCTGCCTGGCGGAGGGCCGGACCGATTGCCGGCTCGATTTCGATCCGGCTGCCGCGCTCACCCCGCAGCTGGTGGGCGCGCTGATCGCGCTTGGCCTGCTGGCGCTGGTCCCGGTCGTGGTGCGACGCCTGGTCGGGCGCCGCGGCGCACTTGCCGGCGAAGCCGACCTTGCCGGTCGCGACTGCGAGACGCGCGAGAAGGCATGAGCGACGCGCTTACTCCCGATATCTGCGTGATCGGCGCAGGATCCGGCGGCCTGTCGGTTGCGGCCGCCGCCGCCGCCTTCGGCGTGCCCGTCGTGCTGATCGAGAAGGGCAAGATGGGCGGCGATTGCCTCAACTACGGGTGCGTGCCGTCCAAGGCGCTGATCGCCGCTGCCAGGCGCGCCGAGCTGGCGCATCGGGCGGCGCCGTTCGGCGTCACCGGGCTGCGCGCCAACGTGGATTTCGCCAAGGTGCACGATCACATCCATGGCGTCATCGCCGCGATCGCGCCGAACGATTCGCGCGAGCGCTTCACCGGCCTCGGCGTGCAGGTGATCGAGGGCGCCGCCCGCTTCAAGGACCGCAGGACCGTGGTGGTCGGCGACCAGGAGATCAAGGCGCGACGCTTCGTCATCGCGGCCGGCTCGGCGCCGGCGATCCCGCCCATTCCCGGCCTCGATGCGACGCCGCACCTGACCAACGAGACGGTGTTCGACCTCAAGCAATGCCCGGCGCAGCTCGTCGTCATCGGCGCCGGGCCGGTCGGCCTCGAGCTGGCGCAGGCGTTCCGCCGTCTCGGCGCCGACGTCACGGTGCTCGAGATCGCCCGGCCGCTCGCCAAGGACGATCCTGAATGCGCCGCCGTGGTGCTCGACCAGCTCACGCGCGAGGGCATCAAGATCCGGGCCGGCATCGAGATCGTGCGCGCGGAACCCGTGCCGCCCAAGGTGCGCGTCGTCATCAGGGCAGGGGGCGCCGAGGAGGCGATCGACGGCACCCATCTCCTGGTCGCCGCGGGACGGCGTCCCAACACCGAGGGTCTCGATCTCGCGGCCGCCGGCATCAAGTACGGGCCGCGCGGCATCGTCGTGAACAGGCGGCTCCTCACCTCCAACCGCCGCGTGTTCGCCATCGGCGACGCGATCGGCGCCGCGGCGTTCACGCACGTCGCCAACTATCACGCCGGCATTGTCATCCGCCGCGCCCTGTTCCGCCTGCCGGCCAAGGTGAACGAGGACGTGATCCCGTGGGTCACCTACTGCGATCCCGAGCTCGCCCAGGTCGGCCTGACCGAGGAGGCGGCGCGCAAGCGCTATCGCAAGGTGCGCATCATGCGCGCCTCCTTCCACGACAACGACCGCGCCCAGGCGGAGCGCGAGACGCGCGGCCACGTCAAGGTGATTGCCACCCGGAAGGGCGTCATTGTCGGCGCCACCATCGTGGGCGCGCATGCCGGCGAGCTCATCGCCACCTGGGCCCTCGCCGTCCAGCAGGGCTTGAAGGTGCGGGCGCTCGGCGAGCTGATTGTGCCCTATCCGACTCTGGCGGAGGCCGGAAAACGTGCGGCGATAGGCTACTTTACGCCGGATTTGACGCGGCCTCTGTTGCGGCGCATCATTGCCTTCCTGCGCCGCTTCGGGTGAGGGCGCAATGCGTGCAGAGAAGCAATGAACGCGCAAACCGCCGCTGCGGATGCGGCGCCTGGACCGAGGCCGCGCCTCGGGCTGTCCGGCAAGCTCCTCGTCCTGACCGTCCTGTTCGTGATGATCGCCGAGGTGCTGATCTATGTGCCGTCGATCGCCAACCGCCGCCTCACCTGGCTGCGCGACCGCCTCGCCGCCGCGCATACCGCCGCGCTGGTGCTCGACGCGGCGCCGAGCGGCATGGTGCCGGAAAGCCTGACGCGCCAGATCCTCGACAGCGTCGGCGCCAAGGCGGTGGCGATGAAGAAGGGCGAGCAGCGGCGCCTGCTCGCCATCTCGGAAATTCCCAGCGTGCTGCATCAGGACGTCGACGTGCGCAACGTGTCCGGCTACCGCGCCATCGTCGAGGCGTTCCAGAGCATGCTGGGATGCGAGGACACCGACCTGATCCGCGCCGTCGGCCCGGCGCCCATGGGCGGCGAGTTCGTCGAGATCGTCGTGCCCATGGGCCCGCTGCGCCACGCCATGGTGCGCTTCTCGATCAACATCCTGCTGTTGTCGCTGATTATCTCGGCCGTCACGGCGTTCCTGGTCTATGTCACGCTGCTCTACCTGTTCGTCCGGCCGATGCGGCGCATCACCACCAACATGACGTCGTTCCGCGAAGACCCGGAGAATCCCGCGCGCATCATCTCGCCGTCGGCGCGGCAGGACGAGATCGGCACCGCCGAGCGCGAGCTTGCCGCCATGCAGGACGACATCGCCTCGATGCTCAACCAGAAGAGCCACTTGGCGGCGCTGGGGCTGGCGGTGTCGAAGATCAACCACGACCTGCGTAATCTGCTGTCGTCGGCGCAGCTCGTCTCCGACCAGCTCTCCGGCCTGCCCGATCCGCGCGTCCAGCGCTTCGCGCCGAAGCTCATGCGCGCGCTCGAGCGCGCCATCGCGTTCTGCCAGTCGACGCTGTCGTACGGCCGCGCCCAGGAGCCGCCGCCCGACCGCCGCGCAATCCCGCTGGAGAGCCTGGTCGAGGAGGTGCGCGAGACCGTGAACGTGAGCCCGAACGGACCGATCCGCTGGATTGGCGCGGTCGAGCGCGGCCTGATGATCGATGCCGATGCCGACCAGCTGTTCCGGGTGCTGGTCAATCTCGCGCGCAACTCGGTGCAGGTGCTGGAGATGCGCGCGCCCAATGACCGCGCCCGCGACCAGATCCGCATTGCCGGGCGGCGCGAGGGCGCCGTGGTGGTAATCGAGGTCTCCGACACCGGCCCGGGCATTCCCGAGAAAGCGCGCGTGCACCTGTTCGAGGCGTTCCAGGGCTCGACCCGCACCGGCGGCACCGGCCTTGGCCTCGCCATCGCGGCCGAACTGGTGCGCGCCCATGGCGGCGAGATCCACCTGGTGGAGGGGACGATCGGCGCCACCTTCCGCATCAGCATCCCCGACCGTGCCATCGAGATCGGCTCGCGCCGTGGCGTCCGCGGGCGGGGGTAGGGCGCGGCGCTAGGGGTCTGGTGGCGGCTGCTCCCGCCCCGGCGCGTTGGCTCAGGAAACGCCACGCGGCCCCGACTCTTGCCAATAACCAGCGGAATCTATAGCTCTACGGCCGTTCCGTGCCCCGGATCCTGCATCCTGGCGGCGGTACAACGCGCCCGTAGCTCAGCTGGATAGAGCACCAGACTACGAATCTGGGGGTCAGGAGTTCGAATCTCTTCGGGCGCGCCACTCAAGCTCCTGCCAGACAATCAATTTCAACATCGGCCCGCAACGTCTTGGCCTTGCCGAGCCGCTTGGTCCGGCGCGATGGCTCCTGTTGGAGAATGCGGAGTCCGTGATGCGGGCGCTCGGCGAGCGCAAAGACCTCATCAGGCGGATCCACCGGGGACTCACCGAGGAGCGCGCCCGATCAAGTGCTCGACGCGAGCATTCATTGCGTCGCGGACCTCCCGGCCGAAGCCTCCAGCACTCAGCGATGCCGGTTCACGGGCAACGAGTTGGCGGTCCAGCCAAATGGCGCCGCCTGCATGAACCTGCGCTGATCCCTAGTGACGTGCAGTGCGCTTCACGTTTTCAGCAAAGCTGCCGTGGATCTGACCCGGTGCGCGATGCCGTGGATTTGAAAAACCAGAAAGCCGGCGCATGCGATCTCGACTGCCATCGAGACGATGGGGAGCAGCGTCTTCGCGGACAATTCCGCCCCGAACATTTGAAGCACGGTGAGCGTTCCGTCGCTGATTACCGAGACGATCAGGAATGCCGTCGTTGCGGCGCACAGATAAAACGAACGACGAAGCTGCCTGCGGTAGCCCGAATCGAAGGCCAGGGGAGTCCGCTGACTACCAATGTACGCCAGGGCCCCTAGACCTATGATGACCGAGAGCCGAAACGAGTAGCGATCGATCGAGCCTATGACCGCGCCGACCGGCCTGATGTCTTCGCTCAGCGCCCACTGGAGCGCAGCGTACCAGGCGACACGCGCCTTCATCGCGGCAAAGGAACAGGCGATCACCAGAATGAGTGCGACACCGACGCGCTTGGTCTGCTTCGCGAGTGAGACGACGGCGAACTGGGCCGCGAGGACCTGAGGATCGCCGAAATTCGCGACCGCGCGCCGCTCTGCCTCCCTGTCGCCGATTTGATCGGCGGCGACCACGTCCCACAAGTGATCCTCGACTTCCTGCCGCACGCGTCGCGACAACGACCGATCGAAGCTCAGCGCGGACGCGAGCGCGTCCAGATAGTCCGAAATCACGCCGGCTTTTTCCATGGCCGAGTTCCTTCGAGGAGGTCGCCGATGGCCTCGGAGAACTGCTGCCAGACCGCGCGCCGCTCGGCGAGGGCGCGAACGCCGCGCCGGGTCAGCGCATAGACCCGCCGTCGCCGGTTGGATTCGGCGGTCACCCAGCGGCTCGCCAGCAGACCCGCATGCTCGAGACGGTGCAGCGCCGGATAGACCGTTCCCTCCGGAAGGTCGAACGCTTGGCCGCTCCGGCGGCGGATTTCCTCGATCACCGCGTAGCCGTGCGCCGGGCCCGCGGAGAGCGCCGCGAGCACGATCATGTCGAGATGCCCTTTGAGCATTTCGCCTTCCATACCTCGTATTGCTATGGTCCGAGCTTGATCGAGTCAAGCCGCGCAAACACAACCGCTGCGATGCGCGTGTGGCCGTCCGCGCGGGGCTATCGCCTGCGTGGCACGAATACCTGGCCGCCGACACCCCAACCGCCTTCCGCCGTCTCGAAGATCTGCACCCAGAGTCTCTTTGCCTGTTGCGGTGGCAGCTTGGCGGCGGCGACAATGACATCGGTGACGCCGGCGATCATCTCGCTCTTCTGTTCGAGCGTGAGCGCGCCCGCGGGAACATAGAGTTCCACCATCGGGACGCCGAAGCCCACCGCCGGGACAGTCTCCGCGAGTACGGCGGACGCGCCTGCCGCTGCACCGGCCGCAACGGTGGCGGATTTGAGGACGGCCCTTCGGCTCAATGCGTCGGCGCGTGCGGGCAATCCGACGTTCGCCTTCGGGTCGCGGTTGCATTTCGATTCTTTGGCGTTGTCCATGACACAACCTCGCGGTGATACGTTGCGTGCTTCCGAGCACGCGTTCGATCCTTGACCGGCCGTCCAGATGTCGGCCGAGAAACTACCGATTACCGGTTGGAGAGCGATCTAGGCTGCCGGATACGCCCAAATGATCCGCCGGAATGTCATTGAACAGCACATAGGTGAGGCTGTCGGGCGGCCGTCGTTCGACGCGATTGATCACGTCATGGATTCCTTTGACGATCTCGCGCCGTTGATCGACCGTCAGCGTGTTCTCGGGCACGACATAGATTTTGGCCATCGGCATGCTGGATTCCTCGTTGATACCTAGTTACACTATGCTTCGGCACGCTTGGTGTCAAGGCGATAGCCGATTTCGCGCCGCTGCACCGTGATCAAGTTTCAAGCGCGAAACCGGCGGCATTCGGCGGCTTTAGCGTATTCCGCAGTGGCGCGCCCCGGTCGATGAAGATGGGCACTACGTCTTCGCCGTGGCGCTATGATGCCGCGGCCGACCAAGCGCTCCAATCGGCTAATCTGCGAGGACTTGCGATCTCGCACTACGCCTCATCGGCGGCTGCCCTCCCGATTTCGCAGGGTGATCCGGTTACCCTTCGATAGCGATGTGCCTTTTGCGTGAAGGGCCCAAGCTCGCACCGACCTTGCAGTGGGTGTCTTGTAGGGTGTAACCGCGGCCCGTAACCACCGCGCGTAACACCTTCGGTCTCGGTAACACCCGGCGCACCCGGCGGCGGGCTCGCGAGTATGGGCGTACAGGGAACGGGGTGTTACCGTGACCGTTACCAAGCATTGCCACGCCCCGTGGTAACGGCTTCGGTCATGCTGCTTCTGCCCGGCTCGTCTGAGCTCGTAGATCGCTGGATCGAGATCATCGAGGGAGCTGCCGGAATTGGAGCCCTCTGACGCTGACGAAGGGGTTGTTCGGCTAACAATCGAATGGAGAACGCTGTGAAGAATCTCCTTGTGCATGGGACCATTCGTTCCGCCTCCGCCCCGGAGCATGGAATTGACTATGCGCTCGCGCTCGCCGCATCGCAGCGCGCGCGAGTGTCGTTTCTCCTATCCGAGGTGGAGCCTCGCTCCGCGCCTTTCGCCGAGCCAGACAAGATGCAGGGTGGGAGTGAAACTGTAGTTCGGACCTCGCGCAGGGAGGACATCGAGCAGACATCACGTCTTCTTAATGCAAGAGCGAGTGAGCAAGACGTCTGGTGTGAGATTCTCGTCAGCGATGCTCAGGGTTCAATAGCAGCTGGTGTTCAGCTGGCGCGGCATGCGCGTGTCCGGGATCTCGTTGTTGCGAGCGTGTATGGGCCATTACAATACCCGCGATTGGATCTGATTGAAGCCGTTCTTTTTCGCACCGGAAGGCCGCTCGTGCTCGTCCCCACGCAGGTTGGGGCGTTTCGCTCTCGGACAGTGGTCATCGCATGGGATGCTACTCCGGCCGCAAGCCGTGCTTTGTTTGACGCTATGCCCATCCTTGCGACGGCCGGCGATGTCGTCGTGGTCACGGACCTTGGCGATAAGGAACTGCAGCCCGAGGAGTCAGGCGAGGAAGTCTGCCGCGTCCTGAATCAACGCGATATCCCCGCGCGGTTCGAGCCCATTCGCGACCGCGCGCAGGATGTTGGAGCAACATTGCTCCGCGCAGCGGCACGCGTCCAAGCCGACCTGCTCGTGATGGGTGGCTTCGCCCATGCCCGGGAACGGGAATTCCTTTTCGGAAGCGCTACGCGCTCTCTCTTCCGATCGGGTTTCCCGCTTCCCGTCCTGCTGTCGCACTGAGCCGCTTTAGGCCACGTTACCAGCCGCTCGAGGACCCCCATAGGTTCGGCCCCCCCGACCCGCGGGACCTTTCCGGGCCAGCAGAGGGCGAGGTCGAGGACCCCCATCCGTTCGGCCCCCCCGACCTGCGGGACCTTTCCGGGCCAGCAGAGGGGGAGGTCGAGGGCCCCCATCCGTTCGGCCCCACCGACCTGCGGGACCTTTCCGGGCCAGCAGAGGGGGAGGTCGAGGATCCCCATCCGTTCGGCCATTCCATCCCGCGGGATCTTTCCGGACCAGCAGAGGGGGGGCTCGAGGACCCCCATCCGTTCGGCCAGCTCAACCCGCGGGACCGTTCCGGGCCATCAGAGGGGGACGGCATCGGTGCCCTCCTGGCGTTGGGCACAGCGTTGGTGTTGCCCACGGCGTTGGTGTTGCCCACGGCGTTGGTGTTGCCCACGGCGTTGGTGTTGCGCACGGCGTTGGTGTTGCGCACGGCATTGACGTTGCGCACACGATTGACGTTGCGCACGGTGCGCTCTTTGCGCGGCTCCCGCGCCGAGGCTGAGCTCGCGCGCCCCACCAACCGGTATCGAGTATCGAGTACTTTGCCTTTCGCATCCATTCTCAAGCACTCGCCTTCCGACCTTCCTCGTCTTTTCGCATCATCCGATTCGCCGCTGATCGAGTTGCACGAGAGCTGCCGTCTGACCTCGGCCGATGGCGGAGCCAGCGCGCTCTTTGGCGCGACATGAGCCCACACCGCCTGCATCACGGGCTCGAAGATCGGAACCGCGGTGTGGCCTCCCGTCGCCCCGCTGCCGAGCGTGCGCCGCTTGCCGCCAGCGTTGTCGTAGCCGACCCACACCGCGACCGTGACCTCGTTCGTGAAGCCTACGAACCAGGCGTCGTTCTCATCGTCAGTAGTACCAGTCTTGCCGGCTACGAACGGCGCCAGGCTCGCCATGGATCGTGCGGTGCCCCGCGTTAGGACGCCTTGCAGCATGGACTTGAGCTGATAGAAGGCGGCGCGGTCGACCGAACCGACCCCCATCGGTTTCGCGTCGTGGCGATAGATGATGCGGCCTTCGTGCTCGATCCTGTCAATGACGTGCGGTTCCGGACGCAGACCTTCGTTCGCGATGGTTGCATAGAAGGCGGCGAGATCGACCGGTCGTACCGACTGGGCTCCAAGCACGAATGGATAGAACCGCTCGCATTCGCGGTAGATTTTCAGCTCGGCGGCAAGTCCGCACAGACGGTTGAGACTCGCTTCGGGCTTCTTTTCGATGCCACCATCAAGCACACGCACGGTCGCGAGATTCCGCGAGTTTTCGAGTGCGCTGCGCAAGGTCAGTATGCCGCCCCCCTCACCGCTGTAATTCTTGGGCGTCCAATAATCGCGGCCGCTGCCCACCGGCGGCAGCGTGATTGGTTCGTCCATCACAAACGTATTCGGCTGCAGGCCTTTCCCAAGCGCCGCGAGGTAGGTCAAGGGTTTGATCGCGGAGCCCGGCTGCCGCTGCGACTGCGTGGCACGGTTGAGCTGGCTAAGCGGATACGAGAAGCCGCCCGACATCGCGAGGATGCGTCCGGTCTTGTTCTCCAAGACCACCACCATTCCCTGCACTACCGGCCGCGTGCGAAGTTCGGCACGCGCCTCAGTCCGGTTCTTGCCTTCGGTCACCCGAACGTAGATCACGTCGAAAAGCGCGAGCTTACGTTGAGCCGCGCGGCTATCCAACGAGAGCGGCAGGATACGCCCATCGGCAAGCCCAACGCGCCAAATCTGGCCCCTCTTGGCGCCCGGCCCCTCGAGCACCACGGCCGGCGTCCAGTGCACGTCGTAGAGGGGAAGCCCTGCGTTGGCGAGCGCCTGCTGCCAAGGTGGTTGCTTGTCGGGGGCCTTGCGTTGGGCGTCGATGCCGCGAATGGCGCTGGCCAGGTTCGTTTCGGCTGATTCAAACGAGACGCGGCCGGCGTTGCGTTCGTACCGCGACAAGCCTTCCTGGAGCGTCTGCTCCACCGCCCACTGCAGTCGCGTATTTATCGTCGAACGTATCGTATAATTGCTCAAGGTGATCGCCTCGGCCCCGGCTACCGCCTTGGCCTCGCGCGCAACCTGATCGACGAAATGGAAGCCGAAATCCCGGCGCGGTTTCTCGTAAGCAACCAGCGTGGGCAAGGCCGGCAATCCCTTGCCAACGCGATCCGGATCGGTCGCACCGTCTTCTTTCATACGGCTCAAGACATAGGCGAGCCGCGCTTGCGCGCGGCCGGCGTGGCGGTCGGGGCTGTAGTAAGTCGGCCCCTTGGTCAGGCCGGCGAGCAGCGCGCCCTCCTCGAGCGTAAGCTCCTTTGCCGATTTGCCGAAATAGCTGCGCGCCGCGGTCTCGATCCCCCAGGCGCCGCGCCCCAGATAGACCAGGTTGAGGTAAAGCTCCAGGATCTCGTCTTTGCTCAGCGTCTGCTCGAGGCGCGACGCCACGATCATCTCGCGAATCTTGCGCTCATATGTGAGGTCCTCGCCTACCAAGAGGTTCTTCACGACCTGCTGTGTAATGGTGGAGCCGCCCTGCCGGCGGCCGGCCAGGTTGCCAACGAAGGCGCGGATCAGGCCGCGCTCGTCGACACCCTTGTGCTCGCGGAAGCGCTTGTCTTCCGCGGCAATGAATGCCTTCTGCACCTCCGGAGGAATGTCGGCGAGTGCTACCCATGCGCGGCGCTGGTTATCCTCGAAGACCTCGGCGAAACGCTCGCCGTTGCCGTCGAGCACCACGCCGGTGCCGGGAAGCTTGAAGCCACGGAGCTTGGTGTGATCCGGCAGATCGCTGACCGCCTTGTTGTAGAAATCAATCACGTCGCCAAGGTCAACAGCCGGATGGGGAACCGCTTCGTTGTTGCAAAATTGCCGATAGGCGAGGTGCAGATCGGCAAAATTTATGCCACGGAACGCCTCGATATCGCTGTTCAGTGCCTGCGGATCTGCAAGTGCCGTGGCGATGAGGTCGTCAACATTGATGTCCTCGATGTCGAAGGCCTTGCGCATATGGGTGCAGCCGGCCTGCAACAAACGAGTGACCCGAGGCTGATCCGACGTGCGGTCGAACCAGGTTTGCACCGCATCCGGTGCGGTCATGACCTGACTGAGCGCCAGGGCCGTGGCGAAGATCTTTACCAGGAGCGGTTCCATCGGTGGGACCTCGTACTGAGCCTTGAGATCACGCGGCGTGCGTCAGTGTCTAATGCTTGAGCTGATGTACTGTTGCACGCTCTTCAGTAGCGTTGACTCGTCGACTCTTGGCGAACGTTGGATCTTGGCCGCGGCGTCATCGAGGCTCGCGGCTTCCGCATTGATTAGTTGAAGGCTCCAGCCACTTGTTCCCTTTTTTGCGCTGGCTGCGCCCGGTGTTGCGCTGTGTCGGGTAGAACGCTCTGGCGCGTCTCGCTCTTGGCATGAGTTGCCGGACGCAGGCACTTCGCGGCGAAAAGGCGGTATTCCCTTGCTGAAATACGCGCCGAACGCACGCCCGGCTCCATACGCAAGATTGACCAGGCCAAAGCTCTGCGGCCATGACCTCAGCACACCCGCCTCGGACTGCAATTGGGGATTCACCGGAATCTGTCGCAGGGATTCCCTGAACTGCCGTGCGCAGGAACCGCGCGCGGGCCCCCGTCAGGAAGACCGCAGTCGGTACGGGGAGGCGTGCTGCTCTGTTGAGAACATCAGGCGCGCATGATTTTGCGTCTGCCCCCCCCGCACGCGCCTTCCAGGTTTGTCCTATTTCGCCGGAATGACCGGGAGCAGAACATAGGCTTGGCGCTGCGGCCCGGTGTGCAGTGTTACGTCGCCTCCGAAGATGGCTGCGGGCCGGTCGCGCGGGTCATCATGGCGGAACGGCCCTACACCGGTCCACTTCTGACCGAGGGTCTTCGAGCCTGCAGTCGATTCTCCACCGTAGACATAGTCCTTGCCGCGAACGGTGAGTCCGATACGGCAACCTCGCGGCACGGCAATACAGGTCGGCCAAACCTCGACATCGACCTCGTAAACTTCGCCCGGTGTGAGCTCCTGGATCTCATCGTGGGTGTGATACGGCCGATACGGCAACGTGAGCTCCTCGTGGAGCTTGCGATGCGAGACGCGCAGCCATCCCTGGGCAACGGGCGTATGCGGGTCGAGCGCCCCGTGAAAGGTCACTTCCTTCATGTCAGGCGCAAACACGCGCACCACCACGAACAGGTCAGCGTCCGTGGTCGTCGAGGAGACCCATAGCTTGGCTGCGATGGGGCCGGTGATCTCGGTCGCTTGCCCCAAGGGCGTGGTGAGAAAGGTCACACCGTCTCCAAAACCCGGATACGTGACGGAGGCAGTCGACTCCTGCGCCTCGGTCGAGAGCGAGGCATTGGTCGCGTCCAGGTAAAACCTGGTCCATTGCGTACGCGCGAGGGGCCACTCGCTCTCGTGCCGCTCGACGAATTTCTCTCCCGGATGACGCACCTGCAAAAGTACCTTCGGCTGCTTGTCCCAGCCGGTCGCTTCTCCCTTGAGGAAGTGGCCGAAGAATTTCTTCTGCAGACCCAATCCATAATCCGTGTAGAAATGCGTCCAGTGCTCGAGCCCGTGCACCTCCAGCCACTTGTTCTTCGAGGCCGCCCGCACGAAGCCCTCGAAGTTGCCGCGTGGATGCAGGCCCTGGCCGCCCCAGTTGGCGGTCGAGAGCAGCGGGACCCGCACCTTGGACCAGTCAGGCATGCGCGACTGCCAGTACTCGTCGGTGTCGAGCTTGTGCGCCAGGCAATCCTCGTAGAAATTGCGCCGGTTTGCCCCGAGCTCTTCTTCCGACAGCGTGACCGGTCCAGACACCCAGTCTCCGGTCATCCGACTCTTGAAACCACGCGTGCCGCGCCCGTGCTGCACCGAGTAGACCTGGGCCCGTGACCAATCGTGCGTGAAGCCGTTGCACAAAATTCCGCCGTGATGCGCCATGTCGCGGTAGAAGTCAGCGGCCGCTTCCCAGGTGCAGATCGCTGCCAGGTGCTTGGGGCCGAGCGCCGCCGCCTGCCATTGGTTCTGGCCGTAATACGAGATTCCGTTGAGGCCGACCTTGCCGTTCGACCAGGGTTGCACCCCGCCCCAGTCGACGCAAATGGCCAGGTCTTGCGCTTCGCGCAGCGACCAGATGTCGATGACGCCGGGCGAGCGCCCGGCGCCGCGACTGTCCACGCGGACACACACGTATCCGTCGGGAACCCATTTTTCAGGGTCGACCACCTCCCAGCATTGATACTTGTTGGTCGACCCGGACGGCACATCCGGATGCTCCTCGCACATCAGTCGCCACTGATCCGTGTAGAGATCCTCGAAGTGCAGCCATTTTCCGTACGGGCCATAGGTCATGATCACCGGGTACTTGCCCTCGGCGATGGGCCGGAACACGTCTGCGCGCAGCACGAGTCCGTCATCCATCGAAATCGGGACATCCCAGTCGATTCGCATCCCGTCCCGGATCTCGCTCTTCTCTCCCGATCCCATCGATCCCCCCTTCCTTGCTCTCCGAAGCCTTGCCGTGGCGCGCCAAAAAGGCATTCCTCTTCGTGCGGGCCTGGCAGGGGAGACGAGCTATCTGAGATGGCAGGCGACCAGCTGTCCAGGCCGTACCTCGCGCAGCGCGGGTGTTTCGTGGCGGCACCGCTCCACCGCATAGGGACAGCGCGTGTGGAAATGGCAGCCGGACGGCGGGTTGACCGGGCTCGGCACGTCGCCCTGCAGCACCCGTTTGTGCCGTTTGACGGCGGGATCCGGCACCGGCACCGCTTGCAACAGCGACTCGCTGTAGGGATGCAACGGCGCGGTGAACAGGGTCTGCTTGTCGGCATATTCCACGATGCGGCCGAGATACATGACGGCGATCCGATGGCTGATGTGCTCCACCACCGCCAGATTGTGCGAGATGAACAGATAGGCCAGACCGAGCTCGCGCTGCAGGTCCATCATCAGATTGAGGATCTGCGCCTGGATCGAGACGTCGAGGGACGAGACCGGCTCGTCCGCGATGATCAAATCCGGCTCCAGCGCCAGCGCGCGCGCGATCCCGATGCGCTGGCGCTGCCCACCCGAGAACTGGTGCGGATAACTGTCCATCTGCGCCTTGCGCAAGCCCACGCGGGCGAAAATTTCCGCGACGCGGGCGGCCCGTTGCCTGGGTCCGTCGATTGCGTGCACGCGCAACGGCTCGCCCACGATGTCACCGGCCGACATGCGCGGATCGAGGGAGGAATAGGGATCCTGAAAGATGATCTGCATTCGCCGGCGCACCGGCCGCAATGCCGCCTTTTCGAGATTGGTAATGTCTTCTCCGTTGACCTTGATCCTACCGTCGGTCGGCTCGATCAGCCGCAGGATCGTGCGCCCCACCGTGGACTTGCCGCAGCCGGATTCGCCGACCAGTCCGAGCGTCTCGCCCGCGCGAATCGAGAAGCTGACGCCGTCGACCGCCAGCACATGGCCGGTCGTGCGTCGGAGAATGCCCCGCCGAATGGGAAAGTGCTTCTTGAGGTCGTGAACCTCGAGCATCGGCGGTGCGACAGCCGGGCCCGGCGCCGGCCTCGCCCTGGCGTCAGCCATCGCCGCCCCCGTACAACGTGTCGGAGCGCCAACAGGCCGCCCAATGGCCGGGGCGCTTTTCCTCATAGGCCGGGTACTGCATGCGGCACCGCTCGTCGGCAAAGGCGCAGCGCGGCGCGAAGGCGCAGCCCGGCGGCAGGTTGGTGAGCGGCGGAACGATGCCCGGAATCTCCTGCAGGCGTCCCGGCGTATCGATGCCGGCGCCACGCATCAGCCCAAGGCGCGGGATCGATGCCATCAGCCCGCGCGTATAGGGGTGCAGCGGCCGAGCGAACAGTTCGCCCACCGCGGCTTCCTCCACCTTGCGCCCGGCATACATCACGATCACCCGCTGCGCGGTCTCGGCGACCACCCCGAGATCGTGCGTGATGAGGATCACGGCCGTCCCGAGCACGTTCTGCAGCTCGAGAATGATTTCGAGAATCTGCGCCTGGATCGTGACGTCGAGCGCCGTGGTCGGTTCGTCGGCGATCAATACTTTCGGATGGCAGGCGAGCGCCATGGCGATCATCGCGCGCTGGCGCATGCCGCCCGAGAGCTGGTGCGGATATTCTTTCGCGCGCTGCTCAGGTTCCGGGATGCCTACGAGGTGCAGCATGTCGATGACCTTGCGCCGCGCGGCCGACCGGCCAAGCTTCTCGTGCAGCAAAAGAACTTCCGCGATCTGCGTGCCGATGGTCATCACCGGGTTGAGCGAGGTCATCGGCTCCTGAAAAATCATCGAAATGTCTTTGCCACGCACGCCGCGCATGGCCTGCTCGCCGAGCTTCAGGAGATCGACGCCGGCGAGATTGACGGATCCGCCGACAAGCTTTCCCGGCGGTTCCGGCACGAGCCGCATCAGCGACAGCGCGGTCATGCTCTTGCCGCAACCCGATTCGCCGACGATGGCCAGAGTTTCCCCCCGCCGCAGCGAGAAGCTCACGCCATCGACCGCTTTCAGAACACCGCGGCGCAGATAGAAGAACGTCCGCAGGTCATGCACCTCGAGCAGAGCTTCGGCGCCATCATCGCTCCGACTCTCGGACTTACGTGTCGCGACCTTGTGTGCGAGCGATGTCTCGGTCATGCAGCGAGCCTGTCAGTGGCGCAGCCTGGGATCGAGCAGGTCGCGCAGCGCATCGCCAAGAAGGTTCGTTCCGAATACGGCAAGGCTTATGGCTAAACCCGGATAGATCACGAGCCACGGCGCGGTGCGAACGTATTCGGCCGCCGACTCGGAGAGCATGCGACCCCATGAGGGATGCGGCTCGGGGATGCCGAGACCGAGGAACGACAAGGCAGCCTCCACCAGGATGGCAGAGCCGAGCTGGGCCGTCCCCAGCACGATCAGCGGCGCCAACGTGTTGGGAAGCACGTGGCGCACCGCGATCGAAAACTCGTTCATGCCGATCGCGCGGGCGGCCTCTACATAGGGCATCTCGCGCAGCATCAGCGTGTTCGAGCGGATGACGCGCGCAACGGTGGGGACGAGCGGTATCGAGATTGCAATGATCGTGTTGCTGATCGACGGTCCCAGCGCCGCCGCCATGACCAGCGCCATGACCAGGAGCGGCAGCGACTGCAGCATATCCATGAACCGCTGGACGACGAGATCGAACCAGCCGCCGAAATAGCCGGACATCAGGCCAATGGAGACCCCGATCAGGCAGCCGAGCGCAGTCGAGCCGATACCGACAGCAAGCGAGATGCGCGCGCCGTAGACAATGCGGCTCCACATGTCGCGCCCCATGAAGTCGGCACCGAGCGGGTGGGCACCGCCGGGGCTGGCGAGCGAGGCACGTGAGTCGGTTGTGGTCGGATCGAACAAAGTGATCCAGTCGGCGAACAGCGCCATGAGCACGATGACGAGCACGATCACGGCGCCGGCCGCGCCGAGCGGGTAGCGGCGGAGAAAATAGGCGGGTGAGGCCCACAATCCTCCGCCGCCGGCGCTTGCACGGCTCAGCTCCGCCTCGTGATCGATCAGCGTCAAGGGTTGCTCCTGCAGGTTTGGTTTGGTTTCAATCCTCGTACTTGATGCGCGGGTCGAGCACTGCATACGCCATGTCGACGACGAAGTTCACGGTCACGACGACGACGGCGATGAACATCACCAGGCTCTGCACCACCGGATAGTCGCGCCAGCGGATGGCCTCGACCAGAAAGCGGGCGACGCCGGGAATGTTGAACACGGTCTCGGTGACGATCAGTCCGCCGATGAGGAACGCGGCCTCGATGCCGATGATCGTAATGATCGGCAGCACCGCGTTGCGCAGCGCGTGCTTGTAGTTGATGGCGGCCGGCGACGCCCCTTTTGCGCGCGCGGTGCGAATGTAGTCCTGGCGCAGCACTTCCAGCATGGACGAGCGGGTCAGCCGCATCAGCAGCGCGGAGGCGCGGAAGCCGACCGCGGCGGCCGGAATGCTGAGCAGCAGAAGCTCGTCCCACAGGCTCGCCGGCTGGCTGGTATAGATCGGAATCCAGCCGAGATAGCGCACGAACGCCATCAGGATGAGAAGCCCGAGCCAGAACGAGGGCAGCGACAGTCCGCTCAGGCTGATCACCCGGAGCACGTAGTCCAGCAAGGTGTTCTGACGTACCGCGCTGACGACGCCGAGCGGCACGCCGAACACAATCGAGAACATGAGTGCCAGACCGGCAAGCTTGGCGGTAACCGGGATGCGCGGCAGGATCTCGTCGAGCGCGGGCTGCTCGGACACGTAGGTGTAGCCCAAATCACCGCGGGCGAGACCGCCGATCCAATTGACGTACTGGATCACGATCGGCTTATCGAGACCGAGTTCGGCTTCGAGCTTCTGCTTTTCGGCCTGGCTCACCATGCCGGCCGCGTCGAACAGGATATCGGCGATGTTGCCGGGAACGACGCGCAGCATGACGAAGATGATCACCGAGATCCCGAACAGGGTCAGGATCATCAGCAGCAATCGTCGGATCAGATAGGCGCCCACCGCTGGATTCCGCAGCCCAATCGGGTGATCGATTCCGCCGTCATTTCATGGGCGCCGCCGCAGGCGGGCGGCGCCGCACGGTGCTGCGCTCACTTGTCGAGCCAGACGTCCTCGAACCGCGCCCCGTTGTAGATGCTGTTCTGATGCAGCACGAGGCCTTTCACCTGCGGGTACCAGCACGTGGCGGCGCGCTGGAAATGGATGACCGGCCGCGCCACGTCCTCGGCGAGGCGGCGCTCGATTTGCCAGACGAGCTCCTTGCGCTTCTCGACGTCCGCCTCCTTGGACTGCTCGGCAATGAGGCGCTCAGCCTCCTGGTTGCAGTAGTGCGTGTAGTTGCGCTCCGAGCCGCACGTGTAGTTCTCGACGAAATTGACGTCGGGATCGTCCACCGCGAGGCCGGTCAGATTGAGACCCACGGAATAGTCCCCGCGCGTGACTTTGCGGTGCCAGATCGTGGTGTCGACGACGTCGAGTTCGGCGTCGACATAGATCTTCTTGAGCTGGTCGATCAGAATCACGGCCGGATCGCGATAGATCGCGATATCGCGGGTCGAAACCTTGAGCTTGAGCGGCTTGTCCGGACCATATCCCAGGCCCTGCATGATGGCGCGCGCTTCCGCCAGGTTTTTCTCCACGTCCTTGCCGTAGCCGGGCAGCGACCTCAGCATCTCCTCGGGCATGCCCCAAAAGCCTTCCGGCGGAGGCTGCATGGCGCCACTGATGCCCAGTTGGCCCTCGCCGAGGATGTCGTCAAAGCTCTTGCGGTCGATGGCGAGCGCCATGGCACGGCGCAGCTTCGGTTCATTGAACGGCGCCGCCTCGCTGTTGACCAGGAGATTGGTGTAGACCCCGGTCGGCCGCAGCTGGCAGATCGCCTTCGGTGCCTGCGACTTCACGTCCTTCAGCAACGGGATGGTCACGTCGGTGTCGTACGTCATGTCGAACTCGCCCGACACGAAGGCCAGGATCCGCGTCGAGCGGCTGGCGATGATGCGAACCTCGATTGCATCGAGGTAGGGCCGCCCCTTCTTCCAGTAATCCGGGTTGCGCGCGAGCTTGATGACCTCGTTGCGCTTGAATTCGACGAACCGGAACGGTCCCGTCCCGACCGGCTTGGTCCGCATGTCGCGCGGCGAGACGTGACAGGGATAGATCGGGGTGTAGCCCGACGCCAACAGCGCCAGGAAGGACGGTTGCGGGTTCTTCAGCTCGAACGTGACTTCGAAGTCGCCGTTGAGACGAACGTTCTCAACGTTGTGGTACCAGACCTGGCGCGGATTCAGGCGCAGGCCGTCCTTGGCCTTGCCCAGGAGCAGATCGAAGGTGCAGCCGACGTCCTTGGCGGTGAACGGCTTGCCGTCATGCCAGCGGACGCCTTGGCGCAGCTTGAACGTGACCTGCTTCCTGTCGCCGCTCCAGGTCCAGCTCTCCGCCAGATCCGGCACGATCGTATCCAGGCTGTTGCTCGGCTTGCTCTGATCGAAGAGGACCAGGTTGTTGAAGACCGCCATGAACGGATTGACGGTGGATACCGTCGCCTCTTCATGGATCGACGTGGTCGGTGGATTGTCGCGATGGTAGTACTTGAGCGTCCCACCTTGCTTTTGCGCGGCCGCGGGCAGCGTCATAATGGCCGCGACGGCAAGCGTTACCGCCGCCGTGCTCAGAATCCTGGAGCGCATCGTCATCCTCCCTGACTTCGCGCGATGTCGCCCCCGCGCTTGCGCTTCTTTATTCTTGTGCGGTTAGCCTAGCCGGGACGAATTGCCGGATCAACGCGAAAGGCTCTCCTGGCGGATTTTGCGGCTTGCGGCGGTTCGTCCCTGCGCGGATGGAGACCACGGGACGCTTGCCAACCGAACCACTTCCAACCACCATACCGCCGCACCAGCGTGAGCCGAGTGGAAACGGTCGTGAGCGAGAACGGAAGCATCGTCGTCGAAACGGCGACGCGGATTTTTTCGGACCTCGCCGACCCCCAGGCCGTCAACCGCGCCAAGGACGAAAGCTGGAAGGCGTCGTTGTGGCAGGCCTTGGCCGATAACGGCCTGACCCTTGCATGGGTCCCGGAAGCCCATGGTGGCGCGGGCGCAAGCCTTGCGGACGGTTTCGACGTTCTCGGCGTGGCCGGGCGATTTGCCGCCCCTGTGCCCCTGGCGGAGACGCTGCTCGCCGGCTGGCTGCTGGCGCGCGCGGGCATTTCCTCGCCCGGCGGCGCCATGACGGTGGCTCCCGCGCGTCCCCGCGACCGCATCATGCTTCACTCCGACGGCACCTTGAGCGGATGCGCGCGCGGGGTTCCGTTTGCGCAGGATGCCGACCACCTTGCGATTCTTGCGCATGGCGACGCGCCATCGATCGCGCTGGTGGAAACCGGGGCGTTGGTCGTGGAGAATGGCCGCAGTCTCGCCGGCGACGCCTTGAGCGTCGTGACGCTCGATCGCGTCACGCCGATCCATGTCGCCCCGGCGCCTGCGGAGTTCGACCAGACCTCCCTCATGATCATGGGCGCGGTTGCACGCAGCGTCGAAATGGCGGGAGCGTTGGAAGCCATCCTGGCGATGACCCTGCGCTATGCGAACGAACGGGTCGCCTTCGACCGTCCGATCGCCAAGTTCCAGGCCGTGCAGCACAGCCTTGCGCGGCTCGCCGGCGAGGTTGCGGCCGCCATGACCGCATCAGGATCGGCAGCCGATGCGATTGCACAGGCCGACATCTTCGGCGAGGCGATTTTCCTGGAAGCGGCTGCGGCAAAAATCCGTTCCGCCGAGGCCGCCGAGG
>Ga0209466_1000078_pt1 | contig 20833 bp, 17 predicted proteins | sample PanSoiPlo30MoBio_FD_188323 | JGI IMG/M metagenome (GOLD analysis project Ga0209466, IMG submission 188323) | Tropical forest soil microbial communities from Panama analyzed to predict greenhouse gas emissions - Panama Soil Plot 30 MoBio (SPAdes)... | ecosystem: Environmental > Terrestrial > Soil...
CTTCGAAAGAAACAGCGGGTCAGCTCGGGCAATTCGGGCTTCGCAGCACATGGCGCTCTGCCGAAGAACTGCAAAAAATTCACGCAAGAGAATACGCGGAAGGACGGGCGACATTCAAATTGCTCGGCATCTCCCCGTGATCCACCAGGACCGCTCACCGCGCGTGAAGTCATATCCCGCCGCCGGTGTTCAGCGAATCGCGTGCGCGCGCGGCCGCGCCATGTGATACGCTGACCCGGCGGAACGGGGAGGGTGCCATGACGCGGCGTGCAATGGTCGCATTCCTGGCCAGCGCGGCGTGCGTGTGGCCGTTGGCGGCGCAGCGCGCCGCCGCGCAGGATTATCCGACCCGGCCGATCACGCTGGTCGTGCCGTTCCCGCCCGGCGGCGGCACCGACGCCATGGCGCGCACCGCCGCCGAGCGCATGAGCAAGACGCTCGGCCAGCAGGTCGTGGTCGACAATCGCGGCGGCGCGGGCGGCACCGTCGCCACGCGGGCGGTGGCGAAAGCGGCGCCCGATGGCTACACCATCCTGCTCGCTTATACCGGCACCTTCGCCATCAATCCCACGCTCTATCCCAATGCCGGCTACGATCCGCGCAGGGATTTTGCGCCGATCGGCTCGATCGGCACACTGTCGAGCGTGCTCGTCGTGCATCCGTCGCTGCCGGTGCACTCGGTCCCCGAGCTGATCGCCTACGCCAAGGCACGGCCGGGAAAGATCGACTATGCCTTCGTCCCCGGCACCGTCGGCCACATCACCACCGAGCTGTTCGCCAATGCGGCCGGCATCGACATCACGCGCATTCCGTACAAGGGCAACGGGCCGGCGCTCGGCGATCTGGTGGGCGGCCATGTGTCGATGATGTTCCTCTCCATCCTGCCGATCATCGGGCACGTGCGCGGCGGATCCTTGCGCGCCCTGGCGGTGACGGCCGGCGCGCGCTCGCCGCTGCTACCCGACGTGCCGGCGATCGGCGAGGCCGGCCTGCCGGGATTTTCCGCCACGATCCGCTACGGGCTGGTGGCGCCGGCCGGAACGCCGCGTCCCATGATCGATCGGCTCAACAAGGAGCTGGTGGCGGCGCTCGGCGCCGACGATCTGCGCACGCGGCTCGCGTCGGAAGGCGCCACGCCGCAGCCCGATACGCCCGAGGACTACGCGGCCGAGATCGATCGCGAGGAGACGCGATGGGGCGCGGTGGTGCGCAACCTCAATCTCAAGGTGGAATGATGGTGGCCGCCGCGCTGCTCCGCTCGACGCGATCGATGGCATGCGGCCTCCACGCCAGACGTCGGCATCGCGATCGGGCGAGATGAGCCGCCTCCTGTTCGGAAATCGTTCCGGAAATGCCGGCGAACCGTTCAGGCAGCGCGCGCTCCGGCGGCGCATTTGGCTTCTCACGCCATAGCATCGTCCTATTGCGCAATGATTTGCCATTCGTGGATAGAAAAGGATTGCGCCGGCGCGTGATACCGGGCAAATCGCCGGCTGTCGTGCAACACGGGAGGAGTCAATGCGTCGGGTCTTCAGCAGGCCGATTGTCGGCGCTTGTCATCGCGCGCTTGCCGCAGTGGCGCTGGTTGCTCTGCTGTGGCCGGGCTTCGCCTGGGCGGAGCCGACGGTGGCGGCGAAGTGGAATCAGACGCTGCTCGATGCCGTGAAGGCGACGCGCGCGAACGACGTCGTCACGGCCCGCGCGCTCGCCGTTGTGCACACCGCGATGTTCGATGCGTGGGCGGCGTATGACGACAAGGCGCTGAGCACGCAGACCGGCGACGCGTGGCGCCGGCCGCAGGCCGAGCGGACGCCGGCCAACAAGGAGAAGGCGGTGAGCTATGCCGCCTGTCGCACGCTCATCGATCTGTTCCCCAGCCAGCAGGAGAAGATTGCCCAGGCGCTGCAGGCGATGGGACACGATCCGGCCGACGCCTCCACCGATCCGTCGACTGCCGCCGGCATCGGCAATCTCGCGGCCCGATACGTACTCTATGCGCGTCATAGCGACGGCGCCAACCAGCTCGCCGATCTGCGCGAGGGCAATTATTCCGATTGGACGCGCTGGCGCGCCGCCAATGCGCCGGACGCGCTGACCCAGCCGCGCCGCTTCCAGCCGCCATCGTCGGTCAACGCGCAGGGCCAGGTGCAGGTGCGCAATTTCGGCGCGGCACATTTCGCCCAGGTGCGGCCGTTCGCGCTCGACGTGCCGTGGGAATTCCGTCCCGCGGTTGCGCCGACCGTGACCGGCTCGGATGCCGAGGCAAAGCAGCTTGGCGAAGAGATCATCCGCGTCAGCGCCAAGCTCGGCGATATGGAGAAGGCGACCGCCGAGTACTGGGCGCTGGAAGCGGGAACCGAGCAGCCACCCGGCTTCTGGGCGAAGCTCGCGCAGTTTGCCGCCGAGAAGCGCGGCAACAAGTTCGACGACGACGTAAAACTGTTCTTCGCGTTCGGCAACGCGATGCTCGATGCCGGCATTGCCACGATCGATGCCAAGGTTGGCTGGAACGGAGCGCGCCCGGAGCCGTTCATCAAGCATTACTTCCGCGGCGAGACCATCGAGGCCTGGGGCGGGCCTGGCCGCGGCACGCAGACCATCAAGGGCGAGGAGTTCCGGCCCTATCTGCCGACCTCGGCGTCGCCCGAGCACGTGTCCGGCCACAGTTCGTTCAGCGCCACCGCCGCGACGTTGCTCAAGCTGGCGACCGGCAGCGACGCCCTCGGCTACGAGGCCATTGTCCCGGCCAACAGCCTCAAGCTCGATCGCGGGCCGGCGCAGGACGTGCGCTTCACATGGGCAACGTTCAGCGAAGCGGCCGACAGCTGCGGCAAGTCGCGCGTCTATGGCGGCATCCATTTCTGGACCGGCGACCGCTACGGCCGCGAGATGGGCCAGAAGGTGGCGCAAAAGGTCTGGCGCAAGACGCAGATCTATTTTGGCAGCACGCCGAGCGACGCCACGCCGACCGGAGCGGTGCAGTCGGCCCGCTGATCGCGATCACGCGGAGGCGGGGACGAGCGACAGGCGTTCCAGCCGGTAGCGCGTTGGCGCGGCGGGGTGGACGTCGTCCGCGGCGAGGCGGTCGAGCGCCTGGCGCGCGCGCGTGATCTCGCGCTCCCAGAGGGCGTGACACGGCGCCATGGAATAGAAGGCGATCACGGCGTTCAGATGCGCCCGCATGGCGCGGCGCAGGCGCTGGCGATAATGCGTCAGGCAGGCGGCTTCCGGCTCACCCCGGGCGATCGCCGCGATGACCGCGCCGGCCAGGAGACCACAGCGGAGCGCCTGGCCGGTTCCGTCGCCGCATAAAGGGTCGAATGCAAGTGCGGCATCGCCCGCCGCAAGCCAGCCCGGCCGCGCCGGCTCGCGGCGCAGGCGCGGCGAGCAGGCAAAGGCCTCGCACGCATCCCCACGGGCGGCGATGAGCCGCGCGACCAGTCGCGACTGGACCAGCACGCCGTCGAGCGCGGCTGCAAGGTCGCTCGGCCGCTGCGGCACGATCGCCTGCACGACGGCGCCGTCGCCCCCGAGCGGCAGAAGAAACAGCCAGCCGCCCGCGACCGCCTCCACGGCGCACAGCGACGGATCCGTTCCGTCGCGCAGGCTCGCTGCGGCGGAGATCGCGACCCGGTCGCCCAGAACGATGACGTCATCGGCGTCATCGGATCGGCGTCCGCGCGCCTCGATGGTCCAGGCCATGGCGTCCAGCGTGGCGGCACCGTCGTGGGCGACCTGCCGCGCGCTCAGCATGCGGTGCAGCGTCGTGGCAGCCATGGCCAGGCCGGGCTCCTCGACCAGATCCGCCTCGCCGCGATCCCAGCACACCAGCCGGCCGCGGATCGCATGGGCATGCACGCGCAAAGCGGCGCCGCAGCCGAACAGATCGTCGAGGAGCAGGAGAGTGGGCTCGTTGATCAGCAGGTGTGGGCTGGCCCGCGGGCGCAGGCCGGCCACCGGCGGGTCGGTCGCCAGCCGCACCCCGATGCCATGGCCGGCGAGGGCGCGGACCGCCGCCAGCGCGGCAGGACCGCCGCCGCATATGCTGACCGTAGCGCGCTGTCGTGCCGGCAGGCTCACGTGGGCTCCCAGCACCTCGCGGCCTTGTCCAGCGCCGGGCCGGCCAGCTTGCGCAGTTCCTCTTCGTTTCTCATCGTCTTCTTGAGCGCGTCCTTGAGGCTGTCGATCTCCGTCTTCAAAGCCTCGCCCCACGGCTTCCACTCCTGTGTGGTGGAGGGATCAGGCGCGTTGAAGCATGCCGGATAGCCCAGGTGCGCCAGCCGATTGTTCAAGGCGTCCATCGCCTCCATGAGCTCGACCAGATGGCGCACCTGCCCGCCGTCCTCGTCGTCGCCGCGCATGAACATGTGGCCGAGCCCGTACAGGAGCACATGGTAGAGCGTGTCGCTCACTCGCCGCGCCAGCGCGATTTCGTGCGACGCCGGCTTCTCCTTGATCGTGCGCAGGTGATCGACGTTCTCCCCGCGGTCGAACAGCCGATTGCGCAGGTCCGCCAGCTGCCGGTAGTGGCCGTCGCCCTCTTCGATGATGAGCTTGATCAGGCTCTGGATCTTCTGCACCGTCACGGCATTGCCGAACGCACTGTCGTCGCCGTTCTCCTCGAACTCCTCGCGGATCGACCTGGCGATGCTGATGTAAAGTCCCTCGAGCTGCTCATCGGCGCGTTCCTGGCGGCTCGGGCGTTCGATGCGAATGAACCAGTCGAGCGTGTCCAGCTCCAGGCGACGCACCCCGAAGCTGCGCCAGTCGAAATTCGGGCCATAATTCGCGGCGCGATCGATGACGGTCATGGTCCGGTCGCCTGAGGCGGCCAAGGCCTTGAAGCTGGCGGGGCCCAGCTGCTCCCTGAGCAGCTGGAGGATCTCGTTGACCCAGCGGAAATGGTGCATCTCGTCGACGGCGATCCGGCGCAGCACGTCGCGGGCCCGTGCGCCGAGCTCGTCCCCGTCCAGCTTGAATGCGGGATCGACGCTCTGATAGGCGTAGAGATATTCCACCGCGAGCGCATGCTCGATCCCGGCGAGGACCTGCAGCTTCTCCACGACCTTGCGGTAACGCGAGCGCACCTCGGTGTCGTTAAGGACCACCGGCAGCGTTTCCCAGTCGTTGATCGTGTCGATGTGGTTCCACAGGACTTTCTCTTGCTCGGCCACGTTCTTTGCTTCCGACGCGAAGTTGGGGTTGGCCCCCCACACCTCGGGCGGGATCGGGATCTTCTCCCAGACCGGCTTGCGCTTGCGCATGAAATGCACGTTGCGCTCCTCCGGCCCTTCGCCCGACACCATGTCGGGCCGGCTCGATGCCCAGTAGTAGCAGTGGCAGTCGCGGAAATCGTAATGCCACGGCGTACACATCGTGCTCTGCAGATCGCCCGGCGGCACGTTGGGAAAGATGAGGCCGGTCCTCGCATCCTCGAGGGGCGCGCGCCGCACCACCACCACGGCCCAGGCGAACGCCTTGTCCTTGCTTTGCCGGGTGACGGCATTCGCCGGCGACAGCGCCTCGAACGCCCGCAGGGCCTTCTTCCACTTGTCGCCCTTCAGCTCGCCTGTGCCGATGAGCAGGCCAACGCGCCCGCCCTCGGGGCACGGCATGTTTCGGATGGCGTTCCAGCAATCGAGCGCGAGCTCGGGCTGCCGCGGCTCTCTCTGATACTTCACGTCCTGGCGGAAGTCATAGAACCGGTAGATTTGCGGCGCGGGACCATCCAGGCTGCGGATGGCATAGACGAACAGATAGCTTTCGGGATCATCGACCTTGAATGAGAGAATGCCTCCCGCTCCGTCGACCGTGACGCCCGTCTTGTCCTGATCGATCGCCCTGACGACCGGCATCAGCAGCCGTTTCTTGTCCTCGTCCTGGTCGTAACGCTGGAATTCCAGGACGAGCCCGGGAAACAGGTGCTTCTCGAATGTCCGCTCGTCGAGCTCCAGCCCCGGCGCCGTGTTGGCGACGCTGTCCTTGATGTGCGCCGCCGGCGGATTGGCGATGACCTCGTCGTAGGCGGCGGCAGTGAGATTGCGGGGTTTCGGCATGGCTTACCTCGGACTGGAGACCATGTGCGGGACGTTCGCGATCGCGCTGGCGCCATCGCGTGTGGACAAATGTTCCGAGCCGGTCTGCGCGAAATGCGTGCCGAGCTCGACATAGGCCTTGAGACAGAACTCCAGCCAGCCGCGGATATAGTCGCAGGCGACACGGCCGCGCGCCTTGACCTCGTGATGGCAGCCGCCGCCGCACAGGTAGCGCGCCCAGCAGCCGCTGCAGGGCTCCATCCGATCCACATGGCTGCGGTTGAGGAGTTTTTGGCGCGCCTGGGTATCCGGCCCGACGCGAATGTCACCCATGATGAAGGCCGGATCGTCGATGAGCCGGTGGCAGGCATAGAGCCGCCCCTCGGCGTTGACGCTGAGATAGCCGGCGCCGGCGCCGCAGGGGAGCGGCCGATGCGAGCCGCGATGGATTTCCTGCAGGGCGGTCTCTAGATTGCCGAACGGGTAGGGACGGCCCGCCTTGATCTCGGCCAGCGCCTTCTCGCCGCATTCGATCATGTGGGCGAGGTGGCGCTCGAACTCCGTGGCCGTGAAGGCAAGGCGCGGGTCGGGCGAGACCAGCAGTGCCGAAAAGCCGACATCGTCGAAGCCGAGCCCGATCATGTGATCGAGCAGCGGCAGCAAGCGGCCGCTGCGTGCCGTCACGGTCGCGCGCGCGGCAAGCTGCTTCGGCCGGCCCACGCGCGCAATCACTGCCAGGGCGTCGAGCACGGCTTGATAACTGTCGTGGCCGTTGTGCATCGGCCGCTGTGCGCGATGCACGTCACGCGTGCCGTCCAGGCTGATTGTCACCACGAACGGAAGCTCGTGGAACAGCCGTGCGTCGGCTTCGTTCAGCAGCGTCGCGTTGGTGGTGATGGAGAACCCGATGTCGCGTCCCAGGCGCTGCGCCTTGTCGAAGGCGTAGCGCGCGGTGTCGTGCACGAGCGTGCGTGCCAGCAGCGGCTCGCCACCCATGAAGCCGAGCACCAGGCGGGCGTCCGCATCGGCCTCGGCGAACAGGCGATCGACGCTGGCGCGGGCGACCTCCTGCGGCATCAATCGGGCGCGTCCGCCGAACTTGCCCTCGTCGGCATAGCAATAGGCGCAACCCATGTTGCAGGCCTGCGCCACGTTGAGGGAGAAGGCGGTGACTTTCGGCGGCTCAATAGGATCGAGAGCGATCCTCCTCCGGGCGGCGGGAGCGAGCAGGCCGAGGTCGGCGAGGAGAGCTGCGGAATCTGTTGAGCCCGCTGCGTCGCCCGGCGTGATCGCCGCCCGGAGTACGGCGGCCTCGTCCGCCATGAGGTCATAGACGCGGCTGCCGTCGACGACGAGGGCGTGATGCCCGAGCGCGCTGCGGAACAGTTTTAGTTCCGCTTGCAGTCTTGGCACCACGACCGGGCGCGCGGCGCAGCCGGCCTCTGCCGTTTTGCCATCCATGGGGCCGGATCCTCAGGGCTTGCGCGGCTTCAGGGTCTCGCGCCACCGGCGCAGGACCGCGATCTTCCGCTTGGTCAGATGCATGGGAGCGAAATGGGATCCGCGCATGACCGGCACCATGCGGTCGAAAGCGTTGGGTTCCGGGACCTGGCCGTTGGGGCCGGGCGGCAGGTTGATCAGGCCGTGCTGCGTGTTCTCCTCTCCCGGCTCGAGAATTACGCGCCGCTTGGGCTGCCGCTTCTCCTGCTCGCGCAGCAGATCCTCGAGCGCTTCCGGCGACGCGAGCCGGCGATGCTTGTCGCGGGCGATACGTGTGAGCGGCAGCTCGCCGGGAGCCGTACGAGGTATGTCCTTGCGGAAGGGCTTGTTGAGCCGGTTGTCCATGGCGTCGACGTTCATGAGCCCGGCGGTCTCATAGGCGTGGCGGAACAGGTCCATGACCTCCTGGCGCCATTCATCCTTGCTCAGCTTGTCCGGGTGCCCTTCGTAGCCCCGGTGGCCGTCGCTGTCGGCGAGATAGGCGCGATCGTCGAGCGCGTCGTAGAGCGTCAGCGGATGGCGGCGGTCGGGCGCGAGATCGGGCGGACCGACGACGATGCGCGCCTTCGCCGTCCACCGCGTGCCGTCAGTGCCGGCAAGCGTGACCGTGACGATGCCGTCGCTGAAGTCGTCGAGCAGGCCGAGCGAGTGGCAGGTCGGCTGGCGGTTCTTTGTGACCTGGATGTGGGCGAATTGCGGACCGGGAAGCGTGCGGACTTCGTCTCCCGGCCCGATTTGCTTCTGCGCCCATCCCGAATGTGGATTCAGGATGCAATATCTGGGCGCCAATTGCCTGGTGATCATGTTGAGGTGCGTCCAGTCGTCGAACGTCGCGTCGCGATCCGGCTTTGTCATCTCGTTCAACAGCGTGTCGATCCGCTCGCGAAGGCCTCGCGGGCCGTAGATGACTCCCGGCGGCGCAATGAATCGCAGCCGGATGCCATACCGCTCCGAGAACACTGGCGCCTGGATGCGGCCGAGCCCGAAGCCTTGTTCGTCGGGCGGGATCAGCCATGCGCCCGGGTCCGGCTCGACCTTCAGCGGTTTGCCGCGGAACTCGCTGTACTTGGTCCAGTAATCCATGTCCGACCTGGCCGTCAGCGGCTGCTCGATCAGCCGTTGCACTTTGCCGTAGTGGTCGTCCTGCTCGCCGCCGATCGCCGCCTCGGCATAGACGATGTCCTCGACCTTCAAGGTCATGTTGTAGGCTTTGCGGTTCGCCACCATCACATGCCAGGACACGCCGGTCGCCGGAACGCCGATGTCCATGAGGTCTTGCCGCAACAGGATCCGCCACTCGGGATCGTTGCGCCATTTGGCGAAGACGACAAACCACGGGCAGACCGGCCGGTGCAGCTGGCTCCTGCCGTTTTCGATCTGCTCCGTGAACTCGATGCGGTCGGGCTGGTACGGCTGGATCTCGCCGCCCGGCGAAATGCGCAGCGTCGGCTTCGGCGTCAGCGTCGTCTTGCCGGAGCCGCGCGGGCTGGTATCGGGTTCCTTCGACCAGTCGTAGCACGCCAGCGGCTCGGTCGAACTGCCCACGCGCGCCACCGCGATTTCCGGCAGCAGGGCGATGCTCTCGAGTTCGGTCACGCGCCGGGCCGTGCGGTTGCCGCCGTTGCTCGATCGGTTTGGCAATTTGGCCATTGGTGTCACTCTCCCTGCCGGCGCCCGCGCCGGGCATGCGCGAAAGCTTCGATCGGGATGACGGCCGCAGGGTCATGGCATCGGCTCCGAGGCGGAGCCTCGCCGATTGTGCACTGTCAGCTGTTCCCCGTTCGCCGCGTTCCTTGTTCTTCGGCGATGAGCCGATCTGCCGACGACCGGTCACGCCTCCCGCCGCCAGGAGGCCGATCGCCGACGGTCTGTCGCCCTACGTCATGTAAACAAAAAATTGTGTCCGTCGACAAGCCCTACAAGGAGGCGAATCGCTCTTCGGCCATAGCGCGTGGTTATGACGGCGGGCGGAATGCGAGTAACTGCGTCCGACGATTCCGGAGCTTCGCTGCCTTGTCGGCCGTCAAAAGATCGTAACGGGATTGTCACATGGGTGAGACAGCGATCCGCCATTGTCGCGCATGACACGCAAACAAGTGATTCGTCGTCGACCGATGCGCCGCAGGCTGTCCCGGCCCGCCGCGCGAGCGAGGGTTTGATGCGCGTCCTCGTCGCCACCGACGCTTGGCATCCCCAGGTTAACGGCATCGTGCGCACCTTGGGTTCGCTTGCCGCAAGCGCGCGCCGGCTGGGCACCGCCATCGATTTCCTGACGCCCGATGGTTTCCCGTCGCTGCCGGTGCCGACCTATCCGGGCCTGCGCTGCGCCTTGCCGAACCCGCGCGAGATCGCCCGGCGCATCGCGCAGGCGCGGCCCGACGCCATCCACCTCGCCACCGAAGGCCCGATCGGGCATGCGGTGCGGCGCTATTGCGTCAAGCGTGGCCTGCCGTTCACCACCAGCTACACCACACGCTTCCCCGAATACATTTCGGCGCGCGTTCCGATTCCTGAGGCATGGAGCTATGCGGTGTTGCGTCGGTTCCATGCCGCCGCCGCCGTGACCATGGTGGCGACGCCGTCGCTGATGGCAGAGCTCGCCGGCCGCGGGTTCAAGAACCTCGGCGCGTGGACGCGCGGCGTCGACACGGAGCTGTTCCGGCCGGACCGCGCCATCGATCTCGGCCTGCCACGACCGATCTTCGTCAGCGTCGGGCGCTTGGCTGTGGAAAAGAATCTCGAGGCGTTCCTTTCGCTCGACCTTCCGGGGTCGAAGGTGGTGATCGGCGACGGGCCGCAGGAGCCGGAGCTGCGGCGGCGCTTTCCCGATGCGCATTTCCTCGGCCAGTTGCACGGCGAATCGCTGGCCGCCCATGTGGCGGCGGCCGACGTTTTCGTGTTTCCCAGCCGCACCGACACGTTCGGCGTGGTGCAACTGGAGGCGCTGGCCTGTGGCGTGCCGGTCGCCGCCTATCCGGTCACCGGCCCGCGCGACGTCATCGCCAATCAGCCGATCGGGGTGCTGCACGACGATCTCCGCCAGGCGTGCATCGCCGCGCTCGGCATCTCGCGGGAAACCTGCCGCGCCTTTGCGCTGACCCGTTCGTGGGAGCACAGCGCGCGGCAGTTCCTCGGCCATGTCGAGCGCATTGTGACCGGCGTCGTCACGGCGCGCGCCGCTTGAGCTGTCGTCATTCAAACGTCATCACATCATCATATCGACGATAGCGTCGGCGCACGTTCCCGACTCACCTCGACCGTTCTTCACATCACGTTCGAGGCGAGACCTGTGTCGTCGCGCCATCACACCCACACTCGGCAGGGACCATGAAAACAGATCTCGACAAGGATGGAGTCGCAAAGGCCTACGCCCGCTGGGCACCGGTCTACGATCTCGTGTTCGGCCCGGTTTTCGAGCGCGGCCGGGAGGCCGCGATCGCCGCGGCGGAACGCATCGGCGGTCGCATTCTGGAGGTCGGGGTCGGCACCGGCATCTCGCTGCCCGAATACGCGCGCACGAATCGCATCGTCGGCGTCGATCTGTCCGAGCCGATGCTGCGCAAGGCGCAGGAGCGAGTGACCGAATTGAACCTCACCCATGTCGAGGCGCTCGCCGTCATGGATGCGGAGCACCTGGCCTTCCCGGATGGCGCCTTCGACGTGGTGGTGGCGCAATACGTCGTCAGCACCGTGCCGAACCCCGAGGCGACCCTTGACGAGTTTGCCCGCGTGCTCAAGCCGGGGGGCGAGATCGTGCTGGTCAGCCGCGTCGGCGCTGATCAAGGGCTGCGCCGCGTCGTCGAGCATTGCCTCACGCCGATGACGCACAAGCTGGGTTGGCGGCTGCAGTTTCCCTGGGGACGATTCGTGCGCTGGGCCGAGCGGTCCCAGGGCATGCACTTGGTCGAGCGGCGACCGGTGCCGCCGCTCGGCCATTTCTCGCTCATCCGCTTTGCCAAGGCGGAGGCGGGCGCGGTGCGCGAGGAGCCCGTCAGGGCGCGTGCCGCCGGATGAACGCTCACTCGCGTCGCTCGCTGGGCGACTGGGCCGGGACGAATTTCGTCGCGCCGTCATGTGCCGTGTCTATGACAAACGTGCAGCAGAGGAGCCGAATCAATGAAGGGCTTTCTTGAGGCGCTCGCAACGCAGCGCTGGGACGATCACCGCTACTACCACCACAGCCGAATCAATCAGGCTTTGCACCTCGTGAGCGCGATAAGCTTCATCTGCGCCTATGTGCTGATGTTCTGGGATCCGGTGGCGGCCGCGCTGGTCGGCTGGCTGGTGGCAATGACCACGAGACAAGCCGGGCATTTCTTCTTCGAGCCGAAAGGCTATGACGAAGCCAACCAGGCGACGCACGAGTACAAGGAAGAGGTCAAGGTCGGCTACAATCTGCAGCGCAAGGTCGTGCTGCTCTCCATCTGGGCGCTGTCGCCGCTGCCGCTCCTGTTCGATCCGACCCTGTTCGGTATTTTTGCGCCGCATGCCAGCCTTGGCGAATTCGTGCGCCACGTGGCGCAGATCTGGCTCGCGGTCGGAATCGCCGGCGTCATCTTCCGCGCCGTGCAGCTGTTCTTCACTCAGAGCGTGCAGGCCGGGGTGGTGTGGGTGACGAAGATCCTCACCGACCCGTTCCACGACATCAAGCTCTACTACAAGGCGCCGCTGTACCTGTGGCGGGGCGAATTGATCGAGCCGGCGACGTCGCGGCAGCACGCTTGAGATTTTGCCTGCCGGGCAGCCTTATGGCGAGATGACGTCTTGTGGAATTGTCATCTCGCTCTTGCGTTGGAGCATGGTCTTTTCCGAAAAACTGGTGGCCAGCCCGGATCAGGTCCGGGCCGGGCCCTTTCGGGATGCTCTAACGTTTTCCCTGGCCGCCGCCGAATGGGACGCGATGGGCGATCATCTCGCGCAGAATTTTCCGCCGGATCGAGCGGTTGGTGGTGGCTGGATCGAGCCACCACCAGCCGTCCTCCTGCATTCTCGCGGCCGCCGCGACGAAACGGTCCGCGACATTGTCGAAGTCGGCATCGGTGTAGTTGTGGCTGAAGATCAGGCGGCCAGTGCCGATCCAGGACAGGGCGAGGCCTTCGGCACGCAGATAATATTGCAGCATCCAATTGTAGCGCGACGGCTGCGTGTACAGCACAGTCCATATCGAGGACAGGTTCGCCACCCGCACCGGCAACCCGGCCTCGCGCAGGCGCCCATTGAGGCGGGCGGCGCGGGCATCCCAGATGTCGTCGAGGTTGCGGTAGATCGCGCGCACGGCGGGCGTGTCGAGATGGCCCAAAAACTCGTGCATGGCCGCCATCACGTAAGGGTGGGAATTGAAGGTGCCGCGGGCGAAGCAGACGTCGACCGGCCGATCGTCGCGGAAACGCCTCATCAGGTCCTTGCGCCCGCACAGAACGCCGACGGGAAAACCGCCGCCCAGCGTCTTACCATACGTGACCATGTCGGCGCGGACGCCGAAATATTCCTGCGCGCCGCCGACGGCGAGGCGGAAGCCGACGAAAACCTCGTCGAAGATCAGGACGATGCCGCGCTCGCTGCACACCTGGCGCAGCGATTTGAGCCATTCGGCATAGGCTGTGCGATCGAAATGGGCGTTGCGCGCACTGTCGACCAGGGCCGAATCGGCCGGCGCGCTCGCGTTCGGGTGCAGGGCCTGCAGCGGGTTGACCAGGACGCAGGCGATGTCGCGGCGCGTGCGCAGCACCCGCAGCGAATCCTCCGACATGTCCTTCAAGGTGTAGGTTTCGTGCGCGCGAATCGGATTGCCCACGCCCGGCATGACGTCGCCCCACCAGCCGTGATAGGCGCCAACGAAGCGCACCAGGTGCGAGCGCCGCGTGTGGTAGCGGGCGAGGCGGACCGCCTGCATCACCGCCTCGGTGCCCGACATGTGGAACGAGACCTCGTCGAGACCGGAAATTTCTCTCAGCCGCCTCACATTGTCGGCGATGACCGGGTGGTAGGGACCGAGCACGGGCCCGAGATCGCGCACCAGCCGGTGGCCGCGCTCCATGCAGTCCTTGTAGAAATCGTAGCCGAACAGGTTGACGCCGTAGGAACCGGTCAGATCGTAGAAGCGGTTGCCGTCCAGATCCGTCAGCGTCGTGCCGTCGGACGATTGGACGAACGCGCCCGCCCGCAGATGCTGGCGCACCAGGCGGCTGAACTGGAACGGCACCCGATAGGCCTCGGTGAATTGCAGATCGGAGAGGCCGTCGGCTACTTCGCCGGTGCGTCGCAGGGTTTCGGCAAACCGTGTGCGATATTGCTCGGCCAGGCGCATGAAGCCGGCATGGCGGCGCGCGGCGACCTCCTCGGGGGCGTCGTCGGCGCGGAAGAACTGGCTCTCGTCATAGGCGTAGAACGGAACCAGCGCGGCCATCCGGCGGGCCAACCGGGCGTGACCGGACAACGACCAGTGCTTGGCCTTGCTGAGCTGCAGCCGCGTCGTCAGTTTCTTGACCGACGCCGCCAGGGCGGCGGCGCCCGCCGAGAAGGCCAGGGTCGTCGTGCCGAAGTCCATCGAATCGCGGTTTAGCGGAGCGAGATAACCGCAAGATGACGGTCCGATCGCAACTCTGGAGGATACTCGCGCAGGAGGACGTCAACTTCCTGCTCACCAACCGCATTCCGCGCCGCCTGGCTACGCAGTTCATGGGCTGGTTCAGCCACATCGAACAGCCGCTGGTGCGCGATCTCTCCATCGCGGTCTGGCGCCTGTTCTCCGACCTCGACCTGAGCGACGCGAAGCTCAATCGCTTCAGGAGCATGCACGATTGCTTCACCCGCGAACTCAAGGACGGCGCGCGGCCGGTGGAGGATGATCCGAGAATCCTGGTGAGCCCGTGCGACGCGATCATCGGCGCCTCGGGCGCCATCGCCGGCACAAGACTGTTCCAGATCAAGGGATTTCCCTACGCGCTGGAGGATCTCGGCGGTCCCGATCTGGTCGGCCCGCACCGCGACGGCCGCTACGTCACGCTGCGCCTGACCTCGGGCATGTACCATCGGTTCCATGCTCCGCATGACTGCCGCGTCGAGCAGGTCACCTACATCTCGGGCGACACCTGGAACGTCAACCCGATCGCCCTCCGGCGCATCGAAAAGCTGTTCTGCCGCAACGAACGCGCCGTCGTGCGCACGCGGCTGGCCGCGGGCCAGCACGTCGTCACCCTGGTACCAGTCGCAGCCGTGCTCGTCGCGGCGATCCGGTTGCACTGCCTTGATGTCCTGCTCGATCTCGACCACCCCGGGCCCGACGTGATTCCCTGCGACGCAACGTTCGCCAAGGGCCAGGAGATGGGCTGGTTCGAGCATGGATCGACCATCATCCTGTTCGCGCCCGACGGGTTTGCGCTGTGCGACAACGTGCGCGACGGGGCTGTCATCCGCATGGGGCAGCCGCTGATGCGGCTGCCGTGAGGCGTGCGCATCGAGAGCCGTAGGGGCGCCCCTCGTGGGCGCCCGCTGTCGAGGGCAACCACAAGGGTTGCCCCTACGTCATGCGCGTCAGCGGCGCGGCTCCAGCGACAGCGGCGCCGGCGCTGCCGGCGGGGGCGGCGGCGCATCGCAGTTCTTGCGCGCGATCTCGTCGGCGTACAGCTGGTAATCCCAGCGCGCCCGGCTGTAGTCGGGGCCATAGACCATGGAATTGACCACCGGACCGGCCGTCGATTCGTTGGCCTTGTCGCGCAGCTGCTCCACGTCACGCAGTCGGGCCTGCGCACCGCCCAGCCGTTTCTTGAGCTCGGCACAGTCGAACTGGTCGAACTTGTTCGGCGTCATATAGAGCAGCGAGCCTGCCATGCGGCTTTCTCCGCAGCCTGCAAGGGGGCTTGCCGCGAGTGCGGCCGCCGTGAGCAGGGCAGGGAGACATGTCTTGCGCATGGGCGATCCATGGGGGTCAAAACCGCCCGAATTGCGGCCCGCCCCGGGGGGCCGGACCCGTGGTGGGGCCGCCGCTAACCCTGCCGCCGAGCCGGCGTTGCGCGCAAGGCCGGCAAGAGGGACACTGGCGTCGGTACCCTGGCGTGAGTGTGGTCTCGGGTTTGCGGACATGAAGGCGATCATTGTTGGCGGCGGAATCGGCGGCCTGACTGCAGCCCTGATGCTGCACGCGCGAGGCATCGACTGTGAGGTTTTCGAGCAGGCGGACGCGATCCGCGAGCTCGGCGTTGGCATCAACACGCTGCCGCATGCCATCAAGGAGCTGGCCGAGCTCGGCTTGCTGCCGCGCCTCGACGAGGTCGCCATCCGCACCCACGAGCTCATCTACACCAACCGCTTCGGCCAGGAGATCTGGCGCGAGCCGCGCGGCATCGATGCCGGCTACGACGTGCCGCAGTTCTCCATCCATCGCGGCCGCCTGCAGGCGGTGATCTACCAGGCGGTGCGGGCGCGCCTGGGTGAATCGCATATCCATACCGGCCATCGCCTGGGCGCCTTCAGCCAGGACGACGGCGGCGTCACGGCCTACTTCTTCGACCGGCACGGATCGCATCGGGCCAGCCGGCGCGGCGACGTGCTGATCGGCGCCGACGGCATCAATTCGTGCGTGCGCGAGATTCTTTTTCCGAACGAGGGGGCGGCGCGGTGGAACGGTATCATGCTGTGGCGCGGCGCGCTCGACTGGCCCGCCTTCCTCACCGGGCGCTCGATGATCGTGGCCGGCGGCATGGCCGCCAAATGCGTCGTCTATCCCATCGCCGAAGGCGGCCGGGCCGACCGGCGGCTGACCAATTGGGCGGTGGCGGCGAAGATCGGCGACGCCTCGACGCCGATGCCGCACAAGGAGGATTGGTCGCGGCCGGGCCGGATGGAAGAGCTCAGGGTGCACCTGCAGCTGTTCCGGCTGCCCGTCGTCGACGTGCGGCGCCTGATCGAGGCGACGCCGGAGTTCTGGGAATATCCGATGTGCGACCGCGATCCGCTGCCGCGCTGGTCGCACGGCCGCGTCACGCTGCTCGGCGATGCCGCCCATCCCATGTATCCGGTCGGCTCGAACGGCGCGTCGCAGGCCATTCTCGATGCGCGCGTGCTCGCCGATCGGCTCAAGTGCGACGAGCAGCCGTGTCACGCGCTATGGGCCTTTGAACAGGAGCGGCTGCCGGTCACGGCCCAGCTCGTGCGCATGAATCGCAAGGGCGGGCCGGAAGGCGTCATCGACGCCGTCGAGGCGCTGGCGCCCGATGGCTTTTCCGACATCGATGCCGTGCTGTCGCATGACCAGCGCCTGGCGATCGTGCGCGGCTACGCCTCGACCGCAGGATTCGCCCGCGAACAGGTGAACAAGGCCAAGGCGGCGTGATGGCCGCATCATCCCAGGCCTTGCCGGCCGGAATCACGGCAAAAAGTCGGCAATTAACAGCCGGCAGCATGGCCACTTTCGCCATGTTCCTGCCCGATGTATGATGGACACAACGGGCGGCGGGTCATCCCGCCTCTCGAAGCAAGAAACACTGGGTCACTCCAGGCGTCCACCACTCACGCCCTGCACAAGATCTGCGCAGCCGTTGACGACGGGACGTCGATTTCAGACGAGGGATTAGCTCGTGACCATCGCCAAGAAGCCTGCCAAGGCACAGAGCGGACCAAGAGCCATGAAGCCTGCGGTTCTTCTGGTCGGCGCCGACAAGGGCGGCGTCGGCAAGACCACGATCACGCGGACGATCATCGATTACCTTGGGACCAAGAACGTCCCGGTCCGCGCATTCGACACCGAAGTCCCCCGCGGCACGCTCAAGCGCTTTCACCCCAACGTGACCGAGGTCGTCGACATCACCAGCGCGCCCGATCAGATGCGAATCATCGATACGCTCGCCACCAGCGACGTGAAGATGAATGTGATCGACGTGCGCGCCGGGCTCCTCGGCGCCACCCTGCAGGCGTTCACCGACAACGGCTTCTTCGACGCGGTCGAGGAGGGCGAGTTCAACTTCGGCCTGTTCCACGTGCTCGGGCCGTCGGTCGCCTCGCTGACCGAGATCGCCGACGTGTTTCCCTACACGCGCGGCAAGAACTATTTTCTCATCAAGAACTTCGTCAACGAGACGAGCTACTTCGACTGGCACCCCGAGATCTACGAGAACTACTTCAAGAAGCTCCGCAACCAGGTCGAGATGGTGACCATTCCCAAGCTCAACGAGCTCGCCTACGAGCAGGTGGAACTGGCCGGCGTGCCGTTTTCCACCTTCATCAAGAACAAGAACGGCCAGGGCCAGCCGGCGAGCAACTCGCTGGTGCTGCGCGGCTATGTCCGCACCTGGTTCAACAACATCAGCGAGGAATACGACCGCGCCAGCGCGCTCGACTGGGCGGCGGTGCATTGATTGGGTGAGGCCGGCCGGCGCGGCCTCGGCCGGTGCGTTTTCCGCTAGAGTGCAAGTGATTCGCCGCAGCACCGGGCGCTTTGCGCGCGCGGATGGGCGGTGGCCGGAACGGACATGAAAGGGAGCAGGCTCGCCGTCATCATCACAGCACCGCGTCCTCGCAGCGGTGCCACCTTGCTGGCGCGCGCCTTTGCCGACTACTTCCGGCTTTCGCGCGAGCATCCGCTGATCTTCGATACCGGCCGCGGCGAGCGCCGGCTCAGCCTGTACCTTCCCGGCATGGCGACCGCCGTCGACCTCAACAATATCCGCGGCCAGATGACGCTGTTCGACACGCTGGCGTCGCCGGTCAACAAGAAGCGGGTGGTGGACGTCAGTCACGAGTCGTTCGCGCATTTTTTCGACGTGATGGAGAAGATCGACTATCTCCGCGAAGCGCATGCTCAGGGGGTCGAGCCGGTGATCTTCTACATCCTCGGCCGCGCCGTTGATTCCTACGAGCAGGCCCGCGTCCTGCGCGATCGCGTTGCCTGTCCTTTCGTGGTCGTTGACAATGCCTTCATGGGCGGCCCCAACGAGACGGCGCGCCGTTCGCACGGCTATGCGGCGCTGCAATTGCACCCCTGGCGCATGCGCATGCCGCCGCTCGATCCGCTCATGGCTGACGTGATCGCCGACACCGGGCTGTCGCTTGCTGCCTTCATGCGCGAGGACGTGCACGGCTCGTCGCTGGCGTTCCTCTCGCGTGAAGCGCGCCCGGCGATCCGCGCCTGGATCATGGCGATGTTCAGGGAAATCCACCGCATCCTGCGCGCGCTCGAGGGCCGGCCGCAATTATTGAGAGTGGCGGGTGGCGGGTAGCGGGTAGTGTTACGAGGCCGGCGGCGGGAGGAACATCACCTCGTGGCGCGCCGAGAGCGCCACGACCTCGTCGGGCTTCTGCTCCTTCAGGCTGTGGATCGCCCAGAACAAGTCGTAGAGCTTGCGCGTGGGGGTCACCCAGAACACGCATTTCACTGTCTGCTCGGACTTGTTGAACAGCCCGTGCGGGATGCTCATGGGCAGCCGGATCAGGTCGCTGGGCGTGGCAAAAAATTCTTTGCCGTCGATCACCGCGTCGAGGCGGCCTTCGAGCATGTAGATGAACTCGTCCTGGGTCGGATGAATATGTGGCGGCACGAAGGTGCCCGGCGGCAGGGTGGCGTGCCACGAAAACGAGGTCTCGCACACCTGCTTGGGCACGTAGGTCTGCCCCAGGATGTTCCAGACGATGCCGTCGACCCCGGTCCCGGCCTTGGTGATTCCTGCGGTCATTTGCATGCGCGTCCCCTCGCGGCGGTCTCCTTGTCCGAGACTACAGCATGATCGCGAAAAGTGGATACCGGTTTTCGGAAAAGATCATGCTCCCAACATGGGTTAGAGCGAGATGACGACTCGAAGAAGAGTCATCGCGCTCTACGGGATCCGGCGGCGAATTGCACGGGCCGGCGGGCACGCGCGCCGGCGCCGGCGAAAGCCCGCAGGGCTTTCCACGCCCGCTGCTTTGCACCTAACATGCCGCTCGGTCGCGGCGTGTGAGGCGAGGCAGCTGCGGGAGGGCGTGATGGGCAGACGCGTGGCAATCCTGACGTTGGTCGCGACAGTGACCGTGGTGGCGGCGGCAGGACCTGTCGCCGCCCAGGACAAGCTCAAAATCGGCATCATCGCCAGCTTGTCGGGGCCGCCGGCGGTGCTCGGCCAGCAGCTGCGGAACGGCTTTCAGCTCGCCGTGAAGACGCTGGGGGGAAAACTCGGCGGCCGCGAGGTCGAGCTCCTGGTGCAGGACGACGAGCTCAAGCCCGACGTCGCCGTCACCAAGGCCCGCGCCTTCGTGGAGCGCGACAAAGTCGATTTCGTCGTCGGCCCGATCTTCTCCAACATTCTCCAGGCCATCATGAAGCCGGTGACCGACGGCGGCGCGATCCTCATCAGCCCCAATGCCGGCACCTCGAATTTCGCCGGCCGCGAGTGCAACCCGAACTTCTTCGTGACGTCGTACCAGAACGACCAGGTGTTCGGCGTGGCCGGAAAATACGCCCAGGATGCCGGCCTGAAAAAAGTGTTCCTCATGGCGCCGAACTATCAGGCGGGGCGCGACGCGCTCGCCGGATTCAAAGCCTATTTTTCCGGCGAACTCGCCGACGAGATCTATGTGCCGCTCAACCAGCTGGACTATTCGGCCGAGCTTGCCCGCATCGCGGCGGCGAAGCCCGACGCCATCTACGTATTCCTGCCCGGCGGCATGGGCGTGAACTTCGTGAAACAGTTTCGCCAGGCCGGCCTCGCCGAGAAGACCGTCTTCCTCTCGGCCTTCACGGTGGACGAGTCGACGCTGCCGGCGCAGCAGGATGCGGCAATCGGCTTCTTCGGCGGCGCCAACTGGGCGCCCAACCTCGACAATCCGCAGAACAGGAAATTCGTCGCCGACTATGAGAAGGAGTTTGGCGCCGTCCCGGCAACTTACGCCTTCCAGGCCTATGATGCCGCGCGGCTGATCGATGGCGCGCTCAAGGCCACCAAGGGCGATACCGCCGACCGGGCAGCGCTGCGCGCCGCCATGAAGAAGGCCGACTTCGTGTCGCTCCGCGGCGCCTTCCGCTTCAACACCAACAACTATCCGATCCAGGATTTTTACCTGGTGAAGGTGGCGAAGCGGCCGGACGGAAAATTCCAGACCGAGATCGACAAGAAGATCTTTGCCGACAACGCCGACCCGCACGCCAAGGATTGCCCGATGAAATGAGGCGGCTCCGCGTCTCGCTTGAGGGCACGGGATATGCGCGCGAGCGTGCCGCTTGCTCCACCTCTCCCCGCGCGGCGCAGGGCAATCGCATATGCATCGCAAGTATCTCGGCTGTCATCCCGGGCGCAGCGCAGCACGGAGTGGTGCGCTGCAGACCCGGGACC
>Ga0209466_1000079_pt1 | contig 20748 bp, 17 predicted proteins | sample PanSoiPlo30MoBio_FD_188323 | JGI IMG/M metagenome (GOLD analysis project Ga0209466, IMG submission 188323) | Tropical forest soil microbial communities from Panama analyzed to predict greenhouse gas emissions - Panama Soil Plot 30 MoBio (SPAdes)... | ecosystem: Environmental > Terrestrial > Soil...
GCGTTCGGCCGGCGCCGTCACCTCCTCGATGCTCACCGTCGCCTCGGCGCCGAACTTGCGTGCAAGCGCCAGCCGTGGCTGCTCCGGCGCGCCGACGCAGATCACGCGGCCGGCGCCCATTTCGCGTGCGGCGGCGATCGCCAGGATGCCGATCGGCCCCGAGCCCTGGATCACCACCGTGTTCCCCCAGGTGAAGCCGCCGGCCCGGATCGCGCGGTTGAACGCGCGGATGCACGAGGTGAGCGGCTCCGACAGCGAGCCGAGCCGCAGCGACATGTCGTCGGGCAGCTTGTAGATCTTGGTTCCGGGCAGCATGTCGAGGTCGACATACACGTATTCCGCCCACCCGCCCCACAAATGCGGCGGCTTGTCGAAGCCGAGATAGCGCCCGTAATAAACCGGCGTCAGGCACTTGTTGGCCGATTGCGGATAATGGATGCAGTAGTAGCAGCGGCCGCACGGCATCAACGGCGGGATCATGACCTTGGAGCCGACCGCGAGCGGCTTGCCCATGAAATCCTCGGTCAGCTCCGTGCCGCACTCGGCGATCACGCCGCCGATCTCATGCCCGAGGGTGAATGGCCAGGGCAGCGGTTTCGGCCAGTGACCTTTGAGGATGTGCAGGTCGGTGCCGCACACGCCGCAGGCGCCGATCTTGATCAGCGCGGCTTTCCGGCCCACGTCGGGCCACGGCACCTGGCGCATCGCCGGCGCAGCGCCCGGTCCGGCAAAGGTCGCGACGCGGATCGTATTCGCGCCCATGCGCTGCCCCCGTGCCGGCTTGTCCATCCTGAGGGAAGCCTAGCGCAAGTCGGGCCAAACCGGCAGCCGCCGGGCGCCGCGCCGCCGGCAGCGCGGCTACTGGCCCCAGGCCGCGAACGCGTCGCGGAACGCGCGCTCGCCCGGATTTCCCTTCTCGACCGCAATGATGGCGCGGCGGCCATTGTTGTAGACGATGGGGATGTCGAACCAGGCGCGGTCTTTAAGGAGCTGGATGTTGCGCTCCCGCTCGCTCTCGACCGACGACAGGCCGAGCAGGAAGAAGCCCGACGTCACCTTGACGGCGAGGCCGGACAGCGGCGCCCCGCGCGTCTGCTCGGCCTGCTTCATCAGGATGCCGGGCACGTTGCTGATTCCGCCGAATGGAAAATCCGCCGGCAGGTTGAACATGATCTCCGCCGTATGGCTGGCCGGGAGCGCCTGATCGGTGTTGCGGCGGATCGAGATGGTCATGGCCAGCCGACGCTCCGGAATGTCCACGTCGGCGCGCACCGCCAGTTCCGGCGCCTGGCCCGAGCCGGGCGACACGGTCTCGGTGCGCCACGCCGCCGTGCCGACATACCGCTTGCCGGCCGGATCCGCCGGGTCCTCCTCGTAGAGCACGACACGCTGCGCCACCGTCGGCAATGGCTGCTGCGGCGCCGGCGTGGTCTGCTGCTGGCTGGGACGCGGCGCGGGGGCCGGTTGCGCATCCTGGCCGACCCGATCGGGGATTTTTGGCCGCGACGGAGCCGACTCGCGCTGCGTCGGCGGCGGCAGCCCGCGCATGGTGCCAGTGACCGCCATGATCTGGTCGCGGAACACGTAGAGCACGAGCCCGATGCCGAGAATGACGAACAGCGTCAGCAGGACGGCCACCATGCCCTTGCGCGAGCGACCCGGCTCGAACGACTCGTCCTCGTCGCCAGGAAGGACCGGCACGTGCGACGCCTGACGCGCCTCGGCCTTGCGCGGCGGCGGCTCGGGCGCGCGCCTCTTCGGTGGCGCACCCGGCGGGACCCGGCCTTCGCGCGGCGGGGGCGGCGGCGGCCGCACCGGAGCCGGCTCGATGCGCGGCTCGACGCGATCGAACTCGGGCATGTTGCTCGGCACGGAGGCATAGGCCTGGCGCGCGGAGCGCGACGCCTGGGCGGTCTTCTCGCCCAGGTTCTCGGCCTCGGCGACCACGTCGCGAAGGCCGCGCAGGCCTTCCTCGGTCAGGGGCGGGCGATCGCCGAGCATGCGGCTGCGGCCGCCGCGCGGCGGCGGACCGTCGGCGACCGGCGGCTCGCCATAATCGTCTTCGCGCGGCGCCGGCGCCGTGCTGTCCCGGCGTGGCGCCGGGCCCGGCGGCGGCCCGCTGTCACGGCGCGCCGCCGATGGCGCGCCCTCGCGGCGCGGTGGCGCCGGCTGAGGCGCTGGCGGCGGCGGTTGACGGCGTTCCGCCGGCGGCGGCGCGGCGGGTGCGGCCGGCTCGCCCGGCCGCACCACTGACAAGTTGTCTGGGCGCGGCGGCTCCATGCGCAGCTTGCGCGCGGCCTCCGCCTCCACCTTGCGGATCGCCTCCTCCAGCGCCAACCGCTCCCGTGTGATCTCCGATTCGGAGAGCTGGGGGGTCATGTTGCGCAACTGGCTGACCAGCGCCGTGCGCGCGCGCTCGTAGAGCATGCGCCGCGCCTCGCCGGTGTTCTTTTCCAAACCGGCGACCGCCTTGCCGATGAGCGGGTAGTAATCGGTCATGGGACTGATTCGTCTCGCGTCATTCTACCGCCCACGGGTCAGCTCTCGAACGGATTGTGCATCAGAATAGTGTCCTCGCGGTCGGGGCTGGTCGACAGGAGCGCCACCGGACAGCCAACCAGTTCCTCGATCCGCCGCACATATTTGACCGCCTGTGCCGGCAGCTCGACCCAGGAGCGGGCACCAGCCGTTGAGTCCTGCCATCCTTCGATCGTCTCGTAAATCGGCTCGACCCTGAGCTGCGCGCGTTCACCCGCCGGAAGATAGTCGATTTCGCGGCCGTCAAGCCGGTAGCCGACACAAACCTTGATCTCCTCGAAGCCGTCGAGGATGTCGAGCTTGGTCAGGGCTAGCCCGTTGATGCCACTGGTGCGGACGGTCTGTCGCACCAGCACGGCGTCGAACCAGCCGCAGCGGCGGCGCCGTCCGGTCACCGTGCCGAATTCGCGGCCGCGGTCGCCGATCAGCTCGCCAATGGCGTTCTTCTGCTCGGTCGGGAACGGCCCTTCGCCGACGCGCGTGGTGTAGGCCTTGCAGATGCCGAGCACGTAGCCGATGGCGCCGGGACCAAGTCCGCATCCGATCGCCGCCTGCGCCGCCACCGTGTTCGACGAGGTGACGTAAGGGTAGGTCCCATGGTCGATGTCGAGTAGCGCGCCTTGCGCCCCTTCGAACAGGATGCGCTTGCCTTCGCGCCGCTTGTCGTCGAGCAGCGCCCACACCGTGTCCATGAACGGCAGCACCTTGGGGGCGACGCCGGCGAGCTCGTCATAGAGATCGTCGCTCGAGACCTCGGCCAGCCCGAAGCCGCGTCGCAGCGCGTTGTGATGATGGATCAGGCGTTCGATCTTGCCGTTGAGCGTCGGCAGATCGGCGAGATCGCCGAGCCGGATGGCGCGGCGGCCGACCTTGTCCTCGTAAGCCGGGCCGATGCCGCGCCCCGTGGTGCCGATGCGGGTGGCGACGTTCGATTGCTCGCGCGCCTTGTCCAGCTCGCGGTGCAGCGACAGGATCAGCGTGGTGTTCTCAGCGATGCGCAGCGCCTCCGGTCCGACCGCCACGCCCTGCCCGGCCAGCCGGTCGAGTTCCTCGAGCAGCGCATGCGGATCGAGCACGACGCCGTTGCCGATTACCGACAGTTTGCCGGGGCGGACCACGCCCGACGGCAGCAACGACAGTTTGTAGGTGACTCCCCCGATGACCAGAGTGTGGCCGGCGTTGTGGCCGCCCTGAAAGCGCACCACGATGTCGGCCTGGGCGGACAGCCAGTCGACGATCTTGCCCTTGCCCTCATCCCCCCATTGGGACCCGACCACGACCACGTTTGCCATCTAGAAGAACCCTCACGGCGGCATGCGCACCGCCATGCCGGACTCGGCCGAACCGGAGCCCTGATCCGGGATAAAGGATGCCGCCTGTCCAGGCAAGGCGCGCTACGCCACATGGTCTCTTTGTGGCGCCGGGATGTTTACGCCGCGATGACGGCCCGCGGCCGCCACATAGCGGCCTCAAAACTTCAGCGGCTTGGCCTGCTTCACGTGTGGCAATTTCAGCACCTTTCCGAGCACTTCCGTCGGAACGGTCCCGTCCACTTCCACCAGCGCGATGGCATTGCCGCCCGGCGCCTCGCGCCCGACATGGAAGGTCGCGATGTTGATGCCGGCATCGCCGAGCAGGCTGGCGAAGCGTCCGATGAAGCCCGGCTTGTCCTCGTTGGTCACGTAGATCATCGACGGCCCGAACTCGGCGTCCATGCGGATGCCCTTGATGTTGACGATGCGCGGCTTGCCGTCGGCAAACACGGTGCCAGACACCGAGCGTTCCTGACGCTCGGTCTCGACCGTCACGGTGACGAGACTTTCGAAATCACCCACGTGCTCGCGCGTGGTCTCGTCCACCACGATGCCACGCTCGCGTGCGATTGTCGGCGCCGACACGACGTTGACGTCCTGCAGGATCGGCCGCAGCAGGCCGGCCATCGCGGCCGAGGTGAGCGCCTTGGTCTTCATCTCCGCCACCGCACCCTCGTAGGTGAGGTGCACCTTGTTGATGCCGGTCTCGGTCAATTGGCCGGCAAAGGACCCGAGCTTCTCGGCGAGCTCCACAAAGGGACGCAGCTTGGGCGCCTCCTCGGCGGTGATCGAAGGAAAATTGACGGCGTTGGAGATGGCGCCGCTGAGCAGGTAGTCGGACATCTGCTCGGCGATCTGCAGCGCCACGTTCTCCTGCGCCTCGGTGGTCGAGGCGCCGAGGTGCGGCGTGCACACGACATTGGGGTGACCGAACAGGGGATTTTCCGTCGCCGGCTCGACCGTGAACACGTCGAAGGCGGCGCCCGCCACCTGGCCGGAATCGAGCGCGGCTCGCAGCGCCTGCTCGTCCACCAGGCCGCCGCGCGCGCAGTTGACGATGCGCACGCCCTTCTTCGTCTTGGCGAGGGCGGCCGCGTCGATGATGTTCTTGGTCTTCTCGGTCAGCGGCGCATGCAGGGTGATGAAATCGGCACGGCGCAGCAGCTCGTCGAGTTCCACCTTCTCGACGCCGAGATCGGCGGCGCGCTCGGGCGACAGGTAGGGATCGTAGGAGATCACCTTCATCTTCAACCCGTGCCCGCGCTCCGCCACGATGGTGCCGATATTGCCGCAGCCGAGGACGCCCAGCGTCTTGCCGGTGATCTCGACACCCATGAAGCGGTTCTTCTCCCACTTGCCGGCCTGGGTGGACGCGTCGGCTTGCGGGATCTGCCGCGCCAGCGCCAGCATCAGCGTGATCGCGTGCTCGGCGGTGGTGATCGAATTGCCGAAGGGCGTGTTCATCACGATGATGCCCTTGGCGGTGGCGGCCGGAATGTCGACATTGTCGACGCCGATGCCGGCACGGCCGATGACCTTCAATCCTTTTGCCTGCTCGAGAATCTTGGCCGTGACCTTGGTGGCGGAACGGATGGCGAGCCCGTCGAAGCTGTTGATGACGGCGGCAAGCTTGTCCTTGTCCTTGCCGAGGTTGGGCTGGAAGTCGACATCGACGCCGCGATCCCTGAAGATCTGCACGGCGGCGGGCGACAGCGCATCCGAGATGAGAACTTTGGGTTTCATCGTGATCACTTGGGCGAGTGTTGTTCCTTCGGCTCTTCCGGCCGTGGCAACGATTGCGCGCCCGGCCTCCGGCGAGCGCCGGCGAGCGGGCGCTACGCCGCCTTGGGCAACGCCTCCTTGGCCAGCGCATAGGCCCAGTCGAGCCACGGCATCAGGGCCTCGACGTCGGCCGCCTCGACGGTCGCGCCGCACCAGATACGCAGGCCCGGCGGCGCGTCGCGGTAGGCCGCGATGTCGTAGGCGACGCCTTCCTTCTCCAGCGCCGCCGCCATGCCCTTGGCGAAGGCGGCCTGCCCGTCTGTCGGCAGCCCGCACACCGCCGGGTCGCTAATCTTGAGGCATACGGACGTGTTCGAGCGGATCGCCGGGTCCGTCGCCAGGAAGTCGACCCAGGGCGTGCGCGCCACCCAGTCGGCGATGATCTTCGTATTGGCGTCGGCGCGCGCGATCAGGTTTTTCAGGCCGCCCAGCGACTTCGCCCAGGCCAGCGCATCGAGATAATCCTCCACGCACAGCATCGACGGCGTGTTGATGGTGTCGCCCTCAAAAATACCGGCCATGAGCTTGCCGCCCTTGGTCATGCGGAAAATCTTGGGCAGCGGCCATGGCGGCTTGTAGGTCTCGAGCCGTTGCACGGCGCGCGGTGACAGGATCAGCATGCCGTGCGCCGCCTCCCCGCCCAGCGCCTTCTGCCAGGAGAAGGTGACGACATCGAGCTTCGGCCAGTCGAGCACCTGGGCGAAGGTTGCCGAGGTGGCGTCGCAGATGGCCAGGCCTTCGCGATCGGCGGCGATCCAGGCGGCATCGCGCACGCGCACGCCCGAGGTCGTGCCGTTCCAGGTGAATACGATGTCGCTTTTCGCATCGACCGCCGACAGATCGGGCAGTTCGCCGTAGGGCGCGCCGACCACGGTCACGTTCTTGAGCTTGAGCTGCTTGGTAATGTCGGTGACCCAGCCCTCGCCGAACGATTCCCACGCCAGCACGGTGACCGGACGCGCGCCCAGCAGCGACCACAGCGCCATCTCGATCGCGCCGGTGTCCGAGGCCGGAACGATGCCGATGAGGTAGTCGGCCGGGACCTCCAGCACCTCGCGGGTCAGATCGATGGCGCGCTTGAGCTTCGCTTTGCCGATCTTGGCGCGGTGCGAGCGTCCCAGCGCGGCGTCTGTGAGGGCCTGCAGGCTCCAGCCGGGGCGCTTGGCACAGGGGCCGGAGGAGAAGTGCGGAATGGTCGGCCGCACGCCGGGTTTCGGCTGGCTCATCGTCTACCCTTCCAGATAGGCGCCCCTCGGTGGGGAGGGGTGTCCCGCGGTCGGGATACGCGACGACGAGGCGGCGGTCAACACGTCACGGCAACGTGTGGACCGGCAGATGTTTTCAGGCGGTCAGAACTTGTAGCCGACGCCGCCGCGCAGATTGTGCATGGTCAGCTGGCGGTCGCTGAATTTGGTGAAATCGACGAACTCGTATTCCCCGCGCAGGAACAGGCCCGCCATCAGCTTGTAATCGAACCCGAGGCCGAGCGTGTAGCCCCAGGCGAATTGGTTGTTCCGGTCCTGGCTCACCACCTGGGTCACGTCGGCGACGACGGCGCCGGCCAGATTGATCGCCTGGTAGTGCATGCGCACCGATTCGGTGACGTCGGCGAGACCGAGCGCCACGCCGACCGTGGCATAGGGCATGAACGAACCAAATGCCCAGCCGGCACGACCGCGCAGAGTGAAGTAATCCGTCAGGCTGATCGTCGCGGTCTTGGTGAGATCGACATTGTAAGCCGTCGCAGGAACGCCGGTGGGCGGAATTCCGAGAAACCTGGTCGTCAAGCTGACCGCATCGAGCCAAGTGTGATGGTAGTTCAAGTCGATGCCGAGCACCGCATTCTCCCACTGGGAGTCGTAGCCGCCAAAGACGCCGGCCGACGCGAAATTCCTGTTGTCGGGCAGAAGCAGCCCCGGGACGGACGCGACGCCGGCGCCGCCCGGCAGCACCGTCGTGGCGAGCAAGGTGTCGAGAGTCGTGTTGGCCTGATCGCCGAACACCACGCGGGAGAAGCCGTAGCCGCCCTGAGCGCCGAAATAGAACCCGCTCCAGTTCGAGTAGAGCGCCGGGCGCGGTGCAAAGACGTCCGAGCCGCGCAAGGCGTCGTAGTCAGCTGCAAGCGCGCTCCCGGCAAATCCGAGCGCCATCACTCCGGAAACCAGCCACCCCATCGACCGCTTCATCGCACGCGCTCCCAGCCCCGCGTTTGCACGTCACTAAGGGAGGATTGTGAAGCATTAACCTTAACGAACTCCTTATATCCGCCGCCTCGCCGACACATTGTTCCGGCCGCAGCCGTGCGGCCAAAGGAAAACGGCGCGGGAGATCTCCCGCGCCGTTTCTGGTTCGTGGCTGTCGTCCTTAGCCTTTGCGCATGATGGGCGGCGGCGCATAGACCGGCTGGACCGGCTCGTTGAACAGCCAGCGCATGCCGATCTTGAGGTCATGCGAGGTCAGGTCGGTCAGCGTGTAGAACGCACGCGGCCCCGAGCCGGCGCAACCCGTGGCGCTGCAGTTCACGATGGGAGTGTCCGGGCTGCCCATGTTGAGGTAGCGGTAGGCGAACTCGAGCTTGAGATTGTTGGACACGTTGTAGGCGACGCCGGCGTGGACCGCCCAAGCCAGCTTCCAGTCGGTCTTATCGGTGTCGGCGAGACCGAAGCCGACCGAGCCGTCGGCGATGACGCCGAGGTCGTGGATGGACGAGATGGTATGGCGGGCGCCGCCGATGCCCGCGCCGACGAACGGCGTCAGGCACCACCACGTGCCGAGATCGAAGTACACGTTGGCGAGGATCACCGATGCCTGGTGGTCGAAATCATAGATGTCGAAGCAGCGGCCGCCCGGGCAGAACTCGGTGTAGCTGCCGATCGCCTTGCCCTTGCTGGAGCCGCGGAGCTCGCCGGTGACGTCGGTGCGGAGCCAGGCGTTCCACTGATAACCGAGACCGAAGCCGACGAAAGCGACGTCCTTGATGTCCTTCTGGTCGATGCGCCAGCTGGCCGGCCACACGAACGAGGAGTTGGTCTGGGTATGGTCGAAGCGGCTGAAGCGCTGGCTTCCGACGCCGACGTCGCCGCGCAGATACCAGCCGCTGAATTCCTCGACCGGCGCCGGCACGGCCGGCGGCAGCATCGGCGGCAGATCGGCCGCGAACGCGCCTGGGATCAGGACGAACATCGCCGCCCCTGCGAGCACGGAACTTTTCACCTTGCCCATGGCCTCGACCTTTCTTCCAACCGGGCGCGCCGGCGACGGCCCTCACGAGACACCGATGGAGCAACCATGGCGAAAAATACTTAAACCCGACTTAACCTTACCTCTTAACCGCAATCCGCCCCGTGGAAGCCACAGGCGTGACCGGATCGCCACGCAGGAGCTTGTGATTTACTGATCATTCACCATGATGACCGCGCCGCCATGGCGACCCCGCGAGGCTCGGCGACGGAGCACGACGATCTCCGGCCGTTCGCCGCCAGGTGGAACCTGACTCTCGACGGGCCGTGCTCGATACGCCATCGAGCCGCGTCGCCCTCGGATGCCGCAATGGATCGCCCGTCGTGCTGAAAGTCGCCAAGCGGTCATTCCCGGTGAGATGCTGCAGCGCGCGTGCGCGCTGTTCGGCGAACTCGCCGCCTCGCAGGGCAATCGCAAACTGCTGCACGGCGATCTTCACCGTATGGGCGCTGGACGACGGGACCGATCCGGCGCGCGGGATGGCGACGGCAGCCGCAATATGGCCGCTGCTCTAGTCCTCGTCGTCTTCCAATTCGCCGATGTGGTGCTGGGCGTAGAGCTCGAGGCCGAGCTTGGCGACCAGGTCGAGCTGCGTCTCGAGGAAGTCGATATGCTCTTCCTCGTCCGCCATCAGCTCCTCGAACAGATTGCGCGACACGTAATCCTGCACCGAGTGGCAATAGGTCGCGGCCTCCTGGTAGAGCGCGCGCGCGTTGTATTCCGACTGCAGGTCGCTCTCCAGCACCTCCTTGACGTTCTGCCCGATGTGCAGCGGATCGATCACCTGCATGTTGGGAAAGCCTTCGAGGAAGATGATGCGCACGGTGAATTTGTCGGCGTGCTCCATCTCCTCGATGGATTCCTTGCGCCATTTCTTGGCGAGGTCCCGGTAGCCCCAGTTGTCCAGCATCCGGTAGTGAATCCAGTACTGGTTGATTGCGGTGAGTTCGCTGCGCAGCCCCTTGTTGAGATATTCGATGACCCTGGGATCGCCCTGCATGGCCCCGCTCCTGACAGAGGAAATTTCGAAGAAACAAGCCGCCGCGGCAGTCCAGACCGATTCAAAGCAATTTGCGCGCCGCGCACAAGTTCCATCTCGCCGCGACGCGTCCGGGCGCGGAGAATTTTCAGGCCGAGCGGCGGCGCGGGCAGCCGTTGCAGGCCGCGGCGGCGCCGGTCAACGCCTCGTCCATGATGCGCTTGATGGTGCGCGCGCAGCGGCCGCACTGGGCGCTGCATCCGAGGCAGCCATAGACCTGGCCGGCGGTGCGCGGTGCGCCCGGCGTGGAAACCGCGGTGCGCACATCTTGGTCGCTGAGGACGTTGCAGGAACAGACGATCATCGAAAACAGGCCGGCCATCTCTCTTAAGCTAGAGGGTATATGTCACAGGCCCCGACCGAATTCAAAAGAAAAACGCTTCTTTGAGTCTTTCTAAACTGCTGAACCGCAAGAGGTTTCCGGTACCGCCGCCCTGAGCTCTCTAAAACTAGTCTAAAAGGACAGAAACCACAGCAAGAACTACTTGGTATTCACATCGCCGGCCAAGTATAGCGGCAAAGGCGAGGCTGCCATATCTGCTGCGGCCTCAGCACGCTCAACGAATTGGCGGCAGCCGGGACGACGATTCGCTTTTGATCTCCTGGCTCTGGGTGGCGTTTTGACTGCGGCTGGCGGCCATTTCGGCTTCCGCCTTTGCCCGCTCTTCGGGCGTCAACTTCTTGGTATCGCGCGTCGGCGGCGGCTCGGTGACCGACATATAGGCCGGCGGGTTCTGCACCCGCGGCGGCACGCCCTCGGGCAACCCCCCGAGCGCGCGCGGCCAACTGTCGGCGACCACATGCGAGATCGACGAGCAGGCGGTCAGCAGCGCGCAGGCGCAGACCGCCGCGGCGGCGCCGAGGCGCGCCGCTTGGCGGCTGACCTGCACCCGCGCCTGACGGCGCTGCCGCAACCTCGATCCCTTCAGCACGCCACGAATCCGCTTTGCTCGCGCCACCCGCCCGGCCCCACGACAATCCAAGAATAAGGACAAAACAAGATGCGGCCTTCGACAGCCGCTAGGCCGCGGCCTGGGTGAGCGCCTCGACGATGCCGTCAACCAGTTCCTCGACCAGGAGCTTGTCGTCGCCCTCGCCCATGACACGGATCACTGGCTCGGTGCCGGACGGACGAATGACCAGCCGGCCATGGCCGTTGAGGCGCGTCTCCGCCCGCGCAATGATGGAACGGACGGCGGCATCCTCGAGCGGCTTGCCGGCGCGGTAGCGCACGTTCTTGAGCACCTGCGGCAGCGGCTCGAAGCGATGGCAGACCTCCGACACCGGCCGGTTCAGCTTCTTGACCACGGCGATCACCTGCAGCGCGGCTACGAAGCCGTCGCCGGTCGTGGTGTGATCCGACATGATGATATGGCCGGACGGCTCGCCGCCGAGATTGTAGCCCTGCTCGCGCATGGCCTCGAGGACGTAACGGTCGCCGACCGGGGTGCGCACCAGCGCCAGGCCCAGGCCGGCAAGGTGGCGCTCGAGCCCGAGATTGGACATCACGGTTGCGACCACGCCGGGCTTGGCGAGGCGGCCGTCTTCCTTCCAGTGCTCGGCGATCACCGCCAGAAGCTGGTCCCCGTCGATCAGGTGCCCCTTTTCGTCCGTGATGACGACGCGGTCGGCGTCGCCGTCGAGCGCGATGCCGATGTCGGCGCGCATCTCGCGCACCTTGCGGCCCAATGCCTCGGGCGCCGTCGATCCGCATTCCTTGTTGATGTTGAAGCCGTCGGGATCGACGCCGAGCGAGAACACCTCGGCCCCGAGCTCCCACAGCGCGGCCGGCGCCACCCTGTAGGCGGCGCCGTTGGCGCAATCGATGACCACGCGCAGGCCGTCGAACTCGAGATGCTTCGGCAGGGTGCGCTTGGCGAACTCGACGTAGCGATCCTGCACGCCGTCGATGCGCTTGGCACGGCCTAGATCGGGCGATTTCGCCACGCGGCGGCGCAGGTCCGCTTCGACCAATTGCTCGATCTCTTGCTCGAGCTCGTCCGAGAGCTTGTAGCCGTCGGGCCCGAACAGCTTGATGCCGTTGTCGTCATACGGGTTGTGCGAGGCCGAGATCATGACGCCGAGATCGGCGCGCATCGACCGCGTCAGCATGGCGACCGCCGGGGTCGGAATCGGGCCGGTGAGCAGAACGTCCATGCCGACCGAGGTGAACCCCGCCACCAGCGCATTCTCGAGCATGTAGCCGGACAGCCGCGTGTCCTTGCCGATGAGGACGCGGTGGCGATGCTCGCCGCGCTGGAACAGCAATCCGGCCGCCTGACCGACCTTGAGCGCGAGCTCCGCCGTGAGCGTGCCGTTGTTGGCCTTGCCGCGGATGCCGTCGGTCCCGAAATACTTGCGTCCCATGCCCCTCGTTCCTTGGAAACCTGGCCCGATCCCCAGGCAACGCCCGGCGTGGCGGCAATATTAAGGCATGGAAGCCGAAAAGCCTTCAAAAAATGTAGGTATTATTACCATCCTGCGGCCGAAATTGCCGCCACATTGGTGTTTCCGCTAACCTTGCTGGTCCACGTGACGACAGGGGGATTGGTGCTTCTTCGCGTCCTGCTCGGCCTCGCGGCCGCCCTGGCGGTCGCCGGCGCGGCCATCGCCGACGATGCCGACCTGTGCGCAGACGACGGCGCCGACGCGCCGGCGCGCATCGATGCCTGCACGCGCCTCACCCGTTCCGGCAAGTATCGCGGCAACAACCTCGCGGCGGTGTACAACAATCGCGGCATCGCCTACCGCCGGCAGAACGAGTTCGCCCGCGCCCAGGCCGACTACACCGAGGCGATCCGCCTCAACCCGCAGTACGACAAGGCCTACTACAACCGCGCGCTGCTGTGGTCCGCCCGCGGCAATGCCGCCCAGGCGATCGACGACTACACCAAGGCGATCGCCATCAATCCGCGGGTGGCCAACGCGTTCGCCAAACGCGGGCTTTTATGGCTGGCAAAGGGGGACCGCGCGCAGGCACTTGCCGATTTCGACGACGCCATCCGGATCAACCCGCGCAACGCGAACGCGCTTTTCAACCGCGCCATCGTGCACAGCGACAATGGCGACCTCGACCGCGCGATCGCCGACTTAGACGAGGGGATCCGGCTCGATCCGAGCGACGCCGAGGCCTACGTCAACCGCGCCAACGCCTGGCAAAGGCGGGGCGATTACGAGCGCGCCATCGCCGACTATGACCAGGCCGAACGCCTCAAGGCTGACGATCCGGATATCTACCAAAATCGCGGCAATGCACATCGGCTCAAGGGCGATTGGGACAAGGCGCTCGCCGACTACGCCACGGCGATCCGCCTGGCGCCGGGACTCGTCGCGGCGTACAGCAACCGCGCCCTTGTCTGGCAGGCGAAGGGCGATCACGACCGCGCCATCGCCGACGGGAGCGAGGCGATCCGCCTCGATCCGAGATACTTCCGCGCCTATATCACCCGTGCCGACAGCGCCCTCGCCAAGGGCGAGGCTCGCCGCGCGATCGCCGATTATGACGAGGCGCTGCGGGTCAGTCCGCGCGCCAACGGCGCCCTCAAAGGCCGGGCACGCGCGCTGCTTACCATCGGCGACCTGGAGTCCGCGCTGACCGATCTCGATCAGTTGATCGAAGCCGATCCGACCGATGCGGTGGCGTTCAACAACCGCGGCGTCCTGTGGCAGGAGAAGGGCAACCTCGAGCGCGCCGCCGCCGACTTCAGCGAAGCGATCCGCCTCGATCCGCGCTACGCCCTGGCCTACCGCAATCGCGCCAACGCGTTTGCCCGCAACCACGACCTCGATCGCGCCATCACCGACTACGCCGAGGCCATCCGCTTCAGCCCCGGCGACGCCACGGCGCTGGTGGGGCGCGGCGAGGCCTGGCAGATGCTCGGCCGCCAGGACGATGCCCGGCAGGACTATCGCAAGGCGCTGGACCTCACGCCGAGCGACGATGTGCGGCAGCGCGCCGAATCCGGCCTGCGCGATCTCGGCGCGCCCGGGCGCAAGCGGCGGGAATAACCGGCGCAGCGGGGGTGGCCCCGGCGGCGCACGGGGCGGCCACCCCCACCCTGCGGCGGCATCGATCAGGAGAGCGGCAGGCCGATCCATGCCTGAGCAGCACACCATCATCGGGACGGTCGCACCGTATCTCACGCTGTTACGCGAGCATGCGATCTTCGGCCAATTGCCCGAGCATGCGCTCAAGGATCTGATCATCCGCAGCGACCTCGTCGTCTTCGCTGCGGGCGAGTTGATGTTGCGCCAGGGCGACCCGAGCGATTCCGCGCTGTTGATCACGCAAGGCGAGGTCGATGTGCTGGTCGACGCTTCGCCCGGTCCGATTCAACTCGGACAATTGTCGACCGGCGCGCTGATCGGGGAGATCGGCGTATTCGCCGACCTGCCGCGCACGGCGAACGTGCGGGCCTGGACCAGGGTGGAGGCGCTCAGGCTCGGCCGCGACGACGTGCTGCACATCGGCGGCGACGATCCGGCCTTTCTGCGCGCCGTCATGCGCGAGCTCGGCAAGCGCATCGCGGCGTTCAACCAGGCCATCGGGTTCTACACCACTGCGCTCGCGCGGCTCGAACAGCATTTGGACGCGGAAAGCCTGAGCGGCCCCCCACCCATGCCGGAACTGGTCAATTTTGCTTACGCGTTGCGCAAGATTGCGCAGCGCGTCACCCCGCGCCTGCGCGGCGCCAAGGAGGACGATTCTGCATGACCGCGATGCCGACCGCCCGTCAATTCGAGTTCCTGCGCTCCATCGACACGCCGACGGTGTGCAACCTGATCGAGATTGTTGCGCCGCAGCGGCGCGGCTTCGGCTATACGGTCAGGCATCTGCATTGCCCGTTTCCGGATCTGCCGCCGATGGTCGGTTTCGCCAAGACCGCGACGATCCGGGCGAAGGAGGCGGTGCCGCTGGGGGGCGGCGGCTACATGCAGAAACGACTCGACTATCTCGATTACGTCGCGGCCCAACCAGCCCCCAGCATCGTCGTGCTCGAAGATCTCGACAACGAGGTCGGCTACGGCGCATTCTGGGGCGAAGTGCAGTCGAACGTGCACAAGGCGCTCGGCTGCCTCGGCACGATCACCAACGGCAGCATCCGCGACATTCCGATGATCGCAGAGGGTTTTCAGATGCTCGCCGGCTCGATCGTGCCGTCGCACGCCTTCGTGCACGTGGTCGACTTCCGCGTCGACGTGACCATCCACGGGATGGCGGTGAAGAGCGCCGACCTGATCCACGCCGACCGCCATGGCGCCGTGGTGGTGCCGGTCGAGACAATCGACGCCATGCAGAAGGCCGCCGATGATCTCGCCGCGCGCGAAGCGAAAATCATCGCGGCGGCACGCGCGCCCGACGTCACAGTGGACAAGATCAAGGCGGCGATGAAGGGGTGAAAGCGGGCATGCGAAATAAAAACGCCCGCCTGACGGCGGGCGTTTCAATTCGATGCGCGGGCTGCCTCACGCCTGCGGCTGGGGCTCCAGGCCACCGGGCTCGGGCCGCGGCCGGGTCTTGCCCGTGGGCGGCACCGCCGAAGTGCGTGGTGCCACCGGCTCGCTCAGGCCCTCGCGCACCGGCGGCTTGCCGGCGAGCAGGTCCTTGATCTCGTCGCCCGACAGCGTCTCGTACTCGAGCAGGCCCTTGGCCAGCACTTCGAGATCGGCGCGCTTGGCCTCGAGGACCTGGCGCGCCTCGCTATAGCCGGCCTCGACCAGGCGCTTGATCTCGGCATCGATCTTCTGGACCGTCGCCTCCGAGATGTTTTGCTGGCGCGCCACCGAATAGCCCAGGAACACTTCCTCCTGGTTCTCGCCGTAGGCGACGGTGCCGAGTTCTTCCGACAGGCCCCAGCGCGTCACCATCATGCGGGCGAGCTTGGTCGCCTGCTCGATGTCGGAGGCGGCGCCGGACGTCACCTTGTCGTGCCCGAAGATGAGCTCCTCGGCCACGCGCCCGCCCATCATGATGGCGAGCCGCGACGTCATCTGCTCGTAGCTCATGGAGAGCTTGTCACGTTCGGGCAGCTGCATGACCATGCCGAGCGCGCGGCCGCGCGGGATGATCGTCGCCTTGTGCACCGGATCGGTGGCCTTGACGTTGAGCGCCACGATGGCGTGGCCGCCTTCGTGATAGGCGGTCAGCATCTTCTCTTCCTCGGTCATGACCAGCGACTTGCGCTCGGCGCCCATCATGACCTTGTCCTTGGCGTCCTCGAACTCGACCTGGGTGACCATGCGCTTGTTGCGCCGCGCCGCCATCAGGGCCGCTTCGTTGACGAGATTCATCAAGTCGGCGCCGGAAAAACCCGGCGTGCCGCGCGCGACGGTCTTCAGGTTGACGTCGGGCGCCAGCGGGACCTTGCGCACGTGCACCTTGAGAATCTGCTCGCGGCCGACCACGTCCGGGTTCGGCACGACGACCTGGCGGTCGAAGCGGCCGGGGCGCAGCAGCGCCGGATCGAGCACGTCGGGACGGTTGGTGGCGGCGATCAGGATGATGCCTTCGTTGGCCTCGAACCCGTCCATCTCCACCAGCAGCTGGTTGAGGGTCTGCTCGCGCTCGTCATTGCCGCCGCCGAGGCCGGCGCCGCGGTGACGGCCGACCGCGTCGATCTCGTCGATGAAGATGATGCACGGCGCGTTCTTCTTGGCCTGCTCGAACATGTCGCGCACGCGGCTGGCGCCGACGCCGACGAACATCTCGACGAAGTCGGAGCCCGAAATGGTGAAGAACGGCACATTGGCCTCGCCAGCGATGGCGCGCGCCAGCAGCGTCTTGCCGGTGCCGGGCGGGCCGACCAGCAGCACGCCGCGCGGGATGCGGCCGCCGAGCTTCTGGAATTTTCCGGGATCGCGCAGAAACTCGACAATCTCCTGCAGGTCCTGCTTGGCCTCGTCGACGCCGGCCACGTCCTCGAAGGTGACGCGGCCATGCGCCTCGGTCAGCAGCTTGGCCCGCGACTTGCCGAAGCCGAGCGCCTTGCCGCCGGCGCCCTGCATCTGCCGCGACAGGAAGATCCACACGCCGATGAGGGCGATGAAAGGCAGCCACGACACCAGCAGCGAGACGAACCACGGCACGTTCTCCTGCTGCGGCCGCGCCGTGATGGCGACACCCTTGGCATAGAGCTTCTGCACCAGGCTCGGATCGTTGGGCGCATAGGTGGAGAAGCTGCGGCCCTCGGACACGTTGTTGTAATGCCCGGTGATCTCCGGGCCCTGGATGGTCACGTCCCGCACCTTCCCGGCGTCCACCTCGCTCAGGAACTGCGAAAACGGGATATCCACGGAGCCGCTGGTCCGCTGGCTCGGATTCTGGAACAGGGTAAACAGCGCGAGCAGAAAGAGGACGATAATCACCCAAAGGGCGAAGTTGCGCAGATTGGCGTTCATTCAGCGTCCTTTGCGACGCACCGGGGTTCCGGCGGTCCGTTGGGGCCCGCGACTGGCGGCAGCCCCTACCCTGCTCCCAATGTAGGTCTCGGGGGTCACCCTGCCAAGAGAATGGCCCGATTCCATTAATACAACACTTGTTTCCCACAGGCCGGCCGGTCAGGGCCGCTGCCGCCGGGCCGGAGCCCTTTCGACGGCCACCTGGCCGCCCTTGAGGGTCACCACCGCACCCGCCAGCGTACGCCGAAAGCGCTCGTGGCCCTGATTCCGGCCTCTGAGCGCATCGAACAGCACCTCGAGCTTGCCCAGTTCGAGATGTCCCTCGTCGCCGACCCGGGCGATCGCCCGCCCCAGGAGCCGCAACGCCACTTCGGCCGGCAAGTCCGAAAGCCGGCCGTAATCGAGCATGATGGGCCCGGAATTGGACCATTGTGTGAGGGAGACGCGCGGCAGCGCCCCAGCCACCGCGGCCTCGACCGCCGCCTCGGCCCGTGCTGCGCGCCGCGCCAGCAGGGAAAGTTTTCCGGCATCAAGCCCTTCCGCCGCCAGGAGCGGCATCACCTGGCGCAGCCGGGCGCGGGTGAAGCGCGGATCGGTATTCGACGGATCCTCCGTGAAGGGGATTCTTGCCGCCCGCAGCGTGGCGATGAGACGGGCCTTGGATAGGCCGAGAAGGGGCCGGACGAGCATGATGTCGCGCTGGGCCGGGCCGGAACGGCCCCCACCGACCGGCAGCGGTGCGATTCGCGCCATGCCGGCGAGGCCGGTGAGCCCGCTGCCCCGGGCCAGGCGAAACAGCACGGTTTCCGCCTGATCGTCGCACGTATGGGCGGTCAGGATGTGCCGGGCACCGGCCCGGCGCGCCGCCGCGGCGAGCAGCGCATAGCGCGCCGCGCGCGCCGCCGCCTGCAGGCCGGTGGCCGGCTTCGCCCCCGACCACCGCACGATCCGGTGCGCGACCTTGAGCGTGCCGGCCAGGCGGCCGACCGCTTTGGCCTCGGCGGCGGAGCCCGGCCGCAGGCGGTGATCGACCGTCACGGCAAGGAGCTTTGGGCCGCGCCGCAACCGTGCGCGCCAGCGTGCGGCCAGCACCAACAGCGCGGTGGAGTCCGGCCCGCCGGACACTGCCAGCACCAGGGCGGGACACTGCGCAAGATCGGAGAACAGCTCCGCCGCTTCGGCCGGCGAGACTGGCGGCGCGGCGGCCGCCGGCGGCTCAGCAGCCAGCACGCTTCTGTTCCCGCTCGACGCTCTGCTTCACGCTGGGCGAGGCGCGGGGATATTTGCGGCTGACTTCGACGAAGGTGGCGCAGGCCGCATCCTTCTCCTTGAGCGCCGCCAGCGACTGGCCGAGCCGCACCAGCGCGTCCGGCGCCTTGCTGGATTTTTCGTACTTGGTCGAGACCGTGAGGAAGGATTCGGCAGCCTCGCGGAAGCGCTGGCGCTGGAACAGGCTTTCGCCAACCCAGTAGTTGGCTTCGGCCACCATTCGATCGTTTGGATATTTGCGCAGGAAGCTGCGGAAATTGTCCTCCGCTACGGCATAGTCCTTGCGCACCAGATAGCCGTAGGCGAGGTCGTATTCGTCTTTCGGGTTCGTCGCCGGAGGAACCGCGGCCTGCAGCTGGTAGGATCCGGTGGCACTCGGCGTGCGCGGCGGCGGTGGTGGCAGGGCGCCGCCCATGGGCGCGCCGCCCATACTTGCACCGCCGGGCGGCGGCAGTGCCAGATCATTGGCCGCGTTGGCCGACATGGTCGACAGGTCGAGCGGCGCGCCAGCCTGGCGGCCGCCCGGCACACCGATCGGCGGCGCGGCATTAGGTTCGTCCGGATCACCCCTGATGACGTTGGGCCCGCTCGGGATCGTGCCGAGCACGCGCGGCGCGCCCGGCGCAGTCGGGTCCTCATTGGGATCGAACACATCCGGCCGCCGCGGTACCGGCCGCGCGGCAGAACCAAAGCTCTCGTTCGGCTCGGCGGCGTCGGAGCGCCGCGGCGGTGGCGTATAGGGTCCGGGGACCGCCCCGGGCTGGGCGGGCCGCACCGGCTGCATCGGCGGCGCGGGCTGCACCGGCGCTGCACTGCCCTCCTGGCGGAGCCCCGGCGCACCGCCCTCCTGCAGGCGCCGCAACTGGAACTGCAGCTGCTCGACCTGGCCGGTGAGCTGGCGAATCTGGTTCTCCAGCCGGTCCAGGCGCGTCACCAGTTCGGAGGGCGACATCTGCGCCAGTTCGACCTGTGCCGGCTGCGGCTGCGCCGGCGCCGGGCGGCGCTCGACCCGGTCGCTACCGCCGAACAACTGGCCGAAGAAGTCTGACGTGTCGCGCTGCAGAGATTCGAGCCTAGTGTCCTGGGCGTGCGCCGGCAGGGCCGCCAGACCGAGAATGGCTGCCGCCAGTGCGACGGCGCGATAGCATGTGTCGATCATCAGTCGAGAGGCTCGCAATGCTCGATTGGCAGGACGCATAGAATACGAAACGCTGAGTCGAAATTGTGACTGGGGGCCGAAATACGGCGCCGAAGCGGCGATTTAAGGGACTCCGTTCAGTCCATGGTTAAAGATCCATTATGATACGCGCTGCCCTGGCGCAGCCTGCGCTGGCGGCACCTGCGCCAACGCGTCTTTCGCCCGGCCGCGCTTGCGGGCGGCCCCGCCACTCCTCGAGGCGCTGGACCACCACGAAGAAGGACGGCACGAACAGAACCTCCAGGCAGGTCGAGGCGATCATGCGGTGAATACCGCAATGCCGATCGACGCGCGCGCGCTGGCGCCGGCGCCGCTCGCCACCACCAGCGGCGCCACTCCGAAGATGAAGGCAAAGGACGTCATCACGATCGGGCGAAAGCGCGACCGCGCCGCCTCGACCGCGCTGTCCAGGATGGCCCTGCCCTGCTGGCGCAGCTCGCGGGCATCGCATGGCGGGCGGTCTCCCCCTGACCGGCTCGCCATGCGATCCCGCGACTGGCATGACTTGGCAAGCCGCGTCGCCGTGGCTGCCGTCACATTCGGGAGGATCCATGCACGGACAGTTTGCGATTGGAATCGCCGTGAGCCTGCTCAACATCGCCGTGCATGCCGCGATCATGACAGCGGTGAACCGGACCGTGCATCGCACCTCGCTGGCGACGCAGGCGGCCCTCGCGCATCTTCGCCTGATGCTGGTGATGATGGCCACCGTATCGGTGCTGATGCTCGCGCATCTCATCGAGATCGGGATCTGGGGGATGCTCTATACGGCCATCGGCGTGGTTCCTCCGGAGGCCGACGCCTATTATTTCGCCTTCGTCAACTACACTACGCTTGGATATGGCGACATCATTCCGGTCGCGTACTGGCGACTGCTCGGTCCGATGGCGGCGATGAACGGCGTCCTGCTGTTCGGCTGGTCGGCCGCCGTGATCTTCGACGTGCTGCGCACGATCTCCATGGCCGATCCG
>Ga0209466_1000080_pt1 | contig 20616 bp, 19 predicted proteins | sample PanSoiPlo30MoBio_FD_188323 | JGI IMG/M metagenome (GOLD analysis project Ga0209466, IMG submission 188323) | Tropical forest soil microbial communities from Panama analyzed to predict greenhouse gas emissions - Panama Soil Plot 30 MoBio (SPAdes)... | ecosystem: Environmental > Terrestrial > Soil...
GCGAATGTCACGTCCGGCATCCAGCACAACACCCGCGGGATGACGGCTGACGAGAAGGCCCTGTTCGACCGCATCCGGCCCGAGTAACGCACACATGCTACAAATGCAAAGTGGCCGGCCCGGCGGGCCGGCCCCTAGCGTACGCAACAATGCAGGCTGTCAGCACAATGCAAATTGCTGTCAGCGCGGCTGCGGCACGATGCGGATATAGGGCTTGGGCGCCTTCCAGCCCTGCGGATAGGTCTTCCTGGCATCGTCGTCGCTGACCGAGCCCGCGATGATCACGTCCTCGCCCTGATTCCACTGTGCCGGCGTCGCCACCTTGTGCTTGGCGGTGAGCTGCAGCGAGTCGATGACGCGCAGCACCTCGTCGAAATTGCGGCCCGTGGTCATGGGATAGACCAGGATCAGCTTGATCTTCTTGTCGGGACCGATGACGAAGACGTTGCGCACGGTCTGATTGTCGGCCGCAGTGCGCGGGCCATTGACGGACGCGGCGGCGGGAAGCATGCCATAGAGCTTCGACACTTTCAGATCGGGATCGCCGATCATCGGGTAGTTGGGCGCAAAGCCCTGCGTCTCCTTGATGTCGTCCGCCCACTTGACGTGATTGGTGACCGGATCGGCCGACAGGCCGATGATCTTCACGCCGCGCTTGTCGAACTCCGGCTTGATCTTCGCCATATAGCCGAGCTCGGTGGTGCACACCGGCGTGAAGTCCTTCGGATGCGAGAACAGCACCGCCCACTTGTCACCAATCCAGTCGTGGAAGCGGATTTTTCCTTCCGTCGTCTCCGCTTCGAAATCCGGCGCTGTATCGCCAATTGCCAGAACCATGACACACCTCCTCTGGAGCCTGGACGCAACATCCGGGTTGGACGGGTAGCCAGGCTTTTTCGGGTTTCTGAGAGTTAAGTAGGGCAAGCCCTGCCAACGATCAAGCTGCGGAGCCTTGGCGAACGGCGACGCGTTAACGCAGAGAAATGCCACTGTGGCGATCATTCGATGTAGATCATTTTTCGCGTCATGCCACCATCGACAACAAAGTTCGCCCCCGTGACGAAGCCGGAGCGCGTGGCGTCGAGCAGGAAGGCGACGATTTCGGCGATGTCCTGCGGCCGGCCGACGCGCCCGGCCGGATGCTGGGCGTGATCCTTGCGCCGCAGGTCGCCATAATCCGTCGTCTTGATCCAGCCCGGACTGACGCAGTTGACGCGCACGTCGGGCGCGAGGCTGATGGCGAGCGCGTGCGTCAGCGCCACCAAGCCGCCCTTCGAGGCCGCATAGGGTTCGGTGTCCGGCTCCGACATCAGGGCGCGGGTGGACGCGATGGTGACGATGGCGCCCTTGGCGGCGCGCAGCGGCTTCTCGGCGGCGCGCGCGAACAGGAAGGTGGCCGTGAGGTTGACGTCGATGACGCGGCGCCAGTCGGCGAGCGTGCGCCTCCGCAGCGGCGCCCGCTGCATGATGCCGGCATTGGCGACGAGCCCGTCGAGCCGGCCGAATTTTTCCGTCAGGGCGGTGATGGCGCGGTCGGCCGTGTCTTCTTCCGTCACGTCGCCCTCGATGAGCACCACGTTGCGCGAGGCCTTGGAAAACGCGCGCGCCAGACCGGCTTTGGGCAGATCGAGAACGCCGACGCGCCATCCCGAGTCGAGCAGGTGGCGCGCGACGGCGCGGCCGATGCCGCTGGCGGCACCGGTGACCAGCGCGACTCGGTGCCGGGACGGAGCCATGACCGAAATGCATCCAATCAAAAGGAGCGACGAGCCCAGATCATGAATATCTGAGCTCGGACTCGAACAAAAGCTTTCTACGATTGGGCGGAATATAGATTTCCTGAAAATATGCAGCATCGCCTTCCGTCGTGTAAGCGGTCGCTTCGAGCAGGAGATGCGGCCGCGTGCTGATGCCGAGCCGCTGCCAAAGCTTCTTGTCAGCCATCCCGATGGTTTGAACGATGCGGAAAATCGTGATGCCGAATTCCTGCGTCATCACGACTCTGAAATTGGCTGTCTCGACCTTCTCGCGCGAGCGCTGAAGAAGCGCTTTAGCGGTGCTGTTGAGGGCGAAGAACCGGTTGTGCACTTCGAATTCGTTGTTGACCGAAATGGTACGATCGATCCTGACGACTTTTGCATTCTGCCCGAACAACGCCTGCCAGCGGGCGTCCTTGGCGGCAGTTTCATGGCCGAGCAGCCTGGGATAGATCGGCAGGATTGTCCCGTCGTCCCCGACGAACCTGCAGTGCCACGGCTCGGCCATTCGTCGCTGCAGAGAGGCAACGAAGCTGCCACGCCCGCGCGCCCGCACAACCAGTCCGGTTTTCACCAGCTCACCATAAGCCTTTTGAATCGTCCCCAGGCTGTAGGGAAGCACCTGCGAGAGTTCCGCTTCCGTCGGAAGCTGCATGCCGGGAGTCCAGTCGCCGCTTGAGATCGCCCCGACGATCGCGGAGCGGAGCAACTGGTATTTGGGTCCTCGCGCCGGTTGCGCGGCGAGGCGCGTCCGAATGGCTTCGATCATCTGTGCGTCCAGTCGCGTCGTCCGTGCAGCACCGGTCCACCTCATTTGACCCTGATACCGGTGAGCTCGATGACTTTTGCATATTTGGCGGATTCTGCGCGGATGAATTCGCGAAACTCGACGGGCGTGTTGCCAACAGCCTCGGCGGCCTGCGCCTTGAAGGCGTCGCGTATCTGCGAGTCCTGCAACGCAGCGACGCAGACCTTGGCCAACTTGTCGAGCACGGCTTGCGAGGTGCCGGTACGCCCGAGCAGACCGAACCAGTTGGTGAAGTCGAAATCCTCGAATCCCTTGGTCTCCGCCATGGCCGGGATGCTCGGGAAAGCAGGCGAGCGCCGTTTGCTCGCGACCGCAATGGCTTTGAGCGTGCCTGCTTGCAGGAACTGAATCGTCGGCGGCATTCCGGACACGGTCAGTTTGACCTGACCTCCGACGACATCGGAGACGGCCGGTGCCGCCCCGCGATAGGGGACATGTATCAATTGGGTCGCCTGCAGCTTGTTGATGTACTCGCCGGTCAGATGATGCGCACTGCCAACGCCCGGGCTCGAATAGTGGATCGGCTGAGAGCGTGCCAGCTTGACGAGTTCGGCCGGATTCGCCGCTTCGAGGCTGGGATGCGCGGCGAGCACCAGCGGCGTCCACGCCAGCAGCGTGATGGGGGTGAGATCGGTGAGGGGATCGTAGCCCATGTCCTTGTAGAGGCCTTGGTTGAGGACAATTTCGGCGGCCGTCGCAACAAGGAACGTGTACCCGTCGGGCTCGGCCCTGGCCACGGTCTGAGCGCCGATCATGCCGCTCGCGCCGGTCTTGTTTTCCACCACGAAACGCTGCCCCATGGCGTCGCCGATCTTCTGCGCGAGCACGCGTGCGATAATGTCTGTTCCACCGCCCGCTGGATACGGCACGACGAGGCGGACCGGCCGTTGCGGCCATTCCTGGGCCAACGCGGATGCGGGACTGAGCAAAAACGAGAGTGCGATGACGAGATGTCGCAACATGGCAATCCTCCTAATCGCGGCGTTCAGCCACAGACGGCCGATCGACCGTCCGGATGAGGTCAGTTCACGCGTTGATTGAGGCGGCGCTCTTGCCCGGCGCCCGATAACTCATTACTATAGAGTATATACTATAGAGTAATATACTATAGAGTATATGTCAAGCGATGTGCTTGCGACGAATGATGGCCACGGAGGGAGTCACATGGACGGCCGGAACCTGATGATCATCATGTCGGATCAGCACAGTCGCGGCATGATGGGCTGTTACGGTCATCCGGTCGTGCTGACGCCAAATCTCGATCGCCTGGCGGCGCGCGGCACGCGGTTTACGGCGTGTTGGACACCGTCACCGGTGTGCATTCCAGCGCGGGCGTCGTTCGCAACCGGCAAGTACATCCATCAGGTCGGGTTCTGGGACAATGCCGACCCTTACGATGGATCGGTGCCGAGCTGGCACCATCGTCTTCGCGACGCCGGCCATCGCGTAGTCGCCACAGGCAAGCTTCACTTCCGATCGGACGATGATGATTGCGGGTTTTCCGAAGCGATCGTGCCGATGCAGGTGGTGGAGGGAAGGGGCGATCTGCTCGGCCTCATCCGCGACGACCTGCCGGTGCGCGGCGCGGCCTACAAGATGGCGCGGATGGCCGGTCCGGGCGAGTCGCCTTATACCCAATACGATCGCGAGATTGCGGCGCGCGCGCAGATCTGGTTGCGCGAAGAAGCAGGGAGGTACCGCGACAAGCCGTGGGTGCTGTTCGTGTCCTTCGTCGCCCCGCATTACCCGCTCACTGCGCCGCCTGAGCACTTCTACCGATATTTCGACGATCCGACGCTGCCCATGCCGATGTTCTACGGTCCCGCCGAGCGCCCCGGGCATCCGTTCGTTCGCGACTACGCCAACGCTTTCAATTTCGACGACTATTTCGAGACACCGCGCGACATCCGCCGCGCCGTAGCCGGCTACTATGGGCTGTGCAGCTTCATGGATGAACAGGTCGGCAAGGTGCTGGATGCGCTGGCCGCCTCCGGCTGTGCCGCGGCGACGCGCATCATCTACACGAGCGATCACGGCGATGCCGTTGGAAAGCGTGGCCTGTGGGGGAAATCGACCCTCTATGAGGAAACGGCGGGAGTCCCGTTCATCCTTGCCGGCGAGGGCATTCCGCGCGGGCAGGTCGTCAATACGCCATGCAGTCTCGTCGACGTCTATCCGTTTGTCATCGAGTGCGTCGGCGATGCCGATGCCGGGATGATCGACCCGGACCATCCAGGCATATCGATAGGGCGGCTGGCGAACGGTGAACGACCCGAGCGGACCATCCTGACCGAATATCACGGCATGGGTTCGACGACCGGCGCGTTCGCGATCCGGCATGGCCGGTTCAAATACGTCCATTACGTCAAGTACACGCCTCAGTTATTCGACCTCGAGGCTGATCCCGATGAAAGCCGGGATCTCGCCGCCGATCCCGCCTATCGAACGGTCTTGACCCGCTGCGAAGAAAAACTGCGTGCATTGCTGTCGCCGGAAGAGGTCGATGCCCGTGCCAAGAAGCGCCAGGCCGAGCAACTGGAATATTACGGCGGCCGCGCGGCGGTCATTGCTCGTGGCGATCTCGGATTTTCACCGCCGCCTGGCATCAAGCCCGAGTTCGGCTGACTTCCAGTCGCCTCGTGCCGCCGCGGTTGATCTAGTCCTTGGCCACCGGCAGATCCTTGCGCGCGCCCCATTCGGCCCACGACCCGTCGTAGAGACTCGTCTGGTCCTTGCCGAGGGCGTGGAGCGCGAAGGTGAGGATCGCGGCGGTCACGCCGGAGCCACAGCTGGTGATGATCGGCTTGTCGAGGTCGACATTGCCCTGTGCAAAGGCGGCGCGCAGGCGCTCGGGCGGCGCCAGCCGCCCGTCCTCGACCAGGTCCTGGAACGGCACGTTGAGCGAGCCCGGCATGCGGCCCGGGCGCAGCCCGGGACGCGGCTCCGGCGCCTCGCCGCGGAAACGTTCGCGCGACCGGGCGTCCACCACCTGGGCGCGGCCGCTGTCCAGCGCCCTCTGCACGTCGGCCAGCGCCGCGACCGCGCCGTGATCCACCCGCGCCGTGAAATGGCGCGGCAGCCGCTTGACCTCGCCGAACTCGATCGGCCGGCCTTCGGCCTTCCACTTGGGAAATCCGCCGTCGAGGATGAACACCTCCTTCACGCCGAACACCCGGAAGGTCCACCACACCCGCGCCGCCGCGTAGAGGCCGCTGCCGTCATAGACCACGATGGTCTGCCCGTCGCCGATGCCGAGATCACGCATGGCCGAGGAGAACGCTTCGCCGCTCGGCAGCATGTGCGGCAGGTCGGTCGAATGGTCGGCGACCTTGTCGATGTCGAAGAACACTGCGCCGGGGATGTGCGCATCGAGATATTCCTGGTGCGCGTCGCGCTTCATGGTTGCCAGATAGAACGACCCGTCGACGACGGCGATATCGGGCGCGTCGAGATGGTCGGCGAGCCAGGCGGTGGTGACGAGCCAGCGGCTCGCCGGGGGGCGGGATTCTTCGGCCATGACGTCCTCTTTCGCAGGCTCAACGTGGCGGGACAATTGAACGGTTTGCCCACGAAGTGCAAGCCGCCTGGGTGCAGAGGAATTGGTGGGCGGCGTCCCGTGCCCATTACGAGCCGGGCATGCTTGCGGGCGAGCGCGCTTTAAGATCCCGATATACACCCGTGCCGATCAACGGCAGAATGCGCGCGGAGTCGTCGTCGAGAATGAGTCGAGAATGACTCGTACGGGAGGGAAGGCATCATGTGCATTCTATGCAATCGAGGAATGCTGGGGAATCATTTTGGCTCGCGGCGCAATTTTCTCAAAGGCGCGGCGGCGACCGGCGCCGTGGCGGCAGGGGCCAATCTGTTCGCGGCGAGTCCGGCCGCGGCCGACGACCGGGATCCCCCGGAAGGAACCGGCCGGCCGGGCCGGCGCTATGTCATCCGCAACGGCGCCGTGATGACGATGGACCCCAGCATGCCGAACAAGGGCGAATTTCCCAAGGCTGACGTGCTGGTCGAAGGCAAGAAGATCATCGCGGTGGGGCCGAACCTGCAGGCCGGCAATGCGGCGGAGATCGACGCGCGCGGGCGCATCGTCATGCCCGGCTTCATCGATACGCACCATCACCAGTTCGAGACCGCGCTGCGCGCCTGGCTCGCGGACGGGGTCCTGATCATCGACGGTTCAGGTTCACCGAGCGGAAGCCGTACCTATTTCGAAAACATTCTTCTCAGGTTCGCGCCCGTGTACAGGCCGCAGGACGTCTACATCAGCGAGCTGTTCGGTGGGCTTGCCCAGCTCGATGACGGCGTCACCACGGTGCACGACGTGTCGCAGATCCATCACTCGCCGCAGCACTCCGACGCCGCCATCCAGGCATTGTTCGATACGGGGCGCCGCGCTGCGTTCGGGTACTTCGAAAGCGCAGGTGGCGTTGCCGGGAATCAATATCCGCAGGACGCTGTCCGCATCAAAAACCAATTCTTCTCCTCGACCGACCAACTCGTCACCATGATCATGGGCGGCGAGGTCTACCTTGGGCCTCAGGTCTACCAACAGTCCTGGACAATCGGGCGCCAGCTCGGCCTCCAGATCGCGGCGCACATCCTCTCGCCCTTCGGCATCACTCCCATCCTGGACGCACTCGCCCAGAACCAAGGGGGCGTCGGTCCTGGAGGTGATCCCCCCGGGACCCTCGGGATCGGACCCGACAACCTGTTCATCCATATGACCGGGCAGTCGGACATGGGCTGGCAGGCGGTACACGATCGCGGCGCCCAGGTCTCGATCGCCTTCCCGATCGAAATGAACATGCGGCACGGGATACCACCCATCCATAAGATGCAAAGCTTCAAGGACCCGCTCTTCGAGCCTTCGCTGAGCACGGACGTCGAGGTCACGATGACGGCGGACTTCTTCACGCAGATGCGCTCCGCCATGACCATGCAGCGCATGGTCGTGAACCAGATGATCCTAGAACAAGGGAATTTCTATCCGCCGAATCAGTGGCCGACGCCGACCCCCGACAAGCTGCCGCTTCTCATAACACGCGACGTGCTCCGGTATGCCACGATGAATGGTGCGAAGGCTTTGAGGCTGGACAAGAAGGTTGGTTCTCTCACGCCCGGCAAGGAAGCCGACATCATCATCCTGGACACCACCGCGCTCAATGTGGCGCCGCTCAACCATGTGCCAGGCGTGGTCGTATCCTTGATGGAGCGCACCAACGTCGAGACGGTGATCGTCGCCGGCAAAGTCCGCAAGTGGAAAGGGAAGCTGCTTAACGTCAATTTGAACCAGCTGCGCCAGCAGCTCGAGGCCTCTCGTGACTTCATCTTTAACGCGGCGGGTATCCCACAGGACGTTTTCGATCCACACTGAGCACTATCAGCGCCAGCAGCGAGGGAGGCTTTGGCCGCCGATCGTCGCCGAAAAGATCCGCAAGTGGAAGGGGCGGCTGCTCGACGTCGATCTCAACCGGCTGCGCCGGCAGCTTGAGGACTCGCGCGACTTCATCTTCGCCAAGGCAGGAGTCCCGCAGGACCCATTCCACTGAACCAGGCTGACAGTTTTCGGCCGTGGCGCGGCTTTCCGCCGCTTCACGGCCGAAATTTATCTTACCCACATGACCCGCCCAACTCAGCGGCCCATATCCAGGCGCGGTCGCCGAAAGCTTTCCCACTGGCGCGATCAGGTGCCGCGCAGCGTCAGGCGTAAGCGATCCGCACGCGACGGTTCAGCTTGCCCTTCTTCTCGATCTGCGTGACGCGGACCGCGCCGATCTCCGAGGTGCGGCGCACGTGGGTGCCGCCGCACGGCTGCAGGTCGAGGCCGACGATCTCGATAAGCCGCACGCGGCCGGTGCCCATGGGCGGCTTCACCGACATGGTCTTGACCAGGCCGGGATTGGCCGCGAGCTCCTCGTCGCTGATCCAGCGCGCGCGCACTTCCGCGTCGGCGGCAATCATCTCGGCGAGCTTTGCCGTGATCGCATCCTTGTCGAGGCCGGCGTCCGGAATGTCGAAATCGAGCCGGCCTTCGGCGTCCCCGACCGAGCCGCCGGTCACCGCATAGGGCAGCGCGGCAGACAGGAGATGCAGCGCCGTGTGCATGCGCATGCGCGCGTAGCGCGTCGCCCAGTCGATCCGTGCCGTGACGGGCTGGCCGATCTCAGGTCTGGCGGCGCTGTCCACCACATGCGCGATCTCGCTCTTGGCGGCATCGACATACACAACGCCGGCGACCGGCGTTTCGCTGCCGTTGGCCGTGACGAGGATGCCGCGGTCGGCTGGTTGTCCGCCTGACACGGCATAGAATACGGTGCGGTCGAGCACCACGCCCTGATCGGTCACGTCCTTGACCGTCGCGCCACAGTCCTTGAGGTAGGCGTCGTCGCGGAACAGGCAATCGGTGGCCATGGCGGCTCCCTACGCGGTCACGGCTTTTGGAACGGAATCACGACGCCCGACTTGCGCTCCAGCCAGGGCGGCACCGGCAACCCCTTCGACCGCAGGAAGGCCGGGTCGAACAGCTTTGATTGATAGCGCGTGCCGTAGTCTGCGAGCACCGTCACGATGGTGTGGCCCGGGCCCATGTCGCGGGCGAGCCGGACGGCACCGGCGACGTTGATCCCGGTCGAGCCGCCCATGCACAGGCCTTCGTACTGGAGCAGATCGAAGATCGCCGGCACGGCCTCCTCGTCGGGAATGAGGTAGGCGTGGTCGACCTTCATGTTCTGGATGATCGGCGTGACGCGGCCGAGCCCGATGCCCTCGGTGATCGAGCCGCCTTCCGAGGCCTTGGCTTCGCCGCGCGTGAACAGATCGTACATGGCGGCGCCCCTGGGATCGGCGACGCCGATGACGATGTCCGCTTTCTTCTCGCGCAGGTAGCTGGCGACACCGGCGACCGTGCCGCCGGTGCCGATCGCGCAGATGAATCCGTCGACGCGGCCCTGCGTCTCCTCCCAGATCTCGGGGCCGGTCGATACGTAATGGGCCTTGCGGTTGTCGAGATTATTCCACTGGTCGGCGTAGAGCACGCCGTTCGGCTCGCGCTTGCGCAGGTCGTCGGCGATGCGCCGGGCGATGTGCTGGTAGTTGTTGGGATTGCTGTAGGGCACCGCCGGTACCTCGACCAGTTCGGCGCCGCACAGGCGCAGCATGTCCTTCTTTTCCTGGCTCTGCGTCTCCGGGATGACGATGAGGGTGCGGTAGCCGCGGGCGTTGGCCACCAGCGCGAGCCCGATGCCGGTGTTGCCGGCCGTGCCCTCGACCACCAGGCCGCCGGGCTTGATCTCGCCGCGCTTCTCCGCTTCCAGAATCATCTGTCGGGCCGGGCGGTCCTTCACCGATTGGCCCGGATTCATGAATTCGGCCTTGCCGAGAATGGTGCAGCCGGTCGCCTCGGAGATGCGCCTGAGCTTGATCAGCGGCGTGTTGCCGATGGCTTCGACGATGCCGTCGTAAATCTGCATGATGCCGTTCCGCGGCCTTGACCAGCCGGGAACCTAGAGGAGCCGTCCCACGGCGACAAGACGGCTATCTTCGCCCACGGCGAACCTCGATGCCGCCTCACGCGCGGTCCGGCGACGTCGGCCCGAACCGGCGCGAGGCGCCGAGAAAGGTCTTGAGCAGCACGTGGTTGCTGGTCAGGAACTCGCGCGGGCCCTCGTTGAAGAAGCGACCAGCCCGCCGGATCCTGAACAGCTACGGCGACAACAGCATCAGCGGCGTGGCGACGGAGATCCGGCCCCGGCCGTCATCGCCATGAAATAGACCCGCGCGCACACGACATGATTCATGGCCGGGTACCGCCCGGCCATAGTAGTTTTGCCGCCGCCGCTTCCGTCCTGCGCGGCTCACATCGGGAGGCCGCCATGGCGATCACGCGACGCAAGCTCATCGGCGCCATGGCGCGGCTGGGCGGGGCAGGGGCCGCGTACGAGACGCTGGCCGCCTGGAATTTTCTGAAGCCGCCTGACGCCCGGGCGGCGAGCCTCGCCTTGCCGCAGGATTCGGGAGCGGGCCGCACCGTCGCCATTCTCGGCGCCGGCGTCGCCGGCTTGTGCGCGGCTTTCGAGCTCGAGCGTGCCGGCTACGATTGCGTCATTCTCGAAGCGGCGCATCGCCTGGGCGGCCGCAGCCTGACGCTGCGGCGCGGTGACCGTTTTGCCGAGATGGGGGGCCCGCCGCAGAAGTGCCGGTTCGACGAGGGGCTGTGGCTCAATGCTGGCCCGGGCCGCATTCCGCATCATCACGTGCAGGTCATCGACTATTGCCGCCGGTTCGGCGTCGCGCTGCAGCCGTTCATCTTTGCCAGCCGCGCCAACCTCGTGCATTCGGGCCATATCGGCAACGGCAAAACCATGCAGATGCGGCGTGCCCTGCATGATCTCCAGGGCCACGTCGCCGAACTGCTCGACAAGTGCGTCGCCAAGGGCGACCTCGATCTCCCGGTCACCGGCACGGATGTCGAAAAGCTGCGCGACATGCTGGCGACCTTCGGCGATCTGACCAAGGCCGATGCCGGTGGCAGGCGCACCCATTCCTATCGCAACAAGTCCGGCCGCGCCGGCTACGAGGTCCCGCCCGGCCTCGCCGATCAGCCCGGCCAGCCGCTGAGCCCGCTCGCGCTCGACGAGATTCTGCGGTCCGAGGTGTGGAACGACTACATCTTCCGCGACGCCGAATATTACTGGCAGGCCTCGCTGCTCGAGCCGGTGGGCGGCATGGATAATTTCGTGAGAGCTTTTGCGCGCCAGAAGCTGCGCCGCCAGGCCGGGACGATCGCAAACCTCATCCGCTATGGGGCGCGGGTGACGGCGGTCGACGTCGCAGCCGACAAGGTCACGATCGCCCACCATGAGGGCTCTGGCGTGCGCACGCTCGCGGCCGACTATTGTGTGTCCACGATTCCGGCGCCGATCTTCCGGAGGCTCAAGACCAATCTGCCCAGCGCCTACATGGAGGCTGCGGCAAGACTTCCGGTCCAGGCCGCCGGCAAGGTCGGCTGGCAGGCCGACCGCTTCTGGGAAATGAAGGACCAGATTTTCGGCGGTATTTCCTGGACCACCGATGTAATCACCCAGGTGTGGTATCCGTCATCGGGCTTCCTGGGCGCCAAGGGCGTGCTCACCGGCGCCTACATGTATGGCGCCGCCGCCGACCAGTTCAACGCCAAGCCTGTTGCCGAGCGGCTGCACATCGCCCGCGAGCAGGGCGACAGGCTGCATCCGGGCTATGCCGACTGGGTCGAGCACGGGATCGCCATCGGCTGGAACAACATGGAATTTGCGCGCTTCGGCTGGGCCGACGAGGGCGACGAAACTTTTGCCGCGCATGCCCAGATGCTCAGCCGCCCGCAAGGTCGCTTCCACATGGCGGGCGACCAGCTCACCTACTGGAGCGGCTGGCAGGAAGGCGCGCTCATCAGCGCCCTCGCGGCGGTGAAATCCATCGACCGCCAGGTCAATCCCACGGCCACCCGGCGCGGGTGACACGCTGATCGGCAGCGACCCGGCGCGCTCCCTCTCCCCGGCAGCGGCAGGGCTATCGCATATGGCTCCGTTTCCTCCGTTGTCATCCCGGCCGAGCGTAGCGAGAGCCGGGATCCAAGTACCCCTGCCGTGCCTTTTTTCTGATGCCGGGATACTTGGGTCCCGGGTCTGCAGCGCACCACTTCGTGCTGCGCTGCGCCCGGGATGACAGCCGAGATACTTGCGACGCATATGCGATAGCCCTGCCGCCGCTTGGGAGAGGCGGAGCAAAGTGGCACACGATGCGGGTGCCATGCTGCGCGGCGAAGGCCAGCGTTACTGTGCTTCTTCCACGCGCGTCAGAGTAGCGGGGCCTTCGCCGACGATGAGCACCCACGCTTCCTCGTCCTTGGCGCCGTCCCAGTGCACCTGCTTGGCGAAGTGGGTGACGAACGAGCCGGTCGGCATCGGCACCATGTTGTTGGTGTCGAACTTGTTGCCAGTCGCGACCCACCAGGTTCCTTTCACCACGGTGATGAAGCGGTCGTTGGGATGAAAGTGCGGGCGGCTGAAATTGCCGGGCTTGAAGCGGTTGAGCACCACGTACAGGCCGGGCTTGGTCGGATCGCCCTGGAGCACCGCCTGGTTGACGCCCGAGGTGCCGAGCGGGTCGCGCCACTGGATCTGGTCGGGCAGTTTGTAGATCAGGGCGGCCGGATTGAGCTCCACCGCACCGGCCGTGCCGGCCAGCACCACAGTTGCGATCGCACCGGTCAGGCAGCCGCGCTTCATCAGCGAACGAATGGGCATCATGTCCTCCCGTACGGCCGGCGATCATGCGCGCCGCGCCCCGTTTGCTTTGACGCGAAAACCGTAACGCACGCGGACGAATTGAAAAGACCCGTGCCCTGCAATGCTGGCTTGCGCCGCGGCGGAACCTTCCGTCGTGCCGCGCGGTTTTCCATCAGACAGAGGAACGCCATGGCTCGCAAGCTGGTGCAATTCTTTGCCATCATATGCACGGCGCTCGCGCTGGTGCCGGCGGGCGCGCATGTTTTCGCCCTGCCCAACAAGATTCACCTGGCGCAGGAGCCTTATTTCATCGTCCAGAACGTCTATCGGGGATGGGCGCTGTTCGGGATCGTGCTGTTCGCCGCCTTGGCCATCGACCTCGCTCTGGCGCTCATGCTGCGCCATCAGCCATGGCCGTTCTGGCTTGCGCTGCTGGGATTTTTCTGCGTTGCGGCGACGCTGGTGATCTTTTTCCTGGTGGTCTACCCGGCCAACCTGGCGACCGAGAACTGGACAGCGGCGCCGGCATATTGGGCCGACTTGCGCGACAGCTGGGAATACGGGCACGCCGTGAATGCGGTCATCACCTTCGTGGCGCTTTGCCTCGTCGCCGGCGCGGTCGTATGGGCGCGCGACTGACCCGGCATGACGCAGGGCCCACGGCCGGTGCCGCCTGGGCTGCCCGCCCGCCGGCGGGCCGCCGCCCAATCGGCCTTCGACGGAATGTGACTCCCCGGCGGCCGGCGAACGCCCTAAAGTGCCATCGCGCGCTTGCGGCCATGATGGTCGTGGCCGCGGGGAAAACAACAAGGAGACCGACATGGCCAAGTTCGTCATCGCCCCGCATTTCCGGCTGCACGAATGGGTGGCCGAGGAAAAGGGCTATTTCGCCGCGGAGGGGCTCGCTTACGAGTTTCGCGAGCAGACCACGTCGAAGGACGGCAAGGTCCATGACCTGGGCGACAAGGTCGGCGCCTACCAGACCTTCGAGCAGGGCCGCACCTGCGACGTGAGCGCCGCCTGCCATTGGACCGTCAACGTCGCGGCCTCTTCGGGCCATGGCAAGCTCTATGCCGACGCCTACTCGGTGTCGCCGTGCGGGATTTTCGTCCCGCCGGAATCGCCGATCCGGCATCCCGCCGATCTCGCCGGCGTGCCGATCGCGGTCGGCTACCAGTCGGGCAGCCACTATTCCACCATCCAGGGCCTGGAGCAGTACATGCCGCTCGACGACATCAAGCTGTCGTTCGCCGACGGGTTGCTGTTCAAGCGCATGGAGAGGCTGTACGACCGCGAGGTGCCGGCCTGCTCGTTGTTCAGCGGGCCGTACTACTTCATGGAGCAGCTTGGCTTCCGAAAAATCATCGATACGACCTTCATGATGGCGTCGATGATCACCGGCAACCCGGATGCGGAAGATGTGCGCAAATATTTCCGCGCCTTGCGCCGGGCGCAGCGCGACATCGATCTGCGGCCCGAGCTCTACACCCATTACTACACAAAGGAGATGCCGGCCCGCTTCCACGACCTCATGGATACGCGCCGCTGGGGTCCGGGCGAGCGCCTCGTGTTCGAGCCCTACACCAAGGAGGTGTTCGAGGAATCGTTCGACTGGATCGCCGCCCGCAACCTTTTCCCGGAGGGCGGGATGGGCAGCGGCAGCTACGAGCAATCGGTGATCACGCTGGCGGCCCAGTAGAAGGCCGTCGGCGTCAGGTCCAAGAAAGAGGGGAGGAAGTTGATGCGTTCGATCGCGCGCGGCCGCGCCGCCGCGCCATGCCTTGCGCTGGCGGCGCTTGCGCTTGGGGCCACCACGGCATTGGCGCAGACCTACGGCTTCGCCACCCTACAGCCCGGTACGCTCAATCACACCACGGCGTCGGCCGCCGCCAAGGTGGCAAAGGAAAAGGCCGGGCTGAACGTGCTGGTGCAGCCGACCGCCGGCGACCAGGTGATCGTCCCCATGGTCGCCAGCGGCGAGGCCGAACTCGGCATTTCCAACGCCATGGAGGTGCACGACGGCCTGGCGAAGGGCGCCAAGGATTTGCGCATCATCGCGGCCGCCCATGCTTTGCGCGTCGGCTTTTTCGTACGCAAGGACGGCGGCATACGCACGATCGCGGACCTCAAGGGCAAACGCGTGCCGTACGGATTTTCCGCCATGCGCGCGCTTGAGCCGACGGTGCGCGCCATCCTGGCGACGGCCGGCTTGAGCGAGCGGGACATCAAGCCGGTGCTCGTGCCCAACGTGATCCGCAGCGCCGACGACTTCGCCTCCGGCGCCGCCGACGCCTTCTATTTCGCGTTCGGCGCGCCCAAGGTGCGCGAGGTCGATGTCACGGTCGGCGGCATCCGCATGACCGAGATCAGCGAGCAGGGCATGGCGGAGGCGCGCAAGATCGAGCGCTGGGGCTATCTGACCGAGGTCGCGCCCGGACCGGTGTTCATCGGCGTCGAGAAGCCGATGAAGATCTACAGCTTCGACAACCTGTTCTTCACCAGCACCAAGACCAGCGACGATTTCGTCTACCGGTTCCTCGACACGCTGCTGAAGAACAAGGACGATCTCATCGCCGTACAACCTGTGCTGCGCGAATTCTCCGCAGAGTTCGCCTACAAGCAGTACGAAGTGCCCTACCATCCGGGCGCCCTGAAATATTTCAAGGAGAAGAATATCGCCCCCAAGTCGCTGGACTAGCGAAGCGGCGTCGCGCTGGCCGACAGGGAAGGGGAACAACAGAGGGAGGGAACCACCATGCTGGCCACGCGATGCCTGATGACCGCCGCTGCCGGCGCCGTCGCGCTGGTCCTGGCGAGCGGGGCCGGGAGGGCGCAGACCTACGGCGTCGCCTCCATGCAGCCGGGGTCGATCAACCACACCACCAGTTCCGCCATCGCCAAGGTGCTGAAGGAGAAGGGCGGCCTCAATACGCTGGTGCAGCCCACGGCCGGCGAAACCGTGATCATCGCCATCGTCGGCCGGGGCGAAGCCGATTTCGGCATGGCCAATGCTCCTGAAATCGGCGCGGCGATCGCCAGCAACGAGCAGCCCAACCTGCGCATCATCGGGGCGATCTACACGCTCAAGACCGGCTTCTGGGTGCGCAAGGATTCGAACATGCGGACCGTTGCCGACTTGCGCGGCAAGCGGGTCACCATGGGCTACTCAGCCATGCGCGCGCTCGAGCCGCTGTCGCGCGCGATCCTGGCCACCGGCGGCCTCACCGAGAAGGACATCAAGCCGGTGCTGGTGCCCAACGTCGTCCGCTCGGCCGACGATTTCGCGGCCGGCGCCGCCGACACGTTCATGTTCGCGTTCGGCGCGCCCAAGGTGCGCGAAGTGGACGTGAGCGTCGGCGGCACCCGCTTCCTGGAGATTCCGGAATCCCCGGGGATGGCCGAAGCGCGCAAGATTCAACCCTACGGCTACCTCAGCGACGTCTCGCCCGGCCCCATTTTCATCGGCGTCGAAAAGCCGATGAGGGTCTATACGCTCGACAACCTGCTCTTCACCCATGCCAAGGTGCCCGACGACGTCGTGTACCGGCTCATCGAGACCATGGCGGCCAACCAGGCGGACATGATCGCGGTCGCGCCCAATCTGCGCGAGTTCTCGGCGGCCGGGCTCTACAAGCAATACGACTTTCCCTACCACCCGGGCGCCGTAAAATACTTCAAGGACAAGAAGATCGAAGCCAAGGCGATCCAGTGAACGAGGAGCGACGGCCGGCGGAAACAGCGGTGCCTGCGGCGGCCGCATCCGAGGAACGATTGCTGGCGAGCGCGGAGGAGTTCGCCGCCGCCGCGTCGCCGCTCACGCTCTTCCTCACCAATCTCCTGCAGGGCCTGCTCGTCGCCTGCGTGGTCCTGTGGGTGCTCGATGTGCCCAGGCAGGTGTTCAATGTCTCGTTCTATACCGAGCAGCTCCTGACCGTCTGCCTGGGGCTGACCCTGGCGCTCGCCTTCGTGGTGGAAACGCAGCGCGAGTACCGCGCCATCGATGTGGCCGGCGCGATCGCGACGGTCACCATCCTGGTCTATATCGCCTACCGTTTTCCCAACCCGCTCAACGTTCCGCTGCTGCTGTGGGCCGGCTTGGCGCTGGCGCTGGCCTGGACCTTCCTGGCCGGCCGGCCGGCGTTCGCGCGCGCTTTCGATTTCGCGGCCGCCGTCGTGTCGCTCCTGCTGTGCGGCTACATCTTCGTGCGCTACGAACCGCTGACCTACGAGCTCGCCATGCTGCCGATGGAAGGCATCGTCGGCAGCGCCATCCTGCTGTTTCTCGTGCTGGAGGCCAGCCGCCGCACCTCCGGCTTCGGCTTCGTCGGCATCATTCTGGCGATGGCGGTCTACATCTACATCAGCCCGAGTCTGCCGGGCGACTTCCAGACGCGCTGGGTCTCGCCCGAGCGGCTGGTCGCCTATCTCGGCCTCGACGTCAACAGCATGATCGGGGCGATCCTGCAGGTCGCCGTCCTGGTGGTGATCCCGTTCACCATCCTCGGCCAGGTGCTGGCGCGCACCGGCGGCGCCGACTTCTTCTCCGATATCGCCATGGCCGCCATGGGGCGCTTCCGCGGCGGCTCGGCCAAGATCGCGGTGGTGGGCTCGGCGCTGTTCGGGATGATCTCGGGCAGTGCCGTTTCGAACGTCCTCGCGGTCGGCATCGTCACCATTCCGACCATGATCAAGTCGGGCTTCTCTCGCTACAAGGCGGCGGCGATCGAATCCGTGGGCTCGACCGGCGGCCAGTTGATGCCGCCGGTGATGGGGGCGGCCGCCTTCATCATGGCGGAGTTCCTGCAGGTGTCGTACGGCGCCGTGTGCGTCGCTGCTGCCATTCCCGCCATCCTCTACTATGCGTGCCTGTTCATCCACGTCGACCTCCATGCCGCCAAGCACAAGATCGGCTCGGCGGAGGACTCAAACGCCCCGACGCTCAGCGAGGTGCTGAAATCGGGCTGGCACTTCCTGGTGCCGATCGTCTTCCTCGTGGTCGCCCTGATCTATCCCGAGATCCTGCTGCTGACGCCGGAAAAGGCCGCCATCGTCTCGACCGTCATCCTGATGGTGCTGACGCTGACGTTCGGCTATCGCGGCCGGCGTCCGACGCTGCTCGGCCTCATCATGGCCGTGATCGAGACCGGGCGCATATCGCTCGACATCCTGCTGATCGGCGCCGCCGCCGGCGTCATGGTGGGCATACTGGCCATTTCCGGGCTCGCCTTCGGCATGACGATGCAGCTTGTGGCGCTGTCGGGCGACAACGTCTTCCTGCTGCTGCTGCTGATCGCGGTGCTCGCCTTCGTGCTCGGGATCGGCCTGCCGACGGTGAGCGTCTATATCCTGACCGCGACGCTGCTTGCGCCGGCGCTGGTCAAGCTCGGCGTGACGCCGATGGCGGCGCACATGTTCGTCATGTACAACGGCATGCTGTCCATGATCACGCCGCCGGTGGCGTTCGCCGCCTATGCCGCCGCCAACATCGCGCGCACCGACGGCTGGACCACCGGCTGGATCGCCTGCCTGGTGGGCTGGAGCACGTTCATCCTGCCGTTCCTGTTCGTGCTCACCCCGAGCCTGCTGATGGACGGCCCGGCGATCGAGATCGTGCTCAATTTCGCCCGCGTGCTGTTCGGCCTGTTCGTCGGAACCGCTGCGGTCGTCGGATTTGCGCTCAGCCCCCTGACGTGGCGCGGCCGCGCCCTCTACGGAGTCCTGTCGCTGCTGGTCGTGGTGCCGCCGGAAGCGTTCCCCGGCGCGGTCTGGGTGAACGCGGCCGGCATCATCCTGTCGTTCGGCGTGCTTGCCGCGGATTACATGCGCCTGCGCGGTCTGCGCGCGAAGGGCGCCGAAGCCAGGGTCACCTGACGCGCCGTCACACCTCGCGGCCGAGCTTGCGGTCGAGCGACCATTCGCCGCCGCCGCGGATGAGGAAGAACACGGCGGCCGCCAGGATGAGAATGGAGAACTCGCTGCCGCGGTTGGTCCAGAAGAATCCGCCGCTCTTCGATGTGAAGTAGACCGCGTTGAGCATGAAGATGACCACAGCGAGCGCCGCCGCGCGCGTGAACAGCCCGAGCACCAGGAGGATGCCGCCGACCAACTCGGTCAGCCCGACCAGCGTCCCCCAGAACATGCCGGGATGGTAGCCGAGCCGGTCGAACAACGCGGCGTTGGCGGTCAGGCCCATGCCGCCGAAGGTGCCGAACAGTTTTTGCATGCCGTGCGGAATGAGAATGCCGCCGAGCGCGATGCGCAGCAGCGGCACTGCATATTCGGCCGTCGCGTCGTAGATGCGGCCGAGCGCCGGAACGTAGAACTTCGCCTGGCTTGCCATGTGCTTCCCCCCGTATCGTCCTCGACCGTTCGTCGCGAGGATGGGGGGAAGCTTACCTACAGTGGAATCGTCGTGCAAAGTCTTGTTTCACTGTTGCGGGGTGTGCGGGACGGGGCCCACTGTCACCGCAGGCAAGGACGGGGCATCACGACAGATTCGCCTGGCGCGACAGCTCGGCGTTGCCCTGCAGCCGCGCCACGATCAGCCGCAGCAGCGCGAAGCCGAACTGCGGATTCTGGAAGTACAGCTCCTTGAACTGCTCGTAGGTGATCGTCGCCGTATGCACCTCGGTCTTGCAGCGGACCGACATGGTGCGCCGGTTGCCCGGCGTGAACAGCCCCATCTCGCCGATCAGCGTCCCTGGGCCGGCAGTCTTTTGAATCTCCACGAGCTCTACCTCGCCGGCCACGATATAGAAGGCCTCGGTCGCAACGTCGCCCTTGTGCATCAGGAAGCTGCCGGCGGCAAAATTGTGCGGCCGCATGAAGGGTCGCAGCCATTCGGCATTGAGGTCGCTCTGGGTGGCGGCCTCGACTTCGTGCACCAGCCGCCACATCGACCGCAGCCGGACCATGTTCAGCGGCAGCAGCACGGCGTTGAGGAGAAAGGTGGGGTAGGTGCCCTTGCTCGCGCTATAGAGCAGGGCGAAGGCATTGGCCACGATCGCGGCGAAACGCAGCGGAATGATCGTCCTCACATAGGTGCCGTAAAGAGCGGCGCCCGCCGCCGCGAAGCCGAAGAACTCGATGACATAGTGTTCCCTGAAGTGCTCGATCATGCCGTGAAAGAAGTGTTCCATCGTCTCGACCTTGTCCCAGGCTTCGCCGAGCCGGCGCTAAGCGCCTCCTGGCATTGGATCGATTATCCGAGCGGCCGGGCTGCGGCAGCAAGGAGTTTTCGGCATCCCCGAAGGTGCCTGATGATTCCTGATGGCTGCGACTGCTGAGCCCGACTCCAGCCAAGAGCCAGCATGCGTCGAGACGATAAGAAAGTTCGGGCTAGGACGTGGCCTTCGAAATTTCGAGGCTGGGGGCGACCGGCGTGCTTTCTCGGATCATGCGGCCGGCGTCAACGTCTTCCACGGGTTGAAAACCTTGCGGCCACATCGGCGGGCCGGTGCGAATGAAGTCGTGCAGCGCCAGGATGAGCGCGGCGAGGCGAGGGCGCGAGGCCGGATCGCGCTCGAGACAGCTGAGAATAAGCTGATCGAGGCGGGCCGGTATGGCGCGCCGGTAATGCCGCGCGCTCATCGGCGGTTTCCCAACCTGCGGATGCGGATCGTCCGGAGTCCCTTCCGGGAATGGCAACTGTCCGGTGAGCAGGTTGTAAATGGTCACGCCGAGTCCGAACACATCGGCCGCCGGCGTGACCGGCTCGCACAGACATTCCTCCGGCGCCATGTAGGGGTAGGTGCCGGCGTAACGTGTTGGGCGGGGCGCA
>Ga0209466_1000081_pt1 | contig 20586 bp, 17 predicted proteins | sample PanSoiPlo30MoBio_FD_188323 | JGI IMG/M metagenome (GOLD analysis project Ga0209466, IMG submission 188323) | Tropical forest soil microbial communities from Panama analyzed to predict greenhouse gas emissions - Panama Soil Plot 30 MoBio (SPAdes)... | ecosystem: Environmental > Terrestrial > Soil...
TGACGCCGATCGAGTTCGGCGATGACGATCCGCCGCCGTGGACGATCGAGGCGCGCGGCCTGAAGCTCACGCCGCCGCGCAAGACGACGCTGGCGCCGCATGGCCAGAACGCGAAGTCGATCGTCTATTCGCCTGACCGCCTGCTCTACCCGATGCGGCGCGTCGACTTCGACCCAAATGGCGCGCGCAATCCGCAGAACCGCGGCAAGTCCGGCTACGTGCGCATCTCGTGGGAGGAGGCGCTCGAGCTGGTGGCCGCCGAGATCAAGCGGTGCAAGCGCGGCCACGGGCCGGGCGCCATCGCGGTCTCGCACGGCTCGCACCACACCTGGGGCAATATCGGCTACTACTTGTCGGCCCTGTTCCGCTTCGCCAACGCGGTCGGCATGACGCGCGTGCACCACAACCCCGACTCGTGGGAAGGCTGGTACTGGGGCGCCGTGCACCACTGGGGCTACACGCTGCGCGTCGGCCAGTCGGAGACCTATGGCACGGTCGAGGACTGCCTGCAGAACTGCGACATGATCGTGTTCTGGGCGGCAGATCCCGAGACCACCAGCGGATCATACGGCGCGCAGGAAGGCACGGTGCGCCGGCAATGGCTGAAAAAGCCTGAGCTCGGCATCAAGGTTGTGCACGTCGATCCCTACTATAACGCGTCGGCGCAGTTCCTGCCGGGAAAGTGGTTCGCGCCGCGGCCGACGACGTCGGTCGCCATGGCGATGGCGATCGCCTACGTGTGGATCAAGGAAGACCTCTACGACAAGGATTACGTGGCGACCCACACGGTCGGCTTCGATGCGTGGAAGGCCTACCTCCTCGGCGAGGAGGACGGCATTGCGAAGACGCCCGAATGGCAGGAGCGGGAGACCGGGGTGCCGGCCAAGGACGTGCGCGCGCTGGCGCGCGAATGGGGCCGCAAGCGCGTCTATCTGGCGCCCGGCGGCTGGGGCAACGGGCACGGCGGCGCCTGCCGCAACCAGACCGGAATCCAGTGGGCGCGCGTGATGGTCTGCCTCACCGCCATGCAGGGCCTGGGCAAGCCCGGCATCAACATGGGCAACCTGCAGTGGGGCACGCCGATCGACTTCCAGTTCTATTTCCCCGGCTATTCCGAGGGCGGCATGTCGGGCGACCTCGAGAACACCGCCATGCCGGTCGAGCTCTATCAGCGCATGCCGCAGCTTCCCAGCATGAACTCCAACGCCCAGACGATCCCGCGCATCTGGCTCCCCGAGGCGATCGTCGACGGCAAGGCGGAAGGCTATCGCTGGGTCGGCAAGTCGATCGAGCACCAGTTCGCCAGGTTCGTCTATCCGGCGCCCGGCCACGCGCCGGTCAGGATGTTCTACAAGTACGGCGGCTCGATCCTCTCCACCATGAACAACTCGAACCGCCACGTGCGGATGTACCAGTCGGAGAATCTCGAGTTCGTGGTCAACCAGTCGATCTGGTTCGAGGGCGAGGCGAAGTTCGCCGACGTCATCCTGCCGGCCTGCACCAATTTTGAGCGCGTCGACATCAGCGAGTGGGCCGGGCTCGGCGGCTACGGCCACCACGGCCAGCAGCAGCTCAATCACCGCGTCATCGTGTTCCAGGCGCCAGCCATCGCACCGCTTGGCGAGTCGAAATCCGACTACTGGATCTTCAACGAGATCTGCAAGCGGCTCGGGCTGGCCAACTATTTCTCCGAAGGCGTGAACGAGATCGACTGGGTCAAGCGGGCGTTCGACGCCTCCGACATGCCCAAGGTGGTCAAGTGGAAGGATTTCATCCGCAAGGGCTATTACGTGGTGCCGGCAGAGAAGGAGAAACTGCGCGCGCCGGTGTCGTTCCGCTGGTTCTGGGAGAATCGCAAGAAGGACGTGCCGGAAGCGCAGCCGCTGCCGTCCGACTACACGGAAGAATACGGGCGCGGCCTGCAGACCCAGTCGGGCAAACTCGAGTTCGAGTGCAACAGCCTCAAGCGCTTCAAGGATCCGGAGCGACCGCCGATCGTGAAGTACGATCCCGCCTGGGAGGGGCCACATTCCGACCTGGCCGGACGCTATCCGCTGCAGCTGCTGACGCCGCACTCGAAATACAGCTTCCACACCCAAGGCGACGGCAAGGACTCGTTCCTGCTCAACATCGCCGATCACCGCGTCAACATCGACGGCTACTATTACTGGATCATCCGCATGAATGCCGAGGATGCGGCCGCGCGCGGCATCGGCAGGCATGAGCTGGTCAAGGTGTTCAACGACCGCGGCGCCGTCATCTGCGCCGCTCTGCCGACCCAGCGGCTGCCGCGCGGCGTCTGCCACGGCTACGAATCCTCCGCAGTCTACGATCCCATGGGCGAGCCAGGCAAATCGGTCGACCGCGGCGGGTGCCTCAACCTGCTCACGTCCGAGCGCACGCAGACGAAAACCACCCATTCGCTCGCCGGCGCCAACGCGCTGGTGCAGATCGAATTGTGGGACGGGCGCACCGAGCACCTGTCGGAGACGTTTGCGCGCATGGACCAGGTTGCCGACGTGCGCCGCACGCTCAAAGAGGCGCAGCTCGTGCCGGCGAAGTGAGCTTGAGCACGTGCAGCATGCTCGGCGCACTCCCTCTCCCCGGTGGGGAGAGGGTTGGGGTGAGGGGGCAAGTGACTCTCCATAGGCCCTTGCCCCCTTACCCGGATCGCTTCGCGATCCGACCTCTCCCCACCGGGGAGAGGTGGAGCAAGTGGCGGAGCCGGCGCTAACGAACGAAGAGCAATGCTATGAAAAAATGGAACATGGTCATCGACGTCGCCGAGTGCACCAACTGCAACCTGTGCACGCTCGCCGCAATGGATGAGTATGTCGGCAACGATTTTCCCGGCTACACCAGGCCGATGCCGAAGCACGGCCACAGGTGGATCGACATCCTGCAGAAGGAGCGCGGGCAGGTGCCGATGATCGACATCGCCTACCTGCCCACCATGTGCAACCATTGCGACGATGCGCCGTGCGTGGCCAGGGGCGGCGGCGCGATCACCAAGCGGGCCGACGGGATCGTCCTCATCGACCCTGAAAAATCCAAAGGGCGAAAAGACTTGGTGGACGCCTGCCCCTACCGCCACATCTGGTGGAACGAGGAGCACCAGGTGCCGCAGACTTGGCCGTTCGACGCCCATCTCCTCGACCAGGGCTGGGACAAGACGCGCGGGGCACAGGCCTGCCCGACCGGCGCCATGCGGGCGGTCAAGCTCGAGGACGACGAGATGGCTGCGCTGGCGCGCCAGGAAGGTCTTGAGGTGATGAATCCGGAACTCGGCACGCGGCCGCGCGTCTATTACCGCAACCTCTGGCGCTACACGACGTGCTTCATCGGCGGGTCGATCTCGGCGGAAGCCGACGGCGTGGTCGATTGCGTCGAGGGCGCGCGCGTGCGCCTGCTGCAGGATGGCCGCGTCGTCGCCGAGACCACGAGCGATAATTTCGGCGATTTCAAATTCGATCGGCTGGGCGAGGGGTCCGGCTCCTATGTGGTCGAGATTTTGTCAGGCGGCCGCAGCAAAACAATCGCCGCCGAGCTCGGCGCCAGCATCTACCTCGGCGAGATCAGGCTGTAGCACACGATCAGCCGCATATTCCGGCGTGCTTCCTTTCCCCTTCAGCATCATGCCTGTCGCATATGGCGCCGTTTCCTCCGTTGTCATCCCGGCCGAGCGTAGCGAGAGCCGGGATCCAAATACCCCTGTGGTGCCTTTTTCTGATGCCGGGGTACTCGGGTCCCGGGTCTCGCCGCTGTCGCGGCTCGCCCGGAATGACAGCCGAGGTCCTTGCAAAGCGTATCCGGTAGCCCTGGCATCAGAGGGCAAGGGGTTGGGGTGAGGGGCTCGTGACTCTCGACACATTGGCGCCGATCACCGAAGCGCTGCTGCGGGCGGCCGTCGGCCTGGCGCTGGTGCCGCATGGCCTGCGCAACACGTTCGGCTTCTTTGCCAATACCGGCGTGCGCTCGCATTCGATCAGCGAGCTGGCGGCGCAGCTCGACCGCGACGGCTATCGGCCCGGAAAGCTCTGGGCGCCGGCGATCTCGGTCGTCCAGCTGGTAGGCGGGCCGCTGCTCGCGCTCGGCCTGTTCACGCGCATCGTCGCGGTGCCGATTCTCGTCTTCCTCATCGTGACCAATGTCGAGCGCTGGCGCGTCGGCCGCTATTTCTGGAACCAGCTCGGCCTCGAATACACGCTGATGTGGACGATCGCGGTGCTGTATTTCCTCGTGCACGGCGGCGGGACGTACTCGCTCGATCACCTCTTGTTCGGCGGCTGATTTGCGGCGGAACCACTCAATTCATCTGCCGTTGATATCGTGAGGAGCGCGAGCGACGACGCGGCTCCCCACGTCGTAAGGTCAACCTATCGGAGCAAGAGAATGCCGGACAAGAAAACACTCGAGCGGGCGCGGCGGGACAAGCGCGCCGGCAAGTCACCCAGCACCCAGGCGGGCGAGTTCGTGCGCGAGGAGATCGAGCACATTCGTCGCGGCGAGCATGGCGCCCGGTCGACCAAACAGGCGATCGCCATCGGCCTGTCCAAGGCCAGGCGCGCCGGCGTCGATCTCAAGCCGCCCAGGAAAGGCCAGGCCAAGCGCCGCACGCGCAAGAGCGCCGAATACGCCTACGAGGCCGGCCAGGGCCGGCGCAAGACGCGGCGCCGCCCGCGCGTCGCCCGCGCCGTCGAGCGGGCATTGAAACGCGAGCCGCGCAGTACGGTGTCGCGCCAGGCGCTGTCGCGGCAGGCCAAGCGCGCCGCCTCGCGCCGCTCGGGTGCATCGCGCGCCGCATCGGCGCGCAAAGCCGCGCGGACCAAGGGCGCCGCCGCCCGTTCCGCCGCCGCCCGCAAGGGCGCGCGTACGCGGGCGCGCCGCGCCAAGTAGATTCATTGTTCCGCGGCTTCGCGGTGTCCCGCGCGGTGCAGCGCGCAGCGGTGCAGTATGCTCTAGATGTCATAGTAGAGATGAAATTCGTAAGGATGCGGGCGCAGCGCGATGGCGTCGATCTCCTTGTCCCGTTTGTAGCTGAGCCACGTTTCAATGACATCCTGGGTGAAGACATCCCCGCGCAGCAGAAACGCATGATCGGCCTCGAGCGCGTCGAGGGCCTGCTGCAGCGATCCGGGCGTCGACTTTACCCGTTTCGCCTCGGCAGGCGGCAGGTCGTACAGGTTCTTGTCGATCGGCTTGCCCGGATCGATGCGATTCTGGATTCCGTCAAGGCCGGCCATCAACATCGCCGCGAACGCCAGGTAGCCGTTGCACGAGGGATCCGGCGTGCGGAACTCGACGCGCTTCGCGCGCGGGCTCGGCGAATACATTGGAATTCGGCAGCAGGCCGAGCGGTTGCGTTGGGAATAAACCAGGTTGATCGGTGCCTCGTAACCCGGCACCAGGCGCCGGTATGAGTTCGTGGTCGGTGCGCAAAGGGCACACAGTGCCCACGCATGTTTCAACAAGCCGCCGATGTAGTGGCGTGCGACCTCGCTCAGGTGGGCATAGTCTGCATCGCTGTAGAACGTGTTGGTCTTGCCTTTCCACAGGCTCTGGTGGACGTGCATACCCGAGGCATTGTCCTCAAACAGCGGCTTTGGCATGAACGTCGCGGTCATGCCGTGCTTGCGGGCGACGTTCTTGATCACGTACTTGTAGATCATCAGGTTGTCGGCCATGCGCGTCAGCGTGGTGAACCGCATGTCGATTTCCGCCTGGCCTGCGGTCGCCACCTCATGGTGATGGGCTTCGATCTGGATGCCCAGCGATTCCATCGTGAGCACCATCTCGCTGCGCAGGTCCTGCATGCTGTCGCTAGGGGGAACCGGGAAGTAGCCCTCTTTCTGGCGCGGCTTGTGGCCGAGGTTCGGGGCTTCCTGTCTGCCCGAGTTCCAGATGCCTTCTTTCGAGTCGACTTCGTGGAAAGCGTAGTTGATCCCCTGGCCGTAGCGCACCTCGTTGAACACGAAGAATTCCGCCTCCGGGCCGAAATAGGCCGTATCGGCAACGCCGGTACCCTTCAGGTAGGTCTCGGCTTTCTGTGCGATGTAGCGCGCGTCACGGCTATAGGTTTCGCCGGTGACCGGGTCCCTGATGTTGCAGATCAAGACCATGGTCGTCGCCGCGTCGAACGGGTCGAGGAAGGCCGTGGTCGGGTCCGGTACGACCAGCATGTCGCTTTCCTGGATCTCCTGGAAGCCGCGTATCGACGACCCGTCGAAGCCGATGCCCTCGGTCAAGGCATCGGCATCCACCGCACTCGGCGGGACGGAAAAATGCTGCCAGACGCCGGGCAAGTCCGTGAATCGCACATCGATCATTTGGACCTTGTTGTCCTTGACAGCCTTGAGGATGTCCTCGGCAGTGACACAGTTGAGAAACATGGCTTCGCTCCCGTCCACAGCGGTTCCCGGATGCGTTCCGGAACGGCTGATCAGCCCTTACGAAGTTGCTTTTCCCCGGCCGCGAAAGCACGGCAACATTGCTGCTCGAGCGTCACTCGCACGGCGACGCTCGCTTGCCAGCAAACCTCGTCACCCGTCGGCCGCTACGTCAGCTTTCGTGCGGTCCGCGCATTGCCTTCAGGGCCGCTTCGATGTGCCTCCACGTATCGGCCTCTTCGCTTGCGCCTTGCTTTTCGCAGGCACAGGCTTTCTGCGCGGCCTCGGCAACGGCCTTGTCACCGTGTGCTTCCAGGAGCTGCCGGGCATAGTCGTGGATGTCGATTTCTTCCATTCTCATGGCGCCATCTCCACGCCTTTTAGCGCGACGGGGAGAGCCCGATCGCGCACGAGAAACGTAGGCGTTGACACCTGAACACCGCATCCTAGCACGTGGTAAGCGAAAAGTCCGCTCCGGGTTGTGTCACGAACCCGACTTGTGTCGCTTGGGCGCGGGCTGTGGCTTCTATTCCGCCGCTTCGCGCACGGCGCCGAGCGCCGGCATCACGGCGGCGGCGTAGAGCTCGAGCGAATGCATGGATTCGGCGAGCGTGAGGTCGCCAAAAGCGAGGCGGCAGACGAGGTAGTTGTTGCCGGCCTCGGCCACCTGCGCGGCCAGTACGTCCCGCACTTTGTCCGCACAACCGGCGACGCCCAGCCCCATGGCCTCCAGCTCGTCGAACGTGCCGGGGTAGAGCGCATAGGTCGGCCGCGTGCCGTGCCGCTCCCACAGCGCGAAGAAGCTCTCATGCCAGCGCGCATAGGCGCGCCGCGCGATGGCCAGCGCCTGCTCGGTGGTGTCGCCCACCACGACGTGCCGGTTCATGCCGATCAGCGGCAGCGCGGCTTCATTCTGTCCGGCGGCTGCCCATTCGGCGCGATAGCGGGAAAAAATCTCGCGCGCCCGCCCGGCCGGGACGTTGCATACGATGTTGACGGCGTTGCGGGCCGTCCACGCCACCGCCTCGACATTGCCGACCCCGTACCACAGCGGCGGATGCGGACGCTGGACCGGCGCCATCTCCATCGGCACGTCGCGGAAGCGGTAGAATCTGCCCTCGAAGGTGACGGTCTTCTGCGTCAGCGCCGCCAGTACGACGGAAAAGGCTTCCAGGTAGCGCGCCTGCGCCTCCGCCGGCGCGACGCCGTAATGCTCGAGCTCGTGCGGCGAGATCCCGCGCCCCACCCCGACCTGCAGCCGCCCGCCGCTCAGGTGGTCGAGCATGCAGATTTCCTCCGCCGCCCGCAGCGGGTGATACATGGGCAGCGTGTAGACGAGTGGACCGAACTTGAGGCGCTTCGTGCGCTGCGCCACTGCGGCCAGGAACACGCTCGGCGACGGCGCCATGCCGAGCGGCGTCGCGTGGTGCTCGGCCAGGTGATAGCAATGGAAGCCGCAGCGCTCGTAGGCTTCGATCAGCTTGAGCCGGTCCGCGTATTGCTCGCCGAGGGTGAGCGCGTTGCGGTCCATGTGGTCGAACACACCGAACTTCATGTGGCCTCTCTAGCGTGGGCGCGGGCGCGCGGATTTTTTCGTCGTGCCAGCAGGTGATGCCCGGCGTGTGGTGCCGCGTTGCGGCGGAGCGGCCGCAGGCCGTGCCTGCAGCGGCACGCGGGTCGAGCCGTTGTGGCTACGCACGAGCTTGTCGAGCATGTCGAGGAATTTTTCGCGCTCGCGCGGCGCCAGCGCCGAGAGCACGCGGGCTTGCGCCCGTTCGGCCGGCTCGGCGAGCCGCTCCAGCATGGCCTTTCCCGCGCGCGTCAGCACCAGGCGGTGCCGGCGGCGGTCGGCCAGGCCCTTGTCGCGGCCGATCAGGCCGTCCTGCTCCAGCCGGGTGACCACCATGCCGGTGGTCGACCGGTCGAGGCCCAGCAGCTTGGCCACCGAGACCTGGTCGATGCCGGGTCGCTGTTGCAGGATGAACAGGATGCCGTATTGCGTTGTCGTGATCTTGAGCGCGCCGGTTTCCTCGAGGAACAGCGACACGGCGATCTGGTGCGCCCGCCGGATCATGAAGCCGGGGCGCCGGTAAAGCCGGGCAAGATTGTCAGGCAAGATGACGTCCTGGTTCTGCGCCGCAGCATGATGGCCTCCGGCGGCGCCCGGCACAATGATCACGATATGGGAAATTGACAGACGTCTGATCGATTGTCACCATCGCGACGACCCCCGGGGTTTCGCATCCCATGGGACACCCTGCGGCTCGGCCGCCAGACAGGAGGACAGGTTATGACGACGCTCCGGCACGTGAAAGCGTCGATGATGAATGCCATCCACGATCTGCCGCTGCTGGTCGCGCGCGACGAAGGCTTTTTCCGCGACGAAGGCCTCGACGTCGAGATCGTCAAGACGCCGGGCACCGGCCAGCGCGGCGCCGATCACCAGGCGCTGCGCGACAACATCTTTTCGCGCACCATGGAGTCGCTCTACGAGAAGGGCGAATGCGACCAGTTCCGCATGTGTGAATGGGGCATCATGAAGCGCGCGGTGGAGTCGAACGTGGAGTCGGGCCATCGGCCGGCCAAGATCGTGGCGCTCGGCTCCGCCATGTCCACCTTCGCCATCGTGGTCGACCCGAAATCGCGCATTTACGAGCCCGAGCAGCTCAAGAACCGGCCAATCGCCGTGAGCCCGTTCAACGGCTCGCATTTCACCATGCTCAAGATGCTCGAGGGTTTTCTCAACCGCGACCAGATCAAGTGGGTGAACGCCGGCACGCACGAGGAACGGGTGAAGGCGCTGCGCAGCGGCGAAATCGCGGCCGTGAGCCTGATGGAGCCGTGGATCAGCGTCGCCGAGAAGGAAGGGCTGCGCGTGATCATCGAATCGCACTCGACGCGCAGCGAGGCGGCCGGCGACGAGCTCGACGGGCCGACGTTGCGAAAAATGTTCCGCGCCGAAGCGGCGGCCGCCGAGGCGATTGACAAGGATCCCGGAAAGTACGCCCGTTACCTGATCGAGGAGGCGGGCGGCCTGCTCGGGCCCAAGGATCTAAAACTCTCGCGCATCCTCAATGCGCCGCCGGAGCCCTACACGCGCGAGCGCTTCGACCACACCTATCGCTGGACGCTGGGCTGGGACCTCGTCGCACCCGGCGCCACCTATGAGAACACGGTGGACAATCGGGCGTGGCAGTAGTTGCGTGTCCCGGACGCAGCGGAGCGCGGCAGCGGTGCGCTGCTGATCCGGGACCCCGGTTTGCTCGATAAAAAATAACCGGGGTCCCGCGTCTGCAGTGCATCACTCCGTGCTGCACTGCGCGCGGGACAAGGCTACTCCGCCGCCTCGGCGGGCAAGGCCTCAGGCTGCGCCGCCGCCAGGCCGCGCAGGTCCGGCAGGGCGAGATGCAGGAACTCCATCTCCTGCTCGGCCGTGAACGCAGCGGTCTCGCCATGGTCGAGGAACAGTGTGGTGAAGCGGCGCGCCGGCTCGTCGCCGACGCGGCCATCCCCTGAGCAAACCACGTAGATACCGCGGCCGGCAGCCTCGAGCGTCGCACCCGCGGCCAGCCGCACGAAACGAGCCGACGCCCTGCGCTCGGTGAAGATGCCGAGCAGCCTTTCCGCCACGCCGGGCGCGTCGGTGGGCACCCAGGAAAAATCCGCCGAATCCATCATGATCGGGCCGGGGTAGCGCGGCTTCGGATAGGCGAGGGGGCGACCGTTCACCTGCGCCCAGATCGCCTCATAGGCATCCTGGTTGCGCTTGCCAGGCACGCCTTCATTGCGGCGATAGACGCCGGCCTCGAACGTGCCAAGAGTCTTGAGCTCGTCCATGCCCTGCTTGACCTCGTGGCGCGAGAGATAGCCGCTGCCGCTCGAGCCGCCGAACTGCAGCACGATGGTCATGGCGGCCGCCTCGCTGGTCTGCGGGCCGTAAGGTGCGCCTTCGGGAAAATAGCCGACCATGCCGGGCGACATTTTTCCGTCGCAGGCGAAGTTGAGGTCGCCTTCGATCTGGAAGCGGAACTGATCGAAATTGTGCCGGTGGCGCGGCGACACGAAATCCTTGTCGTTGCGGCCCATGGAGAGCTGGAAATTGTCGATGGTGCCGGGCGTGCCTTCCATCAGGTTGCGGTAGTGGAACGTCCCGCCGCGGTGCTCGAGGCCGCGCACCCAGTCAAGCTCGTCGCCCTGCACGATCTTCATGAGGTCCTCCCGCGTCGGACCACTATACGACACCAGGCAGTGTCTGTCGCGTCGTAGCAGCCCTTCGTAGCCCGCATGAGCGAAGCGATATGCGGGAGCGGCGATCGGTGCTGACATTAAGTGAGAGGCCGCCCCCGGATTTCGCTGCGCTCATCCGGGCTACGGGCGTGTAACGTCAGACCTACGCGTTCTCCACATCCGCCAGCGAGAATCCCGCGATGCGCTTGTAGTTCTCCGACAGCGCGCGCAGCTCGTCCTGCGTGATGTACTCGTCGAGATTGTCGAACGGGCGGTCGCCGACCAGCTCCTCCACTTTGATGTTGATGAAGTCGGGCGGAAATTCGCGGTTGGTGCGCACGATGCGGGCGGTGGTCTCACGCCGGGCCTGCTCGTAGGCCTGCAGCGCGTCACGCACGTCGGCGTGCGACTCCAGCGCCTCGGCGAGCACGCGGGCGTCGATCGCCGCCTGTGCGGCGCCGTTTGAGCCGCGCGGATACATCGGATGGGCGGCGTCACCGGCGAGGGTCACCCGCCCGAAGGTCCAGCGCGCCACCGGCTCCTTGTCGACCATGGGATATTCAAGGATCTGGTCGGCATCCCGGATCAGGGCGGCAACGTCGAGCCAGTCGAAACGCCAGTCGCGGTAGATCGGAAAGAAATCGGCGAGCGCGCCCGGCTTGTTCCAGTCGTTCTTGTCGAACGTCTCCTGCTTGATCTCGGCCATCCAGTTGATGAGCTGGCGCCCCGTCCCGTCCACGTCGTCGACGATGGGGTAGATCACCATTTTTCCGGTGAGGATCGAGCCCACGCGCATATAGGTGCGGCCGCCGCGAATCGGCGCGCGGCGCGTCACCCCGCGCCAGGTGTTGATGCCGGCGAAGGCGACCTGCTCGTCGGGATAGAATTTTTGCCGGATCACCGAGTTGATGCCGTCGCAGGCGATCACGGCGCCCGCCCGCACCGGCTCGCGCGACGCGCCCGAGCTGAACGCGCGGAGGAACAGGGTGGCGCCGTTCGCGTCCTGCTCGAACCCCACGCAGTCGTGGTCGGTGCGGATGCTTTGCGCGCCGAGCTGCGCGCGTGCCGCCTGATAGAGGATCATGTGCAGCCGGCCGCGGTGGATCATCACCTCGGGGACGTCGTAGCCGGCATGGCGGCCGCGCGGCTCGCCATAGATGAGCTGGCCGAAGCGGTTGAAAAAGCAGCTCTCGCGGCTCTCGATGCCGGCCGCGAGCAGCGCGTCGGTGACGCCGAGCGCCGAGAACTCGCGCATGGCATGCGGCAGCAGCGTAATGCCGACGCCGAGCTCCTTCACCTCCGGAGCACGTTCGTACACCGTGCACGGAATGCCGCGCCGGTGCAGGTTCAACGCGAGCGAAACCCCGCAGATGCCGCCGCCGACAATGGCAATGTCGCCGGCGCGTGTCGCCGCTCGCTTGGCCATCGCGTCTGTCTTTAAGAGTGGCGGCCCTGCGTCGACACGTTGAGCAGCGCCGGCGTGCCGGCGCGGACCGCATCGAGGCAACGCTTGAGCGCCGGAAGCAGTTCGCCCGGGTGCTCCACTTTCTCACCGTGGCCGCCGCAGGTCTCCACCACCTTCTCGTAGTCCGGCGCGGGCTTGAGCTCGGTCAGCGGCATCACGTTGGCCTTGGCGGCGGTGCCGTCGGGATAGACGTCGAGCGTCGCCTGGCGCACCGCGTGCCAGGAATGATTGTTGGCGATGACGGTGAGCGTCGGCAGGTTCTCGGCGCGGCCAACGTAATGATAGGGCAGGGGATTGCCGAACATGTAGGAGCCGTCCCCGACGGCGACGATGACCTCGCGCTGCGGCGCCGCCAGCTTGGCGCCGAGCGCGGCGCCGAGGCCGAAGCCCAAGCCCCCGGCCAGCATGTTGCCGAGAAACGTGCCGTGGCGGGTGAGATCGAGCTGCCCGACCGGGACGCCGAGCTCGCTGACCACGATGGTGTCCTCGGACTTCACCTCGTTGATGCACGCCGCCAGCCAGGCCGAGTGGATCGGGGTTGCGTTGCGCGCCGTGTCCAGCAGCTTGCGGCGCTTGGCCTCGAGATCCTCGCGCGCCACCGCCACCACCTTGCGGCGGTTTTCGATCGCTCTGCCGTTGGCCTTGGCGTCGCGCAAGGCTTTGCGCAGGCTCGTCAGGGCGGCGTAAGGCTCCGCCGTGATCAGGAGGTCGGCTTCGATGTCGCGGAACGGGTAGCGCTGGGCGAGCGGGTCGGCCGAGATGTGGATGATCTTGGCGTTGCGGCCGGGCGTGGCGGCGCGCGGGATCCACGGCACGATCGAGTCGATCACCAGCACGACGTCGGCCTTGGGCAGGAACGGCGCGGCGGCGAAGCCGAGGTTCATCGGGTGGTTGCTCGCCAGGTTGATGTCGCGCGCCTCGTTCTGCACCACGGGCAGGGCGAATTCCTCGGCCAGGGCGGCGAGCTCGTCGAATGCCGCACGACTGCGCCCGGCGCTCGACGTCACGATGAGCGGAAACTCGGCCTGGGCCAAGAAACTCGCCGCCTCCTCGATGGCGCGCCACGACGGCGCCGGCGGCGCCGACCCGAGCGGCCGCACATTGTCGCGTCGCGCAGCAATGGCCGGGCTCGCCAGCACCTCGCGCGGCAGCGTCAGGTAGACCGGCCCGCGCGGCTCGCTCATGGCGATGTCGAGCGCGCGGTCGACCACCGCGTCCACCGGCTGGCCCGCGCGCAGCTCGTAGTCCCACTTGACGAATTCGCGCACCATGCCGCCCTGGTCGAACGCCTCCTGGCCCCAATGGATGGAGCGGTTGCGCGACGCAATATGGCCGGTTTCGGTGAGCGGTGTGCGGCCGGCGGCGAGCAGGATCGGGACATTGTCGCGCGTGGCGTTCATCAGCCCGTTGATGGCGTTCGCCGTGCCCACCGTCACATGCACCATGACGGCGGCCGGCTTGCCGGCCACCCGGTAGTAGCCGTGGGCCATGGCCATGGCGACGTTCTCGTGCGGCACCGTCACGACGCGCGGGAACTTGCGTGCCGACCCGGTGTTGCGCGTCAGCGCCTCGATGATGGGCGCGAAATCGGTGCCCGCGTTGGCGAACACGTACTCGATGCCGCGGTCGGCAAGGCGACCGAGATAGGCCTCGGCCGAAATCTGCTGGGGTGACTCTGTCACGGTCGTTGTCCTGCGCCTGCCGCATCGGTGGGAACGGCCTGCGAGTGTTTACAGTCCGTCAGACGTCTGTCAATGTGCGCCGCGCTTTTGTGAAGGCCGCTGGGAGGACAGTTCATGCGCATCGACGCGTACACCCACTTCATGCCGAAGCGGTTTTTCGACGAGGTCCTGACCACCGGCGACCATCGGGACATCGGCAAGCGGGTGCGCGAAATTCCCTCGATTCACGATCTGGACGTGCGGCTCAAGGTCGTCGACTCCTTCCCGGACTACGCGCAGATCATTTCCTATCCGATGCCACCGCTCGAGGTGATGACGCAGAAGCCCGAGCAGGTGGAGGAATACGCGCGCATGATCAACGACGGCTTTGCCGAGCTGTGTGCGAAGCATCCCGACCACTTTCCCGGCTTCGTTGCCCAGGCTCCGGTCGCCGCGCCCGACGCCGGCGTGCGCGAGAGCGAGCGCGCGATCAAGGACCTCGGCGCCCTCGGCGTGCAGATCTATACCAACATCCGCGGCAAACCGCTCGACCGGCCGGAGTTCGAGCCGTTCTTCGCCGCCATGAACCGGCTCGGCAAGCCGATCTGGATGCACCCGGCGCGCGGCGCCAACCATCCCGACTACATCGACGAGAAGAAGTCGCTGTACGAGATCTGGTGGACGTTCGGTTGGTCGTACGAGACCGCCGCCGCCATGGCGCGCCTGGTGTTCTCCAAGACGCTCGACAAATATCCCAACCTGAAGATCATCGTGCACCATTTCGGCGGCATCGTGCCGATGGTGGAAGGCCGCATCGGCCCCGGCTGGGACCAGCTCGGCGCGCGTACGTCGGACGAGGATTACGTGTCGCTGCGCAAGAGCATGAAGAAGCGGCCGCTCGACTACTTCAAGCAGGATTTTTATACCGACACCGCCGTATTCGGCTCGCGCCCGGCCACCGTGTGCGGGCTGGAATTCTTCCCATTCGAGAAGACCGTCTTCGCGTCGGACTGCCCGTTCGATCCCGAGAAGGGGACGATGTACATCCGCGAGACGCTGAAAATCCTCGATGGCCTCGACCTGTCGAAACAGGACCGCGAGCGCATCTATCGCGGCAACCTCGAAGCCCTGGTAGGAAAGAAGTTGACGAAGTAGCGTACGGCGCGCACCGCAGCCTGGATGGAGCGCAGCGAAATCCGGGGGCGGCGTCGCCAATGGTTCATGCCAAATGGGTAGGCCGCTCCCGCATTCCGCTTCGCTCCATGCGGGCTACATTCGATCTCCTGTTAGCCTCAATTTGTAGAGACTGCCGCGCCCGCTGCTGCTCACGCGCGCCTTGCATCTGCCTCGCTGGCCATCGCGTCTTTGATTAACGTTAGCGCGCGGCCGCTGTGTGCTCGTCGGCAAAATCCGCGCCGCTTCAGTGGCTTTCGTCATTAATGCCCGAGCTGCAAGCACCGCGTCGCGCGCCGCGGGTGGTATGGGTAAGCCTAACGATTCACTGCCTCGGCAAAGCATCGTTGCTGAGATCCCAATCCCGCAATAGTCCGGCATTCAGTCGCAACTCACGAAGGTGATACTTTATGCCGCGTGTTACAGCCATTCACATTGCCGCTTGTCTGTTTGCTCTCTCGCACATTCCGGCGGTATCAGCGCACGATTCGTCCACCGCGCTCAACAATGCGGCGGCGCAGGATCGCGCCCATGAAGCTTCAGCCGTTCGCCGCCAGGGCGGACCGTCGACGAGCCGCACCTGCCTGCCCATGAAGCTCAAAAGCCTTCTGTCGACGATCGAGAGCCAGTACGGACCCGTTCAGGTGATCTCGACGCATCGTCCCGGCGCGCGCATCGCCGGCACGCACCATGCGAGCCTGCACGCGTCCTGCCGCGCGGTCGACTTCCACCCGGCGAAGGGACGATATCGCGAGGTGCTCGCCTATCTGCAAAACAACTGGGACGGCGGCATCGGCACCTATTCGGGGACGCTGCATCACCTCCACGTGGATGTCGGCTCCAAAAAGGTCTGGCACACGCATGCCGGCGGTACGCGCGTGGCGGCCGGCGATCGGCCGGGAGCGGCGCGCCGGACCACGGCTCGCCGGCAGAGCACCACCGTCGGCTTCCAGCCCAGGGAAATGTCGATCTACTGACGCCGGGACGATTTCGCTGACGGGTCCGGATGACCTCCGGACCCGTCATGCTTGCTCAGGGCCGGCTGTTCTCCCTCTCGAATGCGCTCAGAGCCTGCCCCGCGCCGAACCAGGTCTGGCGCGACTGGATCGGCCCGTTCAGATGCGGCGCCCGAACAGCGCGATGGCGGCGAGAGGAAGCGCGAAGCTCACGACCGCGACGATCACCAGCAGCACCCCCAGCTCGCCATAATCGCCGCGTCCCACCGTGAAGAGCTGGTTGAGATATTTGGTCTGCAGCTGCCCCGCGACCAGCGCCAGGTTCATCAGCGAGGCCATGAGGGCGAACCAGGTCGCACGCCGGGCCGGCGGCGCGTAGTAGGCGATGAGGGTCAGCAACGGGATCAGGCTGAGCTGGGCGAACGGCGATGCGGCGGCGGCGTCGATGATGGCGATGGTGCGCGCGCCGAAGCCGAACTGCTCCTCGGTCCAGTGATGCAGGCCGTAGAACAGCGCGATATTCGGCACCGACAGGATCGCGCCGATGATCGTGAGCCACAACAGCGTACGCGTCACCGAATATTCGGTCAGCTGCTTGCTCAGCAGCCACATCGCAAGGATGGCGATGAACGCCGAACCCTGCCGCAGCGTGCCATAGAACGCCTCGTCGAACTTGAGGACGTCGAGCGTCCACCAGAAATAGCCGTCGCCCACGGTGGGCGTGGCCCGGAATGCAAAGATGATGATGGTCGTGAACAGGATGGCGCGCCGCGTCTCGGCCGGAAGATCGTGCGTCACGAGCACCAGCATGGTGCCGATGACCGCCATCGACAGGACGAAGATCAGCTCCTGCGCATAGGGCACGCCGAGGCCGAGACTCACTACGGCCAGGCCGAAGGCCGCGCCGCCGCCCAGGATGCGCCAGTCCAGGGGCTGCGGCTGGCTTTGCTCGGATCGGATCAGCAGCACACCCGCCAGCGAGATGGCCGGCACGATCAATCCGAGCAGGAACACCGTCTCGCGCGAGTAGACACTCGCCAGCCAGCCGGATGCGCCGGCCACGGCCAGGATGCCGATCGACAGCGACAGCCGGCCGAGCAGCTGCACCATGCCGAGGTCGGCTTTGACCTCGGCGTCCGGGCGCGGGTTGCCGGCGGCGTCGACGCGCGGAACCACTTCGGCCGACATGGCATCCGCGACCACGTCCTGGATCACGCTGCCGACCACGATCAGCAAGGCGCCAAGGACGTAGAGGCCATCCGGGGGCAGGAAAGCAATCCAGCCGCCGGCGGCGCCGGCGAGCACGATGATGCCGGCAGCCGTGAATGCCGCCCCGATGACGATGTAGGCCCGGCGCTGCGATCCGAAGATCGGCACGCTGTCGACCAGCTGGCCGAACACCATCTTCACGGTCCACGGAAGCGTCAGCCACACGGTGATCCCCGCCAGCTCGGCCGGCGTCAGACTGAGCACCTGCTTGATCCACACGTCGCGCGTGACGTCGATGAGACCCAGCGCGCCGTAGGCGAAGTAGACCAGGAGGAGGGGCAGATAGGCCGGGCGGAACGCCTGGATGGGCAGGAGCAGACTCGACAGCATCTGCAGTCACGGTTCCTGTGACCAAGTCTCTGTTTCCGGAAGATCGGCGTTGCGCGTCGTCCGCCTGCCGCCGGGATGAGGGCGCGCGCGACGTCGATGACGCGCGCGCGCCGCGCTCGTCTACTATGCGGCACCGTCATTGCCAAGCTGCGGCGTCGGGACGGGCTCGCGGCTGCCCTGCGATGCCGAGGTTGCCCGAGGTTTTGGATTCCAATTACGATGCGGCTGGCTGAATGGTGCATGCAAGACCGGGAGGGCGCCAATGCATAAACGCACGTCATTCGTCGCGCTGATCGGGATGTTGCTCTCGATCGCCGGCGCCGCGGCGCAGACGCCCGACGAGTTTCCCAACCGCCCGATCCGCATCATCGTGCCGCAGGCGGCGGGTTCGGGAGTGGACCTTCAGGCGCGCGTTCTCGCGCAGAAGATGGGCGAACTCTGGGGCCATCAGGGCGTCGTGGAGAACCGTCCCGGCGCCAATGCCATCGTCGGCATGGACGCGGCCTCCAAGGCGACCCCCGACGGCTACACGCTGGTCTATGCTCCGGTCAGCGCGGTGACGACGAACGCCTTCATCTACAAGAAGCTGCCCTACGATCCGATCCGCGACTTCGTGCCGATCACCCAGGCAACCACCAATCCCCTCGGCGCGGTGGCGAACCCGGCGTCCGGCGTCAAGTCGATCAAGGACCTGGTCGAGCAGGCCAAGGCGAATCCCGGCCGGATCAACTACGGCTCGTTCGGCATCGGCAACATGACGCATCTCATGGGTGTTCTGCTGTCGCTCGCCGCCGGTATCGAGATGACGCACGTGCCCTACCGCGGGCAGACGCCGGCCATCACCGACGTGGTTTCGGGACAGATCCCGCTCGCCTTCACCACCACGGCCGGCGTGACGGATCTGGTGGAAACCGGAAAGCTCGTCATGCTGGCGACGTTCGGCGACAAGCGCGACGAGCAGTTCCCCAACACGCCGACCCCGACCGAAGCCGGTTACCCGAGCGTGGTCGTGGTCGGCTGGAGCGGCCTGCTCGCGCCGGCCGGCACCCCGCCGCACATCATCGGCAAATTGCACAGCGGCATGGTGAAGGCTCTGGCCATGCCCGACGTCAAGGAGGCGATCCTGAAGCAGGGCTCGAAGGCGGTGAGCAGCGCCAGCCCCGAAGAATTCGCGCGCTATATCAAAGCGGAATCGGACAAATTCCTGCCCGTCATCAAGGCGGCCGGGCTCGAAGGCTCGCAGTGAACGGAGGGCTGACGTGGACAGGACGCACCGCTTTGGCCTGCTGACGCCGTCGTCGAACTCGACCCAGGAGCCGGAGTTCTCGGCCGTATTGCCGCCGAGCGTGTCGCTCCATACCGGCCGCGTGAGCTATCAGGTCATCACGCCGGAGGAGCAGATGCGCTGCGTGCTCGAACTCGAAACCGAGAGCCGCAAGCTCGCCGACGCCGATGTCGACGTCATCGTTTTCGCGGCCACGTCCCCGAGTGTGGCCAAGGGCAAGGGCTATGATCGCGAGCTGATCAGGCGCATGGAGGATGCGTCGGGCAAGCCTGCGACCACCGCGGCAACCGCCTTCGTCGAGGCCCTTGCGCGGCTGGGTGTCGGGAAGATCGCCATCGGCGCCCCCTGGAGCCAGGCCATGGACGCGCCCATGGTCGACTTCATGGAGAAGAACGGTTTCGAGGTCGTCCACAGCGAGTTGATGGGGCTCGTGGTGTCCCTCGAGCTCGGCCGGACCGATCCGGAAAGGGCCTATGAGCTCGGCCGGCGCACCGACCGGCCGGACGCGGAGGCCATCATCATGCCGGGCGGCAACTGGTTCTCGATGCGCGTCGCCGAGCGACTCGAGCACGATCTTGGCAAGCCGGTTCTGGCCAACAATGCCGTGAGCCTGTGGGCGGGCCTGCGCATGCTCAAGCGCCACGACAGTATTCCCGGCTACGGCCGGCTGCTGCGCGACCATCTGGTCGACTGACCGGGTGCCCGCAGGATGAAGATCGTCATTCCCGACGACTACCAGGACGTGGTCGATCGGCTTGCGTGCTTTTCGCTGATCCGCCATCACGACGTCGTCCGCTATCGCGAGCCGGCGCGCGATCCGGGCCATCTCGTCGAGCGCCTGCGCGATGCCGACGTCATCGTCTCGATCCGCGAACGCGTGGAATTTTCCCGGGCTCTGCTCGAACAACTGCCGAAGCTCAAGCTCATCGCCCTGGTCGGCCGCGGTTCGAAGATGATCGATTTTGCCGCCTGCACCGAGCTCGGGATTCCGGTCGCGACCGGCACCAGCAATTCGCCGGTGGCGCCGGCCGAGCTCGCGCTGGCGCTGATCCTCGCCTCGCGCCGCAACGTCGCGCGCGAGGCCGATCGCATGAAGCGCGGAGAATGGCCGTGCACGCTCTCGCACCGGCTGCGCGGATCGACCCTCGGCATTTTCGGCCTCGGTGCCATCGGCCAGCTGGTCGCCGAGGGTGGTCGCGGGCTCGGAATGGATATCCTGGTCTGGGGCCAGAAATCCTCGCTGGAAAAAGCCGCTGCCGCCGGATACGCGCGCGCCGCCAGCCAGCGGGCGCTGTTCGAGCAGTCCGACGTGCTGTCCCTGCATGCGCGCCTCACGCGCGACACGCACGGCATCGTTGGTCCGGACGATCTCGATCGGATGAAGCCGACCGCCTTGATCGTGAACACGGCGCGCGCCGAACTCATCGCGCCGGGCGCCCTGCTGGCGGCGCTGCGCAAGGGCCGGCCCGGCTTTGCCGCGGTCGATGTCTACGAGCAGGAGCCGGTCACGGACGGAAACCATCCGTTCCTGTCCATGCCCAATGTGCTGTGCACGCCCCATCTCGGCTGGGCCGAATGGGAAAATTTCGAGCTCTATTTCCGCGAAACGTTCGAACAGATCGTCGCGTATGAGCGCGGAGCGCCGCTGCGGCTGGCCAATCCCGCCGTCAAGCCGCGCGGTTGACGAATATCCCACCACGCTCGACCTGCGCCGGCCGCGAGGGATGTTTGGGCCGTGAAACTCCGTAGGGTGGGTTGAGGCGCTGTGCTCGGTCTGCTGGTGTGACGGCTGCGTATCGCGCCGAAACCCACCATGGTGAAGCGCCACACGGTG
>Ga0209466_1000082_pt1 | contig 20269 bp, 16 predicted proteins | sample PanSoiPlo30MoBio_FD_188323 | JGI IMG/M metagenome (GOLD analysis project Ga0209466, IMG submission 188323) | Tropical forest soil microbial communities from Panama analyzed to predict greenhouse gas emissions - Panama Soil Plot 30 MoBio (SPAdes)... | ecosystem: Environmental > Terrestrial > Soil...
GGGCGCGCGCGCCCTTCGACAGCGTCACGGCCAGCATTTCCAGGACGATGCGGGTGACGTTGTTTTCCGGCTGCTGCTCGGTCAGCCCGAGCGAGTTGACCTGCACGCCGTAGCGGAACAGGCGCTGCTTGGGGTCGTTCACGCCGTAGCGCTCGGCCGTGATCTCGTTCCACAGCTCGGCAAACGCGCGCATCTTGCAGAGCTCGGTGACGAATTTCAGCCCGGCATTGACGAAGAACGAGATGCGGCCGACCACCTCGCCGAAATTGTCCGGCGCAACCTCGCTCGCCGCTCTGACGGTGTCGAGCACAGCCGTTGCGGTGGCGAGCGCGAAGGCGAGTTCCTGCACCGGCGTCGCGCCCGCCTCCTGCAGATGGTAGGAGCACACGTTGATCGGGTTCCACTTCGGCATCTCCCGGGTCGTGAACAGGATCACGTCCTTGGTGAGCCGCATCGACGGCGCTGGCGGGAACACGTAGGTGCCGCGCGCGAGATACTCCTTGATGATGTCGTTCTGCGTCGTGCCCTGCAGGGCTTCGCGCGGCGCGCCCTGCTCGTCGGCGACCGCGATGTACAGCGCCAGCAGCCATGCCGCCGTGGCGTTGATCGTCATGGAAGTGTTCATCTCGGCGAGCGGGATGCTGTCGAACAGCGCCCGCATGTCGCCGAGATGACAGATCGGCACGCCGACCTTGCCGACCTCGCCCTTGGCCAGCGGATGGTCGGAATCGTAGCCTGTCTGGGTCGGCAGATCGAACGCGACCGAGAGACCGGTCTGTCCCTTCGCCAGGTTCTTGCGGTAGAGCGCGTTGGAGTCGCGCGCCGTGGAATGGCCGGCGTAGGTACGGAAGATCCAGGGCTTGTCGCGCATGCCGTCCCGAATGTTTATGCCATCACGCGTCTGACCAGGCCGACGATGAGCAGGAGCACGAGCGCGCCGATCGTGGCGTTGATAATGGAGCCGAAGAAGCCGGCGAACGGAACGACGCCCAGCCGCGTCAGCAGCGCCACGCCGATGACTGCCCCGATGATCCCGATCACGATGTTCCAGATCAGGCCGAAACCGAAGCCTTGCACCAGCTTTCCGGCCAACCAGCCGGCGATGGCGCCGATGATGATCATGATGATGATGCTTTCCACCCCAACCATGGTGTTCGCTCCTGATGATGCCGCTGCCCCATCGCAGCGCGCTCAGGATACCGCCTTTCGCCATCCGCCTCGCGACTGATCCCCAACATTCTGCCTAACGCGGCCGGCCAAAAACCGTTTCTGTTGCACCGCAGCATAAATTGTCGCCGCATGCAATGATCTCCATCATGAGCAGCGAACCGGCGGACGTGCTCAAGCAACGCTCTTCAGTCGAGACCACGGCAGCAGTACAAAGCCGAGGCGCCGATCACGGAATCCGTCCTTATCGAGCCGAGGAACCGGTGCGCACCCACGCGCATTGTTATTGCACCGCAGCATGGTTTGCGCCACACTGGCGCGAATTTCACGCCGCTCCATGAAGAGGAGGCCGGCATGTCTGTCGTGGCCGCAAAGGCGCACCCGGCGCCGCTGAAAAGCCTGTACGAGCTCGGCGAAATCCCGCCGCTCGGCCACGTGCCCGAGAAAATGTACGCGTGGGCGATCCGCAAGGAGCGCCACGGGCCGCCCGAATCGTCCATGCAGGTGGAGGTGCTGCCGACTTGGCCCATTGCCGACGACGAGGTGCTCGTGCTCGTGATGGCCGGCGGCGTCAACTACAACGGCGTCTGGGCAGGCTTGGGGCAGCCGATCTCGCCGCTGGACGTGCACAAGAACCCCTACCACATCGCCGGCTCCGACGCGGCCGGCATTGTCTGGGCGGTGGGCGCGAAGGTGAAGCGCTGGAAGGTCGGCGACGAGATCATCGTCCACTGCAATCAGGACGACGGCGACGACGAGGAGTGCAACGGCGGCGACCCGCTGCTGTCGCCGTCGCAGCGCATTTGGGGCTACGAGACGCCGGACGGCTCGTTCGCCCAGTTCTGCCGCGTGCAGTCGCGCCAGCTGATGCAGAAGCCGAAGCACCTCACCTGGGAGGAGGCCGCCTGCTACACGCTCACGCTGGCGACCGCCTACCGCATGCTGTTCGGCCATCCGCCGCACACGCTGAAACCCGGCGATAACGTGCTGGTGTGGGGCGGCTCCGGCGGCCTCGGCGTGTTCGGCGTGCAACTCGCCGCCGCCTCCGGCGCCAACGCCATCGCCGTCATCTCGGACCCGAACAGGCGCGACTACGTGCTGGGCCTCGGCGCCAAGGGCGTGGTCAACCGCAAGGACTTTTCCTGCTGGGGCCAGATGCCCAAGGTCAACACGCCCGAATATGACGCCTGGGTGAAGGAGGCGCGCAAGTTCGGCAAAGCGATCTGGGACGTCACCGGCAAGCGGGACGTCGACATCGTGTTCGAGCATCCGGGCGAGCAGACGTTTCCGGTGTCCTGCCTGGTGGTGAAGCGCGGCGGCATGGTCGTGTTCTGCGCCGGCACCACTGGCTACAACATCACCTTCGATGCGCGCTACGTGTGGATGCGGCAGAAGCGCATCCAGGGCTCGCATTTCGCCAATCTCAAGCAGGCGTCGGCCGCCAACCAGTTCGTGCTCGAGCGCCGCATCGATCCGTGCATGAGCGAGGTGTTCCCCTGGAGCAAGATTCCGCTCGCGCACCAGAAGATGTGGAAGAACGAGCATCCGCCCGGCAACATGGCGGTGCTGGTCAATGCGCCGCGGACGGGACTGCGCAACCTCGACGACGTCCTCGAAGCGGGCGGCGGCTGATCATCCGGCCGTGATCGCCTCGCCGGCGACGCGGCCGGCGGCGCCGTATTCGCGCATGATCGTATCGATGCGGTCGCGCGTGGTTGCGCCGTCGGCGCGGCCCGCCGCGAAATGGGCTGCGAGCTGCGCCCCGACATGGCGTCCGCGCGCCACCAGCCACTGGCCGAACTGCCGGCGGTCGTGGTCATAGCGCGCCAATGCCGCCTCCGGATCGCTGCTACGCAACGCGTTGACGAGACCTTGTGCGTCGAGCGCCGCCTTCATGACGCCGGTCGCGACATGCGGACGGGCCACGAAGGCGGCATCGCCGAGGAGCGCCACGCGGCCGAACACGATTTTGGGCGATTGCAGATCGAAAATCGGCTGCAGCAGCGGCTGCGCAGTCTGCGCCACCAGGTGGGCGAGCGGCGGTGCCAGAACGTTTTCGGCGCGCCGCTTGAGGGCGGCGATCAATTCGGCACGGATCAGCGGCGGCGGAATCGAGACGCCATGCTGGCGGCCGGCGGCATCGGTGCACAGCGCCGCCAGCTCGGCCGCATCTGCCGGCTGGAACCAGACGTAATGGCAGGTGCGGCCAGGCGCATCCGCCTCCTGGGTGGCGTCCGGCATCGGAATGGCCAGCACCATGCCGGACGCGGGAAAGCCGAAGATCATGTGATGGAACAGCGTGGCGGCAAACTCCGGCGGGACCGTGCTCGGAGCGGCGGCGCCGCGCCAGGCCACATAGCCGGCGTAATGCGGCTGCACCTCGGGCAGGAACTGCTGGCGCACCGTGGAATGGATCCCGTCGGCGCCGACCAGCAGGTCGCCACGCTGGCGCGACCCGTTGGCAAAGATCGCCGTGACGCCGTCCTGGTCCTGCTCGATGGCTTTGAGCAGCGCGCCGGCGTGATAGTTTTGCGCCGGCAGCGTCGTCTTCAGCGGTCGATAGATGCGGGCCCAGGCGCTGGTGACGGCGCGGATCGGCACCTCGTGCACGATCTTTCCGGCGCGGTCGAGACACAGGCGCGACCGCACATCGGCGCCGATCGAGGCATCGCGCCGCACGCCCGCCTGCGCCAGCACGTCGAACAATTCCTGGCGCGTGCCGATGCCGGTGCCGCGGTCGCCGAGATCGCCCTCGGCGCGCTCGAACACGGTCGCATCCCAGCCGATGGTGCGGAGCAGGTTCGCGGCCAGGAGTCCGCCGACCGAGCCGCCGATGACCAGGGCACGCGGCACCAATTACTCCGGCTTGATTCCGGCTGCCGCGATCACCCGCTGCCAGCGCTCCTGCTCTTCCTTGATGAAGGCGGCGGTCTCCTCCGGAGTGCTGCCGACCGGCGTCGACGAGAGGTCGGCGAAGCGCCGCGCGACATCCGGCTGCGCCAGAATCCCGGCGATGGTCGACGACAGTTTTGCGGCAATCCCGGGCGGCGTTTTCGGCGGCGCCACAATGGCGAACCAGGTGGTCGACAGGAAACCGGGAAACAGCTCGGCCATGGCTGGCACGTCGGGCAGGGCGGGAATGCGCGTCCGGGCGCCAACCGCGAGCGCCTTGAGGCGGCCGCCGGTCACCGGACCCAGCGCATTGCCGAGATTGTCGAACATCATGTCGACGTGGCCGGCGAGAAGATCGGTGAGCGCCGGCGCCAGTCCCTTGTAGGGCACGTGCACGAGGCGGATGTCGGCGAGCGTCTTCAAGAGCTCCATCGACAGGTGCGGCGTGCCGCCGTTGCCGGACGATGCATAGGTGAGCTTGTCCGGATTGGCTTTGGCGTAGGCGATGAGCTCCGGCAGAGTTTTGGCGGGCACGCGCGGATGGAGCATCAGCACGTTGGGCAGCGTTGCCATGACGGTGACGGGGACGAAGGCGGACGGGTCGTAGCCGAGCCTGGCATAGAGGCTCTGGTTGACGGTCAGCGGCGAAGGCGGCGTGGCGAGCAGGGTGTAGCCGTCGGGTTCGGCCCGCGCCACCGCTTCGGCACCGATGTTGAGCGCGGCGCCGGGCCGGTTCTCGACCACGACCGGCTGGCCCCATTTGGCAGCGAGCTTGTCGGCAATGATGCGCGGTAGCGAATCCGCCGTGGCGCCAGGCGGGATCGGCACGACGATGCGGATCGGCCGGGCCGGATAGTCGCTCTGGGCTTCGGCCGTGGCCGGTGCGGCAACGAGCAGGGCCGCCACGGCGGCGGCATGGAAGCTGGTCATGACGGTCCGGTTCAGGCGCTCCATCCGGCAATCCTATGTCATTGTCGCATGCCCGGTGCAGCGGCGCGGTCGCCGCAAGGGTCGTCAAATGGCCGCAATTGGCGGTGCCCCTGTGTGGTTGGTGCCCGGCCTTCCGTTAGGTAAGGTTAGGGCCGCCGAGGTTTTGGCGCAGGTGGGGGGTCCTGTGGGTTTTCGGTCGAAAGCGGCGCGCGAGCGGGCGGTCCTGCGATCCGAGGCGCGGCCGGCCGCGCCCGATCCGGCGTTGCGCCGCTTCCGCATCATCCTGATCAAGCCGTCGCACTACGACGACAACGGCTATGTGGTCCGCGCCTTCCGCTCCTCGATGCCGGCCAACTCGCTGGCGACCGTCTATGCCCTGGTCATGGACGGCGCCAACCGAAAAGTGCTCGGTCCGGACACGGCCATCGATCTCACGGCGATCGACGAGACCAACACCAGGGTGCGCATCCCCCACATCATCGACGAATTCCGCCGCAACGGGAATTTCGGTTTCGTCGGGCTGGTAGGCGTGCAGTCCAACCAGTACCCGCGCTCGCTCGACATCGCGCGGCCGTTGCGCGCCGCCGGCATTCCGGTGGTGATCGGCGGCTTCCACGTGTCCGGCCTGCTCGCCATGTTTCCCGAACTGATGCCGGACCTCCAGGAAGCGCTCGACCTGGGCGTCAGCTTGTTCGCCGGCGAAGCCGAGGGCCGGATGGACGAGGTCCTGCGCGACGCCGCCGAGAACCGGCTGAAACCGATCTACAACTACATCAACGACCTGCCCGCGCTCGAAGGCGCCATCACGCCGTTTCTGCCGGGAAGCGCGGTGCGGCGGACAGTGGGCAACTATACGACGTTTGACGCCGGCCGCGGCTGCCCGTTCCAGTGCTCGTTCTGCACCATCATCAACGTGCAGGGGCGGAAGTCGCGCCGGCGCAGCCCGGACGACGTCGAGCACATCATCCGCCATAACCTGAAATACGGGATCGACCGCTATTTCATCACCGACGACAATTTCGCCCGCAACAAGGACTGGGAGCCGATCTTCGATCGCATCATCGAGCTGCGTGAGCGCGACGGCATTGACGTGCGCTTCATGATCCAGGTCGACACGCTCTGCCACAAGCTCCCGAACTTCATCGACAAGGCCAAGCGCGCGGGCGTGACGCGCATTTTCATCGGGCTGGAGAACATCAACCCCGACAACCTGCTGGCCGCCAAGAAGCGACAGAACAAGATCACCGAATATCGCAAGATGCTGCTCGCCTGGAAGGCGGCCGGCATCTGGACCTATGCCGGCTACATCCTGGGCTTTCCCAACGATACGCCGGAATCGGTGCGCCACGACCTGGAGATTCTCAAGAAGGAGCTTCCGCTCGACATCCTCGAGTTCTTCTTCCTCACGCCGCTGCCCGGGTCCGAGGATCACAAGGTGCTGTGGACCAAGGGCGTGGCCATGGATCCCGACCTCAACAAGTACGATCTCGAGCATGCCTGCACGGCGCATCCCAAGATGAGCAAGCCCGAATGGGAAAAGCTCTATTGGGATGCGTGGAGGATCTATTACACGCCCGACCACATCGAAAAAATTCTGCGCCGCGCCCAGGCCTACAAGATCAACATTTTCCGGCTGGGGCAGATCATCCTGTGGTTTTCGAGCTGCGTGGCGGTCGAAGGCGTGCATCCGCTGCAAGGCGGAATTCTGCGCCTCGTCAACCGCCACGAGCGCCGCTCCAGCCTGCCGATCGAGCCGGCGTGGCGGTTCTATCCGGCGCTGGCCTGGGACTTTGTCACGAAGCACCTGAAGCTCGCCGGGCACGCCTGGCGCATCTACCGCATCTACCGCCGGGTTGCGGCCGATCCCAACGGTCTCGCCTACACGGACCAGTCCATGGTTCCGGTCACCGATGAGGATCTGGAGAGCCTGGAGATGTTCACGCAGAATGCGGCGGCGCGCCACGCCGTCGAACACGCCCGCAAGGTGAAGGAGCTTACGCACAGCCCGGCGTGAGCACGGCCGGTCCACCACGTAGCAACGGGCTCGGCGTGGTGGAGCAAGCAGCACGGCCGCGTTTTCTTCCGTCACCCCGCGGACTTTTCCGCCTCCGCGAACGCCCTCTTGGCGCGTTCCTTCTGGATCACGGCGTTGAGCTCGCCGCCGTAGATGAAGATGCATGCCGTGAGATAGAGGAACACCAGCGCGATCATCACCGAGGCGAGGCCGGCATAGTAGATCGAGTAGGTGAACGCGTAGTCCGCCAGATAGCGTCCGAACAGGATGCCGGCCGCCAGCCACAGCACCAGCGTCACTAGGATCCCCGGCAAAATTTCGCGAAATTTGCGGCGGCCGGCTGGCAGCCACAGGTGGACCATTATGAGCGCCACGATCAGCAGCACCGTCGTGATGGCGAAGCGCGCAAAGGTGACGATCTCCGAGAAGGGTTCCAGGGCGGGTATGTATCTCACCGCGATGCGCCACAGGATCGGCGCCAGCACGACCAGGAACGACAACGCCAGCAGCGACGCCGCCGCGACGATCACGTAGCCGATGGATTCCAGGCGCAGCAGCCAGATGGGACGGCGATCGACCACGCTGTAGGCGCGGTTGAGCGCGATGCGGAGGCTCTCGATGCCGCTGGAGGCGAAGTAGAGGGCGAGCAGAACGCCGACGGTGAGGACGCGGCCATGCGCGCCGCTGAGCACGGTGTGAATCTCCTGTGCGATCGGTGCCGACACCTCCTCGGGCCAGGCCTCCAGCACGATGCGGGCGGCTTCGTCGGCGAGGTTCTCCGAGCCGATGATGCCTGTGATCGCCGTCACGACGAGGAAGAACGGAAACATCGACATCAGCGCAGAGAGCGCAATATGGCTCGCGATCGCCCAGCCGTCGTCGGCCGCGAACTGCCAGAAGGCCTCGAGAGCATAGCGAAAACTGCGACGGAGGAAGGACAAGGCGCGTGCGATCCCGCTGGGCCTTGTTGACATCGCGAATCGCGGCGGCCTTGGCAAGCCGGAAGATGCGCGCGGGGCTCAGGCCTCGGCTATAAGCCTGGCCGAGGCCGTCTCGATGTCGTGCTCCAGGCGGCCGAGAAAGACGTCGCGATCGAACCCGGGCGGAATGGGATCGAGAAACTCGACCCGCACGGTGCCGGGATAGCGCTTGAACGAGCGCCGGGCCCAGAACAGGCCGGAATTGAGCGCCACCGGCAGGCACCGCACGCCGGTCTCGGCATACAGGTGGGCAATCCCTGATTTGTAGGAGGGCGGCGCACCGGGCGCGCGGCGTGTGCCCTCGGGAAAGATGATGATCTGGCGACCACGCGCGAGATCGAGACGGGCGCGGTTGGTCATGCGGGTGAGGGCCTGGCGTCCGGCCAAGCGATCGATCGGGATCATGCAGCCCTTGCGCATGTACCAGCCGAAGAACGGGATCCACATCAGCTCGCGCTTGACGATGAAGACCGGGTCGGCGAACAGCGGCAGCAGCGCAAAGGTCTCCCAGATCGACTGGTGCTTCGCCGCGACGATCAGCGGCCCGGGGGGGATGTTTTCGACGCCGGAGAACTTGACGTCGATCCCGCAGATCGCCTTGAGCAGCCACAGATTGGTGCGCGCCCACACCTTGGCGAACTCGATGATCGCCCGGTACGGCATGAAGAACGTCGGCAGGGCGGCGATGAAGTAGAGGAGCAGCGAAAGATAGAACAGGACATTGAACAGGATGGAGCGGACGATGATCAGCACGTCGTCAACCTGACCACGTCGTGCTTCAACGCGTGACCATGCGCGGTTCGGAGGCGGCGGCGCCGACCGCCGCCGCCTCGGACGGCGGTTCGAACCGCATGCGCACCTGGGTCACGATGTATTTGAGATATTCCGACAGCAGGAGCCGGGCCGTGGAGGGATCCCACCAGCGATCGGTCCGCACCTTTTCCGGTACGACCGGAAACGGAATCAGCGTGACCTCGGGAAGCTGCCGCTCCAGCTCGGCCATGGCGCGCGGCATGTGATAGTTCGACGTGACGATGATCAGCGACTGCATGCGGCGATCGACGGCCCAGCGCTTGGTCTCGAGCGCGTTGCCCACCGTGTTGACGGCGGAATGATCGAGATCGACGCAACAGGTGATCAGCCGTCCATAGGCCGGCGCCAGCCGGGCGATCTCTGCCGCCGTGGTGGCGCGGTGCACGCCAGTGATGAGCAGGCGCTTGCCGCGCCCTTCCGACAGCAGCTCGATCGCATCGGCGACGCGTGACGACCCGCCGGTGAGGACGACGATGCCGTCGGCCTGGCGCTCGAGCTTCACCTCCTGAGTCGGGACCGCCCACACGAACCACCAGAAGCCGATGGCGACGGCGATCGCGGCGGCGACGCACAGCGCCGCCACGGCCGATGCGATTCGCCGCGTCCATGACACGGCCTGGCCGCCGGGCAGCGCGCCGTGGTCGGGATGCTGCGGGCTCGGTGAGGGGGCCGACATCGCTCTTACTCGCCACGCATCATATCACAGCGTCAAACCGGGCGTATGAACGCCGGTTCATTCCAGCGCCTTGAGGGTGCTGCGGACCGTGAGACGCGAGGTCAGGGCGGTCACCAGGGCGATCAGCACGACCTGGCCGAGGACGGCCGCATAGCCGTCCATCCCGATGGCGAAGCTGCCGAACAGCGCCGCCAGCTGCTCCTCGCCCGGAGTTCCGCGGAACCAAGCCCCGATCAGCTGCGCCAGGGCGAACACGGCCAGCGCCGCCGCGCCGCCGATCACGCCGCCCTTGAGCCCGAGCACGAGAAAATGCCGCTGGAACTCGCCGGCGATGAAGTTGTCGCGGGCGCCGACGAAATGCAGCACTTCGACGATCGCCCGGTTGGTCGCCATGGCGCCGCGCGTCGCGAACATGACCGACAGTACCGTGGCGGCGAGGACCAGGGCCAGAACCCCGATGCCGAGCGCCACCGCGCTGTTGGCCATGGCGCGCATGCGGTCGATCCAGCCGCGATGATCGTCGAGGCTCGAGCCTGGCACCCGCTCGGCGAGCGCCCGCCGTAACCGGCCGAGGTCGGGCGCGGGGTCGGCCGCCAGCTTCACCACCACGATGCGCGGCACGGGAAGATCGTCGAGCGAGAGGCCGGTGCCAAGCCACGGCTCGAGCAGGGACGCGGCTTCGGCCTTGGAATAGGGCCGCACGTCGCTGATGCCGGGAACCGATCCGGCAATGGTCGCGGCCGTCGCCACGTCGGCATCGCCGTCGCGTCCGGGCGTCGGCCGGATCTGGATCGTGACCTCGCGCGCGACGCTAGACTGCCATTCGCCGGCCGCCGCTCCGATCAGCACGACCGCGCCGACGGTCAGCGAGGCCAGGAACGTCATGATGGCGATCACCGCCACCAGCGCTCGTCCGGCGATGGAATCCACCGGCACGATCGAGGTCTCGCCGCGCGGCGCGGGGGCGCGCCGTTGCAGCGGAGTGCTCTCGTCTACGTCGAAGGGACTTGCTTCATTCATAATCGTGCAGCCGTCCTTCGTGCAGTACCAGGCGGCGCGCATCGAACTGGTCCATCAGCGCGATGTCGTGGGTGGCGATGACGACCGAGGTTCCCGATTTGTTGAGCTCGATGAAGAGGCGCAGCAGTCGTTTGGCCAGCGCCGGATCGACATTGCCGGTCGGCTCATCGGCCAGTAGCAGCTGCGGCCTGCTGATGACGGCGCGCGCGATCGCGGCGCGCTGCTTCTCGCCGCCCGACAGGACCGGCGGCAGCGCCCCCATGCGGTGGCCGAGCCCGACCCAGTGCAACAGCTCGGCGACCTCGTTGCGGTAGCTGTCCTCGCCGCGGCCCAGGACGCGCAGCGGCAGAGCCACGTTCTCGAACGTCGTCATGTGATCGAGCAGGCGGAAATCCTGGAACACGATACCGATGCGGCGGCGCAGGGTGGACAGCGCGTCCTTGCTCAGGCTGCCGATGTCATGACCGAACAGGCTGATGAGGCCGCGGCTGGGCTTGAGCGAGACGAATAGCAGGCGCAGCAGCGAGCTCTTTCCCGCGCCCGAAGGGCCGGTGAGGAACTGCAGCGAGTTGGGCCGGATGCGAAAGGTCAGGTCCCGCAGGATTTCGGGCCCCAGGCCATAGCGCAAGCCCACGTTTTCGAATCGGACCACGCCTGTCTCCGCGTCGGCCGCGAAGCGGTTTTCGCGGCTGTCGGCAAATCATACCAGGGCCGCCGCGCGCAGCGCCTCGGCGGGCCCTCTCCCAGCCTGACTTTGCAGGCCTCGGCTTAAGGATGCATTAAGCATCGCAAACAGGGCTGTAAACGCCCCGTTCGGGCCGTCATCACAGCCGGGCTTGTCCAAGGCCATTTCGCTCGGTTGCGCCGTCGGCCACCGTCGTCGGCCTGCTCAGCACAGGCCGGCATGAATACCTACCCGGTATATTCCAGAATATGCATGCCGGCGCCCCAGCGGTCGATCAGATAGAGGCGGCCGTCGGCATCGGCGCCGATGTCGTTGGACTGGATCGCGTCCTGGCCGCCGGGCGTCTCCGGCACGTAACAGCCGACCTCCCTCGGCTTGAGCGGATCGCTCACGTCGACGGCACGCAGCCCGGCGTTGAAGTAGGTGAGGAACACGAGGTTCGCCCACGGCCCGTCGGCAGGAATGTTTTCCAGGATGTTGTGCGCGCCGAAGCGGCCTGGCCGGTCGAAATATTTTTCGCGATCGGGAAAGAAGGTGGCGACGGGAATCGGGTTCGTCTCCTGGCGGATGTCGATGACCCACATGAACTGCGCGTCCCAGTATTTCTGCCGTGCGCGCGCTTCGTCGGTCACCACCATGTAGGGCTTGTCGCCGATCGGCCAGCACGTGTGGTTGGAGCCGGGAAACGGCGGTGACCACTGCAGGTGGCCGACAAGCTCCATGTCCGTGAGATCGGTGCAGTCGATGATGGCGACGCCGCCGCCCCAGAACGCCGCGAACATTCGGTTGCCGCGGATCGTCGGCGGCCCATGCAGCGTGCACGTGGTGTCCGCGGGCATGGGATCGCCGCCGCCGCCATTGCCTTTGCCTTCCACCCTCTGCCAGGGCAGACCCCAGATGCTGATCACGTCGGGACGCAGCGGGTCGCGGATGTCGAGCGTCCAGATCACGCGCTTGCTCCAGCCCTCGGCATCGTTGGGCAGGAAGGCGAGCTTGCGTGCATTGTCGACGCCGAAGCGATGCGGGCCCGAGCCGGGCGTGTCGTAGAAACCGACTTCCTTCGGCGCCTCGGGCCGGCTGATGTCGAAGATGTAGAGGCCGGTACGGGCATTGCGGCCCTTATCGCCGGCCAAGCGCTCCGAGTTGACGTACAGAATGTCGTCGCCGACCACGCGCAGCTTGTGACAGTGCACGCCGGCCGGCGCCTTGAACTCCCACACCTTGCGCGGGTTGCGCGGGTCGCGCACGTCGTGCACCGTAAAACCTTCCGGCGCAAAGCCGCTCGACGAGCCCACCGATCCGACGTAGGCGTGCCCCTTGTGCACCTCGACCAGGCTGCCGCAGCCCCAGGCGGCGGACGGATCATGGCCGATGAGGCGAAAGTTCCTGGCTTCCTCGGGAAAACGGCTGGTCATGACAACACTCCTCGCAACGATACGACCGACATTCAATGCGGCTGATATCGGCCGCCGATCACCGGCTGGCTCTGGCCGAGGCCGGGCAGCTCCCAGACGCCGGCGCCGCCGGGGTTCTTGTCGGCCGCGATATTGGCGTCGATGAGATACGGCTTGCCGCTGGCCACCGCGGCGCGCACCGCGTCGGCGAGATCGGCCGGGCGGTCGACGCTCACACCGTCGATGCCGGCGGCGCGCGCCATGGCGGCGAAGTCGGGATTGTAGGGTTGTCCGGTCGCCGGATGCTTGAAATCGGTGGCGAGCTCGCGGCCGTCGAGATACCCGCGCTGCAGCCCGCGGATCGACGCGTAGGCGTAGTTGTTCCACACCACCCACACGACGGGAATCGCATATTCGACCGCGGTGCCGAGCACACTCGCATGCATGAAGAACGCGCCGTCGCCCACCACCGCCACGCACGGGCGGTCGGGCGCCGCCAGCTTGGCGCCCAGCGCGCCGGCGACGCCAAAACCCATGGGCCCGAACCCCATGCAGCCGATCAGCGAATCCGGGCGCTTGGGCTTGCAATATTGCAGCAGCCAGTTGTGGTGGATACCGATGTCGCTCACCAGGATGGCGTCGTCGGTCAGCGCCTTGTCGATCTCGTGGGCAGCGCGCTGCGGATTGATCGGGCTCGCGTCGTCCTTGAAGCCTGGCGCGATGTGGTCGTTCCACTGCTTGCGGTAGCCGTCGATCGTGGCGAGCCATTTTTTGCGCGCGCTGCCGCTGCCATTTGCCTTGCGCGCGTCGAGCTCGGCCAGAACCTGGCGCAGGAAGGTGCGTACGTCCGCCATGAGGCCGAGCGCCACCGGATAGTTGCGCGCGATCTCGTCGGGATCGATGTCGACATGGATGAGTTTGGTCGGAGGAATGGTGAACGAGTAGCCGGGCAGCCACGAGCTGGAGGTGCGGTCGTCGAAGCGCACGCCGAGCGCCAGCAGCACGTCGGCCTGCCGCGCGGCGTGGTTGGCGTGGTAGAGCCCGTTGCGCGCCACCAGGCCGAGCGCGAGCGGATGTTCGCTGGGAAGCGCACCGAGGCCGCTCGCCGAGCAGGCGACGGGGATCTGCAGCCGCTCGGCGAGGCGCTTGAGGTCTTCGGTGGCGCCACCGTATTTCACGCCCTGGCCGACAAGAATGACCGGCCGCTCGGCTGCGACCAGCATGTCGACCGCTTTGGTCACGCCCTCGGGATCGGCGCCGCAGCGGCTCGAGATGTTGGCGTTCCACTCGTCGGGCCTCGGGGTTTCCTCGGCGGCGGCCTCCTTGAAAATGTCGAACGGCACGTCGAGCACCACCGGCCCGGGACGCCCGGTGACCATCGTCTTCCACGCCTGGCGCACGGCAAGCGGCACCATGTCGCCGCGCGTCGGCTGGAACACGCGCTTGCAGCAGCTCCGTACCATGGAGGGGAAATCGGCCTGGTAGTGGCGATAGAGCTCCTGGAAGGCGCCGCGATTGAACTGGCTGGTGGGAATGTTGCCGGTAACCGCCAGGAACGGCACCGAATCGAGAAATGAATTGGCGAGCGCGATCGGCAGGTTGGTGGAGCCTGGCCCGCACGAGGTGAATGTGGCGGTGGGCTTTCCCGAGACGCGGTAGTAGCAGTCGGCCATGAAGCCGGCGACGGTCTCGTGGTGGACCGAGATGGTCTTGATGTCCTGGCTGCGCTCGTAGAGGGCGTCGATGAACTGGATGTTGCCGTGCCCGCACAGCCCGAACACGTACGGCACCTTTTCGCGAATCAGGTAGTCGACGATGACTTGGCCGCCATCGAGCATGTTTTTCGTCATCGTGGCTCCTTCCCGTCATAAAATCCCGGGCGGCAATTTATCGGCGGTTTTCCGTTCCGTCCGCAGGAATCCGAATGGCTGCCGGTCATCGGCCTAAGCCGCTGGCCGAAAAGGTGAAACGGCGAGGTGCCGAGCCCGCTGGCGGGCTGTGCAAACCCGGTATGGTTTCCGATCCATTAACGAAGGTTGGCTAGGGTCGCTGAAACCAACCTCGTCGGCTCAGTGCCTTGATCCAGATCGTCTGTCCCAACTGTGCGACCAGCTATGACATGCAGCCGGCGGCGCTGGGTCGCGATGGCCGCCCCGTCCGCTGCGCGCGCTGCCGCACGGTCTGGCACGCCGTGCCCGAGCCGGAGCCCGTGACGGCTACGGCCACCCCGGCCACCGCCATGCCGGCCGTCGTCGCTGCCGCTGCCGCGGAACCGCAAGCCGCCAAGGACGCTGCCGCCGACGAGTTCGACTGGTCGCTCGGCAGCGAGGACGGCGGCAACGGCGCCAAGCCGGACGCGCCCGCGGCCGCCAAGGCACTGGAAACTGCCGCGCCCGTCGAGGACCTGGGGCAAGGCGCCGTGGACGACATCTTCGCGGCCGCCGACACCAAGGCGATCGCGCCCGGCGAGGTGCCGTCAGTGGTTCCGACCATCGACGCCGACGTGGCGCCGGAGCCGCAGGTCGCGGCCGAGCCCGAGAACATCGAGACCGTCGCGGCCCGTCGGGCGCCCAAGGCGAAAAAATCGCGCAAGCGGACGTTTCCCTGGCCGCGTCCGGGCCTGCGCGCCGCGATCGTGGCGTTCGCCGTCATCCTGGCCGGGCTGATCGCCGGCCGCGCGAAAGTCGTCCAGGTCGCGCCGCAGACCGCGTCGCTATATGGCGCCATCGGCCTGCCGGTGAACCTGCGCGGCCTGGTGTTCGAGAACGTGCGCACGACCGGCGAAGTCCACGAGGGCGTGCCGGTGCTGATCGTCGAGGGCAGCATTGCCAACGCGGTCAACCGCAATGTCGAGGTGCCGCGGCTGCGCTTTGCCATGCGCAACCGCGCTGGACAGGAGATCTACGCGTGGACGAGCGTAACCGGGCGCAGCATCCTGGCGCCCGGAGAAACTACTGCGTTCCGCACCCGGCTGGCCTCGCCGCCGGCCGAAGGCCGCGACGTCGCCGTGCGCTTCTTCACGCGCCGAGATTTTCTCGCCGGCATGCGGTAAGGCGTCCTGGCGCGAGATGACCTATCTTCGAATCGCCATCTCGCGCTGGGTTATGGTTGGAGCATGATCCTTTCCGAAAACCGGTGCCCACTTTTCGGGATCATGCTCTAATGGCGCACATCTTGATCGCCGAGGACGAAGAGAGCCTGCGCGGCTTCGTGACGCGCGCGCTGACCGAGATCGGTCACGAGGTCGTCGCTGTCGGCGACGGGGCCGAGGCGCTCGAGCGGCTGACCCGGGACAAATTCGACCTCCTGCTGGCCGACATCAAGATGCCAGTGATGGACGGCATCGCGCTGGCGCTCGCGGCGGCGCGCGACCATCCCGATGTCGTCATCCTGCTGATGACCGGCTACGCCGACCAGCGCGAGCGCGCCTACGGCCTCGACGCGCTGATCCATGACGTCATCGCCAAGCCGTTCACGCTGGTCGAGATCCGCGCCGTGGTCACGGCGGCGCTCGAGGCAGGCGCGCAGGGCAGGCGGTAGGCTCCCTCCGCCAGGATGGCAGGCTACGCCTGCGAGATGAACTTCGTGTTGAGGTAGGCGCCGAGACCCTCGGTGCCGCCTTCGCTGCCGTGGCCGGATTCCTTGACGCCGCCGAACGGCGTTTCGGGCGTGGAGACGGCGATCGAGTTGACGCCGACCATGCCGGACTGCATGGCGTCGCCGATCGCGGCGGCGGTGGAGTTCGATGACGTGAAGGCGTAGGCGGCGAGCCCGTAGGGCAGGGAGTTGGCGCGCTCCACCACCTCGTCAAAGCTCTTGAATGTCACGATCGGCGCGATCGGGCCGAACGGCTCCTCCGTCATCACCTTGGCGTCGTCGGGCACGTCGGTGACCACGGTCGGCTCGAAGAAGAAGCCCTGGTTGCCGTGGCGGTTGCCGCCGGTCTGGACTTTTCCGCCGCGGCTCTTGGCATCGGCGACGAAGGTGTCCATCGCGTCGATGCGGCGCGCATTGGCCATCGGGCCCATCGTCGTGTCCTTCTCCAGCCCGTCGCCGAGCTGGATCGCCTTGGCGTATTCGGTGAAGCGGGCGAGGAACTTTTTGTACACCGGCTCCTGCACGTAGAAGCGCGTCGGCGAGATGCACACCTGCCCGGCGTTGCGGTACTTGAAAGCCGCGATGGTGTCGGCCGCCTTCTCGGCGTCGGCGTCGGCGAACACCACCACCGGCGAATGGCCGCCGAGCTCCATCGTGGTGCGCTTCATGCCCTTGGCGGCGAGCATCGCCAGGTGCTTTCCCACCGGGATCGAGCCGGTGAAGGAAATCTTGCGCACCGCGTCCTTGGCCAGCAGGTGCTCCGACACTTGCGCCGGCACGCCGAACACGAGGTTGAGCACGCCCGCCGGCAGGCCGGCGTCGGCGAAGCAGCGCACCAGCTCGACGCAGGAGCCGGGCGTCTCCTCCGAGGCCTTGAGGATGAGGGCGCAGCCGGCGGCAAGCGACCCGCCGATTTTGCGCGCCGGGGTGAGCACGGGGAAATTCCACGGCGTGAATGCCGCCACGATGCCGACCGGCTCCTGGATGACGAGCTGGCGTGTGCCCTTGGCGCGCCCCGGCACGATGCGGCCATAGGCGCGGCGGCCTTCCTCGGCATACCAGTCGATGATGTCGGCCGAGGTGATCACCTCGGCCCGCGCCTCGGCGTAGACCTTGCCCTGCTCCTGCACCAGGATCTTTGAAATCGCGTCGTGGCGCTCGCGCATGAGGTCGGCGGCCTTGCGCATGATGCGGGCGCGGTCATAGGCCGAGGTCATGCGCCACAGGGCAAAACCCTTCTGCGCCGCTTCGAGGGCGCGATCGAGGTCGGCCGCGGAGGCATGCGGCAGGTGCGCCAGCGGCTTCGCGCTCGCCGGGTTGAGCACGTCCTCGCCCTTGCGGCCTTCGCCATTCGACCAGGTGCCATCGATATAGAGCTGGAGCTGCGTGTACATTTTCGGGTCCTCCCGACATGTGTGCTGGCTGGCGATGATTTAGCAGCTTTCCACGGCTGGTTCATCCCCGGTCTGTAGGGTGGGCAAATTCGCCTGTTGCGGCACTCATGGTGGGCAGCGGGTTGCGTGCTGGGCAGGCGCGGCGTCCGCTTTATCGCCGAAGAAGGATCTCGATCTGTGCGTTGAGCTGCTTGAAGTATTCTTCGCCTGAAAGAACATCGCCGCGCGCCACCGATGCCCGAGCCTGATCCACATACGGCTTGGCCCAAGCGAAATCGTCGGTATGCATCGCCATGAGGTCGGCAACGGCCGTAGCCAGTGCTTCGTCGATGGACGCGAACTGTCCAGCCGCGACCTGGGCCTCAAGCCATTTCTGCTGTTCGGGCGGAAGCGTAACGTTCATTCAACTCATATAGGCCGGTCTCGCATGGGAGGCCAGCATGCAGCGGGTCAAAAATCCTTCAGCAGCCGCTCGATATAGTCGAGCTCGAGCTGCGGCCGGAAGCTCTCGCCGAAGCGGCGGCGCAGCTCCTCGAGAATGCGGCGTGCGCGCTGCACGTCGATCTCGCCCGGCACCTTGACGGTGGTGTCGTCGCCGTAATCGCGCCCGCGCAGCGGACGGCCGAGCGGATCGGTGTCCTGGTTGGCGCGCGCCTGGCCGGTGCGTCCGGGCTGGCCGGGGCCCGGCCCCTGCTGCTGCTGCATCATCTGGGCAAGGCCCTGCGCGCCTTTGCGCATGGCTTCGAGCGCACGGCCCTGCGCATCCACCGCGCCGTCGGCATTGCCCTCGCCCAGCGCGCCTTCCGCTTCGCCCATGGCTTCGCCGGCGCGGCCGAGCTGGTCCGATTCGGCCTGGCCGGGCTGCTGGCCCTGGCCCTGCTGCTGGCCCTGGCCCTGCTGCTGGCCCTGGCCCTGCTGTTGCTGGCCCGGCTGGTTCTGGCCGAGGCCACGCTTGCGCAGCTCTTCCAACAGCTTCTGCAGCTGCTGGCGCAGCGCCTGCTGGTTCTGCTGCAGCTCGCCGAACTGGTTGCCCTGCTCGCCCTGCTGCCCTTGCTGGCCCTGTTGCTGCTGCTGCTGTCCCTGCTGGCCGCGTTGCCCGCGCTGGCGCTCGCGGCGCTGGTCCTGGCCCTGGCGGAAGGTGCGGTCGCGCAGCTGCTGCTGCTTGCGGATCATGTCGCCGAGTTCGTCGAGCGCCGACGTCATGTCATCGCTGTCGTCGCCGTCCATCTGGCCGGGACGCGCGGTTTGTAGGTTTTCCAGGATCGACTGCAACTCCTCGAGCAGGCGGCGCGCCGCGTCCTTGGCGCCCGAGCGCGCCAGGTTCTCGATCCGGTCGAGCATGTTGCGCAGATCCTGCGGCCGGATCTCGCGGGCATTGCGGTCGAGCGGCCGGGCGAGCTGCTGCGGGTTCTTGCGCATCTCCTCGGCCAGCGCCTGCATGAACTTGTCGAGCGCGGCGCGCAACTCGTCGGTGAGGCGCTTGATCTCCTCGTCGCTGGCGCCACGTTCCAGCGCCTGCCGCAGATTCTCCTGCGCCTGGCGCAGCGCTGCCTCGGCGTCCGAGACATTGCCATCCTCGATGGTCACGGCCATCTGCCACATGCGCTGCACCGCCTCGCGCAGGTCGTCGTCCGACTTGGCGTTGGCGAGCTGCCAGTAGAGCGAGCGCAGGCCAAGATAGATGCCGGCTTCCGGAATGAACCGCTCGGGCGCGATGGTCAGCGCATCGACGGCACGCGTCACCTGCGGCTTCGCTTCGGCGTCGAGCGCCAGGTTGCGGCGCTGCTCGATCAGCGCCTTGGCGAGCGGCTTGCTGAACGAGCGCTGCGGCAGGCGCAGCTCGATGCGGCCGCTGCGCCCCTCGTTGTTGGCCTCGTCGCGGGCGATCAGCGTCATGGCGACGTCGACGCCGGCCCACGGATGCTCGGTCAGATCCTTGGTGGTCTGGCCGACGCCGTTGCGCGTACGCGGCTGCGGCAGCCCCAGGCCGAAGTCGGGCGCGCCATAGAGCGGGCGGGCGCTCTCCTTGGGGTCCTTGCGCTCGAAGATCGCCTTGCCCTCGACGACGCCGTAGTCGTCCTCGATCTTGTAGTCGAGCTTGAGCGCGCCACGGCCCTGCGCCTCGGGATCCTTGGCCAGCGCGATGGTGGGCGCGCGGTCGGGAACGGCGGTGAACTTCCAGGTGAGATCGTCGTCGCCCACACCGCGCAACGCCACGGCGCCTTGATCGCGGATGGTGTAGCGGCGTTCCTGCGTCCCGGCCGGCGGCGGCGGCGCGCCGTCGCGCCCGGCCTCGGCGAGCCCGCCGCTGACCGCAATGTCGAGCGGTGCGTTGGCGGTCGAGCGGATCACCAGCACGCTGCCCATCGGCACGGAAAACGGTTGCTGCGCCTGGGCGGCGGCCTGCGCCTGCTGCTCACCGGCGCGCAGGCCGGGCAGGATCAGTGGCGGCCGGGCCGTGTAGGGCGGCGGCGTGACCCAGGCGTCGACACGATAGTTCGCCACCGGCACCACGCCCATCCAGTCGAACGCCGCCGTGATGCGCTTCACCCGCTCGCCGCCGGCAGCGAAGAAGGTCGCCACCACCAGCACCAGGATGAGCGCGCGGATGGCGTAAGGGTCGCGCACTATCAGGCGCGGCTTTGGAATTCCGGCCTTGAAGGCGCGCGCGGCGCGGATCGCCCGTTCGACGTGCGCCCGCCACAAG
>Ga0209466_1000083_pt1 | contig 20211 bp, 17 predicted proteins | sample PanSoiPlo30MoBio_FD_188323 | JGI IMG/M metagenome (GOLD analysis project Ga0209466, IMG submission 188323) | Tropical forest soil microbial communities from Panama analyzed to predict greenhouse gas emissions - Panama Soil Plot 30 MoBio (SPAdes)... | ecosystem: Environmental > Terrestrial > Soil...
GACGCGACCCTCCGGGACCTTCCGCCATGGCTTGTCGCACGGCCGCCGGTGTCGGCCAGGTTCCGCCGCGTCGATCACGCGACCACGCCGTTGCTCAAGGACGGCCTCCAGGCTGCCCCTTCCTGACTCTTGCGACTCGCACGATGTGCCGGCGATGCGTGTTCCCGGCGGAAAATTCCGCTAGATTGCAACAATGATCCCGGCGACGACGCGGCAGCCGTACTCCTGGGCACCGATCATCGCCCTGCTATGCACCGCCGCGGCGGCCGCGCCGGCCGCGGCGCAGACCTATCCCGACAAGCCGATCCGGCTGATCGTGCCGGGCGCGCCGGGCGGGCCGACCGATGTGCCGGCGCGGCTCGCCACGCAATTCCTGCCGAAGCTCGGCCAGCCGGCCGTGATCGAGAACCGGCCGGGCGCCGGCGGCGCCATCGGGGCGCGCGCGGTCGCGACCGCGCCGCCCGACGGCTACACGCTGCTCGTCGCCAACACCAGCGTGCTTGCCGTGATCCCGGCGGTGTCGGCGAGCGCCGGCTACGATCCCACCAGGGATTTTGCGCCGGTGGCGAAATTCTCCGAAAGCTTCCAGATCCTGGTGGTGCCGCCGTCGTCGCCGTGGCGAAGCGTCAAGGACCTGGTCGAGGACGCCAGGGCCAACCCGGGCAAGCTCAATTATGCGCACACGGGGCGTGGCGGCCTGCCGCATCTCACCGGAGAACTTTTTCTGGCGCGCGCCGGCGTCAACATCGTCGGCGTGCCCTATCGCAGCGGCGGCGAATCGGTGAACGCGGTCCTGAGCGAAGCCGTGCACATGACGTTCGAGGGCATCACCATCCTGCTGCCGCTGATCCGCGAAGGAAAGCTGCGGGCGCTTGCCGTTACCAGCCGGGCACGCACGCCACTGGCACCCGACCTGCCGACCATGATCGAAGCCGGCGTCCCCGATTACGAGGTGACAACATTCAACGGCTTCATGGCACCTGCCGGCACGCCCGCCAGCATCGTGGCCAGGCTCAACACGACGATCAATGCCGCCATCGCGGCGCCCGACATGCAGGAGACCGTCACGCGCATGGGCGCTGTCAGCAATCCGGGAACGCCGGACGAGTTCGGCGCCTTCATCGCGGCCGAGCTGAAGAAATGGACAGCGGTGGCGCAAGCCGCCAATATCAAGGTGGATTGAGAGAACCGATGGCCAAGATCGTGCTGGGCCTGGGAACGTCCCATACGCCCATGATGCTCGCCTCCGACGAGACTCTGCTGCGGTTCGTCGAGACCGACCAGAACATCAAGCACCGCGACAAGGAAGGCCGGCCGGTTACCTATGGCGACCTGCTGGAAAAGGCCGATCCGAAGCTCGCGCATCTGGTGGCGCCGGCCAACCTGGTGGCGCGCCAGAACAAGGCGCGCGAGGCCGCCCGCCGCCTGCGCGAGGTGCTCACGGGCACACGTCTCGATGCGCTCGTCGTCATGGGCGACGACCAGAATGAAAGCTACAAGGAAGACTGCCGGCCCGCCTTCGCGATCTACTACGGCGACACGATCCGCAACAGCAACGAGCAGCACGCGAGCTATCGCGCCCGTTTCCCCGAATGGTACGTGCAGAACCGCCAGGGCTTCTTCGAGGAGCACGCGCCGCGCGACTATCCGGTCCATGTCGGCCTCGCCACGCATCTCATCGAGACGCTGATGGACCAGGACTTCGATCTCGCCTCATCGCAATGCCTGCCCGCGGGCGAAGGCGAGGGTCACGCCATCGCCTACGTGCATCGCCGCGTGATGGACGCGGCCGCGCCCGTTCCCGTCGTGCCGATCTTCCTCAATACCTATTTCCCGCCGAACCAGCCACGGCCGCGCCGCTGCTACGCGTTCGGCCAGGCGGTGCGCAAGGCGGTCGAGAGCTTTGCCGGCGATGCCCGCGTCGGCATTGCAGCATCGGGCGGCCTGAGCCATTTCCTGGTCGACGAGGATTTCGACCGCGCCATCCTGAAAGCGTGCGCCGACAAGGATGCCGGCTTCCTGCAAAGCCTGCCGCGCAACAAGCTGCATGCCGGCAGCTCGGAAATCCTCAACTGGGTGGCGCTCGCCGGCGCCGTCGAGCACCTCGACCTCGACTGGTTCGAATACGTGCCCGGCTATCGCACGCCGGCCGGCACCGGGACCGGCCTGAGCTTCGCCACGTGGTCGTAACACCGTCCGTATGGCGCCGGGTGAGACGCATGTGGCGGTAACAGGTCCCCTTGTCGCCGCCTGGCCTCCTGCCTAAACAATCGGCTCGACACACGGGCCCGAGCGGCCAGGAGAGATCATGCGGCCAAGCCGCCGACAACCGGAAGAACTGCGGCCCGTGACGCTGGAGCGTGGCGTGGTGAAATATGCCGAAGGCTCGTGCTTCGTGAAGTTCGGCGACACGCACGTGCTGGTCACCGCCACGCTGGAAGACCGCCTGCCGCCATGGCTCAAGGGCCAGGGCCGCGGCTGGATCACGGCCGAGTACGGCATGCTGCCGCGCGCCACGCTCGAGCGCACGCGACGCGAAGCCACGGCCGGTCGGCAGGGCGGCCGCACGCTGGAGATCCAGCGCCTGATCGGGCGCTCGCTGCGCGCCGTCGTCGACATCGCGGCGCTGGGCGAGCGGCAGATCACGGTCGACTGCGACGTCATCCAGGCCGACGGCGGCACCCGCACGGCAGCGATCACGGGCGCCTGGGTGGCGCTGCACGACTGTTTCGCGTGGATGAGGATGCGCAACATCATCGCGGTCGATCCGCTGCGCGACCATGTCGCCGCCATCTCGTGCGGGATCCACAATGGCGTGGCGGTGCTCGACCTGGACTATGCCGAGGACTCGGAGGCCGACACCGACGCCAACTTCGTCATGACCGGCACCGGCCACCTGGTCGAGGTGCAGGGCACGGCCGAAAAAGCGCCGTTCAGCGAGGAGCAGCTGCTGGCCCTGCTGGCGCTGGCGCGCAAGGGCATCGCCAAGCTGGTCGATCTGCAGAAGATGGCCGTGATGTAATGAGCGCGCCGGCCAGCAACAGCAGGAACGTCATGGCGCATCGCTGCATCGACGGCCGCCTGGTGATTGCCACCCACAATCCCGGCAAGCTGAAGGAGATGCGCGAGCTGCTGGCGCCGTTCGGCGTCGAGGCGGTGGCGGCGGGCACGCTCGGCCTGGCTGAGCCGGAAGAGACCGGATCGAGCTTTCGCGAGAACGCGCGCATCAAGGCGGAAGCCGCCGCTCGCGCGACCGGCCTGCCCGCCTTCGCCGACGATTCCGGGCTTGCGGTCGACGCCCTCGGCGGCGCGCCCGGCATTCATTCGGCGCGCTGGGCCGGGCCGGACAAGGACTTTGCCCGCGCGATGGGTAAGGTCGAGCAGGAGCTGTCGCGCCGCGGCGCGGATACGGCGGACAAGCGGCGCGCGCATTTCGTCTCGGCGCTGTGCGTCGCGTGGCCGGACGGGCACCTGGAGGAATTCGAGGCCCGCGTCGACGGGACGCTCGTATGGCCGCCGCGCGGCACGAAAGGTTTTGGCTACGACCCGATGTTCCTGCCCGATGGCCACGCGCGCACCTTCGGCGAGATGAGTGCCGACGAGAAGCACGGGCTGCCGCCCAGGGGCCAGGGCCTGTCGCACCGCGCCCGCGCCTTTCTCAAGCTGGCGGGGGCCTGCCTTGCCGGCCGCTGACACGATGACAGCGGCGCGCCGGCACGCCAGGGAGGATGCGCCGGCGTTCGGCGTGTACGTGCACTGGCCGTTCTGCCTGTCGAAATGCCCGTATTGCGATTTCAACAGTCACGTCCGCCGCGGCGGCATCGACGAGGCGCGTTTCGTGCGCGCGTTCGCGGCCGAGATTGCCAGCACCGCGGCGCGCGTTCCCGGCCGCACCGTCTCGACCGTTTTCTTCGGCGGCGGTACGCCGTCCCTGATGGCGCCGTCCACGGTCGAAACCATTTTGGACACCATCGCGCGGCACTGGATCGTTGCGTCCGACGTCGAGGTGACACTGGAGGCCAATCCCACCAGCGTGGAAGCGACGCGGTTCCAGGGCTACCGCGCCGCCGGCGTCAATCGCGTCTCACTCGGCGTGCAGGCACTCGACGATGCGGCACTGACGGCGCTTGGCCGCCTGCATTCGGTGCGCGAGGCGCTCGACGCGGTCGCCATCGCGAAAAGAATCTTTCCGCGCTATTCGTTCGACCTAATCTACGCGCGGCCGGGCCAGACGCCGCCGGCGTGGCGAGCCGAGCTCGCGCGCGCCATCCAGGAAGCCGCCGAGCACCTGTCGCTCTACCAGTTGACCATCGAGCCGGATACGCCGTTCGCCGGCCTGCACGCTGCGGGCAAGCTCGTCGTCCCGGACAACGACACCGCGCGCGAGCTCTACGACACGACTCAGGAGGTGTGTGCGGCGCACGGCCTGCCGGCCTACGAAGTGTCCAACCACGCGCGGCCGGGCGCGGAATGCCGGCACAACCTCGTCTATTGGCGCGGCCACGACTATGCCGGCATCGGGCCCGGTGCGCACGGGCGCCTCGCGATCGCCGGCGCGCGCCACGCGACCGCCACCGAGAAGCGGCCCGAAGCCTGGCTGGCGCGGGTGGAGAATACCGGCCATGGGCTCGTCACCGACGACGTGCTCACGCCGAGCGAACGTGGCGACGAATTTCTGCTGATGGGCTTGCGGCTGGCGGAAGGCATCGACGCCGAGCGCTATGAAGCGATCGCCGGGAAGGCACTCGACCCCGGCCGCATCGCGGCCTTGCGCGAACATGGCATGATCGAGATGGCGGGCGGCCGCATTCGCGTCACGCCGGCAGGCTTTCCGGTGCTCGACGCGGTGGTCGCCGATCTGGCGGCGTGAATTTGGCAAATAGCGAATGGCGAGTGGCGAAGACGACCCTTCGCCACGCACTATTCGCCATTCGCTACTCTCCGCTAGTATTCGACCCCGCAAACGCCTTCAGCGGCGGGCTGATGACCTGACCGCCGGAGGGCGATACGCGCAGCACCGCGAGGCCGCGCTCGTTGGTGCCGTCGGCGCGGAAACGGAAGACGCCATCGATGCCGGAGAAGCCCGACGTGTTGGTCAGCACCTGGTCGGAAAAGCGCTGCGGCCCCTGCGTCTTCACCAGCGCGGCGACCAGCGAGACCGCGTCGTAGGCGAGCGTGGCAGTGCGGACCGGATCGCGGCCGAAGCGGGTGCGGTAGCGGGTGGCGAAGTTGCGATAGCCACTCGTTTCCGGCGCCGCGAACCAGGCGCCCTGCAGCCCGCTGTTGCTGAAGATCTGCGGGTCGTCCCACAGCCCGGTGCCCAGGAGCTGCACCCGCCGCGTATTAACGCCGGCTGCCGCAAGACCCTCCACCACGGCGACCGAATCCGATCCATCCGGAATGAAGATGGCGTCGGCCTGCGGCGCGGCCTGCGCGACCCGCCGGATGGCCTCCTGCATTGCCGGCGGATCCTGCGCATAGCGTTCGACCGCAATCACCCGCGCGCCGCGCCGCGCTACCGTCTGCTGGAATGCCGCCTGCACCACGCTGCCATAGGCATTTTCCGGTACCAGCGCGGCGAACGAGTGTTTGCCCTGCTGTACCGCATAGCTGACGATGCGGTCGACATCGGATTCCGGCAGGAAGCTCAACAGAAAGATGCCGCGCGACGCCACGTTGGCGTCGGTCGAAAACGCAATCACCGGCACGCCGCGGCCGCGCGCCAGCAGGCCGGCGGGCGAGACCGAATGGGCGAACAGCGGACCCAGGATGAGCTCGGCGCCCTCGTCGAGCGCCTGCTGGGCGGCGGCCTGCGCGCCCGGCACGCTGCCGGCGTCGTCCTTCACCAGCAGCTGGATGTTGGGGGCGTTGAACTCGGCCAGCGCCATCTCGGCCGCATTCTTCATGGACTGGGCAGCGAGCGCGGCATTGCCGCTGGCCGACAGCGGCAGGATGAGCCCGACCTTGACCTGGCCCGTGCCGATCGCGGCGCCCTGCTGCGGCGCCTCCGGCTGGCGCGGGCCGAACCCGAGATCGTTCACGTTCATCGAGCAGGCGGCCGCCAGCGCCGCCCCGATGACGGCGAGCACCATGCGTCGGGTGCGCCGCCAACAGGCCGGCTGGGACAGGCGCGACATGCTGATCACCCTCCGCGACGCTTAAGCGCCGTCTCGACTCGGGGCATATTGTGGTCGAATGGTCAATCGAGTCAAAAGGATGAAAAGTCCCGCGCAACCCGTTGACGACCCGGCAGGCAGCGCGCGCATGGAACCGAGCGATCGCCAGTCCCGGCCGGTGCCGGAGCAACCCGGCGCGGCGGCGCGCCGCTATGTGCTGGCCGGACAGTCGCTCCAGGCGCCGCCGCTCCCGCCCGCCCTCTACGTCGTGGCGACGCCGATCGGCCATCTCGGCGACATCACCCTGCGCGCGCTCGAGGTGCTCGCCGCCGCCGCCGTCATTGCCTGCGAGGATACGCGGGTGACGCGACGGCTCACGGACCGCTACGGTATTGCCACCCGGCTGACGCCCTACCATGACCACAACGCCGCGGCGGCGCGGCCGAAGCTGCTGGCGCGACTGGCGGCCGGCGAAGCCGTTGCGTTGGTGTCCGACGCCGGCACACCCCTCATCTCCGATCCCGGCTACCGGCTGGTGCAGGCCGTCCGCGCCGCCGGCCATGCCGTCACCACGATCCCGGGCGCGTCCGCCGTGCTGGCCGCACTGGCGGTGGCCGGGCTTCCCACCGACCGGTTCTTCTTCGCCGGATTTCTTCCGCCGAAGCAGGCGGCGCGCCGCGCGCGCGTCGCCGAGCTCGCCGGCATTCCGGCAACCCTCGTGCTGTTCGAAACCGGACCGCGCCTTGCCGCCGCGCTCGCGGATCTCGCGGCCGGGCTGGGCGAGCGCGCGGCGGCGGTATGCCGCGAGCTCACCAAGCTGCACGAAGAGGTTTTGCACGGCGATCTCGCGACGCTTGCGCGCGTCTACACGGCGCAGGATGCGGCGCGCGGCGAGATCGTGGTGGTGATCGCGCCGCCGACGGCCGATCAGCCGGAAGCCGGCGAGCTCGACGCCCGGCTGCGCGAGGCGCTCGGGCGCGCCTCCGTCAAGGACGCGGTGGCGGAAGTCGCCGAAGCCCTGCGCCTGTCGCGCCGCGATGTCTACCGGCGGGCGCTGGCCCTGAAGGATGAGGATGAGGATGAAGCGGACGAGCGATGAGGAGCCCTTGCGACGGGACGCAGGTGCCCGCGCCCTCGCCTTCCGGCTCGGCCTGTCGGCGGAAACGCGCGCCGCCGCCCTGCTCATGCTCAAGGGCTTTCGCATCGCGGCGCGACGCTGGCGCAGCCCGGTCGGCGAAATCGATCTCGTGGCCCGCCGCAGACGCCTGTTGGTCTTCGTCGAGGTCAAGGCGCGAGATAAATTCGACGATGCGGCGGAGGCCGTGACCGAGCGCCAGCGCCGGCGCATCGCCGCCGCGGCCGAGGCTTGGCTTGCGAGCCACGCCGACGACCTTCAGTGCGACATCCGCTTCGATGCCGTGCTGGTCGCCCCGTGGCGCATGCCGCGCCACATCAAGGCGGCGTTCGACGTCACGCCGCCCTGAGGCGCTGGAAGAAGCCTTCCACCTGATAGCGGATGCCGCGCGCGACGGTGCCGAGATTGACGGCGACGGTCTTGACGGTAGCGGCTTCCTTGCGCGTGGCGTCGGTTGCTTCGCTCACGCGCGTGACCTCGCCCGCCGTCTCGAGCGTACGCCGCGCCGCCGTTTCGGCACTGCGCGCGATCTCCTGGGTGGCGGCGCCCTGCTCCGTCACCGCCGCCGCAATGGTCGCCGTAATCTCGCCGACCTCGCGGATGGTCTCCTGGATCGCCGCAATCGCCTCGACCGAGCGCGTCGTGGCTTGCTGCATGCCGGCGATATGAGTGCTGATCTCCTCGGTCGCCTTGGCGGTCTGCCCGGCCAGCGCCTTGACCTCGGTCGCCACCACGGCGAAGCCGCGGCCCGCCTCGCCGGCGCGGGCGGCCTCGATCGTGGCGTTCAGCGCCAGCAGGTTGGTCTGCTCCGCGATGGCCGTGATCAGCTTGACCACGTCGCCGATGCGGTTGGCGGCATTGTCCAGCGCCTTGATCTCCACATTGGTGCGGGCGGCCTCGCCCACCGCCTTCTCGGCGATCATTCTGGACTGGGCGACCTGGCGATCGATCTCCATCACGGAGGACGAAAGCTCCTCGGCGGCGGACGCAATGTCGCGCACGTTGTTGGAGGCTTCCGCCGATGACGAGGTGGCCCCCGCGGTGCGGTTCGACGCGTCATCCGCCACCTCGGCCAGATGGCCGGAGGCGCCCAGCATCTGCTCGGAAATCGCCGCCAGCTCGGCCACCATCTTCTCGATATCGCCGCCGAATTTTCGGATGTCGGCGGCGATCTGCTCCTGCCGGCGCGACCGCGCGGCCGACTCGTCAGAGACCGTGCGGTTGAGCTCGACGTTGCGCTGCATGGCATCCTGGAACACGGCGATGGAGCGGGCCAGCGCCCCGATCTCGTCGCCGCGATGGCCATGCGGGATGCTGATGCCTTCCGCGCCGACGGCGACCGCTTCGGTGATGCGGGTGATCTCGCCCAGGGGCCGCGTCACGGCGCGCCAGATGATCATCACGCCGACGCCGGCGAGACCCACCGCCGCCAGCGCGAGCAGGCTCAAGGTCCAGATCGTGCGGTACAGGCCGGCCTGCAGCTCGGCATAGATGCGCTTGGTGCGCGCATCGTACAGCGCCGCCAGCGCCTCGAGATCCTTGTTGAGCGCGGTGCGCACGCTGCGGTTGGCTTCGTTGTCACCCCATTCGCGACCCTTGGCCGGGGCGACCTCGGTCCCCAGCCGCACCAGCTCCTTGCGGAAGTCGATGAACTGCTGGATGCGCTTGGAAAACTCCTGGAACTTTTCCGCATCGTCGGTGCGCACCTTGGCGCGCCACTCCTCCACCACCTGGGCAATGCGATCGTTGAACTTGAGCAGCAGGTCGCCGAAGCGCTTGGCCGACGGAATGTCGGGCGACATGTAGATGCCGCGCGACTCCATGACGACGGCATAGATCAGCCCGTTCACCCGCTCAACGTTCTGGGTTCCCACCAGGGAGGTTTCGTACTCGCTGGTCATCGCGGCGTGGTCGCGGGCGTTGATGACCGCAATGCCGGCCAGCGCCGTGGCGGCGACAGCCAGCAGGGCGAAAATACCGTAAAGCTTGGCGCCAATGGAAAGATTCGGCAGATTGGGCATGGCGCCTCGCGACAAAATTCACCGTTGGTTGTAGTGAATCTAGCGAGGATTCATTAAGCGTGTCTTGCCGTCCCGAATCGCCTTCCGGACAAGCCAGATGGCCTTGAACGTCGCCGTCCAGATGGACCCGATCGAGCGGATCAACATCCGCGGCGACTCGACCTTTGCCCTGTTGCTCGAAGCGCAGGCGCGCCGGCACGCCCTCGCCTATTATCCGCCCGACCGGATGGCCCAGCGCGACGGAACCGTATTCGCCACGGTCCAGCCGCTCACGGTGCGCGACGTCGAGGGCGACCATGTGACCCTGGGTGAGCCGCAGCGGGTGGAACTCGCCTCGTTCGATGTGATCCTGATGCGCCAGGACCCGCCGTTCGACCTCGCCTACATCTCGGCCACCCACATGCTCGAGCGCATCCACCCGGCGACCCTGGTGGTCAACGACCCGGTGCATGTGCGCAATGCACCGGAAAAGGTGTTCGTCACCGAATTTTCCGACCTCATGCCGCCGACGCTGGTCACGCGCGACCGCGACGAGATCAAGGCGTTCCGCGCCGAGCACGGCGACATCGTCATGAAGCCGCTCTACGGCAAGGGCGGCGAGGCGGTGTTCCGCCTGACGCGCGAGGATCTCAATTTCGGCTCGCTCTACGACCTGTTCGCCACCACGTTCCGCGAGCCGTGGGTGGTGCAGAAATTTTTGCCCGCCGTGCGCGAGGGCGACAAGCGCATCATCCTGGTGGATGGCGAGTTCGCCGGCGCCGTCAACCGCATTCCCGCGCCCGACGACCTGCGCTCCAACATGGTGCGCGGCGGCGTGCCCAAGGCGACCGACCTGACCGCGCGCGAGCGCGAGATCTGCGCCCGTCTCGGCCCGGCGCTGCGCCAGCGCGGGCTCCTGTTCGTCGGCATCGACGTGATCGGCGACTTCCTCACCGAGATCAACGTCACCTCGCCGACCGGCATCCGCGCCATCAAGAGTCTCGGCGGGCCGGACGTCGCCAAACTGATCTGGGACAAGATCGAAAAAATGCGTCGCGACCGCTGATCGCACGGTGGATGCTTGCGCCGGGCCCGGAGAGAGGCGCGAGGAGAATGTCTCTCGCGCCGCGACATGCCGGCGGCTATTTGGTCACCGCCGCAAGCTTCTTCTCCAGCAGGTCGGGCACCAGGCGCTCGAGGAATCCGGCGGCGAAGCCCACCAGCAGCGCGCTTTTCCACTCGATGACAGGCTTGAGCGGCAGCGCCCCGATCTTGATGGCGCCGAGAAAATCCGAGTCGAGGAACAGATAGAGCGCGGCCGCCGAGATGACGCCAATCAGGATCCGCGCGGCACCATCCACGGCGTTCCATCTCGGATCGACATGCGTCTTCATGGCGGCGGCGCAGTTGCGCGCCTGCAGTGCCAGCGCGGTGGACAGCATGGCTCCCATGGCGCCGCTGCCGGTCGCCAACATGAGGTAGCGCAATCCCGAAGCAAGCTCGTCGGGCGTGGTGTGCCACAACCACCACATGCCGGCGGCCGCCACGCCCAGCATGGCGATGATGGTGAGGACCATAGCGCCGGTCGACATCAGGTAGAAATCCCGCCCCTCCTGCAGCCGATGCTCGATGATCGTGTCGATCAGCATCTGCAGGAGGGCATTCGCCTCGGCCTTGCGGCCGTCGAGACACAATCGCAACGCTTCGGCGATCTGGCCGTGATACGGATTCGGCCCCTTCATGCCGGCCATCAGGAATTGCAGGCGGCCGCGCAGCGACACCAGGCCGGCGATGGCGGCGGTCTGCCGTTTCTCGGTCTTCTCATCCTCGGCGTAATGCACCATGACTTTGCCGCCCGATCGGTAGATCGCGAAATCGCGCCGCCGATAGAACACGTCGTCGATCCTTTCGCCGCGCTGATCGATGTGGCCTTTCTTGATGTCGGCGACACGAACCTTGTGGTCGGTCGAAGTCTTCGCCTCGCCGTCGAGGGCGCGAAATCGTCGCGCTGCCCCGGTTGCAGATGCAACCGGGCGGGCGATCCCTTCGGCTTGGCCATTCGCCACGTGGGCGGAAGCGCCTTTATGGCCGATGCCATTGGCGCGCGCACGCAACTCGAGCATGTCGATCTCTCCCCTTGCGGCCGGGCCTCGCCTGTCGCCCGGCCAGTCGTGGTTGCAGACTAGCCGCGACACGTGCCGCAGGCTGTGACGAGAGTCACAGATCAGGGTTGTTGAATTTTCGGCCACGACCAGCCGAGGCACGGCGCGGCATGGAATGGAACGCGGACCGTCGCCAGAACATTGTCCCTCGCAGAACAAGGTCGAGGTCTGCGATGAAGACGATTGTTGCATGCGCCGTGCTGGCGCTGGGAGTGGCCGCCGTGAGCACGCCGGCAGACGCCAAGGGGTGTCTCAAGGGCGCCGTGGTTGGCGGCGTCGTAGGTCATTACGCCGGCCGCCATGGCGTGCTCGGCGCAGCCGCGGGCTGCGTGGTCGGCCGCCACCGCGCCAACAAGGCAGACCGCGAAGACCGGAACGTGCAGCGGCCGCATTCGACCACGGGCGCGCGCTACTAGGCAGACGGCCAGTGTTGCGCGCAGCCGCCGATCGCGCCGACTGCCGCGGTCCCGGCGCGCCTGTTTGCGAAACGCGATGGCCTGACGTTCCGCGACAGGCTCAACCCGCCGTCGGATTCATCTTGGCGGCGTCGGCCTTGCCGAGAAACGTCCCGGCCGTGCCCGGCGTCATCAGCTGATCCTCGCGGGTCGTGTGGAAGGGCATGCGGTTGAGATAGTGGCCGGCCTCGTGCGCCAGCACGTATTTGTGGTACCAGTCGCCGTCCACCTTCTCCCTGAACATGCACATGTTGAAGTTCTGGCCGGATGTCTCCATCTCGGCGGCGGTGATGCGGTCCTTCGACGACACGAAGGCGACGTTCTCGTCGCCTTCGTTGGAAGGATTGACGAAGTCCCAGACGCAGAACACGTTGAAGCACGCGGCATTGAACGTGCCGGCATCGGTGATCTCGTGCCAGATGCGGCCCGCCGCGTCGTCGCGCTTGACGAAGGGCATGTCGCCGATGCTGGCGAAGTTGATGCGGTCCCCGAGATCCTGGTTGATCCTGATCTTCCCGGTGCCGAGGTACTCGAAGTGGACATTGATCTGGGGCTCGAAAACCTTCTCGTTGATGAACTGCGTCCACTCCCGCGTGTCCTTCTCGCTGATGGTCGTTCGGTGGCCGGCATTGTCGGACACGAAGACGAACTTGATGAACCGCTTGAGCCGGAGCTTCACCTCGATCTCGATCTTGGCCAGCAGCTCGCGCCGCGGTCCCCGCGCGACGACGAATGTGCGTCCCGGGTGAAGGCCGCCGACGCGAAAGACATTGTTCTTGTCCTGGTCGACGCCGCCCTCCTGCACGATCCGCTCGACCTCGGCGATGTTGGGATTGAGCGACTCGACCGTCCAGCCGTCGACCCCGGTTACTGCCAGGTGGAGATGGCGATCGCCCCGGTACGGGACCATCTGCCAGGGACCGTCCGGGTCGAAGCCGACCCTGAAGGGCTGATTGTCGGGGAAATACCTGCGGTTCGAGGGCTCGAAGCGGGCGAGTGCCATGACAGATCCATCCCTTGCTGCGCCCACCATGACGTTGGTGTTGCCGACCGGCGATCCGTTCAGTGGCCCGGACGGGTGGCTGATTTTCGTTGCGTTGACCGCGGGATCTGGCTCCCGTGTTCCCTAAATGTTCTTGCCGCCAAAACGGGCTTCCGCTAGGCTGAAGGGCCAGCGGGGGCGCGCATGGTCCAGCGGGTCAGCACGGTCGCGTTCGAAGGCATCGAGACGCGGGCGGTCGACGTCCAGGTCCAGGTCGCGCCCGGCCTGCCGGCGTTTCACGTGGTTGGCCTGCCTGACAAGGCGGTGTCGGAGGCGCGCGAGCGGGTGCGCGCCGCCCTGGTCGCCGCCGGGCTGGCGCTGCCGGCCCGCCGCATCACGGTCAACCTGGCGCCCGCCGACGTGCCCAAGGAGGGCAGCCACTACGACCTGCCGATCGCGCTCGGCCTGATGGGCGCCATCGGCGCTATCCCGCATGACGCCGTGAATGGTTTTACGGTGCTGGGCGAGCTCGGCCTCGATGGCTCGATTTCGGCGGTGGCCGGCGTGCTGCCGGCCGCCATCGGCGCCAATGGCCGCGGCGAGGGCCTGATCTGCCCGGCAGCGTGCGGCGCCGAGGCCGCCTGGGCGAGCCCCGACCAGGAGATCATCGCGGCCGCCTCGCTGATCCAGCTTGCCAACCATTTCAAGGGCACGCAGGTGCTGGCGCGGCCGCAGCCGAAAGTGCGCGGGAGCGACGCGGCGCCGCTCGACCTCCAGGACATCAAGGGCCAGGAGAGCGCCAAGCGCGCGCTCGAAGTGGCGGCCGCCGGCGGCCACAATCTCCTGATGATCGGTCCGGCCGGCGCCGGCAAATCCATGCTGGCGGCGCGGCTGCCAAAAATCCTTCCGCCGCTCGCGCCCGCGGAACTGCTCGAAGTGTCGATGATCGCCTCGGTGGCGGGCGAGATCCCCGACGGCGCGCTCACCAACCGGCGACCGTTCCGCGCGCCACATCATTCCGCCAGTATGCCGGCGCTGGTGGGCGGGGGCCTGCGCGCACGGCCGGGCGAAGTGTCGCTTGCGCACAATGGCGTCCTGTTCCTCGACGAGTTTCCCGAGTTCCAGCCGCAGGTGCTCGACTCGCTGCGCCAGCCGCTGGAGACCGGCGAGGTGGCGGTGGCGCGCGCCAATTACCGCGTCACCTATCCGGCGCGCTTCATGCTGGTCGCCGCCATGAACCCGTGCCGCTGCGGGCGCGCCAACGATCCGGGCTTCGCCTGCCGGCGCGGCCCCAACCCGCGCTGCGTCGCCGACTATCAGGGGCGGCTGTCCGGTCCCCTGCTCGACCGCATCGACCTCACGATCGAGGTGCCGGCCGTCACCGCCGCCGACCTGATCCTGCCGCCGCCGGCCCAAGGCAGCGCCGAAGTCGCCGCGCGCGTCGCCGCGGCGCGAAAAATCCAGGCCGAGCGCTACGCGGCGCTCGGCGCCGCCGACGTGCGCACCAATGCCACGGCGCAAGGTCCGCTGCTCGAGCAGGTGGCGAAGCCGGATGCTTCCGGCCTCACCCTCCTGCGCGACGCCGCCGATGCCATGCGCCTGTCGGCGCGTGGCTATCACCGCGTGCTGCGCGTGGCGCGCACGCTGGCCGACCTCGACGGCGCTGAGAGAATCGGCCGCATCCATCTCGCCGAGGCGCTGTCGTACCGTGCGCTGGCCGACGAGGCACAGCGGGCGGCGTGAGCCGCCCGGGCCATCATCATGGCACACCGGGAGGGGGCACCATGAACAAACGGATCGTTGCGATCGCGCTTGCGGCTGGCGCCAGCATCGCGGCGTTCGCATCCACGACGCACGCCCAAAATTATCCCACCCGCCCCATCACGCTCGTCGTGCCGTTCCCGCCGGGCGGATCGACCGACGTGGTGGCGCGCATCATGGCGGAGCGCATGCGGCCGGTGCTCGGCCAGCCGGTGATCATCGAGAACACCGGCGGCGCCGGCGGCAGCATCGCGGTCGGCCGCGTCGCGCGCGCGGCGCCCGACGGCTACACCATCGACATCGGCCAGTGGGACACCCATGTCGGCAGCATCATCTACCCGCTGAACTACGACCTGCAGAAGGATTTCGCGCCGATCGCACTGATCTCCATCAATCCACAGCTGATGGTCGGCAAGAAGGCACTGCCGGCGGACGACCTGAAGGGCCTCGTCGCCTGGATGAAGGCCAATCCGGGCGAGGCCAAGTTCGTCAACCAGAACGCCGCGGCGCAGGTCAGCGGCATCCTGCTGCAGCAGACGACCGGCACGCGGGTGCAGTTCATTCCCTATCGCGGCGCCGGTCCGGCCATGCAGGACCTGCTCGCCGGCCATGTCGACCTGCTGGTGGTGCAGGCCGCGGCGGCGTTGCCGCACGTGCGCGCCGGCGCCATCAAGGCGCTCGCCAACCTGTCGCCGCGCCGCTCGCCGGCGGTGCCGGACATCCCGACCTCGGACGAGGGCGGCGTGAAGGGGCTGTACATGTCGGGCTGGTTCGGCTTCTTCGCGCCCAGGGGCACGCCGAAGGAGATCATCGCGCGGCTCAACGACGCCACCGTGCAGGCGCTCGCCGATCCCGCCGTGCGTACGCGCTTCGCCGATCTCGGGCTCGATGTCGCGGCGCGCGAGCAGCAGACGCCCGAAGGCCTCGCCGCCTTCCACAAGGCCGAGGTCGACGCTTGGTGGCCGCTCATCAAGGCGGCCAACATCAGGGGGGAATGAAGCACCGGCCAGGCGCCCGCGCGTGCGCCGGGCGCGTCAAAGTGCCGGCGCATCACTTCTCCGCGATTTCCACAACATAAAACTGTAACGCAAGCAGCACAAAACTGCTACGCGAGCGTCACGCGACGCTGCTACGGCAACCCTCCTGGGGGCGCGAACCATGGAGGGACGCATGTCGCGTGGGATTTCGTATCACCGCCGGCAGCTCAAGACTGGTGTCGCCACCGTGCTGGCGACGCTGATGTCGTGTGGGCTGGCCGCCGCCGACGATCGCAACGATCGCAACGACGGCGTGAAGACCGCGACGCCGATCAAGCATGTCATCGTGCTGATCGGCGAGAACCGCACGTTCGACAACATCTACGGCACCTACGTCGCCAAGCATGAGCAGCGGGTCGACAATCTGTTGTCGCGCGGCATCGTGCGGCCCGACGGCTCGCCCGGCCCGCGCCAGGCCGACGCCAGACAGTTCCGCGTCGACAACATCAATCCGCCGCTCTATTTCATCAGCACCACCAAGCTCACCCCGCCGAACAAGACGGCGTACGATCCGTTCCTGCCGACGCCGGAGGCGGGCGGCGCGCCCAACCGGCAGGCCAGCCTTGCCGAGCTGCTTGCGACTCCCACCGCCGTGCAGGCGCCGTTCGACAATACGGTGAGCGATGCGCAGCTGCGCGCCATCGAGCCCAGCCTCGAGCCCGAGGATCTCGGCCTGTTGCGCACCGGCGCCACCGGGCTGCCCACCTGCCCGCCCCCGACGGTGGCGGTGCCAAGTCCCTGCCCCGACACCCGCGTGAGCAACTTCAACGCGCTGCCCAATACGGTGTTCGAGATCACCGGACCGAAGCTGCCCTATGACGCCTACACCGGCGACATGGTGCACCGCTTCTTCCACATGTGGCAGCAGTCGGACTGCGATGTGGCCAACGCGACGCCGGGCAATCCCACCGGCTGCCTCAACGATCTCTATCCGTTCGTCGGCATCGCCCGGCTCGACGATTCCGGCAGCAACGCGATGGGCTTCTACAACGTGCAGAAGGGCGACGCCCGGGTGTTCAAGAAGCTCGCTGACGAGTTCGCATCGAGCGACAATTTCCACCAGTCGGTGATGGGCGGAACCGCGGTGCAGCACATCGTGCTCGGCACGGGCGACAACATCTTCTGGGATCAGTTCCCTGGCCTGCCGCCGGTGCCGCCGGCCAACCGCGTCGCCAATCCCAACCCCACGAGCCCGACCAACGACAAGTACCTGGTCGACGACCGCTTCACGCTGTGCGCCGACGAGACCCAGCCGGGCATCAAGCCGATCATGGACTATCTGCGCTCGCTGCCGTGGCGGCCCGACCGCACCGCGTCCAATTGTGCGACCGGCCGCTTTTATATGATCAACAATACCAGCCCGGGCTTCCGTCCTAACGGCGTCGTCGACACCGCCGGCGTCACCGCCGGCACCTCGATTCCGCCGTCGTCGCTGCGCACGATCGGCGACGCGCTTAATGAGAAGAAGATCAGCTGGGCCTACTTCGGTGGTGGCTTCAACGCCGCGGTACGTGTCGCCAACGGCTCCACCGATCCGTTCGATCGCTTCATCGCAGTGAACTATTGCGACATCTGCAACCCGTTCAGCTACGCCACCTCGATCATGGGCGATCCAGCGCAGCGCGCAGCGCATATCAAGGACGCGACCGACTTCCTCGACGGCCTCGACCACGGCCAGCTTCCCGCCGTCGCGTTCGTGAAGCCTGACAGCATCCTCGACGGCCACCCGGCAAGCTCGAAGAACGACCTGCTCGAAGGCATGATCGAGAACATCATGGACAAGCTGCTGGCACACCGGGAGCTGTTCGAGGAAACCGCGTTCTTCATCACGTTCGACGAAGGCGGCGGCTACTGGGATTCAGGCTTCTTCCAGCCGGTCGACTTCTTCGGCGACGGGCCGCGCATTCCCCTGATCGCGGTGTCGAAGTTCTCGCGCGGCGGGCGGGTGACCCACAGCTACGGCGACCACGCCTCGATCCTGAAATTCATCGAGCGCAACTGGGGGCTCGCACCGCTCACCGGGCGCAGCCGCGACAACCTGCCGAACCCGATCATGACCGCCGCCAATCCGTACGTCCCGGCCAACATGCCGGCGATCGGCGACCTGTTCGACATGTTCGACTTCGGCCGCGACCGCGATCACGACGGCGGCCGCGACCGCTGAGGGCACGGCGGACTCACCTGCCAAGGGGCGGCGCGAGCGCCGCCCTTTTTTTTGCCCACGACGCAAACGCGCATGCGCTTAAATCAGGCTTGTCCCTGGTCGATCCGGCGCATTTTGAGCGGAGCGCTCCTGACCGCGTGCCGTTAACGAAGTTTTTCCCGACCGCGGCGACGGCTCGTCAACCTTAGCGCAAGTTTTCCACCGCTCCTCACACGGATGTCAGGAAAATCCTAGGTGCCGTTGGGTCATTATGTCGACACAAGGTTGGAGCGCGGTCCGCGGATTCGGTGGCGCCGGTCAGCTCAGGCTAACCAGCCTGGTGCCGATCGGCGCACCATGCCGCTGCCCATGCAGTTGGGGGCCCGAACGGGTCGGCATCGTCATGTGGATGGAAATCGCAGGCGTGGCGGGAACGGCCGGCTGCGGCGCGCTGATCATGCTCGCCTGGCAGAACCACCGGCTGCGCCGCGAACTGCGCCGTCTCACCGAGCACATGGAAGAGGTCGCCGACCGCAACTGGGAGCTCAAGGATTCGGAAGAACGCGCGCGCGCCGTGTCGGAGGCGCAGCAGGCGCGCGACGCCGCCGAGGCGGCGAGCCGCGCCAAGTCAAAATTCCTCGCCACCGTGTCGCATGAGATCCGGACGCCGCTCAACGGCATCCTCGGCATGGCCAACCTGCTGTTCGACACCGCGCTCACGCCCGAGCAGACCAGCTACGTCAAGGCCGTGACCACGTCGGGCGATACGCTCCTGTCGCTGATCAACGAGATGCTCGACCTCTCCAAGATCGAGGCCGGGCGGCTCGAGCTCGCAGCGCGGCCGTTCGCGCTCACCGCGCTGGTCGAAGAGGTGATCGAACTGCTGGCGCCCCGGGCGCAGGACAAGGGGCTGGAGATCGCCTCCTTCGTCGACGAGAACCTGCCCGAGCGCGTCGTGGGCGACCCGACGCGCGTACGCCAGGTGCTGCTCAACCTCGCCGGCAATGCGGTGAAATTCACCGACAAGGGCGGGCTGGCGATCATCGTCTCGCCCGGCGACGCCGGCGACGAGATCGCGTTCGCCGTGACCGACACCGGCATCGGCATCCCGGAAGAGGCGCAGGCGCGGATCTTCGGCGAGTTCGAGCAGGTCGACAATGCGTCGACGCGGCGCTTCGGCGGCACCGGCCTCGGCCTGGCGATCTGCAAGCGCATCGTCGACCGCATGGGCGGCCACGTCGGCCTGTCGAGCCGCCCCGGCGGGGGCTCGACCTTCACGGCCACGCTGCGCCTGCCGCGCTCGCCCGAAGCGGAAGGCCGGAGCTTCGAGGCGCCGGATCTCACTGGTTGCACCGTGCTGATCGCCGGGAACTCGCGCTTCGAGGTGCCGCTGGCGGCCGAGCGCCTGGCACGCTGGTCGGCGGAGATGTACATGGCGCCCGACGCGCACGCCGCCATGACGCAGCTGTCGCGGCGGCCCTGGAACGCCCTCGTGGTCGACCGGGCGCTCGGCGACGCCGAGACCCAGGCGCTGGCGCAAGCGGCGCGCGACCGCGTCGCCCGCCGCATCGTGCTGATCACGCCCGACCAGCGCGACGAGCTCGAAGACCTCAAGGCGGCGGGATTTTCCGGCTATCTGATCAAGCCGATCCGCCTGGTCTCGCTGGCCGAGCGCTTTCGCGACGGCGAGGATGCCTTCGACGACGCCCAACCGGAGCCCGCGCACCAGGGCGGGGCGGAGAAAGCGCCGCCCGGGCTGTCGATCCTGGTGGCCGAGGACAACGAGATCAACGCCCTGCTGGTCCGCACGCTGCTCGGCAAGCTCGGGCACCGCCCGATCATGGCGGCGAACGGCGCCGAGGCGCTCACCGCTTGGCTCGACTCGCGCCGGGCCGGACAACCGTTCGACCTCGTCCTGCTCGACCTGCAGATGCCGCAGGTGGACGGGCTCGAGGCGGCGCGCCGCATCCGCGCGGCGGAAGCCGGCCACGGCCGCACGCCGATCGTGGCGCTCACGGCCAACGTCTATGCCGAGGACCGCGAGGCCTGCATCCATGCCGGCATGGACGGCATGCTGATGAAGCCGCTCGACCGTGAGCAGCTCGTGGAGGCGCTCGCCCTGGTGCAGTCGGCGGCGATCGCTGCCTGACGAAGTGGTCAGCCAGAGCGTTGATGCCGCTGCCGCGGTGACGGCGGCGAGCCCGGCACTGTCTTGGAACGGCGTGCGGGGCCTCGGTTGCCCAGTCCGTCGATGAAAATGTCGACGAGATGCAGAACGCTGCGCTGCCAGCCGGGCTGGTCGTGCATGTAGCACATGCCCACCAGCGCGCGGAGGAGCTCTTCGGGCGTGATATCCTGGCGTATATCTCCGGCCGCGACAGCGCGATCCAACAGCGATCCGATCGCCTTCGTCAGCCGTT
>Ga0209466_1000084_pt1 | contig 20178 bp, 13 predicted proteins | sample PanSoiPlo30MoBio_FD_188323 | JGI IMG/M metagenome (GOLD analysis project Ga0209466, IMG submission 188323) | Tropical forest soil microbial communities from Panama analyzed to predict greenhouse gas emissions - Panama Soil Plot 30 MoBio (SPAdes)... | ecosystem: Environmental > Terrestrial > Soil...
CGTCATCGGGCGCACCGACGCCGCGATCATGAACGGCGGCGGCATCCGCGCCGGAAAGCTCTACGCGCCCGGCACGACCATCACGCGGCGGGATATTTTGTCTGAGCTGCCGTTCAACAACCGCGTGGTGACGGTCGAGATTTCCGGCCGCGACCTCAAGCGCGCGCTGGAAAATGGGCTTAGCCAGTTGCCCGATGCGGCCGGGCGGTTCCCGCATGTGTCCGGGATCGCGCTCGAAGCCGACCTCAAGCGGCCGCCGGGCAGCCGCATCACCAGCATCAAGGTCGGCGATGCACCGCTGCAGGATGACAGGATCTACCGCGTCGCCATCAACGATTTTCTCGCCCGCGGCGGCGACCGCTACGACACGCTGCGCGACGCCAAAAAGCTGCTGCCGGTCGACGACTCGCCGCTGCTGGCCAACCAGGTGATGGTCCACGTGCGCCAGCTCGGCACCGTGCGCACCGGCGTGGAAGGACGCATTCGGCTGCGCTGAGGGCGCCTGCTCGCAGGGCGGGGCGCGATACGCCAGGACGGATGGACATATCAAGGGCCGGCGCTCCCCTAAGGGAAGCCCGGCCCTTGTTTCTCAGCCGGTTAGGCGTCGGCCTCCGCTGGTCAGGCGGCCCGCCGATGATGCCTGGGGCCGATGGAAACCACATAACCCCCGTAGACCATTTGGGCGTTAGAGGCGGTCACCGTCTGGCGGTATAACTTGCCAACGCGTGCGGGGTTCCGCCCCTTTGGCAGCCGTTCAGGCCAGAGTTTTCAGCTGTAAGTTCGTTCATCGGCGATCACCTTCCCGTCATTGGGCAGGCTGCCGGGCGACACGATGCGCACCTCGCCGCGCAGCTTGGTGACCGACTGCAGCGTCGCGGCGACCGCGTCCGTCGATTCGGCCCGCTGGCATTCGGCCATGAGCACCATGGTGTCCTGCTCGCCGTCGCGGCCGACGACAAGCCGCAGCCGGCCAAGCTCGGGATGGCGGCGGCCGACCTCGGCGACCTGCGCCGGATGCACGAACATGCCCTTGACCTTGGTGGTCTGGTCGGCGCGGCCCATCCAGCCCTTCACGCGCACGTTGGTGCGGCCGCAGGGCGAGCGGCCGGGCAGCACGGCGGACAGGTCGCCGGTGGCGAGGCGAATCATCGGATAGTCGGGACTGAACGACGTCACCACCACTTCGCCGACCTCGCCGTCGGCAACTGGATGGCCGGTCCCGGGGCGGACGATTTCCAGGATCAGGTCCTCGTTGAGGATCATGCCGTCGCGCGCCTCGCTCTCGTAGGCGATGAACCCCAGTTCGGCCGCCGCATAGCACTGCGCCACCGCCACGCCACGCGTGCCATACTCATGGCGCAGCGACGCCGGCAGCGCGGCGCCCGACACCAGGCCGCGCTTGAGCGACGTGGCGTCCTTGCCGGCTGCGGCCGCAGCGTCGAGCAGGATTTTCAGGAAATCAGGCGTGCCGACATAGCCGGTGGGCCTGAGCTGCGCGATGGCGTCGACCTGCTGCTCCGTATTGGTCGGGCCGGCCGGAATGACCGTGCAGCCGAGCGCATGCGCTGCCGCATCAAGCATGTATCCGCCCGGCGTCAGGTGATACGCGAAGCTGTTGTGCACGATGTCGCCAGGACGGAAGCCGGCCGCAAACAATACGCGTGCGCCACCCCACCAGTCATCGCCAAAGCCTTCCGGCTCGAAGATCGGGCCCGGTGACACCAGCAGCCGCCGCACCTTGCCGGCCGGCGTGACATTGAATCCGCCGAACGGCGGAGAAGCTCTCTGCAACGCGGACAGGTCGGATTTGCGCAGAACCGGCAGCCCGGCCAGCGCGGCGCGCGACGTCACGGCCCGCGCATCGACCCCGGCGAGCTGCTGCGCCCACCCGGTCGCGCTCATGGCCCGGCCGATTGACGCCGGCAGCCGCGCGAACAGGTCGCGCTCACGCTCCTCGGGATCGCGCGTCTCGCGTGCATCATAGTGATCCCGGGCCACGGTAGATGGCTCCCCGCAAGCTTGTCCTGTGCCCTTCTATCAAACCCTGCGGCATGCGCGTTGGCCAGAAAAAACAAAACCCCGGGTGACGACCCGGGGTTTTGCAGCAAAACGTCAGCCGATCAGTCGACGCCGTGCATGTACTCCTTGCGCAGCTCGAAGCGGATGTTGGCATCGGGATCCTGGCCGACGACCTTGTCGTCGACGATCACGGCGTTGGACGTCGCCGGCTTTGGCTTCTGGGCGAAGGCCGGGGCCGCAATCACGGTCGCGAGCGCGAGCGCAGTCACAAGAGTCTTCATGGCCTGTCTCCGTGGAAGGTTGTCAGCATCAATACGGATCCCAATACCGCATTCGCCGTCGGTCGCGCGTGAAACGGTTCACAGGCAACGAAAACTTCCCCGCCATCATCCCGCAACTGCGGTGTGATCTGGCACACAGATCTGGGCGGGTGCGGACGCGCATACTGACAGGCGGCAAGAATGGAGAAGATCCGTCGTGGACCGCCGTTTTGATCGCATCGAACTCGCCCGCGAGACGCAACGCGACGAGACGGTGCAGCGTGACACCCGGACAGCGGAGCTGGCCTGGCTGCGTCACCCGAGCGTGTCGCCGGTCGCGAATGCCGAAGCCGAGCGGGTGATTGCGGAGCTCTCGGCCGAGCAGACCGTCGACGAGATGTATCGCACGGCCGTCGAGGCGCGGCTGGAGCTCGTTTATTGTCCGAGGCTCGACGGCGACTTGCGCAAGCGCTGGGCCAATCGGCTCGGCGACATCAATCTGAGCGCGCCCGCCGCCGCAGCGGAGGTCGGAAGGCTGCTGGCCGAGCTTTCGGTCTACAAGGAAGGGCTCGACGGCGAGCTCGACCTCGACCTCCTACACATCTGTTACCGCTTGGGGCGGCTGAGCGCGCTGTGCGAGCGGCATCAGGACTTCGCGCGGTCCAAACGCTGATCGTTACCTTATGCCAGCCAGCGCTTGCGCCGCCGGTAGTGCTTGCCGCCGCGGAACGATTTGCGCTTGCCCTCGGCAATGCCGAGATAGAACTCCTTGACGTCCTGGTTCTCGCGCAGCGCATGCGCTTCGCCATCGAGCACCACGCGGCCGTTCTCGAGGATATAGCCGTAGCTGGCGTATTTGAGCGCCATGTTGGTGTTCTGCTCGGCGAGCAGGAACGACACGCCTTCGTTCTGGTTGAGGTTCCTCACGATGTCGAAAATCTCTTCGACGATCTGCGGCGCCAGCCCCATGGACGGCTCGTCGAGCAGGATCATCTTCGGGCGCGACATCAGCGCGCGGCCGATGGCACACATCTGCTGCTCGCCGCCCGACGCGTAGCCGGCCACGGCGTCACGCCGCTCGGCGATGCGCGGAAAATACGAATAGACGAGATCGAGGTCGCGGCGGATCGCCGCCCTTCCGTCCTGCCGCGTATAGGCGCCGGTGAGCAGGTTCTCGTGGATGGTGAGATGGCCGAAGCAGTGGCGGCCTTCCATCACCTGGATGCAGCCGCGCCGCACCAGCTCATTGGGCGTGAGCTTCTGCACCTGCGCGCCGTCGAACTCGATGGCGCCCTTGGTCACCTCGCCGCGCTCGGCGCGCAGCAGGTTGGAGATCGCCTTCAGCGTGGTCGACTTGCCGGCGCCGTTGGCGCCGAGCAGCGCCACGATCGCGCCGCGCGGCACTGCCAGCGACACGCCTTTGAGCACCAGGATGACGTGGTCGTAGACGACTTCGATATTGTTGACCGACAGGATGGCGTTGCCAGCGGGCGCCGCCACCGGCCCGACATGGCCGGACGCCGCGAGATCGGATGGAGACGGCGCCACCGCCACCTTCGTCGCTTGCGCGTCCGGCCGATGCGCCATCAGTTCGTGGCCAGGCAGCCGGGCGTGATCTTCTTTTCCGCCGCGTACTTGGCCGCGGCTTCCTTGACCATGGGGAAGATCACGCTGTCGTCGCTGGTGTACCAGTCCGACGTGATCTTCCATTCCTTGCCGTCCCAGGTCTGCATGCGTCCAGTGCGGGCGCCCTCATGGTCGTTGCACGAGACCCTGATGGGCTGCACTTCCTTCTCGAAGCCAAGCTGCTTGAGCCGGTCGGCGGTGACGTTGAGGTTTTCCAGGCCCCAGCGCACCTGCTCACCGGTCATGGGCTTCTTGCCGAACTTGTCCTGCGCGGTGCGGATCGCTTCGAGGCCGAGCATGGCGTTGATCAGGCCGCGCACGTAGAGAATTTCGCCGCTCTCCTCCCACTTGGCCATGGCCACGCCCTTGTCGAAGACGTATTTCTTCAGGTCTTCGTGGACCTTGAACTGACCCGCCGTGTGCTGCAGCGTCACCGCGTTGTAGCCCTTGGAGCCGTCCTCGGCGGGACGCACGTCGGGCTCGGCGCCCGACCACCACACGCCGTACATCTTCTCGCGCGGGTAGCCGACCGCCACCGCTTCCTTGATGGCGGTGGAGTTCATCACGCCCCAGCCCCACAGCAGGACATAATCGGGACGGTTCTGGCGCACCTGCAGCCATGTCGCCTTCTGCTCGACGCCCGGGTGGGTGACCGGCAACAGCAGCGTCTCGAACCCGTGCATGCTGGCGCGCTTCTGCAACAGCGCGATCGGCTCCTTGCCGTAGGGCGAGTCGTGATAGACCAGCGCGATCTTCTTGCCCTTGAGCTTGTCCCAGCCGCCCTCCTTCTTGGCGATGTGCTGAAGGATGATGTCGGCGGCGGTCCAATAGGTGCCGAGCAGCGGGAAATTCCACTGGAACACCGAGCCGTCGCGTGACTCGGAACGCCCGTAGCCCATGGAGATGATCGGGATCTTGTCGACCGGCGCCTTCTCGGTAAGCGCGAAGGTGATGCCGGTGGACAACGGGATCACGTAGGCGGCACCGGTCGGGCCCTTGGCCTTCAGCCGCTCGTAGCACTCGACGCCGCGATCGGTGGCATAGCCGGTGTCGCATTCCTCCCACACCAGCTTGACGCCGTTGATGCCGCCGTCGCGCTCGTTCACCAGCCGGTAGTAGTCGGCAATGCCGTTGGCGAACGGAACGCCGTTGGGCGCATAGGCGCCGGTCCGGTACACGAGGTGGGGAATGAACTGCTCGTTCTGAGCCATGGCCGGGGCGGCGAACGCCGCGCTCGCAAGCGCCGCGGCGCCGGCGAACCGCAAAAGCTTGGTCTTCATCATTGATCTCCCTAGGAATGACCGTACGCCAGGAGCGCATCGCCGGTCATCGTGTGTCGAGGTCTTTGCCTCGAAGCTGCTCCCTACCGGGCATGCTGCCATGGAGCGGGACTCCGGCTCAATACGGGAACGGCCACAGCCTGAGCTTTTCTTTCGCGATCGCCCACAGCCGGGCGAACCCGTGCGGCTCGACGATCAGGAAGAACACGATCAGGGCGCCGAACAGCATGAACTCGATGTGCGAGATCGCCGCCGTCGACAGGTTGATGCCGAGAAGGCCCGGCATCTGGTTGAGGAAGATCGGCATGAGCACGATGAACGCAGCCCCGAGAAACGAGCCGAACACCGAGCCGAGCCCGCCGATGATGATCATGAACAGGACCTGGAACGAGCGGTTGATGTCGAAGGCGAGCGGCTCCCACGAGCCCAGCCGCACGAATCCCCACATCGCGCCCGCTACCCCGACATAGAACGAGGACACCGCGAAAGCCGACAGTTTTGCGTGCAGAGGCCGGATGCCGATGATTTCGGCCGCGATATCCATGTCGCGCATCGCCATCCACATGCGCCCGATGCGGCCGCGCACCAGGTTGGTGGCGGCGAGCGCCAGCACGGTCACGATGGCAAGCACCAGCAGGTACCGCTGCGCCGGCGTGTCGATGGGCAGGCCGAACAGCTCCAGCCGGCCAACCGCGACCGAGCCGGAGGGCGCATAATTCGTGAACCATTTCACCCGGGCGAAGGCCCATTCGAGGAAGAACTGCGCGGCTAGGGTGGCCACCGCCAGATAAAAGCCCTTGATGCGCAGCGACGGCAGGCCGAACAGGACGCCGACCAGTGTCGCCATGAGGCCGCCGAACAGGAACACCAGGACGAGGTTGGTCTCCGGCACCCGCAGCGCCAGATTGTAGGCCGCATAGGCGCCGACCGCCATGAACCCGCCGGTGCCCAGCGACACCTGCCCGCAATAGCCGGTCAGGATGTTGAGGCCGATGGCCGCCAGCGACAGGATGAGGACGGGAATCAGCACCTCGGTATAGAGATACTGATTGGCGATCAGCGGCACGCCGACGAAGGCAAACGCCACCAAGCCGACGACGAACCAGCGGTCCTGCGCAATGGGAAAGATCGCCTGGTCGGCGGCGTAGGAGGTCTTGAACTGCCCGACTTCGCGGTAGAGCACGCGCGCTTCCTCTCCTCAGCCGCTCGTCATGGCCGGGCTTGTCCCGGCCATCCCGCTTGGGTGGGCACGGCCCTGCTCGTCTAAGCGGGATGCGCGGGTCAAGCCCGCGCATGACGAGTGAATGGCTGAAACGGTTGTTCTCATATCCGTTCGATGATGCGTTCGCCGAACAGGCCCTGCGGCCGTACCAGCAGGAACACCAGCGCCAGCACGTAGGCAAACCAGTTCTCGATGCCGCCGCCGGCCAGGTCGAACCAGCGGATCAGCACCGGCGCCAGCAGCACCTCGGCGAGCTTCTCGCCGGCTCCGATGATGAGGCCGCCGACGACCGCGCCCGGGATCGACGTGAAGCCGCCGAGGATGAGCACCGGCAGCGCCTTGAGGGCGACCAGCGAGATGGAGAACTGCACGCCGAGCTTGGCGCCCCAGATCATGCCGGCCACCAGCGCCACGATGCCCGACACCGCCCACACCATCAGCCAGATGTGGTTGAGCGGAATGCCGACCGACTGCGCCGCCTGGTGGTCGTCGGCCACGGCGCGCAGCGCCCGACCGACGCGCGTCACCTGGAAGAACACCGCCAGTACGGCGACCATCACGGCACAGATCACCGCCGCCACCAGTTCGGCGGGATCGATCAGCAGGCCGCCGGGAAAGACCGACTCGAGGATGAAGATCGGGTTCTGCGGCAGGCCGAGCCGGATCTTGTAGATGTCGCTGCCCCACAGGCTCTGCCCGAAGCCGTCGAGAAAATATGTGATGCCGAGCGTGGCCATGAACAGGATGATGCCCTCCTGATTGACCAGGCGGCGCAGCACCAGGAACTCGATCGCATAAGCGAGCGCCACCATGATCAGGGCGCTGAGCGCCAGCGCCAGCACGAATGGCATGACCTCCGACAGGCGCGCCAGCGCCAGCGCGGCGAACAGCACCATGGCGCCCTGTGCGAAGTTGAACACGCCCGAGGCCTTGAAGATCAGCACGAACCCGAGCGCGACCAGCGAATAGAGGACGCCGGTGAGCAGGCCGCCGATCAGGGTCTCGAGGATGGGGCCCAGCATGCTCAATGCGCCACACCGAGATAGGCCTCGATCACGGCCTGATCGTTCTGCACCTCGGACGGCGTCCCGTCCGCGATCTTGATGCCGTGGTCGAGCACCACGATGCGGTCCGACAGGTCCATCACCACGCCCATGTCGTGCTCGATCAGCGCGATCGTCGTGCCGTAATGGTTGTTCACGTCGACGATGAAGCGCGACATGTCCTCCTTCTCTTCCAGGTTCATGCCGGCCATCGGCTCGTCGAGCAGCAGGAGATCGGGCTCCATGGCGAGCGCGCGGCCGAGCTCGACGCGCTTCTGCAGCCCGTAGGGCAGCTTGCCCACCGGGATTTTCCGGATGTGCGGGATCTGCAGGAAGTCGATGATGTCCTCCACCCGGCGGCGATGCTCGACTTCCTCGGCGAGCGCCGGCCCGTGGCGCAGGAGCTGCCAGAAGAATCCGCGATGCATCTTGAGGGTGCGGCCCGCCATGATGTTGTCGAGCACCGTCATGCCCTTGAACAGGGCGACGTTCTGGAACGTGCGCGCGATGCCGCCGCGCGCCGCCTCGAACGGGCGCATCTTTGCGCGCGTCGCGCCCTTGAACGTGATGCTGCCCTGCTGCGGCTGGTAGAAGCCGTTGACGACGTTGAGCATCGAGGTCTTGCCCGCGCCGTTGGGGCCGATGATGGCGCGAATCTCGCCCTTGCTTATATCGAACGAGACGTCGCGCAGCGCCCGCACGCCGCCGAAGGCGAGCGACACGTTGTCCACTGCGAGCAGAAGATCGCCGGCCTCCATGGTGTTGCCGGCCGGAGCCCTCACGCGGCGTTCTCCCGAGCCGCCGCACCGGCGCCGCCGGCCGGCCGAATGTCGCGAATCCTGACGCGCGCCGAGATCGTGCCTTTCCGGCCGTCCTCGAACGTCACCTCGGTGGAGACGGCGGCTTCCTGCGAGCCGTCGTAGAGCGCGGTCAGGAGCGGCGCATAGCGCTCGGCGATGAAGGCGCGCCGCACCTTCAAGGTGCGGGTCAATTCGCCGTCGTCGGCGTCGAGCTCCTTGTGCAGGACGAGGAAACGGCGGATCTGCGCCGACGCCATGACGCCTTCGGCAGCGAGCGAGCGGTTCACCTCCTCGATATGGCGCCCGATCATGTCGTACACCGCCGGGTGCGCGGCGAGCTCCTGGTAGGAGCCGTAGACCACGTTGTTGCGCTCGGCCCAGCTGCCGACCGCCGTCATGTCGATGTTGACCATCACGCAGACGGCGTCGCGCTTGTCCCCGAGCGCCACCACTTCCCTGATGTTGGGATAGAACTTCAGCTTGTTCTCGATGTATTTCGGCGCGAACAGCGTGCCGTCGTTGAGCCGGCCCACGTCCTTGGCGCGATCGATGATCTTCAGGTGTCCGGTCCCGGGATCGAAGAATCCGGCGTCGCCGCTGCGCACCCAGCCGTCCGGCGTCTTGGTCTCGGCGGTCTTCTCCGGGTCCTTGTAGTAGCCCAGGAACACGCCCGGCGAACGGAACAGGATCTCGCCGTCGTCGGTCACTTTCACGTCGACGTCGATGTTGGGCTTGCCCACCGTGTCGGCGTAGATCTCGCCGTCGGGCTGGGCCGTGATGTAGACGGAGGCCTCGGTGGCGCCGTAGAGCTGCTTCAGGTTGATGCCGAGCGCGCGGAAGAAGCGAAAGATCTCGGGCCCGATCGCCTCGCCGGCCGTGTACGCGACGCGGATGCGTGAGAGCCCGAACCGGTTCTTGAGCGGGCCATAGACGAGCAGGTCGCCCACCCTATAGAGCGCCCGCGCGTAGAGCGGCACTTTCTCCTGATTGAGGATCTTTTCGCCCCAGCGACGCGCCACGGCGATGAAGAAATGGAACATGCGCCGCTTGAGCGCGCCCGCGTCATCCATCCGCACCATGGTCAGGGTGATGAGGTTCTCGTAGATGCGCGGCGGCGCGAAGGCATAGGTGGTGCCGATCTCGCGCCGGTCCTCGACCACGGTCTCCGGCGCCTCCGGGCAATTGACGCAGAAGCCGGCGTCATAGGACTGCGCGTAGGAGAAGATGTGGTCGCCCACCCAGGCGAGCGGCAGATAGGCGATGACCTCCTCGTTGGCGTCGAGCCGGTCATAGGCATTGCCGTTGTGCGCCGAGATGCGCACGTTGTCATGCGAGAGCATCACGCCCTTGGGCCGCCCGGTCGTGCCCGACGTGTACAGGATGATGGCGAGATCGCTGCCGCGACCGGCCGCGACTTGCTGCTCCCACCACGTCGTGCGCGCGGGATCGCTGGCGACCGCGTCGCGCCCGCGGCCCTGCACGTCGTCGATCGAGGAGAGCCGCGCGTGGTCGTAGTCGCGCAAGCCGCGCGGCTCGTCGTAGACGATGCCGGTAATCGCCGTGAGCTTGTCCTGGATGGACAGAATCTTGTCGACCTGCTCCTGGTCCTCGACGATCGCCAGCTTGACCTCGGCATGCGCGAGCACGAAGGCCATCTCGTCGGCGACCGAGTCGGCGTAGAGCGGCACCGGCACGGCGCCGAGCGCCTGGCCGGCGCACATCGCCCAGTACAGGCGCGGCTTGTTGCGGCCGATGACGGCAAAGCGGTCGCCGCGCGCCAGCCCGAGCTCGGCAAGGCCGATCGAGAAAGCGATGACCTCGTCGCGTACCTGGCGCCAGGTCCAGGCCTGCCAGATGCCGAGGTCCTTGTGCCGGATTGCCGCGCGGGCGGCGAAGATCTCGGCGTTGCGAAGGAGCAGCTTGGGAAAAGTATCGGCGTCAGGCGCGAGGGCGGCCTGCCCGGCCTCCGCGCCCGCCCGGGCGCCGGACGCAACGGGCATCCCAGCGTCCGCCGGGACGCGATATGGATGTCCTCGAGCGGTGGCGACATCCGCCACGGCTGACCCCTCTCTTCCCCGCGGCCGCCCCGCGTGGTCCTTGCCGCCGTTTTACGCCCCGGCGAACATGATTGGTTCGATATGAAACGGACGGGCGAAGCCGGTCAAGCCTGGACGGCCGGGCGTTCACTCAATTGGCGGTGGTGGCGGCGATGCGGGACTGAGACCGGGCGGACGCGGGCCGTGGTCAGGCGTGCGCCTGGGCATTGGGCAGCAGCCTGAGCATCGCCGGCGCATCGCCGGCGCTGTCGATGCGACAATGCGCCTTGCACAGCTCGCGCTCCATCCGGCTGGTGCGCAGCACGTAGCGGATGTGATAGCTCAGCAGCCGCCAGTTGACCGGCTTGGTGACAAACGAATTGGCGCCCAGGCTATAGGCGCGGTCGATCGAGGCGATGTCCTCATGCCCGGTCAGCATCATGACCGGCATATGGCGCAGGTCGATATCGGCCCTGATCTTTTCCAGCACGGCAAAACCGTCGAGGCCGGGCATGGCGATATCGAGCAGCGCGATATCGAAGCGGCTGCCTTTGAGCATGGAGAGCGCCATCGCGCCGTCGGCGGCCGTCTCGATCACGGCTGTCGGCGACGAAAGATGGACGACCGCAAACTCCAGCAGGATAGGATCGTCATCGGCAACCAGCACCCGGGTCGGCTCGTCCAGGACGAACGACCAGGGGCTTTTTTGAACTGCGGCGATATCCATGGTCCGCCCTCCGCCCCGTATCCATAGTGGCAAAACGCTAACTTGCCGTGTGGCCGTCGCGGCGATCGTCGGGCCGCCGCTTCAACCCGTGTTCACCAAGAGCGCAACGAGCATCGACTCCATGCGCTAGTTGGTAAGCTGGATCTTGCCGTAGGGGCCGACGCCCTTGGGGACCGGCACCTCGCTGGCGCTGTAGTCGGAATTGAGCACCAGGTTCGGCCCGTCATGCAGGTCGATCCGGCGCACCACCAGCACCGTGTAGGCCGACTTGTCGGCGATCGGCTTGGTGGCGTCGATGATGAGGCGGCCCTGCGGCATGTAGATCGTGCCGATCAGGGTGCGCGCATTGTCGCTGAGGATCTTGTGCTCGCGCGGCGGCCCTTTCGGCGTCAGCAGCCCGCCGACCAGATCGCCGAGGATCGGGATGGGCAGCGGGAACGGCGGGATGGCGGGCGCGCTGGCGCCGGTCGGGTCGTCGAAGATCAGGAAGCCGGCGAGCTGGCCGTCCTTGGGGGCCGACAGCGCGATGGTGCTTGCCGTGTCGAACGTGAGATTGGCGCCGTTGCCTTTCAGATAGATCGCAACGTCGGTCCCGGCCATGGTCGCGCCCTTGTCGACGATCAGCGGCCCGTCCTTGATGACGTAGATGCCGCGCGCGAGCGAGACATCGGCGCCATCGGTGATCCTGAGGCCGCCGCAATAGACGCCGGGGCGCAACAGCTGGGTTCCGCCGCTGATCACCTTGCCGTTGAAGCTGCATGAGCTGCTGTCGGGCACGGGATGCCCGGCGAGCGGATCGTCGAGCACCGGACAATCGGTCACGGGATCGGGCGTGATCTTCGCGCCCTTGGTCTTGGCCCTGCCGCCCACCGTGCAGGTGAGGGCCGCATTCATGACGGCGTTGTCCTTGGCCTGCAATCCGCCGGGATTTTTCGAGTCGGAGTAGACCATGCAGCCGGTCGCCGTCACGCTGGCGTTTGCCTCGAGCGACAGGGTCGCCGGCGCCTTGTCGTCGAGCGCCAGCAGGCACAGCGGCAGGCTGGCGTTCAGCTTGGCGGTGGCGCTCGTCACCACGTGCATCTTGCCGCGCCACACATACTTGCCGAGGGTCATGGCGACGTCCTTCTCGACCGTGACCTTCACGGTGAGCGCCTTGTCGTCGACCACGGCCGTGGCGGTCGCGTCGCTCATTTCGTGCTTGACGTAGTTTTGTGCCGCGGCCGCCACGGTCTCGGGCGTCGACCTGGCCAGCTGCATGGCGCGCGCCGCATTGACGGCGGCCGAGTCGGCGATGGCCTGCATCTTGGTCCGCGTTGCCGCCGCCACGGAATAATCGACGGCAATGCCGGCGATGCCCAACACGACCGGAAGCGACAGGGCGAATATGATGGCGGTGGCGCCGGATTGATCGCGGCCGAGCCGCCCGAGCAGGGAAGCGGCATTGCGATCGACAAACGTGACACGCATGGTCACACCTCGTTCTTCGTCTTCATGGGTAAGAACAAAATGCTAAGACCTTGTGCCAATTGATCGCGAATTTCCGGATTGTGGCCTTAGCTCCTTGTTCACCATGACGGGCCGGCGGGCGCCGCAGCGGCACAGACCTTCGACGGATGCCCGGCGCAGGGCCGGCTTAATGGCCGGGAACCAGCAATAAGCACATCGTTTCACGCTTAATTACCGTTCGCCGGGTTAACTCCTGCCGCACGACGGTTGAGGCCCAGCAATGGCGATGCGTCCTTCCCTGCGCCGCAAGCTCGTTCTGCTTGTCCTGGCGGCAGTCGGAGCGGCGGTGGCGGTTTCCACCGCCATCATGGTTTGGCAGCAGGCCGCGCAGTACGGCGCCATGCGCCGGCAGGCGCTGACCGCGACCGCGCAGGTATTTGCCGCGGCCGCGGGTCCGGCAACCGCGGCACAGAACCGGCAGGACGCGCTGCGGGCGTTGCGCGCCATCGGCCGCGTGCCGGACATCCACTATGCGGAAATCGCCACCCTCGACGGAAGCGCGCTCGCGTCGCTCGGTAACGCCACGCGGCTCATCGGCGACGTCAACCTGGAGGAAGACCAGGAGACGTCGGTCATCGACCTGCTGACCAGCCGGACCGTGCAAATCGCGGTTCCGATCCTCAACGGCGGGATGCCGGTGGGCCGCATCGTTCTGGTCGGCGGCATCGCCGACCTGTGGCCGCGCCTGCTGACCGTCATCGCGTACACCTTCGCCGCCGGCCTGATAGCGCTGATCGTCGGCCTGCTGGTGGCGTGGCGGTTTCAGCGCGCGATCACCCGGCCGCTGCGCAGCCTGATCGAGGCGATGGCGCGCATCCGCCAGGAGCACCGCTACGACGTGTCGGTGCCCAATGCGTCCGACCGCGAGATCGGCGAACTGGTCGACGGCTTCAACAAGATGCTGCACGACGTGCGCGAGCGCGACGACCGGCTGGAGGCGCACCGCCGCGACCTCGCGCAGGAAGTGGCTGACCGCACCAGCGAGCTGCGCGAAGCGCGCGATGCGGCCGAGACGGCCAACCGGGCGAAATCGGAATTTCTGGCAACCATGAGCCACGAGATCCGCACGCCGATGAACGGCATCATGGTCATGGCCGAACTGCTCACCACCACGGCGTTGCCCGACCGCCAGCGCCGCTTCGCCGAGATCATCGCCAAGTCGGGCCAGAGCCTGCTGGCGATCATCAACGACATCCTGGATTTCTCCAAGATCGAAGCCGGCAAGCTGGAGCTGGAGCGTCGGCCGGTCGATCTCAACGAGCTGGCGGAGAACGTCACCAGCCTGTTCGCCGAACGCGCGCGCCACAAGGGCGTCGACCTCGCCGCGCTCGTCGACCCGGGCGCGCCACGGTCGATCGTCGGCGATCCGGTGCGGCTGAGCCAGGTCATCGGCAACCTGGTCAACAACGCGCTGAAATTCACCGAGCGCGGGTTCGTCAAGCTGGCCGTCGCCAAGGCGCCGGGCGACGCCAAGCGCCTCGAAATTCGCGTGACCGACAGCGGCATCGGCATTCCCGCGGACAAGCTCGCCTCGATTTTCGAGGCCTTCTCCCAGGCGGATCAGTCGACGACCCGCCAATTCGGCGGCACCGGGCTCGGGCTGGCGATCTGCCGGCGCCTGGTCGAGGCGATGGGCGGCGAGATCCAGGTGGAGAGCGAGCCCGGCAAGGGGTCGAGCTTCGCCGTCGTCATCCCGGCCGCCGATCAGGCGAAGTCGGCATGGCCGGGCCTGGCGCTCTCCGGCGGCGACCTGCGGTTCTGCATCCTGGACGTGGCGGGCGAAGCGACTGCTGCCGCGCTGACGCGCTATGTCGCGGCGTCGGGCTATACAATCATCACGCGCGACGAGCGCCTCAAACCCGATCACTACGCCCGCGCCGCGCTGATCTGCGCCGACGCCGACCGCCTGGCGACGCTGGCGCTCGCGGCGCCGCGGCCGCCGGTGATCGCCGTGTGCCCCCTGGGCGACGCGGCGAGCGACGACCTGCTCCGCTCCGGCCGGGCGGATGCCACCATCACGCGGCCGCTGCTGCGCTCGGAAATCGAACCGCTGCTGCGGCGCCTGGCCGCCGGTGAAACCGACCTGCAGCCGGGGCGCGCCGCCGATGCCGCCATGACGGTGAAATTTCATCCGTTCCGCGCGCTGGTGGCCGACGACAACGCGGTCAACCGCGAAGTGGCCCGCGAAGCCCTGGCGCAGGTCGGGGCCGCCGTCGAGACGGTCGAGAGCGGGCACGAGGCGGTCGCCCGGGCGACGGCGCAGCGCTTCGATATCATCTTCATGGACGGCAGCATGCCCGAGATGGACGGGTTCGAGGCGGCGCGCCGCATCCGCGCGGCGGAAGCCCGGGAGCATGCGCGCCGGACGCCGATCGTGGCCCTGACGGCGCACGTCGTCGGCACCGCCGCCGATGCGTGGCGCGAAGCCGGCATGGACGACGTCGTGTACAAGCCCTTCACCATCGACAAGCTGGTGCGCGCCATCGAGCAACTGCTGCCGCACCTGCGCGATGAGGCGGCGAGCGCGGCCGGCCCGGCCGCCGCGGCAGCCAACGCGGCGCCTGCGCCCGTAGCCGGGCCGGAGCCGGCACCGGCGCCGGACCAGGCGCCCCTCCTCGACCCTGCCGTCATGGCCCAGCTGCACCAGATGCAGGTCATGGGCAAAGGCGACTTCGTGCGCAAGGTCTTCGCCCTGTACCAGGAACATGCTCCGCTCGCGGTGGCGCGCATCCGCGAGGCGGCGGAAGCGGCGAGCGCGGAGGCATGCGCGGAGGCCGCCCACGCGCTCAAGTCGATGAGCCACAATGTCGGCGCCAGCCGAGTCGCGGCACTGGCGCAGGACATCGAAACGGCCGCCCGGCTGGGCAGACAATGCCCCGAGCAAGCAGCGATCGACAGGCTAGCGGGCGTGGTCCAGGAAACGCTCGACGCCATCGACTGGTCGGAGCCGCTTGCGCCCGAAGCCGAAGCGACGAACGTCATTGCGCTCACGTCGGTGTCGCCAACGAGCACCGTCGAGCGCGCGCTGTCGTTTGCCCTGGACCGCGACGAGCTGTTCCTGCTCTATCAACCCGTCGTCGACCGCAACGGGACGCGCATGTTGGGCGTCGAAGCCCTGGTGCGCTGGCAGCGCGACGGCGAGCCGGTGTCGCCGGGCGTGTTCATCCCGATGGCGGAGCGCTCCGGCCTCATCCACGATATCGGCGAATGGGTGCTGCGCCGCGCCTGCCACGACGCCGCCGCCTGGCCGTCGCTCAGCGTCGCCGTCAACGTCTCGCCATTCCAATTCGTCCGTCCGGACCTCGCCGACCGCTACGGCCGCATCCTGTCGGAAACCGGGTATGACGCCAGTCGGCTGGAGGTGGAGATCACCGAGAACGCGCTGCTCGAGGAGGAGGACGCGGTGCTGCACGCCATGGAGGTCCTGCGCGCGCGCGGCGTCACCTTTGCGCTCGACGATTTCGGCACCGGCTTCTCGAGCCTCAACTATCTCCGCCGCTTTCCGTTCGGCCGCATCAAGATCGACCAGACCTTCATCGCCCACCTGGACACGACGGTCGACGCAACAATCGTCCACGCGATCGCCAGCATCGGCCGCTCGCTCGGCATCAAGCTCGTCGCCGAAGGCGTCGAGACCACCGTGCAGCATCGCTTTCTCTACGCCGCCGGCGTGCACTTCATGCAGGGCTATCTGTTCGGCCGTCCGATGCCGAAGGAGGCGATCACGCAGCGCCTGGCCGAGGAACAGGCGGCCGCACCGCAGACCGCAGGCGGCGGCATCGCGGCAGCGATCGAGCCCGCGCGAAGCCTCACGGCGTCAGCCCGGTCTCCCGTATGATCTGCTGGAACTTGCCGATCTCCGCCGTCACGAACGTGGCGAACTGATCGACCGAGACCGGCGTGACGTCGGCTCCCGCCTCGAGCAGCTTCTGCTTGACGTCGCTCTCACCGAGGATCTTGTTGATCTCGCGGTTGAGCCGCTCAACGATCTCCTTGGGCGTGTCGCGCGGGGCAAAGAATCCCTGCCACAGCGAAATGTCGTAGCCCGGAATGGCCGCCGCCTCGGCCACCGTCGGCACGTCGGGCGCAATCCCCGAGCGCCGCCCCGACGACACGGCGATGAGCTTCAGGTTGCCCGCCTTGACGTGCGGCAGCGCGGCCGGAAAGCCGGAGAAGAACAGGTCGACATGGCCGCCGAGCAGGTCGTTCAGGGCCGGCGCGGCCCCTTTATACGGCACATGGGTGAGCCGGCTCTGGGTCTTGAATTTCAGCACCTCGCCGGCGAAGTGGCCGGGCGTCGCCGTGCCGGCGGACGCGAACGACAAGCCGCGCTCCCGCGCGACTTTGAGCATCTCGGCCATGGTGCCGTAGGACGCCTTGCCGGGCACCACCAGCGCCAGCGGTACGACAGTGGCGAGCGCGACCGGCACCAGGTCCTTGTCCGGATCGTAACCGATGTTCTTGCTCCAGTGCGGGTTGATGGCGATCTCGCCGGTCTGGCCGACCAGCAGCGTGTGGCCGTCGGGCGCGGCGGCGGCCACGCTCTGCGTGCCGATCGCGCCGGTGGCGCCCGCCCGATTCTCCACCACGACCGACTGGCCGAGCGCAATCGCCAGCCGGTCGGCCACCGCGCGCGCCACGATGTCGCCGGTGCCGCCCGCCGCGTAAGGCACGACCAGCTTGATGGCGCGGCTCGGAAAATTTTCCGCTTGCGCGGGGAGCGCGGCGACGCTCAGCAGCGCGGCCGCGATGGCACGAATGATCAACATGATGGCCCCTCAGTTGGCCGACTGGCGCCGGCAGCCGCCAGATTGACCGTGTTTGCGCGCGCAGACAACAGAGCAGGGAGACAACCGCGGCGGGATTGCGGCGTCGGCGGCAGCGCATAGCGAATGGCGAGCGGTAAGGAGCGAACGACTTGTTCCCTATTCGCTACTCGCTATTCGCCATTAGCCGGGCTCATTCCGCCGCCTTGAGCAGCGGCGCGCCGCCGGAGCGGAACTGGTCGAGCAGCGCCGCCTCGTCGGCTTTGGCGGCCTTGAGGTGGCGCACCTTGACGTGCCCGAAGCCGCGGATCTTTTCCGGAATGGCGGCGAGCGCCACCGCGAGATGGTGGTTGTCCGCCGTCAGCCGTTGCAGCACCTCGTCCAGCATCGCCTCGTAGTCGGCGATCAGCGCCCGTTCGGTGCGCCGCTCGGCGGTGTAGCCGAAGGGATCGAGCGCCGTGCCGCGCAGGAATTTCAGCTTCGCCAGTCCACGGAACACCGGCAGCAGCCAGGCGCCGAACGACATCTTGCGCGGCACGCCGGTAATGGGATCGCGGCGCGCCAACAGCGGCGGCGCCAGGTGGAACTCGAGCTTCAGCTTGTCGCCCGCCACCGCGTCCTTCACCTGCGGCCACGTATGCTCGGCATGCAGCCGCGCCACCTCGTACTCGTCCTTGTACGCCATCAGCTTGAACAGGTAGCGCGCGACCGCTTCGCCAAGCTCGCTCTTGCCCGGCACTTTTGCCGCCTCGACGGCGCGCGTGCGCTCGACCAGTGCGCGATAACGCTCCGCGTAAGCGGCATTCTGATAGGCGCTGAGGAACGCGACCCGGCGCGCCACGATCTCGTCCAGCGACTGCGACAGGCGCTGCACCTCGTCCGGCTGCTCGGGTCTGGCCAGCGCTTCGACGGCGGACAGGTCGACGGCGGCGCGGCGGCCCCAGCGGAACGCCGCCTGATTCATGGCGACGGCTTCGCCGTTCAGCGCCAGCGCCTGCTCGATCGCCGCCGCCGACAGCGGCAGCGCGCCGCGCTGATAGGCGTAGCCGAGCAAGAACATGTTCGTGGCGATGGAATTGCCGAGCAGCGCGCTGGCCAGCCGCGTGGCATCGATGAAATAGGCGTGGTCGCGCCCGGCTGCCGCCGCGATGGCGCGCTTCAGCCGCTCGGTGGGCAGCGAAAAATCGGCGTTGCGGGTGAAATCGCCGGGCAGGAACTCGGCCAGGTTGATCACCGCGGTGGCGCCCGGCTTCACGGCCCCCAAAACCTTTTTCGAGCCCGCCACCACGACGTCGCCGCCCAGCACCAGGTCGGCGCTGCCGGCCGCCACGCGGATGGCGTGGATGTCCTCCGGCCGCTCGGCGATGCGAATGTGCGAGAACACCGCCCCGCCCTTCTGCGCCAGGCCGGCCATGTCGATGATGCCGCAGGCCTTGCCTTCCAGATGCGCCGCCATGCCGACGATGGCGCCGACCGTGACGATGCCGGTGCCGCCGATGCCGGTGACGATCATCGAATAGGTGCCGCCCGGCGGCAGTGACGGCAGCGCCGGCTCGCGCAGCGGCGGCAGCGTCGCCGGCTCGGCAATGCCGGTGCCGGCCTTCAACTTGGCGCCGTGCACCGTCACGAACGACGGGCAAAAGCCTTTGAGGCAGGAATAGTCCTTGTTGCAGCTCGACTGGTCGATGGTGCGCTTGCGCCCGAACTCGGTCTCCACCGGCTGCACCGACACGCAGTTCGACTGCACGCCGCAGTCGCCGCAGCCTTCGCACACCAGCTCGTTGATCACCACACGCTTGTCCGGGTCCGGGAAGGCACCGCGCTTGCGGCGGCGGCGCTTCTCCGCCGCGCAGGTCTGGTCGTAGATGAGCGCGGTGACGCCCGGCACGGCGGCGAGCTCGGTCTGCACCTTCATCAGCTCGTCGCGGTGATGGATGGTGAGCCCGCGCGGCCAGTCGGTGCCGCGCGGATATTTCTTTGGCTCGTCGGTGACGACGACCACGCGCTTGACGCCTTCGGCCGCCACCTGGCGGGCGATCGACGGCACGTCGAGGCCGCCGTCGTTGCGCTGGCCGCCCGTCATGGCGACGGCGTCGTTGAACAGGATCTTGTAGGTGATGTTGACGTTCGCCGCGACCGCGGCGCGGATCGCCAGATAGCCGGAGTGGTTGTAGGTGCCGTCGCCGAGGTTCTGGAACACGTGCGCGCGCTTGGAGAACGGCGCCTCGCCGATCCAGTTGGCGCCCTCGCCGCCCATCTGGGTGAAGCCGAGCGTGCGGCGGTCCATCCATTGCGCCATGTAGTGGCAGCCGATGCCGGCATAGGCGCGCATGCCCTCCGGCACCACGGTCGACGAATTGTGCGGGCAGCCGGAGCAGAAATACGGGATCCGGGTGGCGATCTCGCTGGCCTGCGCCAGCCGCGCTTGCGCCTCCTTCAGCCGCGCCACGCGCCCGGCGATCGCGTCGTTGTGACCGCGCGCCAGCAGGCGCTCGCCGATGCAGATGGCGATGTCGTTGGGATCGAGCGCGCCCTTGACCGGGAACAGCCAGTTGCCGCGCTCGTCCTTTTTGCCGATGCACACCGGCTGGTTGGCGGTGCCATACAGCTCCTCGCGCACCTGCACCTCGATGAGCGAGCGCTTCTCCTCGACCACGATGATGAGGTCGAGCCCGTCGGCAAACTCCTTGAGCTCGCGCTGGCTCAGCGGCCACGGGCAGGCGACCTTGTAGAGGCGGATGCCGAAGTCGTTGCACCTGGTCTCGTCGAGGCCGAGCTCGTCGAACGCCTGGCGCACGTCGAGATAGCTCTTGCCCACCGTGATGATGCCGATCTTCGGGCTGCGGCCGCCCGAGATGATATTGCGGTTGAGCTTGTTGGCGCGCACGAAGGC
>Ga0209466_1000085_pt1 | contig 20097 bp, 44 predicted proteins | sample PanSoiPlo30MoBio_FD_188323 | JGI IMG/M metagenome (GOLD analysis project Ga0209466, IMG submission 188323) | Tropical forest soil microbial communities from Panama analyzed to predict greenhouse gas emissions - Panama Soil Plot 30 MoBio (SPAdes)... | ecosystem: Environmental > Terrestrial > Soil...
CATCTGTTCGTCATTAGGGCCTCGCTTCGCGCCCACGGGAAGAGCGTGGCTCGGCGGCGCCCCGGCGTCAAGCACTTTCGCGCGCGTTCCGCGCGAAAACGGCCGAAGATACCTATGAAGGGCCCTTCGGGCGCAGGGGATGGTATGTATGTTTGACTGGGTTTTTGCCGCAGGGCTGGAGCCGCGAAATTTTATTGCTATTTTTGATGCCCCCCGGCACTTTTATTTCCAATGAGCACTGTTCATGGCAACATAAGTTCGTGATGTGTGATGTGAACCTCGATTCATATCACACAGAACAAACCATGACCGTTTGCACTGCACCATGAATGAACACTCATTAATAACGTTATTGCTGAAGATGCCACAACAAAGCACTATTGTTGCGCGGTCCGTTCATAGCCCGTTCATGTGCCCGGAGGTATGATCCGCGTGTCGGATCGGGAAGGGACCGATCCCCAACCAACGGGAGAGTTACCATGTTCACCATAGCTATTCGTAAGATCGGCGAGTCCATCGATATCGATTTCGACTCGCTCCCTGCCGAGTCCGTCCGTTACGTCGTGGCCTATGGCCTCACTCAGATTTTCAACGACGCGCACGCTAGCGTCGTCAAGAAGTCCTACGATCCCGCGAAGAACGATGGCACGTCGTTCGAGGCGGCGGTGATGGACAAGGTCGCCGCGCGACTCGACTCGTTGCGCGATGGCGAAGTCCCGGGTGCGCGGACTCCCGCGGATCCCAAGAAGGCCGAGGCCAAGCGTCGCGCGGCCCAGCTCAGCGCATTGACCCCGGACGAGTTCAACGAGTTGCTCGCCCGCTTCACGGAGTCCAAGACTGCCGCGTGACCGCGCAAGACTTCCCGGGGCGCAAATGCCCCGGACTCTTTTCCGCAGCCCATATGGTGGGCTGCGCAGAAGGAGTCCTCGCCATGAAGTCCGACGATCGCAAGCTGGTCACAGATCTGACCGACGCCTTCTTCACCAAGGGCGGATCGATCAACCGCATCCCTGAGGCGCCGCGCCCGACCAACTCCTATCTCGCGCGCACCCGCGCGGAGCAATTCTTCCGCAACATCAACACTGCGCGGCGGCGCAAGTTGCGCCCAGGCGAGACCTACGCGGGCAAATAACTCTGCCCGAGGGCTGGGGCATGACTCAGTGTCCCAGCCCTGCGTTATACCCTACGTTTTGCTACGTGCATGGGCTCAAGTCGGCCTATGGTGTCCTACATTGTCAAATCGTCGTGTGAGTTGTCGCATGGGTATGGTTGTTTGGGTCGCAGTGTTGGGGAAGAGTTGGGTCCACTCCGTTCACCCTTTGTTCCCTTCTAAAAAAATATATATATAAGAAGGATACGCAAGATGGCCATCCACTCGTTAAGAGCCATACCAATACGACAACACAATCGACGATTTGCCAATGTAGGATATCTCAGGCCAACTTGAGTCGGTACATGTAGCAAAACATAGGGTATCACATAGGCCACGATATGGTCCCGTCGACCATCGACCCAGCCATATAGGACGCTCGCGTCGATGAACAACTCATGAACGATCCGTTCACGCCCAGTTCACACCGGGTATGATACAATCCCCAAAGGAGTCCCAATGAGATACCTCGTCCTCGAGGGCCCAGGAGCACAGGTTCTATGTCCTGAGCCATTCATCCACTCCAAAGCTGCGCTTGCACGGCGCTTAATCCGTGCTGGCTACACCACAGTCCGAGCCGAGAAGGAGATCCCCAATGAACGTCAGTCACTTCATTCCCGACGAGATCCTAATACACTCTGACTTCTGGCCAGGCACTGACCCCGGCGAGCTTCTCGTGGGCAAGGTCGTCGCAATCCTGCGCGACTCCCTAGGCGACCAGTATGTCGCCTTCGAGATGGCCGACCAGGCCGGACTCCAGATCATCCATCTGGGATCCAACTTCTTCAAGGGTTTCACAACGGGAGTCTAATATGAAGGGCATTGACGCACTGCGCCACTTCTATCCGCTCCACGTTCAGCGGATCGCCGAAGCCATCTACGATCAAGCAGTCGAAGATGGCCGAGACGCTGACGACCGGCTGCATCAGTTCCTGTACGAGTGGGAGATGGACTATTTCATTCTGGGCGCAGCCTTCTACTGGGCCGCTACCGAGGAGGGCCACGATTACTGGGCTCGTCTGGGACAATCCGAGGAGAGGACATAGTGAGTGACGAGGACGAGATCGAAATCCGCACACTGTCGCGGCGCCGAAGTCGCGCGCGCAAAACCTACCATTGTTACTGCTGCGCCCGCGAAATCTCTCAGGGGACCAAGTACGAACGCCTCGTCTGCATAGGCGAGGACGGCTTCGAGATGTGGCGATCACACTTCTACTGTAGGGAGGACTGAGATGACCGGACTCGAACTGTTGCACGAAGCGTATCCCCTGCACGTTCAGCGGATACTCGAAGAGACCTACCGCCAAGAACCAACACGGTTACCACTGATGCTTGAGAACCATCGAAACCTAGGCCGATGGACCGACGCAGCCACAGTCCTCGAGTGTGCCTTCGTCTGGCAAAGATCAACCGAGGGCTACGATTACTGGCGTGCCCTCTTCAATGGAGTAGCATTCAAATGATCAGATCTGGATGGAACATGCCTCCGGGATGTTTCAGCGTTCCGGGAGACGAGGAGGGCGTCTGTGAGGTATGCTGCAAGCCAGCTTCGGCTTGCGTGTGTCCCGAGTGTCCGATTTGCAGGGAGTACGGCAACCCCAAGTGCTACGACGGCAGCTACCAGCCGCCACTGAGGCTGTCGCGTGAACAAATCTTAGCCCGCCAAGAGGCCCGCATAGAGGTAGCTCGTCAAACCCTGCTAGATGAGGAACGGTTCCTCGACTGGGCCAAGGACCAAGGCGACGGGCTTACACTCTATGAGGGCGAAGACCTGCCCTCAGCACTCAACACCTCGCTCCCTCTTAACCCGGACCCCTTCAAATGAGCCCCTGGACAACCCTTCTCCTCTTGTTTCTGTTCTACATCGCAATCCCCGCTGTGATCGCCGTGGAGATCCTGCGATGACCAAGCTCACACTTATAGCCCTGCTGGCCCTAACCACTCCAGCAGACGCCCAGTGGCAGGCCCCCCGGACCCAGGGCCTGCCCCTCACCCAGCGCGCCGTGGCTCTTCCATGGTTCAACGGAGCGGATCGCTCCCGCGTCGAGCTTCTCAACGACAACCCTTACAGCGATCTCGCCCCACTCGCTGAGGGCGTGGGGATCTGGGGCGGCCAAACAGTGGTCAAGGGTGCCCTGCAGTGGACACCCAAGGCCACCACTAAGATCTCGATCCTCTTCAGTCGTCCGGACCCCAAGTTTCACATTCTGTTCCCGTGGGGCGGACCACTGTTCACTACCGGATGTTTCTGGGACGACGCACACACTACCACTCGAGGCATTTGGTTCGGCCTCACATTGTGCCCAGACAAACGTAACCCGCCTGAGGTTCTGCTCAACTGGCAGAACTGGCTTTACGACGGAGACCGCACCACAGTGTTGATCGACAGTGTGAGTGACGGGAAGCCCAACAAAATCTGGATACTCGCAGAGTAGGAGCCCCCAATGAACTACACCCTCGACATCCAAACCGCCTTCGGCGTCCCAGATCTCAAACACGAGTTTGCAGCCGTAAGCGACAATTACGCTGTAGAGAGAGTCCGGGACTGGGTAAAACTGTTCGCGGGAATCAAGTGGTTCCGGGGGGCAGCACTGTGGAGAAACGGATTTAAAGAGCCCGACGTCCAGGTGGCGTTCTTCACCCTCGCTGATCCAGAGGTAATCGTGAGGCCTCCAGTGGGGCCAAACCAGGCGGCCTAGGGCGACGATACAATTGCCACAACACGGTCACAATTCGGCCATAATGTGGCCACAATGGCATGATACAGTATCTATGTCGCGTCAAGGTTTGTCACCCCTTTGTGGGCACTCAAGGGAGGCTCCAATGCTGTAGTGACACCCCTCCGGGGAACCTTTCATGTACGAGCCCCCCAATGGGGGCAGACTTTTAATTCGCGATAGATCATAGCAGCGTCAACTTTGCTGCACCGTCTCGTTGCAACGGCTGGCCTATCCGAGGCCCCAATAAGGGACCGATGAAGATACGCCTCCAAACACAGTCCCGGAAGGGCACCCTGGTCACGGTGTAAAACTGACCACCCTTTTCGTCAGCCCACCACCCAAGACGCAAGCCATGACCCCATCCACTCGACACAGCAGACCTAGGTGTTGCGAGTGTTGCGTGGGCAATTGACCTTGGTCAGTCTTGGCGTGGTGGGTTGACGTGAGAGGAATGAGCGCATGTGCCCGAATCCCTTTATGGTCAAGACATATGCGCAATAGTCCGGTGGCTACCAGGGCAGCAATGTTCCATGACCTGTGTGGGCAGATACACACCAAACCCGGCAAGCTGGTGGAAAGCCAGCACAGTTTCGAAGGGCTTGCACAGTTTCGAAGGGCTTGCGTGTGCCGCGCGAGCAATCAACTCCCCGTATCGGCACCTTGATGGGGATCAGGAGACCGAAGATGACTCATGCAGAGTTGTTCAACAGCGTGATGCGTTACCTCTGGAATGACGAGGACCCAGAGCACTATTTTTGGGTCAGGGCTTGTGGAGACAAGATCCGAGGAACCCAGCGGGTCAATCCAGAGAACGCCTTTGATGTGCTGATAATGATGTTCGGCACCAATCTCTCAATGCACGTTAGGGTACCAGACGTGGGAGATGGTGACAACGAGGCTTCTATTCATCACATCACCTTCGAAGATGGTTCCACAGCCATCATCGATGGACGCTATGGGATCGGCGGAGGCGTGGAGATCATATGAAGTATGACGTGACGATCCGCACTGACAAAGATGGTGTAGCCATCATACTCGGTGCCCTCACAGACAAACACCACATCCTTCAAAGTGTGGTGCCTGTCCAGGAACAAGTCCGGGAGCAACGCAGATCCTCCAAAAGGAAGATTCCGGGAGACCGAGGGGTGGACCTCGTGATGAGAACTCTGTCGGCGGAGAACCGAGTGTTCTCCTATGGGGATATCGCCCGCGAGTTTGTGGCTCACGGCTATCAGGCGAAGAGTGCCAGTCCAGCCCTCTCAACTCTGGTGTCCAAAGGGAAGGTTCGTAGGGTCGGCAACGGACTGTTTGCCCTTCCCGGCACAGTGGTTAAGTTAGGCGCGGGGTAGCTTCCCCCTCGCGTCGGGGCCAGCGGGTCCGCCTCCCGCCGCACAGTGATCCGCTGGCCCACCCTATCCCGACATGAGTCGGGTTCCGCGCCAGACGGTTTCTGGCAACCGCCACATCTGGGAGTAACCGTTTACCCTCGATATCTACCCAACTCTAGAGGGGCGCCAATGCCCCTCCCTTTTAAGGGAGGCCCGAGTGAAAACTGATCCGCGTTTTTGGTTCGCTGAGATTCGAGGCCCTGATCTGTGGTATCTCATGGACGATTACTACGACGAGCAGGGACCCTATGCCACCTTCGAGGACCTATGGTCCGCATGGCGCCATGCCATCGACAACTGGGAGCCTACGGCCCATGGAGATCAAACATGACCATCCGTGAGAAAGAGGAGACTGCACATGCGTGATCGGTATCCGACCTGGAGCCGCGTCAACAGCACGCTTGTCGTGAGCGAAGAGCAGCGCGACGGCACTCCGGATTTTTACATCGCCCGCGATGCAAAGACGAAACGCTGGCACGTCAAGTGCCGCACGTCGGCGCACTGGAACGGCGAAACCTACGCCACCGCCGCGCTCGCCATGCACGCCATCGACAACTGGGAGCCCCCACAGCCATGAAGAAACCCAAGGAGAACAACTATCCCCTTACCGAATGCCTCCAGGTCGCACAGCGCGCCCGTGAGGACGGCTTCGACATCCACCAGAAGTGGACCTGCAGTCACTGTGGCGCGCGCCAGACTATGGCGATGCCCAACATCTTCTATACTTCAGGGGAATGCGAGGAGTGCAAGAACACTTCTCAGATCACCGAGTGTAACTTTATGGCCATCTCTATGGGACTGACGAGGCTCCAATGAGGGACTTTATGGAAGTAGCCGCGGCCGCAGTGGCCATTACGGCCGTTTGTGCTATATGGTTAGGGGTTGGATACATAATTATGCACTTTGTAATCAAGTACTGGTGACCCATGAGGAAAGCCAAAGCCATCGAGAACGCGAAGCTCGCGGCGAAGCGCCTGGGCGAGCCTTTCATGGTAAGATCTAACCGGGACGAGACCTGGTGGTGGTTCGAGCGCATCTCCTGGATTCGTCTTCACACTAACCTGGTCCCGCTCCACCACTTCAAGCTTGTGGTGAGGCCCGACGGAACGGAGGAGTGGCTATGTGGAGATGGTGGTACGCGCTGAGACGCCTGATCAGGGCTATCAGAGGGAACCGACGATGAACGCTGACTATCTCCTTCGACAGTTCTTCCGAGCACTCGCGTGGCAGGCCGCACGGGCCTTCTCTCCACGTGTGGCGCTCGTGATAGTGGTGGTGACGTTCTTGGCACTGTTAATCATGGGAGCACGCTGATGATGAGCGTATCAATACACTCTACGCGTAAGGTTGAGGCCGAGGTTAAAACCTCATCTCGCGACAGTAGCCACTCTTGGCTTGACCTCCGCTTCGACGACCAGGAGATTACGATCTTCGCTTGTCCGGCCCTAAACGAGACCGCCCTTCGCCTGATCGCCCAGGCCATCAATCAAACTCAACATCCCGAGGTCGATTATGATCTCATTCGGCAGATGCCCTGAAGGATGGCACACTTGATAGGACTGATCATAGCCGCAGCCATCGTCTACAAGGCGTTCTTTGCCCCTATGGGCAAGCCCGACGTAGACCCTGAGCACATCAGGATAGACAACTCTTATGCAAAGGTGGATCATGGACAGAAACGATGAACCAATCTTTAGCCCCGGAGAGATCGTGGCGCCCGACGATGCTCGATTAGAGGCCAAAGTCCGGCAGTACCTCGTTCCCGAGTCCGAAGGAGCCCGAGCCACTCGTCTCGCAATGAATCACGTCACCAGCCTCGAACAGGGGCTCGAGAAGTGCCAGATCTCTCTCGACGAAGCGACACGCAAGAGCGAGTCCCTCCAGATTCAACTGGACGATCTCCACATCCACTACGCTCGTGTCTGCGCCGAGCGAGACTACTACATGCTCCAGGCCCAGGGCCTTAAACAGGCCTTGAACAACGCCGCAAGCGTACTCGTAGACACCGTGAAACAGATCGAGTTCAGTCCGTTCAGGCCTAAAGATGATCCGAGCACCTGACCACGCTATCTCTATCTGGATCGAGGGAGACGTGATCCATCTCTGCCTCCCACCCAAAAGCGGGGAGCGCCAGCACTTCCTTGAACTTCCTCAGGCGAAGTGCTCCATCGAGACCAACGACTTCGGTCAGCCCCTCACCCGACAGCGGGGCTGGCTAATCCTGATCGACATCCTCCGCCAACGGGAGAAGTCTGGTCGGACTGGGATCGGAACCAAGGGCGATCCAGTTAAGTACGACGTTGAGAAAATGCTTGTGGCTATGGCCACAGAGAAGCGCTCCAGCGCCAAGATCGACCGTCTCATCAAGAAGCTCGGGGGCGAAACCGCAGTGAAGGAACTCTTGAAGGAGTTAAAACTGACATGAGCAACCAGCCACACTATCCCCATCCAGCCTACAAAAATGAGGTTTACCTCGGTGATGGGCTCTATGCTTTCTTCATAGATGACATGATCCGCCTTCGAGCCCCTCGCCTTGAAGGTGACCACGAGGTCTATCTCGAACAAGAGGTTCTCAGAGAACTGATCAACTTCGTCAAAGATCACTGTCCGCCACACTGGAAAGAGGAATTGAAATGACCTACAAATACCTCGCCTCTGCCTACACCGATCCCGACCCCGCTGTTATACAGCGCCGCTTCGAAGAGGCTGAACATTGCCTCGACTATCTTCTTAGCCGGAAGATCTGGACTTTCTCTCCCATCGTCCATTGCCACGCACTGGCCAAGAAGTACGACCTACCGAAGGACCATCTCTTCTGGCAGGAGTACGATCGGGCTATGATCTTAGCCTCAAGGGGCATAATAATTCTCAAAGACGGAGACAATGCCTGGACCAAATCAAAGGGAGTCCAGGATGAGATGCTCTTCTCACGCCAACTCAACCTCCCTATCGAGACAGTCGAGAGAACAAAGGACGAATACATCATAGAACGGCTCTGGCCATGAAAAACTCCATGTGCACTAAACAGATTTGTGGACTTGAGCATTGGCAGGTTGAGCGTCGCATTTATCTTGCTGATGTTAGAGGCGCCTACGATCTTCTAAGGGCTCTTACCTCCATCAACACTCTTGACAGCGAGCATCTTGTTCACTGTTCCTCTGTCGCACACCTCTGTCAAGACTTGAACAGTGCAATGTGGCGTCAGATGGTTCGAGAACCTTTTACCTACAGACCGATCAAAGATAAACATATGGCTACGTCGATCACCGACAGGACCATACCGAAGGCTCTGATCCGTCGAATGACTGAAGATCAAAAGACAACTCTAAGGGAGCTTGGACTCCTATGAGTAGGAAACACACTGCCCAAACCACTGGGCACGACAAACACATAAGAAAACTCAGTTCACGTCACTGGCGTAAGCGCGCCAAAAACAGACCCAGGACTTTGAAACCGACTAAACGGAGTCCCAAATGAAACGCTTCATTCTATTCGTAGGTCTTCACTACTATCCCTACGGTGGATGGGAGGATTTTGCTGGCTACTTCGACTCTAAAGAGGAGGCTGTAGAGGCCGGACACGAAAAGATCGTAAAGGAACAGATCTTCGGCTGGTTTCACATAGTAGACACAGAGACTAACAAGATTGTATCCAAATATGAGGTAAAAGGATGACTTACACCCTCACCCGTGACGGCCGAGTAATCGAGGCCACCGAGGAACAAGCTGCGATTATCGACTATGCCAACAGTGGCGTCGCACCTCTGCGCTTAATCCTCAACGCCCTCGCGGGCGCTGCCAAGACCTCAACCCTCGAATTCCTCTGCAAGTACATGCCCGTGGAGCCCACACTCTCCCTCGCTTTTAACAAGCGAATCGCTGAAGAACTTAGCAATCGTCTCCCTGGCCACGTCAAGTGTGCCACTATGAACTCTATCGGTCACAGAGCCTGGATGGCGGCCCTCGGCTCCAAACGAGTCAACCTCGACACTCGAGGCGAGAAGAACTACAACCTGATCAAGGACGGGATCGATCGACTCCCTAAACGCCTTAAAGAGGATGCTTGGGAGTACTTTGGCGATATGAAGAAGGCTATGGGTCAGGCCAAAATCCGAGGCTACGTCCCTGTCAAGGCCCCTGACATCGCCAAGTCCCTAACTTCCGCTGAGGCATTCTTCGGCGGACTCGAGGAGGAGCCTGAGAACTGGTTCGTAGATATCATCAACACAGCCCTCGTAGAGGGCATTAAGCAGGCCTACGCTGGTTACATCGACTTTGACGATCAGCTCTACATGCCAGTCTGCTTCGGGGCCTCGTGGCCTATGTTTCCGCGAGTTATGGCCGACGAGGTTCAGGACTTCTCCCCTATCAACCACGCAATGCTGATGAAGCTCGTCAATCGGGACTTCATTGGAGTGGGCGATCCCTGGCAATCCATCTACGCTTTCCGAGGCGCCATTACCAGTTCAATGGAACAGATGAAGAAGCGCTTCTCAATGCACGAGATGACGCTCAGTGTCTCGTTCCGCTGTCCTAAGAAGGGAGTGGAGCGTGCCCACTGGCGAGTCCCTCATATGAAGCCTGCTCCGTGGGCAATCGAGGGCACCGTCGAAACCCTTACTGAATGGAACGCAAAGGACATCCCTGATGCCAGCGCTATCATTTGTCGTAACAACGCGCCACTACTTAGTACAGCTTTACAACTCCTCCGAGCTGGACGGGGTGTACATCTCGTTGGGACTGATCTTGGTCCTCAGCTTGTGCGTGCTCTCAAAAAGATGGGTGATCCGTCCCTAACACAGGATAAAGTCCATGAAGCGATCAACGAGTGGGAAAATGAAAAGCTCCGAAAGTCCCGAAACGCAGCATCTGTATCTGATAAAGCTGAATGTCTTAGAGTATTCGCCGACTTCGGGCCTACTCTCGGAGCAGCCATTGCCTATGCCGAACGTATTTTTGCTGCCAAAGGTCCCATACAGCTTCTCAGCGGACATAAGTCTAAGGGACTTGAATGGAACACTATCTATCACCTGGACCCCCACCGCATCCCCTCTCCCTGGTGCAGGGAAGGCGAAGACCTTGAACAAGAATACAACGTCCGCTACGTAATCGAAACCCGCTTCAAAGAAGCAATGTACCTTATCAGATCGGAGGACTTCAACGATGTCGAGAAAGGACTGATCAAATGAAGCGAGATTACGTCCTTTTCTATGACAATAAATCCAGACTCATCTCCATCTCTCACGGCACCTTCACTGTCCGTAGCCGAGGCATCTCTGATTACGAAGCTAAAACATGCATGACAACAGAGATGACCTACTTCGCTCGGATGGAGATATCCAGAAAGGAACTCTTCACTCTTGGCTGGAACTGTATCAAAGCCGCAATTCGGGAGTGCCTCTAATGGGCTTTAGTAAATCCGTCCTTGCCTTCGACGATGTTCGAGAGGTCTTTGATCGAGCCCTCGAACACGAACAGGGCCTCCGCGTAAAGTTCGAAACTCATGGCCGTGCAGTCGCCGCACGCCATCGATTTAACTCTTTTCGTAAAGGAGACCGTGCAGAAAACCGTACAATCTATCCTGAAGATCACCAACTTTACGGACGATCAGTGTACGATAAACTCGTCCTTCGCATCCCTAAGAAAGGAGATCCTAATGATTGCTACCTGTACTTAGAGAAACGCTCTGCAAAGTCCTTCGAGATCGAGGAACTCTCCCCCGAAATCGAGTTGGACACCCAAGCTGAAAAGAGTTGATCGATACTGTGTAAATACATATTGACAACTGACTCAATATGTATGACAATATCAAATCGTCATAGACGAGTCACCTGTAAATCCACAAGGAGCGCCGAATGGCTAACGGAACAGAGCAGATTACGATCCAAGGCAAGGCTTTCAAAGTCCGCGTCAAGTACGCTGCAGGTCACGTCCTCAAAGAGAACGAGGCGTCCGCCCTCAATCAGACCTATTGGGAGAATCTTCGCAACAACTTCGCCAAGAAGGTCGCTGATGGTCTCGAGTCCGGGATCAGCGAGGAAGTCCTGCAGAGTCAACTCGACGATTACGCTGCAGAATATGAGTTCGGGGAGCGCCGCGGCGGAGGTGGTGGCTTCAGGGGCGATCCGGTTATGACTGCTGCGATGGCCATCGCTCGCGAAGTGGTCAGGAATGCCATCAAGGCAGCCAATAAGGACCAGGACGATTATCCTGCATCCAAGATCACCACTATCGCCAAGGCGCTGATCGAGTCTCAGGGCGACAACGGCAAGATCGTCACTGCCGCCCGCGAACAGATCGAGGCCGAGAAGAGGGCCGCTTCCGAGGCTATGGCCGAGGTCGAGGAACTTCTCACGGCACCGGCAACGGCCTAAGCACCAGATCCTGGTACCACATCAAGTGGTGTGGTGTGTATGCTAGCTAAAGCCAGGTATCAAAGAGGGAACCCCTTGGAGTAATCCTAAGGTGGCCACGAGTAAACGTCAGGATCAGCGCCCTGACTTCCCTCTTCTTTATGGAGACCCTGTGTGAGAGACTCACTTCATGAGTAAGCACCGGCCAGAGTCTGATGCCTTCGTCATGGGAGCCCTTTGGTCAATCACTAAAGGATCAACCGACGTGTACACTTTGGCTAAGTGGGCTCGCGAGGAGTCTCTCAGACTCTGGCCGGACTTCCCTGAACCCACTCCTGAAGAAATCGCCGCAAGCAAGGGTCGGAAAGTCTCTTATGATTGAACTTTGGTATCAAGCTTTACATTCAGCTGTTGGTATAGAGATTGTCTGCTCGGACCCTCCGAGGGTCGCAGCGAAGCTCCGTCAAATCCGTAAGGAGGTTCAAGACCCTGACCTCGACAGCATCTCGATCTGTTCCTCGCCATTCGACCCCACAAAGCTTTGGATGGTAAAGAAGAGGATTCCAGATGCGACGTAAAGAAGATCATGCTATCAGAAAACACACCCTTAATCTCTTTGAGGGCGACTACGAGAGACTGCAGACTTTCTATGGCAGTCGTGTGGGCGCTGCAAAGGTAATCCGTCACATGGTCCGGGCTCACATCAAGAAGATTGAGTCTACCGCCGCACAGCGCCTCCCAGTCCCGTCGGTTGATACTCTGGAGTTAGAGGAATGAGTGACCTCACTGAACTCTTCGAGCGCGATCCGCGCAAACTCACCTCTGACGATATCCGAACTATCATAGCTCGGATGCGCGAGGCTCAAGCCCAGTTTGAACTCGGCGCCCCAAAACCTGTTGCAGAACGCAAGAAAAAGTCCCCTGCAGGAGCAGCGCTTCTCAAAGAATTGGGGCTTGGAGAATGAATGATGGACGGGCGGCACCTGCCCTGCTCTGGTCGACCGGGCGAAGTGGTGCGGAGGACCCCAACTCGGTTTCTATAGGGGTGCGAGGGGGCGCCGGTGTAGTCAGGTCCTTCGGAAGCCGAGGCCCAACCCAGAAAGGATAGATGATGAGCGACCTTGAGTGGCGAGAGATCGAGCGCCTGACAAGCGAGCGGGACGCGCTGATGGTAGCCCTAAAGGGCATCGAAGTCTATTCGACAAGCCATGATGACGCCAGGGCGATGGCTGCGAAGGCAATCATCCGACTAGAGGACGAACGCGCCGCCCTCATACCATCTCGGATTTCAGCAGAACTGGCGCCGCACTGACTTGGGAGGATGGATGATGAGACCGACCACAATGCACTCACTTCGTCGCACCAGCCCTTTCGGGCAGAACTTTGTTGGCACTTGCGTTTTGTGCGGGCGCGAGGGGCTGACGTTCAAGGATATGTCTGGTTACTGCGACAACCAGCGAGGCTTGACGCAGGACGATGCGCTGATCGAGGCGATTAACCGCCCACTGACTGGGAAGGATGGGTGATGAGCCCGGAAACGCCCTGGCAAAAAGCCGTCTATCAGGATGAACTGGATACACTCCGCGCCGAGATCGAGCGCCTGACGCACCTCGTTCAAGAGATAGAGGATCGGCGCCGAAACCTTGAGGACGTGAGCTGCAACCAGCAAGCGGACATCATGCACCTCAGGGCCGCAGTTGAGCGCCTAACGCGCGAGCGGGATGCGGCGAGGGCGGTCCTGCCGTTCTTTCGCAGCGTGATTCAATGTGGTGAATTGTGGACAGCAGTCTGCGACATGCAATATCGCGCTGGAATGGGCCGCGCCGCCCTCAAAGCCTCTGAGACACAATCATGAGATTTACGGCCAATATAATCAGCGCAATAGCGTTAATTCTGATCTTCTCTATTTGGACTCTGATAGAGTTCTGGCCTGTGACTGTTGCCGTCGCTCTCGTCTTACTGGCCGTGACTATTCTATAACAGAGGAGAATCGATGAGTAACCCCTCCCCCTTCCTCCCCAACTCTCAGATACAATGGGCGTGGGACTCAACTTCGTTAGGTTGGTTCAAGGAGTGCCCATACAAGTATTATCTCCACATGATTGAGGGTTGGAGGGCGAAGGGGGAGTCAGCCCATCTCGATTTCGGAATATTCTATCATCAAGCCCTGGAGAACTATGACAGGCGCCTCGTCGAAGGTATGAGTCACGACGACGCTGTTATAGATTCAGTAACCCTTGCTATGAACCTCACTTGGATCAACGATAAACCTTGGCGTTTATCCAAGACTCTCGACACCGGTGACAGTGCCTCGCTTAAATGCCGAGAGAATTTGATCCGCTCCATCGTCTGGTATCTTGACAAGTTCAAGAACGATACAGCCAAGACCCAAGTTTTTGAGGGTGTCCCTTTGATTGAGCGTCATTTTCAGCTCGATATTGGTAAAGGATACACTCTCTGTGGCTATCTCGATAGGGTCGTTGATTTCCAAGAACTCCCTTTCGTTATGGACAGGAAAACAACCGCACAGACCCTCTCCGACTATTACTGGAGCCGTTTCGATCCTGACAACCAGATGTCTTTCTACACTTTTGCGGCTCAGATCATTTTCAAAAACCCTATCAAGGGCGTGATCGTAGACGCTTGTCAAGTGGCAGTCGGCTTCTCTCGCTTTGGTAGACGAATTATCTCCAAGAGCCCCGACCAGATCGAGGAATGGATTGGGGATACCTTCGATTGGTTCGATAGGGCCAAAGGTTACGCCGAACGAGGAAGATGGCCCATGAACGACAAATCCTGTATGTTCTGCGCCTTCAAGAAGGTCTGCAACAAATCTCCATCTGTTCGAAGAAGCTTCCTTGAGTCAAACTACGAGCGCTCTGTTTGGAACCCTCTAATCCCAAGGTAACCTATGCCCGGTCTCGCCGAACACCAATCCAGCAAATTCACGAAGTGTCTCTTTATCGGAGACTCTAAGTCCGGCAAAACCGGCGCACTTGCAAGTCTTGCTATCGAGGGTTACAAACTCCGTATCCTCGATTATGACAACGGACTTGATATTTTGGCAAAGACTTTGAGAGACAAAAAGCCGGAGGCTCTCAAGAATGTCGAATACAGGACGCTCAGAGATAAACTCGTCTCCACTCCAGTCGGAACCATTGTTGAGGGAACTCCTAAGGCTTTCTCGGAAGGTCTTAAACTCCTCGACAATTGGAAATATGGAGACACCGACCTCGGGAAGCCTGCTACTTGGGGGCCAGACTGTATCTTGGTCATTGACTCCCTTACGTTCATGGCCGATGCGGCGTTTCGCTTTAGAGAACCACTTACACCAAAGTCCCGTGATGGTAAATATGACAAGCGAGCTGTGTATGGAGACGCCCAAGACGCAATTGCAGATGTTCTCGACCAAGTTACGTCGGACACATTTCAATCTAACGTCATTGTTACCAGTCATATTCGATATGTTGATAATCCTGATGGAACCAAGAAGGGGTATCCAACAGCGGTTGGTAGTGCACTTTCTCCAGAAATACCCAGGTTTTTCAATACAGTTGCGCTATGTCAGACACAAGCTGGAGGTAAACGAACGATCGTGACTGCCGCTACGGCCATGATTGACCTCGCTAATCCAGCTAATTTTTCCGCTTCGCTGCCGATTGAGACCGGAATGGCAGCGTTCTTCAAATCTCTCCGGTCATAGAGGAGCCCTGAATGCGCTACAAAGTGACGATCGACAAGGTTATCGAGATCGATACCGGGAAGGACTGGGGAGGAGATTACGAACTCCTGGTCGAGGCCCTCAAGAACAACAACGTTGAGGGTAGTCCAACCCTCCAAGAGTGCGAGGAGGCTTTAGAGTCCATGTTCGAGGACGATATGGACTCTGTTCTCGGAGATAATGGTGTCGAACTCGTAGATTGCAAGATCACCGTACTCGATACGGTGGGAGTTCCTGACATCGAAAGTGACGATGAGTAAGCGCCAAACAGAGGAGATCACATATGGCGTCTTTTGAAGAAATCCTGAACAAACCGGCAAGTGAAATCGAGCCGCCGAAGGCCTACCCAGTCGGAACTTATCACTGTCTTGTGGTAGGGGCTCCGGAGACCGTCAAGTCCTCCAAGAAGGGGACCGATGGCTTCCGCTTCAAGTATCGTATTCTCAGCCCAAAAGACGATGTAGATCAGGTCGCCTTCGTAGAACAGCAGATCTCTGGAAAAGAGATCACTGACGATATGTGGGTGACTGAAGGCTCTGCCTTCATGTTGAAGAACCTACTCGTGGATCATCTCAAGATCGACCCTGAGGGCAAAACTCTTAGGGAACTCGTGGCCGAGGCCCCTGGCCGACAGCTTCTCGTCAAGCTTCGGCACGAGCCCTCCCAGGACGGTCAAAGGATATACCACCGAGTAGACTCAACAGCCAGCGTCTGAGGGGCTCCTCTACGCTGGTTGTAGGGCGGGAAACCTGGCGAGGACACCCGTCCTGTAGCGGTGGATGTACACCCCTGTCCATCCATCGCTACGAACCCTCGATATGGTTGGATCGATCATCGACGGAGCCATACAGTGACCTCTGGCCAATTCCACTCAATAGACGTTAACTCAATTCTGGTGACACGAGATGACCGTCAAAGAACCGAACTCACAGAAATTCCGGTTCTTGCTGACTCTATTAGCCGCTTGGGGCTTATTCATCCTCTCGTTGTTACTCGAGATTTTGTCTTGGTTGCTGGTGAGCGTCGTTTGGCTGCTATTAAGTCTTTGGGTTGGACTGCTGTCAGCATTCAATACGTTGACGAACTTGATCAGAAAACTCTTAAAGCAATTGAACTCGAGGAGAACATAAAGCGTAAAGATATTTCCTGGCGCGATCAGGTCAGCGCCATTCACGAATATCATAATCTACAAAAGTCCGAGGACCCTTCATGGTATCAAGAAAACACGGCGGTGGCTCTCGGACTGAGCCACAACTTCATCTCCGAAGTACTCTACGTTGGCAACGAACTCGCAAAAGGGAACGAAAGAGTCGTAGAGGCTCCGATGCTATCGACGGCGATAGGGATAGTTCGCAGGGCGCGCGAGCGCGAGGACAATCAAGTCCTGGAGAAGGTGAAGGAGACAGTACTTGGCCCCCAACCGAAGAAGGAGGAGATACCTGAAACTATTATCACTGCAGATTTTACTGAGTGGTGTCAGACTCATACTGCTCCCCGATTTAATCTTATCCATTGTGATTTTCCTTATGGCATCGACGCTGACACCTTCAACCAAGGAAGTGCTCCGTCACATGGAGGGTATGCTGACACTCCTGAGACATGGGAACGACTAATGGAGGGCCTCGCCTTTACCACACAGAACCTCACCACTTCTCAATGCCACCTGATGTTTTGGTTCGCTATGCGTAAAGGGTCCAAGAGACTTTACGAAATGACCTGTACGCGCCTGGAGCGTATGGGCTGGGATATCAACCCCTTACCACTAATATGGATGAAGTCAGATGGAGCAGGAATCATCCCAGACCCCGAGCGGGGCCCACGACAGATCTACGAGACATGTCTATTTGGGTCAAGAGGAGACCGTAAGATTGTTCGCGCTGTTGCAAATGCTTATAGCGCCCCGACAGTTCGAGACAAGCATATGTCTGAAAAACCCGAACCAGTCCTGCGACACTTCTTCGGAATGCTCGTTGACGAAAATACTGTCATGCTCGACCCCACCTGTGGAAGTGGTTCTGCGGTGCGAGCGGCAGAGGCAGCTGGTGCAAAGTTTTGTCTCGGAGTGGAGATCAACTCGGAGTTCGCTGAGATCGCTCGAGAAGCTCTTAAACGAGCCCGAAATCTGAGGAAAGCCTCAGAGACAAGTGTCAGATGACCACTAAAATAGCTTTTGTCGGGGAGTCCTGGGGAGAAGCGGAGGAACGCGAGCGGATGCCTTTCGTAGGCCCCGCTGGATGGCAATTCAACTCTCAACTCAAAGACGCGGGAATACTTCGAAATGAGTGCTTCATTACAAACTGCTTCAACCTTAGACCAAGACCAACAAACAAGATCGAAAACCTTTGTGGGAAGAAGGCCGAAGTTAGACATAACCTTCCGCCACTCAAGCAGGGTCATTATATCAAAGACGAGTATCTCCCTGAACTTGACCGTCTATATAGGGAGCTTGGGGGCCTTAGACCAAATCTCGTCGTGGCTCTTGGAGGTACAGCGTCCTGGGCACTTCTCCACGATTCCAGAATTACTAAACTTCGTGGAGCAGTCACTTCCTCTATTGTCCTCCCTGGTCAAAAGGTCCTCCCTACTTTCCATCCATCATACATCCTCCAAGGAGGGTTCGACCAGCGACACGTGGTCATTCTCGATCTGATGAAGGCCAAACGGGAGGCCGAATTCCCAGAGATCCGCCGTCCTACCCGAACAGTCTACATCGAGCCGCTTCTCTCAGAACTCGATTGGTTCCTGGAGAAGTTCATCCTCCCCTCGAAGCTCCTCTCAATCGATATCGAGACCCGCGGAAGACTGATCTCCTGCATTGGCTTTGCGCCATACAAAGATCTCTGTATGGTAGTCCCCTTTCACGACTTCCGCAAAGAACGTAAACTCTACTGGGGATCACTGGACGCTGAAGTACTGGCTTGGAAATGGGTCAGAAAAGTCCTCAAGCTTCCGATTCCAAAGGTTTTCCAGAACGGTATCTACGATATTCGGTTTCTTTGGGAAGAGTACCGAATGATAGTAGTCAACGCTGAACACGACACTATGCTTCTACATCACGCACTCCAGCCTGAGGCCAACAAGGGTCTGGATTATCTTGGTTCAATCTACACTGACGAGGCCGCGTGGAAACTCACAATGCGGAACAAACTCAAACAGACAATCAAGAGGGACGAATAAAATGGATGATCTTGACTGGAAAGCTACTAGAAACTGGAAGCCTTGGTTCGCGTGGTTTCCTGTACGATTGTTAACTATGGAGTGGGCTTGGCTCCGAACTGTTGACTACAGAAAACCAGCGAGGGGTGGTCAATGGAGCTTTTTTGGTAGTGATTATTCTAATCCTATGAAGAGGGACGAATAGATGACCGGAGAGGAAGCCGCCAAGGTCATAGGCACAGTTACCGAAAGCCTAAAATCGCAGCCACTGGCACTGGCGCTTGTCGTAGTGAATGTGTTGTTTCTCGGCGGAGGCATATGGTTTCTCCACGAACTCTCGGCCCTCTCATCTGCAACCAGAATTCGTCAAGACGCCCTCATTCTAAAGTTAACCGAACAAGTCCTAGATTGTGCGAAGCGATGAAGTCCATTCGCACCGACCTCATCAAACCCTCGACCAAGTACTCCTCCGACGAAGAGCTCTGGATTTACAACGGCTTGGATTGTATGGTGACTATGGAGGTACTCGAGCAGTGCCTTCCACAACTCGATAACAGCACAGCTGGAACCTACGCCCTCTCACGCGCCCTTCAGGCTCCAGTCCTCGACATGTCTATGAGAGGAGTCCTCGTCAATGAGCTTGAGCGCCAAAGAGCTATCACAGCGTATAGAGGCGAAGTTGACAATCTCGAACAACACCTTTACGAAATCGTTAGAGATGGAGTTGGATACAACGGATTTGTTAACTCTGGAAAGACCCGAGCCTGGCGATCCACACAACAAGTGGGCATTCTTCTACACGATATTATGTGCCTTCCTGAAATCCGTAAAAGAAATGCGAAAGGAGAGTTGGTCCGAACAGTCGATAGAGAGGCCCTCGAAAAACTCTCAGTGCACTTTCTCGCCCAGCCAGTCATATCTCATATTCTCACTCTTAGAGACATCGGAAAGAAAATTGGAGTTCTTGAAACAGAGATTGACTCAGACGGGAGGTTCAGAACTTCATTTAACATTGCAGGCACTACGACAGGTCGATTTTCATCTTCTCTTAATGATTTTGGAACTGGAGGAAATGCACAGAACATTGAAGAGCGCCTTAGAAGGGTTTTCATCCCCGACCCAGGGATGAAGTTCGCTAACATCGACCTCGAACAAGCCGACTCGCGGAACGTAGGAGCGCTTTGCTGGGAGTATCTTGGAGATGCCAAATATCTGGATGCTTGTGAAAGTGGAGACCTCCATACAACTGTCTCACGATTTGCTGTACCCTCTTATGGTTGGACCGGAAACCTCCGAGATGATCGTCAGGTTGCGGAACGTAAATACTATCGTCATCACAGCCTCCGACATATGTGTAAAGTTCTCGGACACGGAACTAACTATCTCGGCACGCCTTACGAGATGAGTCGACATACTAAGATATCACCTGACAAAATAAAAGAATTTCAATCCGTCTACTTTAAAGCCTTCCCAGCCATACAAGGACTCCATGACTGGGTCGCAAACGAGCTTATCGAGCGAGGCCACCTCGTGACTCTCTTTGGCCGCAAGCGATGGTTCTTTGGTCGGCGGGACGACAGAGACACTCTAAAACAGGCAGTGGCCCACCT
>Ga0209466_1000086_pt1 | contig 20083 bp, 19 predicted proteins | sample PanSoiPlo30MoBio_FD_188323 | JGI IMG/M metagenome (GOLD analysis project Ga0209466, IMG submission 188323) | Tropical forest soil microbial communities from Panama analyzed to predict greenhouse gas emissions - Panama Soil Plot 30 MoBio (SPAdes)... | ecosystem: Environmental > Terrestrial > Soil...
GATCTGCTTCTCATGCTGCTCGAGTTGGGCTTTTGTCTCAGGTGGCAACTGCTCGAACACCTCTCGCGGCATCGGCTGGCCGTTCTGCAGTGGGATGCTGGCAATGCCGGCCGGCGTCGTCTCCAGCGCGAACTCGCGTTCCTGCGCAAAGGCGCGCAGGTCTGCGGTCAGCTTGGCGCGCCGCGTCATCATCTCGGCCAGGGGCTGCTCTCGTCGCCGCGCGTAATCCTCGCTCTCGAACGCGCGAGGAATCTCCTGCTGCGCCGCCTCGAGAAACGACGTGATCGCCTTCGCCAGTCTCCGGCCCTGGCCGGCCGGTATCGGGAAGGCACGTGGGCGGTCTGGTTCGGCGACGTTGTGGACGTAGACCCAGTCCGGCGGCGTCGGCCGCGTCGCGGCGAAGGCGCGCACGGCGCCCAGGACGGTGCTCTCGCGCCCGGTGCCCGGCGAACCGGCGGCATAGAGGTGGAAGCCGCGCGTGCCGACCTCGAGCGCAAAGGCGATCGCCTCGGCCGCGCGCGGCTGCCCGATCGTCGTCTTGACCGGCGCCACCTCGGCCGTCGTCTGAAATGGCAGCGTGGCCGGGTCGAGCCGCCGCCGCAGATCCTCCAGCTGCACCGCCAACCGCTCGCGCAATGCCTGCATAGCGTTTCTCCGTATGCGGCTACCGACGCTCTTTCAGTCCATTTCTCCTCCGGCCTCGGCAGGGCCTCGAAATTCACTCGTACGCGCGGCGGCAAGCAGTCCTAGCTAGTTGAGATGCCCAACTCAATCAGGTTCTCCCCCTGTTCTCTATCGCGGCGCGTAGCAGCGCCAGCCGCTGGCGCCACGTCGCGGCGAACGCCGTCTTTACTTCCTCCCGCATTCCGCTTCGCTCCATGCGGGCTACGGAGAGTCACGCCGCCAGGGCGGTCGTCACCTCGCGCGGCAGAGTCACCGGGTGTGCGGTTTCGGCGCCGGGCGCATGCTCATAGCCGACGACGCGCAGCGTGCCGCGCGCCGGGCACATCTCGGCCGCCACCCGGGTGAACCGATTGAGCACGGGCGGCACGACCCAGCCAAAACTGTCGCGCACAAAGCTGCCGTCCCAGCCGTCGAGCGCCTCCCGCCGCCGGCGGCTGCGCGCGGCGGCCTCGTCGGTGCTGCAGGTCATCACCAGGTCGCCGCCCACCCGTGCCTCCCATGGCTCGGTCCGCACCAGCCAGTCGTTCGCGGCGCCGGTCGCCTCCTCACGGGTCGAGCCGCTCTCTTGCGTGCGTTCGATGACACAACGCTCGCCGCTGCGGCATCCCACCAGCGTGAAGATCGCCGGCCGCGCGATCGGCGTGGTCTCGAGTCGATGCCTGGCGTCCTGGAACGTGCGGCACTCTTCGAACACGAGCCGCAGCAGCTGGTCGGGCGGGATGTGGGTGAGCCGCCATGTCCGTACGGCGTTCAGGGCGATGTCGTAAGTACGCAGCCAGGGATGGCGGGTGCGGCGCCACAGCGGCGCCTGATTCAGGCAGGCGGCGAACCGGTCCGGCGCGGTGGCGGTCAGGACTCCGACATAGCCCGGCCAGGTAATGTTCCAGAACTCGCCGGCCGGCCCCGATGAACGGGCGATCTCCACATGGCGGCCGAGCCCCGGATAGGGCCAGTCGAGCGTACGGACGAGCCATGGCGTGCCGGCTTCCTCGCGGCCGAGCGACGTGCAGCCCCATTCATACGAGCTGTTGAGGAACCAGATGCCGGGAAACTTGAGCTCGGTCACGATGGCGGCCACCTCGTCCACATAGGGCGAGCGCGACCGCCTGAGCCAGCGGCGCGACACCGCGTCGAGGAGCGGCACGGCGGGATGCGAGGCGCGCGGAAACCAGGCGAGGCAGTCGTCGCGCAGCGCGCGGGCGCCCGCACTGGACTCGCGGGCGTGGCGGAACGGTCCGCCATCGCGCACATCGACCATCGGAATCGGAACGAGATCGGCGGGGCTCATGGCGACTCTCTTAGCGCAATGGTGACTCTCATGCACGCGGCGGCGTGACATGCAACCAGGGTGCGGCGCGCTCACGCCGCCAGCTTGTCGGCGAGGTCGAGCAAGCTTGTCGCGGCCACGTCCACGGGCACTTTCGGGCCCGGTTCGCCGGTCGCGGGCCCGTATTCGTCCGGCCGCGCCACGTGCGCGGTGCGCAAGCCGGTCGCCGCCGCCGCGGCAAGGTCGCCGCTGTGCGCCGCCACCATCATGCAATGTTCCGGCGGCAGGTCGAACGCTGCACACGCCGCCAGGTAGACGCTCGGCTTCGGCTTGTAGTCACCGGCGATCTCGGAGCCCAGAATCGCGTCCCAGGGAAAGCCGTTGCGGCGCGCCAGATCCACCATCAGCGAGATGTTGCCGTTCGACACCGGCGCCAGCAGCAGCGTCCGCTTCAGACGGGCGAGGCCGGGCGCGACGTCGGGCCAGGCGTCGAGGCGATGCCAGGCGAGATTGAGAGTCTTGAGCACATCGTCGGACAGCCCGGTCAGCCCGAAGCGCGGCAGAATCCGCTCCAGGTTGCGCCGGTGCAGCACGTCGAGCTTCGAGAACGGAATCTTCCCCGCCCTCACCTCCTCCATGCCTGGCTGATATTCGCCGCGCCAGGCATCGGCGAGGGCGAACCCGTCGACCTCATGGCCGAGCGGCTTGAGAATCGCCGCGGCCTCGCGCGCGATGCTGGTGCGCCAGTCCACCAGCGTGCCGAACACATCGAAGAACAGCGCTTTGACCGCGATCGCCATGTGCCGTGCCTTTGACGCCCAGGTGAGGAAACGGGCCCGCCATTGTGGCCGCGACAGGCCGGCTGCGCCAAGCCACTTCGGTTGCAAAATCCTGCTAACCTCCATGCGCAGTCGTTGGGGGAGAATGCCCATGGCACGACCACGGCGTGGCCTCGCGTTGAGCCTCCTGTCTGTGCTGATGCTGGCGCCGGCCCCGGCTTGGGCGCAGGATGAGGCGGCGGGCTTTCCCAGCCGCGCCATCCGCATCGTGGTGCCGTTCCCGGCCGGCGGGCCGGCCGACATCATGGCGCGCATCATCAGCCAGCGCATGAGCGAGGATTTTGGCCAGCCGGTGGTGGTGGAGAACCGTCCCGGCGCCAACACGGTGATCGCGGCGCAAGTCGTCGCCAAGGCGCCGCCGGACGGCTACACGCTGCTCATGGCGATCGATTCCACACTCACCATGAACCAGTATCTCTACCGCGTCCCGCCCTACGACCCGCTCGCCGATTTTGCCCCGATCACGCTGACGGCGAAAAGCATGTCACTGCTTGCGGTCGCGACCAGCGGGCCGACGAGCGTGAAGGAGCTGATCGCCAAAGCCAAGGCGGCACCGGGAAAACTCAACTACGGCGGCGGCACCATCACGACCCAGCTCATGGGTGTGATGTTCAACAAGGCCGCCGGCATCGACATTGTGTACGTGCCGTTCAAGGGCACGCCGGAGACTGTGCAGGGCCTGCTCACCGGCAGCGTCGACCTCGTCTATGCGGCCTCCGCCATCGTGATGCCGCTGGCGCAGAACGGCCAGGTGCGGCTGCTCGCCCGCATGGACAGCCGCCAGCACCCGTCCCTGCCCGGCCTCCCGACCCTGGCGGACGCTGCCGAGCTTCCCGGCTTCGACGACATCTCGGTGTGGCTCGGCCTGGTGGCGCCCAAAGGCACGCCGCCGGCGATCGTCGACAAGCTGCAGCAGAAGGTGGCGCAGATCCTCGCCGATCCGCGCGTGAAGGAGACATCGGAGCGCACCGGAAATTACGCCGTCACCAGCACGCCGGCGGAATTTTCCGCCTTCATCGCCAGGGAGGCGGAGCGCTGGGGGAAGGTGCTGAAAGAGACGAATATCCGATACGATTGATACTCCTGATGCTCCGCTGACAGCGGAGTTGTTGGGAAGGATTGGAATCACTTCCCGCGCAAAATCTCCCGCGCGCGCTCGGCGATCGCCGGCGGCACATTTGCCGTGTCGTGGATGAATTTCTGCACCTGCACGCCAGGTGCCGGATCGAACTCCGACTGGCTTTTCTCGATCTCGGCGCGGAATTCGGGATCGTTGAGCAGGGCGTCGAACGCATCGCGCAGGAGTTTCACGCGCTCGGCCGGGATGCCCGGCGTGGCCACGAGCGCGCGGCCGATCAGCGCATTGCTCAGGTAGAAGGCGAAGATCTGCTTCGCTTCCGGCGTGGCGGCAAGCTCCATCATGGCGGGCACGTCGGGCACGTCGCGGTGGCGCTCGAAGCCGTACTGGACCAGCAGGTTGATATCGCGATTATCGAGCCAACCGCGCCGGGTCCGGTTGAGCGTGTGCCACGACGTGAGTGCGCCATCCACCTCGCCGCGCTCCATGGCCAGCATGCCCTGGGTGGTGCCGGGATAGCCGGAGATCACCTTGAATTTGGTGCCGGCGAGCGCATTCAGCAGCTTTGGATAGCCCTCGGTCGGCGACCCCGGCCCGGTCCCGGCCACCACGGTCTCATGTTCCGCCACGTCGCGAATGGTTTTCGCCTTCGCGGTCTTCCAGGTGAAATGGATCTCGAGGATGCCCGACACGCGCCCGATCCAGTTGAGCTCGGCGGCGCGATACTGGACGCCGGGCGAGCGCAGAACCTCCTCGATGGCGGCGTTCTGCGTGATCATCCCCAAGGCCGTCCCGTCCCGAGGCGCCACCGCATAGAGGAAGTTGGCGGCGTGAAGGCTGCCGGCGCCGGGCATGCTGTGGACAAGGACCGTGGGGTTGCCCGCAATGTGCCGGCCAAGGAACCGCGCCACCAGCCGGCTGTAGAAATCGTAGGTGCCGCCGGGCGCGAAGCCGACATAGAGGTTGATCATGCGGCCCTTGTAGAACGGCGCAGGCTGGGCCGCCGCGCCGGACGGTGCGTGGACGAGGGCCGCGCCGGCAAGTGCCGCCGCCAGCGCCCGCGCTCCTGTCATGCCGGCCAAACGCATGTCGGGTCGTGTCGCGTTGAATGCCGCCCGCGCGGTAGCACAAGCCATGGTCCTGAACTAGCATGACGCCCAATCGACAAGGCACGGTCCGCGGGGAGGAACCGATGAGTGTCGCCACGCAAAAGGCCACCCGGTTGGACGTCGTGCCGTTGAGCCGGCACATCGGCGCCGAGGTGCGCGGCCTCGACCTGCGCGCGAAGCCGGACGACGCCACGGTGCGCGCCATCTACCGGGCCTGGCTCGACCGCATCGTGCTCGTGTTTCCGAAGCAGGATCTTGCGCAGGAGGATTTGGTGCGGGTGACCGGCTATTTCGGCGAGATCGGCGAGTTGTCGCGGCCGCCGAAATATTTTCCCAAGGGATACGCGCAGCTCCTGCCGGGCATCATGCTGATCTCCAACATCCGCGAGAACGGCGAGCCAATCGGCGCGCTGCCCGATGGCGAGATGATGTTTCATCACGACATGATCCACGCCGAGGTGCCGAGCAAGGCAACGCTGCTCTACGCGGTGGAGATCCCCTCGACCGGCGGCAACACCCTGTTCGCCAGCGGCTACGCCGCCTATGACACGCTGGAACCGGCTGTGCGCGCGCGGCTCGAGGGCCGCCAGGCGCTGCACCACTACAATTATGGCTCGACCCAGCGCGGCGACCACAAGGGCACGGCGGCGTTCGGCGAATGCCGGCATCCGGTCTTCCGCACCCATGAGGATACCGGGCGCAAGGCGGTCTACGTGAACCGCCTGATGACCATGAAAATCCTTGGCCTGCCGGACCAGGAGAGCGATGCGCTGCTCAACCTGCTGTGGGACCATTGCGAGCGGCGCGAGTTCGTCTACGAGCACGTGTGGCGCAAGGGCGACCTGCTGCTGTGGGACAACCGCTGCTCGTCGCACGCGCGCACCGATTTTCCCGCCACCGAGCGCCGGCTGATGCTGCGCACCACGGTGAAAGGCGCGGTGCGGCCGTATTGACCCGGTCCACGCAACCAACCCGGAGATGAGGATCATGAGCTCTGTGCATCGCTGGATCGCTGTGGCGTGGCTGTCGGCGGTCGCCGTGGCCGGCGCCCAGGAGCGCCAGGAGACCGAAAACTTTCCGGCGCGGTCGATCCGCATCGTGGTGCCGTTCCCGGCCGGCGGGCCGTCGGACGTGCTGGCGCGGCTGATCGGCCAGCGGATGACGGAAGACTGGGGCCAACCGGTGGTGATCGAGAACCGGCCCGGTGCCAACACGGTGCTCGGCGCGCAGTCCGTCGTGAAGGCGGCGCCGGATGGTTACACCCTGCTCATGGCCATCGATTCCACGCTGACGATGAACCAGTATCTCTACCGCACGCCGCCGTACGATCCGTTCAACGATTTCGCGCCGGTCACGCTGGTGGCGAAGACGCTGCAGCTCCTGATGGTCCATGCGGACAGCGACATCAAGACGGTGCGCGACCTGATCGCCAAGGCCAAGGCGACGCCGGGCAAGCTCAACTACGGCGCCGGCACGATCACGACGCGGCTGACCGGCCATCTGTTCAACAAGGCGGCTGGCGTGACCACGGTGCTGGTGCCCTACAACGGCAGCGCCGAGGTCACGCAGGGCCTGCTCACGCGCAGCGTGGACTTCACCTTCGACGGGCCTTCCGCCGCCGCCTCGCTGATCCAGGCGGGAAAATTTCGCGTGCTGGCCAAGTTCGACGATCGCCCCTTTCCGCCGGCGCCGGAGGCGCCCCCCATCAGCACGGTCGTGAGGGACCTGGACGAGATTTCGGTCTGGCTCGGACTGGTCGCTCCCAGGGGCACCAGCCCGGCGATCGTCGTCAAGCTTCAGCAGGAAGTCGCAAAAATCCTCGCCGATCCGGGCATCAAGGCCAAGGCCGACGCGGCGGGCCTGTTCCCGGTCACCACCACGCCGCAGGAGTTCGACGCCTTCATCCGCAAGGAGGCCGAGCGCTGGTCCAAGGTCGTGCAGGACACCGGCATGCGGTACGATTAGGCAACCCGTCACCCATGAGAACCGGTTGGGCTGTAGCCCTACGACCCCGGCCGGTCCATCCCCTTTTCCTTGAGCACCGCGGCGGCGGCGGGGCCGGAAAACACCTGGATCAGGGCGTTGGCGGCTGCGTTGTCCCTGGCGCTCGGGCTGATGCCGGCCGCGTAGGTGGTGTAGTTCTGGATGTCGGCTGGCAGCGGCCCGACCAGCGTGACCTCCTTCACCGGCACGATCTCGCTGATCTGGTGGATGCCGAGCTCGGCCTCGCCGCTCTTGATCAGGTCGGCCACATAGCCACCCTGCTTCAGCTTGGCCTTGGGCTTGATGTCGTTGGCAATGCCCATCTTCTCCAGCAGATTGGCGATGTAGATGCCGCTCGAGCCGCCGCTCGCCGGGTCGATATAGGCGACCGACTTGGCCTGAAGGAGCGCGCGCTTGAACGCCTCGACCGTGCTGATGTCGGGCACCGGGGCACCGGCCTTGACCATCACGCCGACGCCGACGCGGGCCAGCGCCGTCTTGCTGCCGTCGGCGATCTTGCCCTTCTTGGTGAGTTCGTCGACCGCCGCCGGCGTGAGCACCGCGACGTCGAACGCCTCGCCGCCCTCGATGCGCTTGGTGAGGGCGCCCACCGTGTCGTTGTCCACCACCAGCTTGTGGCCGCTCTTCTCGAACTCGGGCGCCACCGCCAGCACGACCTGCTTGAACGCGCCGGCGGTGAGAACCTTCACTTCCGCCGCCGCGCCGGGTTGAACCGTCGCCATCACCACCCCCAACGCCATGCCCAGGATCGGACCCAGAGTCATCTTCATGACAACCTCGCTGTTCGGACGACGGCGGACGCAGGACGGCACAACCGGTCCGGTCGTCCCCGTCCGCTGTCCTCAGTTCTCCGTCATCCACTGCTCGAGCGTTTTCACGTCCGGCAATTCTCCGTAGCCCCTGGTCCACATGTCAACAACCCACTTCTGGCCGCTGCGGTCGACCAGCACGGCAGTGTTGTGCGGGGTCTGCAGGACGAGAAAATTCCCGCGGAAGCGCGGTTCCGAGACGACATGATGCCGCAGCAGCCCCCAGCTCTGCAGCACCAGCAAGAGGCTCGTGGTGTTGCGCGTCGTGTCGTAGCAATCGAAATTGTGCTTGTCGTCGAAGTAGCGGAAATCCGCGTAGGCGATGCGCTTGTCGGTACCGATGACCGGCCCGAGACGGCGGTCGAACCAGACCACCGCCTGCTGCACCGCCTTGCGCTCCGCCTCGGCCGAGGCGCGGCCAATGTTGAGAATCTCGGTCAGCCGCTTCTGGTCGGCGGGCGTGAAGTCGAGGACATAGCGGCGTCGGCAGACGAAGCCGTAGCAGACGGTGATCCGGTCCTCCGACGGCGGATTGATCGACACGCTGGCATAGAGCTGGGAGAGCCCCTCGCTGAGCTGCATGGCGGGGGCCGGGGTGGCGGCCAGCGCCAACACGATTCCCAGCCCCGACACGGCATGTACCGGCACAACGACGCTCATTCGGCCAAACATCCGCCCTCGCCACCAAGCCATTGTCGATTGCCTCAGGCCCGCCTAGCTATTGTCCATGCCGCACCGACAGATGCAAGCGATCCACGTGATCGGCGGCGGGCTCGCCGGGAGCGAGGCGGCGTGGCAGATCGCCCGCGCCGGGGTGCCGGTGGTGGTGCACGAGATGCGGCCCATCTGCACGACCGAAGCCCACCGGACCGACGGCCTCGCCGAGCTGGTGTGCTCGAACTCGTTCCGCTCCGACGATGCGGCGACCAATGCGGTCGGCCTGCTGCATGCGGAAATGCGCCGGCTGGGTTCGCTGGTCATGCGGGCGGCCGACGCGCATCAGGTGCCGGCGGGCGGTGCGCTGGCGGTGGACCGCGAGGGCTTTTCGGCAGCCGTGACGGCGGCGCTGCAGGGTGAGTCCCTGATCGAGATCCGACGCGGCGAGGTCGCGTTTCCACCCGACGACTGGGAGCGGGTGATCGTGGCGACCGGTCCGCTCACCTCGCCGGCGCTCGCCGCAGCGATTCGCCGGCTGACCGGCGAGGACGCCCTCGCTTTCTTCGACGCCATTGCGCCGATCGTGCACCGCGATTCGATCGACATGACGATCGCCTGGTTCCAGTCGCGCTACGACAAGGCCGGCCCGGGCGGCAGCGGCGCCGACTACATCAATTGCCCGCTGACGCGCGAGCAGTACGACGCCTTCGTCGATGCCCTGCTGGCCGGAGACAAGACGGCGTTCCACGACTGGGAGACGACGCCCTACTTCGACGGCTGCCTGCCGATCGAGATCATGGCCGAGCGCGGGCGCGAAACGCTGCGCCACGGGCCGCTTAAGCCGTTCGGCCTGACCAATCCGCACCAGCCCGAGCGCAAGCCTTACGCGGTGGTGCAGCTGCGCCAGGACAATCGCCTGGGCACGCTGTTCAACATGGTCGGCTTCCAGACCAAGCTCAAGCATGGCGAGCAGACGCGCATCTTCCGCACCATCCCGGGCCTCGCGGGCGCCGAGTTCGCCCGTCTGGGCGGGCTACATCGCAATACCTTTCTCAACGCGCCAAAGCTGCTGGACGCCACGCTGCGCCTCAACGCCATGCGGCGCCTGCGCTTTGCCGGGCAAATCACGGGCTGCGAGGGCTACGTGGAATCAGCGGCCATCGGGCTCCTGGCCGGGCGTTTCGCCGCCGCCGAGCGGCTGGGCGAACCGATCGCGCTGCCGCCGCCCACTACGGCGCACGGTGCCCTGCTGGCGCATATTACCGGCGGACATGTCGAGACCATCGACGCCGGCCCGCGCTCGTTCCAGCCGATGAACGTCAACTTCGGCCTGTTCCCGCCGCTGTCCCAGCCCCTGCCAAAAAAGGCCGACGGCAAGCGGCTGCGTGGCACCGAAAAGACGCTGGCCAAGAAACGCGCGCTGACGGCGCGCGCCCTCGCCGATCTCGAGCGCTGGATCGCTGGTGAGGTACAGCCGGTGGCGGCGGAATAATCTTCGACGCGCTATGGCGGTGCACTCCAGGTGCGGGATCCCGGTTCTTCGCAAGATCAACCGGGGTCCGGGTTCAGCCGCGCTTCGCTGCGTCCTGCGCTGCGCCCGGCACACGCCGGCCTCACATCCGCCTGGCGGCCCGCCACAGCGTCCATTGGCGGCGCCAGAGGGGCACGTCCCGCAGCCGGAACGGGTCGGCCGTGCGCGCCAGGTGCTTCAGATAGAGACCGGTCAGTTCGGCGGGCAGGAATGCCGGCGCCAGCTCCGACGGTACTTCTTTGCCTCGATAGGCCGCGAAATAGCGCTGTGCCACGTGGCGCAGATCAGCGAGCGCCGCCACGATCGCGGGCGTGACGCGGCCGGCGAAGACATCCTCCGATTGGCCGCCATGATGCTCCAGCAGGTCGAGCGGCATGAACAGCTGCCCACGCGCCGCATGGTACGGAAACGCGCGCAGCAGGCCGGCGAGCGCGTAGGCCAACCCGGCGTCGCGGGCGAGATCAGGATCGTCCGGAGGACGATCGAGAATCCGCGCCGCGAGATCGATCAGCGCTGACGAGGTTTTCTCGGTGTAGCCCTGCAGCGCGGCGAGCGTCGGCATTGGATCGTTGTAGAGGTCGAAGCTGCGCGCCTCGATGAGGTCGACCAGCGAGCGCACCGGCAGACGAAAGCGGATGATCGTGTCGAGCAAGGCCGATGCGACCGGGTGGCCGCGCACCTCGCCCGAGCCCGGACGCTCCAGCGCATCGCGCCACCATTGCAGGCGGATCTCGCCGGCCATCGGATCGCGAATCGCATCACGCACGCGCGCCACCTCCACGTTGAACGCGTAGAGCGCGAACAATGGGCCGCGGCGGTTGGCCGGCGCGTACAAGGTGGCGAGAAACCGGTCCTTGTCGGCGTCGCGGACGATCTGATGGCAATGGGCAAACGGGTCGGGCATGGCGGGAGAATGCGCGCGCTACTCCACCGCAATCAATCCGGCGGCGACGCGCCGGCGCTCACCCAGGAGGATGTTGTAGGTCCGCACCGCCGCCCCGGTGGTCATCACCTCGACCGCCGCGCCGGCGGCGGCGAAGCGGTCGCGCAAGGACGGCGGCATGAGCCAAAAATCCTTGCCGCTGCCGAGGATGAACAGTTCGATCGCGCCGGCGACGGCGAACACCGGCTCGAGCGCCGCGGCATCGATGTCGGCGGCCGATGCCACAGGCCAGGCCCACAGCCCGTCCGGCAGGCACAGCAGCGAGCCGCGATGCGACATGCCGGCAAAGGCGAAGCCGCCCTTGCCGTAGGCGTCGACCGGCACTGGCTGCGGCAGATGCGGCGCGGCGGTTGGCCCGGCCACGTCGGGTCTTAGACCTTGGCCTTGGTCGTGGATTTCGCCTCGGGCTCCGGCTCGCCCTGCGCCAGCCGGCTGGTCCCGACGCCGAGATAGATGAGGATCGGCGAGGCGATGAACACCGACGTGTAGGTGCCGACCAGGACGACGCCGAACATCATGGTGGCGGTGAAGCTGTGGATGGCCTGGCCGCCGAACAAGAGCAGCGCCAGCAGCGCCAGCGTGACGGTGACGTGCGTGATGATCGAACGCGATAGCGTCGAGTTGACGGAAATGTTCAACAGATCCGGCATAGACATGCGCTTGAACCGGCGCAGCATCTCGCGGATGCGGTCGTAGATGACAACCGTGTCGTTGAGCGAGTAGCCGAGGATGGTGAGCAGCGCCGCGATGCTGGTGAGGTCAAAGTCGATCTGGGTGACCGACATGAAGCCGATGGTCAGCACCAGGTCGTGCACGTTGGCGATCATGGCGCCGAGTGCGAACTGCCATTCGAACCGGAACCACAGGTAGACCAGGATGGCGACGATCGCCAGCATGAGGCCGATGGTGCCATAGGCGAGCAGCTCGGTGGACACGCGCGGGCCCACCACCTCGACGCGGCGATAGTCGACCTCGTCGCCGAGCGCTTCGCGCACCTTGCGCACCGCCGCCTGCTGCGCCTCCTCGCCGCCGGGCTGCTGCGAGATGCGGATGAGCACGTCGGCGGGGCCGCCGAACTGCTGCAGGTGCACTTCGCCGAGGTGAAGGCCGTTCAGCGTGGTACGCATCTTGGCGAGATCGGCGGGGCCCGACTTCGCCTGCACCTCCATCAGCGTGCCGCCGACGAAGTCGATGCCGAAGTTGAGCCCGTGATAGAAGTAGAGGAAAACCGCCAGAACCGACAGCGCCGCCGAAATGGGAAAGCTGATGCGCCGGAAGCGCATGAAATCGAACTTGGTGTCGTCGGGCACCAGCCGCAGGTGCGGGATAACACCGATGACGACCAGCACGCAGACCACCGCAATGATGGCCAATACGACAGCAGCGATCACATACAGCACGATCCGGCGCTCCCGCTGATCAGATCGGCACCGTGCGCGGCCGCCACATCCGCACCCACCATGCCACGATCAAGCGCGTCAGCGTGAAGGCGGTGAAGACCGTGGTGACGATGCCTATGCCGAGCGTCACGGCGAAGCCGCGCACCGGCCCGGTCCCGATGAAGAACAGCACGGCGGCGGCGATGAAGGTGGTGATGTTGGAGTCGAGGATGGTGGCCAGCGCGCGGGTGAACCCGGCGTCGATCGCCGTGATCGGGGTCTTGCCGTGGCGCACTTCCTCGCGGATACGCTCGTAGATCAGCACGTTGCTGTCCACCGCGATGCCGACCGTGAGCACGATGCCGGCGATGCCGGGCAGCGTCAGCGTGGCATTGAGCAGCGACAGGACGCCGAAGATCATGGCGACGTTGATGGCGACCGCGACGTTGGCGAACAGGCCGAATATCCCGTAGGTCACGAACATGAACACGATCACCATGAGCGATCCGACGTAGGACGCGAGCTTGCCCTTGGCGATGGAGTCCTGGCCGAGGCCGGGGCCGACGGTGCGCTCCTCGATGATTGTCAGCGGCGCCGGCAGCGCGCCGGCGCGCAGCAGGATGGCGAGGTCGTTGGCCTGCTCGACGCTGAAGCTGCCCGAGATCTGGCCCGACCCGCCGAGGATGGGCTCGCGGATGACCGGCGCCGATATGACCTCGTTGTCGAGCACGATGGCGAACGGGCGCCCGACGTTCTCCTGCGTCACCTGGGCGAAGCGGCGCGCGCCGTTGTTGTTGAAGCGGAAGGTGACGATCGGCTCGCTGGTACGCTGGTCGAAGCCGGGCTGGGCGTCGGTCAGGTCCTCGCCCGACACCATGACCTGCTTCTTGATCAGGTAGGGCTGCTTTCCTTCCTTCGCCGTGCCGTAGAGAAGCTCGGAGTCAGGCGGCGGCCGCCCCTGCAAGGCCTCGTCGGGCGATCCGGTGACGTCGACCAGGCGGAACGTGAGCTTTGCGGTCTTGCCCAGGAGCTCCTTGAGGCGGGTCGGATCCTGCAGGCCCGGGACCTGCACCAGGATGCGGTCGACGCCCTGGCGCTGGATCGACGGCTCCACCGTGCCGAGCTCGTTGACACGGCGGTCGACGATCTGGATCGACTGCTCGACCGCCTGGCGGATGCGCTCGGTGAGCGCGGCGTCGGTCGGCCGCAGCTGGATCAGGCCGCCGCCGCTGTCGGTGATCTCGATCGAGCGCTGGCCGGTGGCGCTGAGCAGGCCGCCCAGCGGCTGCGACAGTTCGCGCAGCTTGGAGAGCGCCTGCGGCAGGTCGGCCTCGCGGGTGATCCGCACCTCGACACGGTCGCCGCGCACGGCGCGGCCGGTGAACGGAATGCGTGCCTCGCGCAGCACGCGCAGGACGTCGTCGGCGAGCGACTGGAGCTTTTCCTTGCGCACCGCATTGGCATCGACCTCGAGCAGGATGTGCGATCCGCCCTGCAGGTCGAGGCCGAGCACGATCTGGCGCTGCGCCCATTTGGGCAGCGCCTGGAACGTGCGCTCGGGAAAGAAATTGGGCACCGCGAAAAGGCAGACGATCAATGCCGTCAGAAGTACCGCCGCCGCCTTCCAGCGCGAGAAGTAGAGCATGGATCGTCCCAGTCGCGCCGGACTCTAGCCGGCGGCTTCTTCCTTGGCGGGCTCGCCCTTGACGCGCACGCCCTGCACCATCGATTTGACCTGGCGCACGCGAATGCCGTCGGCGATCTCGATTTCGATCTGCTCGTCGTCGACCACCTTGGTCACCTTGCCGACCAGCCCGCCGGAGGTGATGACGGTGTCGCCGCGGCGGAGATTCTTGACCAGTTCCTGGTGCTCCTTCACGCGACGCTGCTGCGGACGGATCATCAGGAAATACATGATCGCGAAGATAGCGACCATCATCCAGATCGGCGACTGCAATCCGAAAGCGTCAGTCGCAGCGCCCTGGGCGAACGCGGGCGAGATGAGCATCCTTGTCCTCTTGCCTCGTCGGCTCGCCGTGCGGGCCGCCAAGCGACCCAGGGCGGGCGCCCGAAATTGGCGCGGAATATAACGGTAGCCGGCGCAATTGCAACGCCGGGGCCGGCGCCGCCGGCACCTTTGGTCCGCGGCCATTCAGCCGCGCGGGCGCGGCCGCCTTGCGACGCAGGGCGGCCGCCGGTAAGGGAAACTGTCCTCATGTCCGATCGCACCGAGCTTCCCTTCCTGGCCGACACGCTCAAGCGCATCGCAGCGGCCCTCGAGCGCCTGGCCCCGCGCGCGCCGGCGGCGCCCGACCTGGCGGCTGCCGATGCCTTCGTGTGGCATCCGGAGGGGCAGCGACTGACCCCGGTGCCGCATGTCAACCGCGTCGACATGTCGCTGCTCAAGGGCGTCGACCGCGTGCGCGACGTGCTGCTCGACAATACCGAGCGTTTTGCCCGCGGCCTGCCGGCCAACAACGCGCTGCTCTGGGGCGCGCGCGGCATGGGCAAGTCGTCCCTGGTCAAGGCCGTGCATGCCCATGTCAACGCCAAGCTCACGGCGGCGAAGGACCGCGACCTCAAGCTCGTGGAGATTCACCGCGAGGACATCGAAAGCCTGCCGGATCTCATGGCGATCCTGCGCACGGCGCGCGCCCGCTTCATCATGTTCTGCGACGATCTCTCCTTCGACGTCGCCGACACATCCTACAAGTCGCTCAAGGCGGTGCTGGAAGGCGGCATCGAGGGACGCCCCGACAACGTCATCTTCTATGCGACGTCCAACCGCCGCCATCTCATGCCGCGCGAGATGATGGAGAATGAACGGTCGACCGCGATCAACCCCGGCGAGGCCGTGGAGGAGCGGGTCTCGCTGTCGGACCGCTTTGGCCTGTGGCTGGGCTTCCACCGCTGCAGCCAGGACGAATACCTGGCCATGGTCGAGGGCTATGTCGGCTACTACCGCATTCCGATCGGGGAAGAGGAACTGCGGCGCGAGGCGCTCGAATGGGCGACGACGCGCGGGGCGCGCTCGGGGCGCGTTGCCTGGCAATACGTGCAGGACCTCGCGGGGCGGCTCGGCGTTGCGCTGGCACCGCCGGCCGTCCCGCGCTGATCAGTGCCGGGAGGTCTCGTGGACGCCGGTCGAGCGGATCACCGACGCTTTACGGATTGCCGCTGAGGTACTGGTTGGGATCGATCGCGGTCGAACCCTTGCGGATCTCGAAGTGGAGCTGCGGCGAGTTGACGTTGCCGGTCTGGCCGGCGAGCGCCAGGACCTGCCCGCGCCTCACCGGGTCGCCCCGCTTCACCTTGATCTCGCTGGCATGGGCATAGGCGGTGACGAAGCCATTGGCGTGCCGCACCAGCACCAGGTTGCCGTAGCCCTTGAGCTCATTGCCCGCATAGGCGACGACGCCGTCATCGGCCGCCTTCACCGAGGTGCCCTCCGGCACCGCAAGATTGATGCCGTCGTTGGCGGCGCCGTTCACCTTGGCGCCGTAGCCAGCGATGACGCGTCCGCGTACCGGCCAGCGGAAGCTCGGCACCGAGCCGGTGAGTTCGGCGGTTGCCGACGCGGGGCGCGGCTCGGGGCTCTCGGTTGGGGTGGCGAGCCGGGCGGTGGCCGGTTGGGAGCCGGCTTGGGCGACGGACGCGGCCGCTGGCTTGGCGTGCGCCGCCGGGGCGGATGACGCGGCTGGCTCGCGTGCCGACGCATGGCTCGCCAGCTTGATGTCGGCCTGGCGCACGCCCGGAATGGTCAGCCGCTGACCCACGCGGACCACGGCGGATGGCTCGATGTCGTTGGCCTTGGCAAGCTCCCGGCGCGTTTTGCCATAGAGCCGGCCAATGGAGGTGAGGTTTTGGCCGGGCCCGACCACATGGATGCCGCTGGAGGCCGCCTTGGGCGCGGCCGGACGGGCGCGCGCCGGGGCCGCTGCAGCATGGGACGGACGGGATGCGCTGCTCGGGCCGGTGGATGCCACATTGGCCGGCCGCGACGGGGCCGGGAGGCTTTGGGCATCGACCTGGCCGCCCGGAGCCGCCATGGCGTTGTCGCTCGCCACCGGTTTCGGCGCTTGCGATCCGGAGAACGGGTTGGAGAACGGGTTTTCGTTGAAGCGGGTGATATCGGTGCTGCAACCGGCGGCTGCGGCCGCCAGCAGGGCCACGAGGGCAACTCGCGCGGACGAACGCGCACGGCATTCGGCGAGGAAACGCATGCTCTAACTCACTCGGACGCAACTTACAGACCGGGCGAGTTAATCAAGCCGATGTAAACAAGTCTTTAATTTTTGGCAACGAGTGCTCAACCTTAACACCTGTTGCAGAAAATCCTCACAATTCGCGGGCTTGGCCGGGCAGCAGGGGCACGAACCGAACCCAGATCAGATCCTCGCGGGCAACGCCCTTGTCGGTCTTGGTGAGCCGCACGATCCGTTGCGCATCGCCATGTGGCCCCACCGGCAGCACCATGACACCGCGCTCGGTCAGCTCGTCCACCAGCGCATCGGGAATCCGCTCGGCGGCGGCGGTCACGACGATCCGGTCATAGGGCGCATGCTCCGGCACGCCGATCAGGCCGTCGCCAAGCACCACCGTGACATTGGTGAGGCCGACCCGTTGCAGGCGGCGGCGGGCCGCGTCGGCCAGGGTCCGATAGCGCTCCACCGTGATGACCTCGCGGGCGAGATGCGCCAGCACGGCCGCCTGGTAGCCGGACCCGGTTCCCACCTCGAGCACCCGGTGTTCCGGCCGGACGTCGAGCTGCTCGGTCATATAGGCCACCACATAGGGCTGGCTGATGGTCTGCCCGCACGAGATAGGGAGCGCCTGGTCGGCATAGGCACAATCGGCGTAGTCGGCGTCGACGAACTGCTCGCGCGGCACCTCGTCCATGGCCTTGAGGACGGCCGCGTTGCTGATCCCGCGCCGCCGCAGGCTCAGGAGAAATTCCATCCGGCCGACACTGTCATCCGCTGGCTGACGCCTGGCCACACCCCTGCTCCCTGTTGGCCTGTCCTTATCATGAACGGCGGCGGTTTGTATGGCGACGTCGCCGATGGAACTGTTTGCCCCGCCGGTTGTTTCCCGCGGGGAAGTATTGAGTCGCTATGGGGACCTAAGCTGAACACCCGACATGACAAGGCCGCCGATGCCACAACCGGCCCGGGCATGAACGCGCGTCGCACCACTGAGACGGCGGGCGCGAACGGCTCCAACCCGGGCTGGTCGCCCGACGAGCGCCTGAGCTTTGCCTTGACGGCGGGCGACCTCGGGTCGTGGGAGGTCGACGTCAGCACCCGCGAGTTGCTGTTCACCTCGGACATCTACAAGGCCAACTGGGGCCGCGCGCCCGACCATGAGTTCAAATACGACACGCTGCTGGCGGCGATCCATCCCGACGACCGCGAGCGCCATGAAAAAGCCGTGGACGAGGCTTTGGCGTCGCGCGGTACGCTCGACATCGAATATCGCAACATCTGGCCGGACGGAACCGTGCACTGGCTGCGCGTGCGCGGCCGCGCCGTCTACGACCACACCGGCGCGGCCACCCGCATGGCCGGCGTCTCGCTCGACATCACGGATCGCAAGCGCGCCGAGGAATCGCTGCGCGAGGAGACGCGCACGCTGGAAATCCTCAACCGGACCGGCACGATGCTGGCAGCCAATCTCGACCTCGAGCGCCTCGTGCAGACGGCCACCGACGCGGCGACCGAGCTGTCGGGCGCACAGTTCGGCTCGTTCTTCTACAACGTGCTCGACGAGAATGGCGAACGCTACACGCTCTACACCATATCGGGCGCGCCGCGCGAGAAGTTCGCCCAGTTCCCCATGCCGCGCAACACGCAGCTGTTCGAGCCGACCTTCCGCGGCACCGGCATCGTCCGTTCCGACGACATCCGCAAGGACCCTCGCTACGGCAAGAACGCACCCCATTTCGGGCTGCCGAAGGGGCATCTCCCGGTCGTCAGCTACCTGGCAGTGCCGGTGATCTCGCGCTCCGGCGAGGTTCTGGGCGGCTTGTTCTTCGGGCACGAGAAGGCCCGGATGTTCACCGAACGGGCCGAGCACATTGTCGCCGGCATCGCGGCGCAGGCGGCGATCGCCATCGACAATGCCAACCTGTTCCGCGCGGCGGAGAGCGAGCTCGCCCAGCGGCGGCGCATCGAGCAGCAGCAGACGCTGCTCCTGGGCGAGCTCAATCACCGGGTCAAGAACACGCTGGCGATCGTGCAGTCGATCGCCACGCAGACGCTGCGCCATTCCGACTCGGCGGAAGCGTTCCGCGCCGGCTTCGAGGCGCGCGTCATGGCGCTGGCCGAGGCGCACAACCTGCTGACCGAGAGCAACTGGGGCGGAGCGTCGCTCAAGGATATTGCGGAACGCGTGCTGACCCCCTATTCCGACGAGCAGAACCGGCGATTCGACCTGCCCGGCCAGGACGTCCAGGTGGGGCCAAAGGCCGCGGTATCGCTGGTCATGGCGTTCCATGAACTTGCCACCAACGCGGCTAAATATGGTGCGCTGGCCAGGCCCGAAGGGTCGTTGCGGGTCGATTGGAACGTCCTCAACGATGCTGATCCGCCACGATTGTACATCAGGTGGGAAGAAGCGGGCGGGCCACCAGTCAAGGCTCCGGCGCGACAGGGCTTCGGCTCGCGCCTGATCCGCGGGCTGGCTCAGGAAAGCTCGGGCGAAGTGCGACTCGACTTTGCTCGCAGCGGACTCGTATGCACGATCGACATCCCTCTCTATGGTGAGCAATAGATGAGCTCTGCAGGTGAACCAACATCGTCACGCCGCGTCTTCGTGGTGGAAGACGAGATCATGATCCGCATGTTGCTCGAGGACATGCTGGCGGATCTTGGCTACGGCGTCGCCGCCTCGGCCGGCGGCCTGAGCGAGGCCATCGCGCTGGCGCGCAATTCCGATTTCGACCTGGCGATCCTCGACGTCAATCTCAACGGCGACGCGGTCTATCCGGTGGCCGACCTGCTGATGGAACGCGGCGTGCCGTTCGTGTTCTCCACCGGCTATGGCGAACGCGGCCTGCCCGAGCCCTACCGCGACCGCCCCACCCTGCAGAAGCCGTTCCAGCTCGCCAACCTCGAGCACATCCTCACCAGCATCGGGCGGTGATGATACCTGCTCGGGTCGTTCCCGCCTATGCGGGAACCCATGACCACGAATTTCGTAGAATGATCCCTTTTACGGTGATCATGGGTGCCCGCCTGCGCGGACACGACCGTGCCGAGCATCACCCAAACACCTCGGCGAGCTTGGTCATGAACGGCTCGTCGGTGAGGTCGAGCCGCAGCGGCGTCACGGCGATGCGGTTGTCGGCGAGGGCCGACAGGTCGGTACCGTCGCGGAACGGCGTGCGCAGACGCTCGAACGCCACCCAGTAGTACGGATTGCCGCGGCCGTCGCGGCGCGCCTCGATGCGCAACAGTTCCTGGTCGCGCTTGCCCTGGCTGGTGATGGCGATGCCCTTTACCTCGTCGGGCGCGCAGTCGGGGAAATTGACGTTGACCAGCACGTCGCGCGGGATGCCGGTCTGCAGCACCCGGCGGATGATCTCGGGCCCGTGCTGGATCGCGGTTTCCCAATGCGGGTGCTCGCGGTTGGCAGCCGTATAGGCCTGCGACAGCGCGAACGACGGAATCCCCAGCACGGTGCCTTCGGTGGCGCCCGCCACCGTGCCGGAATAGTGCACGTCCTCGGCCGCGTTGCGCCCGCGGTTGACTCCGGACAGCACAAGGTCGGCGGCCTTGCCGTT
>Ga0209466_1000087_pt1 | contig 20045 bp, 24 predicted proteins | sample PanSoiPlo30MoBio_FD_188323 | JGI IMG/M metagenome (GOLD analysis project Ga0209466, IMG submission 188323) | Tropical forest soil microbial communities from Panama analyzed to predict greenhouse gas emissions - Panama Soil Plot 30 MoBio (SPAdes)... | ecosystem: Environmental > Terrestrial > Soil...
TCTACGTCGAGCGCGAATCCGAGGATCTGCACGAGCATCTCGACACAGTCGCGACCCCGCTCAACGCGCTGGGCGAGAAGGACCTGTGCCCGGGCTCGGCCATGCTGGACAAGATCAACGCCAGTTTGCGGTGATTCTCCCGTAGGGTGGGCAAAGGCGCGTGAACGCCGCGCCGTCCACGCATGATGTCGTTCGATCGCGCTGTGCCCACCATTGATGCGAGACCGCACGCGTGGGCACGGCGCGCTTCCGATGCTTGGTCCATTGAGCGCCCGGCGCAACGCGCCTTTGCCCACCCTACTGCGCGATTCCGTTAATTTAGCCAGTCGCCGTGACGCGCCGCACCGCCTCCAGCATCTCCTTTGGCGGCTCGAGCCTGACCACAAGGGGCTTGCCCGTCTCCAAAAGGCTTTTGAGGCTCGACAGGATGGCTGGCCAGCCCATGCGGCCGCCGGACAGGATCGCGTCGGGCACTTCCCACTGGTGCGCTTCCGTCATGGTGAGGCGCACGGCGCCGTCGAGCGCCTCGACCTCGTAGGTGACGAGACACTCGGGCAGCTTGCGCATCTCCTCGCTCAGTTCGACGCGCCAGGTCACCGACAGTTTTCGTGGCGGATCCCACGCCATCACCCTGCCCTGCGCGTTGACCGCACCGTCCGGCATGCGCAGCACGAACGCACCGCCGACCTTCGGCTCGAGTTCGACGCTGCAACCGAAAAAATATTGCCGCGTGAACTCGGGATTGGTGAGAGCGGCCCACACCTTCACCGGCGTGCTGGCGATATAGGTGACGTAGACTGTTTTCGGCACGAAGCTCGGCTGGCTCATGGCGGTCACCGCCTGGCCTTGGCCGATGCAGCGCCGCGCTGCGCCTCGGCGATCGCCTGCTCCTGCGCCGGTTTGGCGGCTTCGCAGCCCGCCACCGCCAGGCCACGGCCGGTTTCCAGAAAGCTTTTCAGACTCGCCAAAACCTTGGGCCAGCCGCCGTTGATCGCGGCAAAGACCTTGCTGCCCGGCTCGAACTGGTCGTGCACGATGGTGAGCTTGACGGCGTCGGCCGTGGGCTCGAGCTCGAACGTCACGCGCGACGGCTTTTCGCGGCGGAATTCCTCGTGGAACTCGACATGCCAGGTGTAGGACAGCCGCCGGGGCGGCGTGTACTCAAGCACCTCGCCGCTGTCGGAGAGCGCCCCGTCGCGCCAGAAGCTGACGCGCGAACCGACGCGCCAGTCGCTTTCAATGCGCGTGCCGAACCAATACTGCGACGTGAAGGCACCATCGGTGAGGGCCTGCCACAGCTTCTCAGGCGTGGTTGCGATGTAGGTGACGTAGACGAATTCAAGCTCGCTGCTCATTCTTTCTGCTCCAGCTTCTTCTTGAGGTCGCTCAGCGCCTGCAGGCGCCTGTGCTCGTACTTGTCGATCCATCGCTCGGCGATCTCGTGGATCGGCACCGGATTGAGGTAGTGCAGCTTCTCGCGGCCGCGCCTGACCGCGACCACCAGGTTGGCAGCCTCCAGCACCGCGAGATGCTTCGAGACCGCCTGTCGCGTCATGGCGAGGCGTTCGCACAATTCGCCGAGAGTCTGGCCGTTGCGGGCGTGCAGCCGATCCAGCAATTGCCGCCGGCTGGGATCCGCCAGCGCCTTGAACACCGCGTCCATGGCCACAATATGCAACCAAATGGTTGCCTGTCAAGGACCAAGATTGGCGGGAACCGGCATGGTTCCTAGATCTCCAACCTGCCGGAGTCCTCATCGTGCCGTCGTCCGTCATCCGCGATTTCGACTATGACGAGGAGCACCGCGCGCTCGACATCACCTTCGTGAGCGGCAAGGTCTATCGCTACCGCGATGTGCCGCCGGAGCTGTTCGCTGATTTCGAGATGGCGAGGTCGAAGGGCGAATTTTTCAACCGGCATATCCGCGATTGCTTCGCCTGTTCGGAAGTGGCGGAATCGTAGGGTGGGTTGAGGCGCCCGGTACGGCTATGACGGGAACGCGGCCCATCGCGCCGAAACCCACCAAACGGCAGATCAAGACGGTGCGTTTCGGCGCGCAACGATGCGACATGACCGCAAGGCCGCGCGGGCGCCTCAACCCACCCTACGATCGCTTATTTCTCCTCCGGTGCCTGCTCGATCGGATCGTAGCGGCTGGCGTCGAAGCCGAGCAGGTTCCACGACTGTTGCATGTGCGGCGGCAGCGGGGCCGTGACGTCGATGACGCCGCCGCGCGGATGCGGCACCGCGATGCGGCGCGCCAGCAGGTGCAGCCGGTTCTGCAGGCCGCCCGGCAGCTCCCAGTTCTCCTTGGAGAAATATTTCGGATCGCCGACGATCGGATGATTGATATGGGCGCAGTGGGCACGCAGCTGGTGCGTGCGGCCGGTGACGGGTTTGAGCGAGAGCCAGGCGAGTTGGCGCGCGGCGGTTTCCACCACGGCGTAATAGGTGACGGCGTGGCTCGCTCCCTCCTCGCCGTGGCGCGCGATGCGCATAAAACTGTCGCGATCCTGTTCCTCCTTGGCCAGGAAGGTGGAGATGCGTCCCTGCCTGGGCTTCGGCACGCCGGCCACCAGGGCCCAGTAGATCTTGCGCGCTGCGCGCGAGCGGAAGGTCTTTGCCAGCGCCGCGGCGGCAAAGCGCGTCCTGGCGACCAGCAGGCAACCCGCGGTGTCCTTGTCGAGCCGATGGACCAGGCGCGGCCGCTGGCCGGAGGCATCGCGCAGCACCTCGAGCATGCCGTCGACGTGGCGGACGGTGCCCGAACCGCCCTGCACCGCCAGGCCCATCGGCTTGTTGAGCACCATCACGTCGGCGTCCTCGTAGAGCGTGATGCCCTTGAGGAACGCGCGCGTCTTCTCGGCCTCGCCGCGCGCCGCAGGCGCACCGTCCTGGCGCGCGCCCGCCTCGTTGGGTTCGAGGCGCAGCGGCGGCACGCGCACGGCCTGGCCCGGCTGCAGCCGGTCCTTCGGCTGCACGCGCTTGCCGTTCACGCGCAGCTCGCCTTTGCGGATGATGCGCTGGATATGGGAGAACGACAGGCCGGGGAACCGCGCCTCCAGAAAGCGGTCGACGCGCATACCGGCCTCGTCGGCCGTGACCGCAACGGTCTGCACGTTACCGCGCGCCGCCGCTTCGCCGGGATGCTGAGATTTTGCCGCCATGGCCCCTGTCTGTGCCACAGCGGCCGCAGTGATTTCAACGCCGGCCCGCCGCCGGCCGGCCCTCGCCGACCGGGTCGCGGGCAGCAGGCGCTCAGAACAGCCGGATCTGCACGTCGGCGGCCGAGAGCTTCGTGGCGACTTGATCGGTCAACCCGACGTCGGCGAAGCGCGTGTGCAGCTCCTTCTTGACGTCGTCGGCCAGCGCCTGCTTCGCCGGCATATAGATGAGGCTTGCGGTTCCGTCGGCGCCCCGGCTGGCCGCCGAAAATTCGCTGAAGTCGGTGAAGACCGCATTGGCGCTATAGCCCTTGCGCAAGAGGTAGTCCTCCATCTTCAACGCCTGGTCCTTGCGCGCCTGGGAATAGAAGATCAGGACCACGCCGTCGCGGCTCGCAGGCGCCGGGGTTGCGGCCGGCGCCGCAATCGAAGGCGGCACCGGGCCGGCTGACGCGACGGTGATGCGCTGCTGTTGCTGCTGCAGGGCGTCGACACGGCGCCTGAGCTCGGCCACCTCGCGCTTGAGCCGCGCGCCCTGTTCGCCCAGGTCGTCCTTGAACTGGGCGTTCTGCTTCTCGATCTGCTGCTGCAGCGCCACCTCGACGCCGCCGGCCTTGAAGGTCAGGCTTGCGAGCGTCGGCGCCACGCACAGCAGGGCACCGATGCCGAGCACGATGGCATGGCTGTTGGACATGTTCGGATTGCGGATGATCGCCTGGGCACAGGTGAACACCAGGCCGATGCCGCCGAGCAGCGGCACGAAAGTGATGAGGACGCGCACGAGGTCTTCCATGTTTCCCCTCCCCGGGATTTTTGCCGTTGATCTCGGCGCGATCCGGCGAGCGGCCAGCAGCGCCTCGAACGATCACGAAACTCTTTCGGCGTCAGAGCGGCAGCGAACGCAACAAGGTTGAATGGAAAGGCCCGGGCTGCCGCTCAGCGCCCGGACCTCGTCTTCACTGACGCGGCACGGCGTTACTCCACCCGCGTCCAGGTCTGGCCGCCGCAGAACAGGCCGCCAAAGGCGCAGCCTTCGACCCGCAGCGCGTTGGCGCCCTTCATGGACATGTGCGACATGTAGGTGCCGCCGCTGCGCACGTCGTGGATCTTGCCGTTCCAGCGGTTCTTCTGGCCCGGCTGCATGTTGATGAGGATTTTTTCGCTCGGCTTGCCTTCGGTGTGGCCGCACAGGGCCTCGCCGCACTCGACGATGCGCACCTTGCCTTCGTTCTTCTCGGTCGCCCACACGCCGAGCGGGCTCGGCTCGGCGGGCGTGACCGGCTCGGCGGCCGCCACCGGCTCGGTGGCGCGCGGCGCGGGCTCGGTGGCGCGAATCGCCGGCTCGGTGGCGCGGACGACGGGCTTGGGCTCATCAGTGACCGGCAGCGAGAGCCGCGCGAGCGGCTTGCGGTCGTCAGCCTGAGTCGCCGGCGACGCCGGAGCGGCCGGAGCAGCGCTCGGCGCCGGCGTCGTGGCCTTCGGGCTGTCCACGGCAGCAGCCGCCACGGGTGCCGCAGCCGCCGGGACGGCGGTGGCCGCCACGCTCTCGCTCTTGTCGGCCTTGCTCGACTTCTCCTTCACGTTGGTCTGGATGCAGGAGATCTTCTTGCAGTTCTTCGGCACTTCGAAGCGCACCACGCGTCCGCCGAACCTGAATTGGTGGACCTTGGTCTCGGCCGCGGCGGTGCTGCCGATCAGGGCCAGGATGGCAATGACAATGAATTTGCGCACGGGCAGCCTCGGTTGAAAAAGAGCCGATATTCAGTGTCGGAGGCAGCTATGCCGCAGGGGTGCGGCCCTGTAAGTGACGCGGGTCACAGAGGAAAAATGGCTGTTGCGGCGGGCGGTTCGCGTGCCGGTTGGCGGCCCGACAGGCCCTATCCGCCCCCACGCTCACGGCGCAGCTTCGCCCAATAGTCCAGGCGTTTGCGGATCTCGCGCTCGAAGCCTCGGTCAGGCGGGTCATAGAAGGTCTGGCGGCCGAGGCCTTCGGGGAAATAATCCTGCGCCGAGAAGGCATCGGGGGCGTCGTGGTCGTAGTCGTAGCCGGCGCCGTAGCCTTCGCTTTTCATCAGCCCGGTCGGCGCATTGAGAATGTGCTTGGGCGGAAGCAGCGAGCCGGCTTCCTTCGCCACCCGCATGGCGGCCCCGTAGGCCATATAGGCGGCATTCGATTTCGGCGCGGTGGCCACGTAGATCACGGCCTGGGCGATGGCGAGTTCGCCTTCCGGGCTGCCGAGAAAGTCGTAGGCGTCCTTGGCCGCGTTGGCCACCACCAGCGCCTGCGGATCGGCAAGCCCGATGTCCTCGACCGCCATGCGCACCACGCGACGGGCGATGTACAGTGGATCCTCGCCGGCATCGAGCATGCGGGCGAGATAGTAGAGCGCCGCATCGGGATCGGAGCCGCGCACCGACTTGTGCAGTGCCGAGATCAGGTTGTAGTGGCTGTCCTGGGACTTGTCGTAGACCGGGGCGCGCCGCTGCACCACCTCCTGGAGCGCCGCGGCGTCAAAGGTCTCGCCGGAGCGCGCGGCGCGCCATAGTTCCTCGGCGAGCGTGAGCGCCGCGCGGCCGTCGCCGTCCGCCATGCGGATGAGCGATGCCCTCGCCTCGTTGTCGAGCGGCAGCTTCTTCCCTTCGATCGCCTCGGCGCGCGCCAGGAGTTTTTCCAGCGCCTCGCGGTCGAGCGGGCGGAACACGAGCACGCGCGCGCGCGACAGCAGCGAAGCATTGAGCTCGAACGACGGGTTCTCGGTGGTGGCGCCGACCAGCACCACGGTGCCGTTCTCCACCACCGGCAAAAAGGAATCCTGCTGCGCCCGGTTGAAGCGGTGCACCTCGTCGACGAACAGCAGCGTGCCTTGCCCGGTCTCGCGCCGCGCGGTGGCGGCATCGAACACCTTCTTCAGATCGGCAACGCCCGAGAACACCGCCGAGATCTGCTCGAAGTAGAGATCGGTCGCGGTGGCGAGCAGCCGCGCCACTGTGGTTTTTCCGGTGCCGGGCGGGCCCCAGAAGATCAGCGAACCGAGCGAGCGCGTCTCCAGCATGCGGGTGAGCGCACCGTCGGGGCCGAGCAGGTGGTCCTGGCCGACCACCTCGGCGAGGCTTTGCGGCCGCAGCTTGTCGGCGAGCGGCCGCGGCGCGCTGTCGTCGAGCCCGGCGGCGGAGAAGAGATTGGGAGCGGTCGTGCGTGCTGGCTTCGCCATGAGGATGCTTATCACATCAATTCGACCCGCCAGCGAGCATGCAGTCCATATGGTTCGAGCTCACGTTCGGCCTGCCGCGCATTTGAATCCTTCATGGGCGCCAGCCCAAGTTGGCAGCCCAAGTTGGCTTTCCCATTCACAACTCTGAGATAATTCGGCAACAGGTGGAAAGCAAATGAGCAAAATCGGCGATCTGGTGATGAATCGCTGAGCACGCCTCTGTTACCATTCGTCCGGCTCTCTGCTTCAAGAGCGCTGGCTCAAAGGGAGCGCCAGCGTTTCTTCGAAAGCCGGGCAGGCACGCGAGGCGTTCGCCCTCAGGCCGTCCAGGCTGTGACACGCTGCCGAGAGCCGTCCCATCGCCAACAACGGTGCAATTTGTCGCGAGGCACGCTCGTGCGCTCGCCGGGAGACGGTTGACGCATCGTGCGTCCCCGCGACGCGTTGCGACGTGTGTTGGCCTCTGCATTGGAGGGACACATGACAAGCAAATTGGCGAAACTGGCGACAGTGGGCGTACTGTCGTTCTGCGCAATGATGTCAACAGCCCAGGCCGGTTCGGTCACGCAACCGGGTGAAACGGTGGGAGTTGCCGCGGGTGCCCCCCTGCCCGAAGGCCTCTATTTCGTCAACACCGCCGACTGGGGCTGCCGCAACACGAGCCCGAACGACACGTGCGTGGGCGTCGATATTCCGGTCCTGGCGTGGTCCACGCCATGGACGCTGTTCGGCGCCAGGCTGCAGTTCCTGGTGGCAACGCCGGTGATCGAGGCCGGCGTGTTCAATTCGACTTACCACGCCAGCGTCTACAATCCGCTGATCTCCGGGCAGCTGGCATGGGACCTCGGCAACGGCTGGGGCTTCAGCTACCTGCTCGGCGCCTATATCGAAACCGGCGGCCAGCTGGCCTGGGACTCCACCTCGCTCAACCAGCGCTTCGCCCTCAGCTATACGGCCAATGGCTGGAACCTGACGGCGAACGTGATCTGGGGTATCCAGTTCGATCACGTCTCGGCCAAGCCACAGATATCGCCGTGTCCGGTGCCGTTCGGGTTCAATGGCTGCAACCCCGACTTCCTCAACGTCGACCTGACGGCGACCAAGAAGTTCGGCAAATGGGAGCTCGGTCTCGTCGCCTTCGGCTCGACCGACCTGAATCGGCCGGTCCCGAACTATGGCAAGCAAAGCCAGTTCGCGGTCGGCGGGCTGGTCGGCTACGACTTCGGGCCGGTGATTCTGCAAGGCTACGTCACCACCGACGTGGCCGAGACCAACTACGGCGGGCACGATACGCGCGGTTGGGCCCGCGTCATCATCCCGATCTGGAATCCTCCAGCACCGAGCCCGGTCATCGGCAAGGGGCTGGTCACGAAGGGATGATGTTGGCGATTGGGGATGCGGGTCGTGTGGGCGCCGCGTCGTGCCGGCAGCGCCCACGGTGGACCGCGGCCAAGATCTAGCCGCCGAACACCACCGACAGCTCCTTGCCGCCGCGCTCGATGGTGACGCGCCACAGGCGGTTCTGCCGACCGGAGGCGCGATCGAGGTCGCGCGTCCTGGCGATGCGCTCGTCGTTGACGCTGAGGATGCGGTCGCCGCGCTGGAAGCCAAAACTCTGCGCCAGCGAGCCGTCGGTCACATCGACGACCACCACGCCACTGGCGGAGGTGTCGAGCCGCAGCTCCTCGGCCAGGGCCGGCGAGAGATTGGCGACCTTCGCGCCGGTGAACGGCGAGCGCGAGCGGATCACCAGCTCGTCGCGCGGCGCCTCGGGCGCGGTCTCGAGCGCGATGGCCAGCCGCGTGTCCTTGCCGCCGCGCAGAACGCCGACCTGCGCCGTGCGTCCGAGCGGCCTGGTCATGAAGCGGTACTCGAAGGCGTTGGGATCATCGACCGCCTGGCCGTCGACCGAGACGACCACGTCGCCGGTCTTGAGGCCCGCGCGCGCCGCCGGCCCCCCCGAGCTGATGCTCGCCACGAGCGCGCCGGACGGGCGGCTGAGCCCCAAATTCTCGGCGATCTCCGGCGTGATGGCCTGCAGCTTGGCGCCGAGCCACGGCCGCTTCACAGCGCTGCCGCCGCCGCGCGCCGATGCCACCACGACCTGCACCATGTTGGAGGGAATCGCGAACCCGATGCCGATGGAGCCGCCCGAGCGCGAGAAGATCGCCGTGTTGATGCCGACCAGCCGGCCGTTGACGTCCACCAGCGCGCCGCCGGAATTGCCCGGGTTGATTGCCGCGTCAGTCTGGATGAAGAACTGGTAGTCGGTGATGCCGACCTGCGTGCGCGCCAGCGCCGAGACGATCCCCTGCGTCACGGTCTGGCCGACCGCGAACGGATTGCCGATGGCGAGCACCACATCGCCCACCTGGAGGTCGTCGGAATCGCCGAATTCCAGCGCCGGAAAGCGCTCGCGCCCGTCGCGGATGCGCAGCACCGCGAGATCGGTGCGCGGGTCCTTGAGCACCATGTCGGCCTCGAACTCGCGCTTGTCGGCGAGCGCCACCTTCACCTCGCTGGCGCCTTCGATGACGTGGTTGTTGGTAACCACGAGGCCCGAGGGGTCGACGATCACGCCGGAACCGAGCGAGCGCTGCACCCGGTCGCGCGGCATGTCGGGCGTGCCGAAGAAGCGGCGGAACAGGGGATCGTCGAACAGCGGATTGCGGTTCTCCACCACCTTGGCGGCATAGACATTGACCACCGCCGGCGCCACGCGCTGGACGATGGGGGCGAACGAGAGCTTGATCTCGGCGCCGCTCGGAACCCGGCGTTCCTGGGCGCCCGCGGGGCCGGCGAGCGCGACCAGCGCGGCGACAAAGGCGGCAAAGGCGGCAAAAACAGGCGCAAACGGCATGGGTGAAAATTCCCAAGGATTCGGCGCGACAGATATAGGCCGGTGGGCGCGGCAAATGAAGGGCGGCCCCCCGGCCGCGGCGCGCTGTCCGCACGCTTGACAGATTGAGCGGCGGAGCGGGTAGGCTTGCGGCCTCGACCACAGCGCGAGGGACAGACGTGAAAGAGAACACTGTCGCCGGTGTCGGCGTGCGCGGCTTCGACGGCTTTGCGGTCCTGATCTACTGCGTCGCCTTCGTCACCGGCGCCATCGTCATGAGTTTCGAGATGCTCGGGTCGCGCTATCTCAACCCGCATTTCGGCAGCGGGATCTATACCTGGGCGTCGCTGATCTCGACCGTTCTGGCCGCGCTGACGCTGGGCTATTTTCTCGGCGGGACGCTGGCCGACCGCCGGCCGCACGCGGCCGTGCTCGGCGCCACGGTGCTCATCGGATCGGTCTATCTGCTGGCGCTGCCCAGCTTTGCCAATTGGGTCCTGGAACTGGTGCTCGACGCCTTCGACGACGTGCGATCCGGCAGCCTCGCGGCCGCCATGGCCATCATGGTGTTTCCCGTCACGTTCCTCGGTATGTACTCGCCCTTCGCGATCCGGCTGCTGCTGCGCTCGCCGCACCGCTCCGGCGTGGTCTCCGGCACCGTGTATGGCATCTCCACGGCTGGCAGCATCGTCGGGACGCTGGGCACCACGTTCTTCCTGATCCCGACCATGGGCTCGCGCGCAATCACGCTGAGCCTGGGGGCGGCGGGTGTTTTGGCTGGCCTGGCGCTGGTGGCGTGGCCCTGGCTCGGGCGCCGCGCCGCAGTCTCCGCCGGCGTCGGGGCGGTCCTGTGGCTGCTGGCGGGGCCGGCGACGCGCGCCGCCGACCTGGTGGACGCCCAGATCCGTGCCGACATGCTGGCCCGGCGCGACGGCCAGATCGCCCATGTCGAGACCGAGTACAACGACATCTACATCACCAAGCGGCGCGCCGAGCTGACCATGTCGTTCCAGCTGCGCGGCTGGGACTACACGGAGTCGGTCACCAACCTGAAGGACCCCGACGATCTTCCGGTCAAGTACACGCGCAACATGACGCTCGGCGTGATCTATCCCGAAGAGGTCGGGAAAATCCTCATGCTCGGCCTCGGCGGCGGCACGATCTCGACCTATCTCGGCCGCCATATGCCGGACGTGCCGATCGACACGGTGGAGATCGACCCCGGCGTCATCGCAGCGGCAAAACAATATTTCGGCATGGTGGAGACCGACAAGGTGCGGTTTCTCGACGGCGACGGCCGGGTGTTTCTCAACCGTCGCAAGGATTCTTACGATCTCATCCTGGTCGACGCCTTTCACGGCGGCTACGTGCCGTTCCACCTGCTGACCAAGGAGTTTTACGCCCTGGTCAAGCAGCACCTCACGCCCACCGGCGCCGCGGCGTTCAACGTGCACGACGGCACCAAGCTCTATGCCTCCACGTTGCTGACGCTCGCCTCGGTATTTCCGGCGGTGCACGTCTTTCCGTCCGGCGAGGGCGAGGCCATCGTGATCGTGTCGGCGTCGCCGCCCGACGATGCGGCGCTGGCGCGTCGCGCGGCGGCGCTGCAGCAGCGCCACAATTTCCGCTTCCCCCTGCCCGAGCTGCTGGCGCGGCGCACCGAGCGGCGGCCGTCGCAGAAGGGCGAGCTGCTCACCGACGATTTTGCCCCGGTCAATCTCTACGACACGATCGGGGACCGGAAGAGCCGGAAGAAATAGGCCCCCGGCGCATCCCGTCCCGCGCGTTAACCGTTGCGATCGTCCCGGGATGAACCGGGGCGATCGATTGCGCTAGACTGATCGCTGATGCGGCGCGCAAGCGGAAAGCTTTGGCGCCATGCGGTCGGTTGTGTTTTGCGTTGCATTCGCGGGCGTCCTGGCCCTTGGGTTCCCGTCCTCCGCCCTGGAGGATCCGGCATCAGCCGCAGGCGCCTGCGCGCGGCACAGGAACGCGATTGCCCTCATCGAGGACCGGACGGTTCTGTGCCTCGATGGACCGATCATTCCCGGCCGCACCGCCCTCTTCGACGACCTGAAGCCCGGCGGCATTTTTGTGGTGCGCAGCATCGGCGGGTTTGCCCCGGAAGCGATCACGCTGGGAAATATTCTGCGCGACAAGAACGCGACGGTCGTCGTCTACGACTACTGCCTTTCGGCCTGCGCCAACTATTTGCTGGTTGCCTCGTCCCGAACCTACGTGCTCAAGGACGCCATCGTGGCCTGGCACGGCGGCCCGTTTGCGTGCAGCCTGCAGGGGCAGGACCGCATGCACAGATATCTGGTCGACAACATCGACCTCATCCGCGCCGACTTCCGCAGGCGCTATCCCGAAGTCCCGCAATGGGCCATCTCACCAGACCTGCTGTGCGCGGCCAGCGACATGTCAAAGCAGTTCTACCGGGAACGGGACCTCGACGATCGCCACGTGTACGTGCCGCAGACGCCCTACACGAAAAAATTCGTAGATGTCGCCGTCAAGCAGAGCGCCGGGAAGAAAAGTCCCTTCTGGATGTGGCACCCGCACAATTACGGCGACTATTTCAAATCCCGCGTCGTCTACGAATCCTATCCCGGCAGCCAGCGCGCGGTCGACGAGCTGCTGGCGCGCGCACGCCTGCCGGATCGCGTCGTCTACGATCCGCCGCGCGACCCGTGAACGGCGATGACTCTCACTTCGGCTTGAGGCCGCGCAGGTAGGCGACCATGGCGTCGAGATCGTCCGCCGCGATGTTCTTGTAGTAGCCATAAGCCATCGGCGGCTTCAGCCGTTCGCCGTCGGGGCGCACGCCCGTGGTGATCGCCTTCTTGATGTCGCCGTCGCTCCAGTCCTTGAGATTGGTCGGCGTGATGTTGCGCGCGATGGCGACGCCCCACGGCCCGTGGAAATGCATGCCGCCGGCGCCGAGCGCGTTGGCGAAGTCGGGTGCGCCGTTGGCGCCCGGTGCGGAATGGCACTCAATGCAGTGGCCGAGCGGCCCGGCCAGGTAGGCGCCATACGCCACCTTGTCGGTGGATGGCGGCGCCGACACCCCGGTGATGGGCGGCCCGTAGGCGGGCAGCAGCGGAATCTTGTACTCCGACTTCGCGACCTTGTTCACGACCGGCGGCGTCGCGCGCATGTAGGCGACGACCGCCTGCACGTCCGCATCCGACATACCGCGGTAAAGCACGATCGGCATGGGCGGGCCGATGGTCGTGCCGTCCGGCCGCTTGCCTTCGCGGATCGCCTTGATGATGTCGCCATCGCTCCACTTGCCGATGCCAGTCTCCGGGTCGGGCGTGATGTTCGGCGCGTAGGCGACGCCAAACCCCTCCTCGAACCTGGTGCCGCCGGCCAGCTCCTTGCCGGGGACCGGCCCCTGCGGCGTCTGCGGCGTGTGGCAGTTGCCGCAGGCCACGATGCTGTTCATCAGGTATTTTCCGCGCTCGAGCGGCGTTTGCGCCGACGCCGTAGCGATGCCGGCCAACACGCCCGCCGAGACAATCATTGCCAGTCGCATCATCCCACCCCCAAGCTGAACCCCCATGAACAGCCGATCACCTTTAGCTTGCGCTTATGGCTGAGCCAAACAAAAAGGGCGCCATGCGGCGCCCTTTTCCACGAACCCATGCAGCCATCACGCCGCAGCCGGCGCTCCCTCCGCCTTCTTCTCGTGCGCCGGGCCGGAATCCTTGCCCCTGGCGTCGACGTCGCGGTCGACGAATTCGATCACCGCGACCGGCGCCGAGTCGCCGTAGCGGAACCCGGCCTTGAGCACGCGCGTGTAGCCGCCGTTGCGCTCCTTGTAGCGCGGACCGATGACGTCGAAGAGCTTTTTTACCATGGCGACGTCGCGGATCTCGGCGATGGCCTGGCGCCGCGCGTGCAGATCGCCGCGCTTGCCCAGCGTGACCAGTTTCTCCACGATCGGGCGCAGGTCCTTGGCCTTGGGCAGCGTCGTCACGATCTGCTCATGCTTGATGAGCGCGGCCGCCATGTTGCCGAACATGGCGCGGCGATGCTCGGCCGTGCGGTTGAGCTTGCGGTAGGCGTTGCCGTGGCGCATCGCGTTCTCCGTTTTCTCCATCCGTCATTCCGGCCGAGCGCTTCACCGCGAGTTCCGGAAATCTATGACCACCGCCCGTGCCAGTGGTCATGGGTTCCGGCTCGCGCTTCGCCTGGCCGGAACGACGGCGCCTCAGTAATGGTCCTCGAAGCGCTTGGCCAGCTCGTCGATATTATCGGGCGGCCAGCCGGGCACTTCCATGCCCAGGTGCAGGCCCATCTGCGCCAGCACTTCCTTGATCTCGTTGAGCGACTTCCGGCCGAAGTTCGGGGTGCGCAGCATCTCGGCTTCGGTCTTCTGCACCAGGTCGCCGATATAGACGATGTTGTCGTTCTTGAGACAGTTGGCGGAGCGCACCGACAGCTCGAGCTCGTCGACCTTCTTGAGGAAGGCCGGGTTGAACGCGAGGTCCGGGATCGCCTCGGCGGCGACCTCCTTCTTGGGCTCCTCGAAATTGACGAACACGTTGAGCTGGTCCTGCAGGATGCGCGCCGCGTAGGCGAGCGCGTCCTCGGGGCTGACCGCGCCGTTGGTCTCGATCGACATGGTGAGCTTGTCGTAGTCGAGGATCTGGCCCTCGCGGGTGTTCTCGACCTTGTAGGACACCTTGCGCACCGGCGAGTACAGGCTGTCCACCGGGATGAGGCCGATGGGCGCGTCCTCCGGCCGGTTGCGCTCGGCCGGCACGTAGCCCTTGCCGGTGTTCACGGTGAACTCCATGCGGATCTCGGCGCCCTCGTCGAGCGTGCACAGGGTGAGGTCGGGATTGAGAATGACGATGTCGCCGACCGTCTGGATGTCGCCGGCGGTGACCTGGCCGGGGCCCTGCTTCTTCACCACCATGCGCTTGGGGCCGTCGCCCTGCATCTTGATGGCGATGTCCTTGATGTTGAGGACGATGTCGGTCACGTCCTCGCGCACGCCGGAGATCGAGGAGAACTCGTGCAGCACGCCGTCGATGTGCACGGACTGCACGGCGGCGCCCTGCAGCGACGACAGCAGGATGCGCCGCAGCGCGTTGCCGAGCGTGAGCCCGAAGCCGCGCTCGAGCGGCTCGGCCACGACGGTGGCCTCCCGCCGGGCGTTGCTTCCGATCGACACCTGCAGCTTGTCGGGCCGGATGAGCTCTTGCCAATTCTTCTGGATCACGTTGTCAGCCATCGCAATTCACCTGCGCGATTAGATCATCCACTCCGCCCCGTGGGGAATTTGGCGGCGGCGAACCCGTTTCGGCCCGCCGGATCGGTATTGGTTCAGACGCGCCGCCGCTTGCGTGGCCGGCAGCCGTTGTGCGGGATCGGGGTCACGTCGCGGATCGACGTGATGGTGAAGCCCGCCGATTGCAGTGCGCGCAGCGCCGACTCGCGTCCCGAGCCGGGGCCGGCCACTTCCACCTCCAGCATGCGCATGCCGTGGTCCATGGCCTTCTTGGCGGCATCCTCGGCCGCGACCTGCGCCGCGTAGGGCGTCGATTTGCGCGAGCCCTTGAAGCCCATCGTGCCGGCCGACGACCAGGCGATCGCGTTGCCCTGCACGTCCGTGATGGTAATCATGGTGTTGTTGAACGTCGCATTCACGTGCGCGACGCCGGAGCTGATATTCTTGCGCTCGCGGCGGCGAACGCGCGTGGCTTCCTTGCCCATTCTCGATCCTTCTCCGGGCTCGGCTCGCGCGAGCCCCGTTCCGCAACTGGTGACTTACTTCTTCTTGCCGGCGATCGGCCGGGCCGGGCCCTTGCGCGTGCGCGCATTGGTGTGCGTCCGCTGCCCGCGCACCGGCAATCCGCGGCGATGGCGCAGGCCCCGGTAACATCCGAGATCCATCAGCCGCTTGATGTTGAGCTGCGTTTCGCGCCTCAGATCGCCCTCGACCATGTAATCGCGGTCGATCACCTCGCGGATGTGCAGCACCTCCTGGTCGGTGAGCTGCGACACCCGCCGCTCCGGTGGCAGGCCGACCTTGTCCATGATCTCCTGCGCCTTGGTTGCGCCGATGCCATGGATGTACTGCAGGGCGACGATCACGCGCTTGTTGGTTGGAATGTTGACGCCAGCAATGCGGGCCAAAGCCGTCTCTCCTCTCGCGGCCGCCGAGGCCGCCTGCTTGTGGGCAGCCCGGCCAAAACGGCCGTTCTGCTAGGCATTTCAAAGAGTTGCAGACAACTGGGCCCGCTCCGGCCGGCCGGGATCGGGGTGCCACCTGCCTGTCAAGACCAGAAACGCCCAAGCCGACACCCGCGCCCTCCCTCCGGGCGCCCGGGCATCGGCTGCTACCTGTCTCGAATTGTGCCGGTTATTAAGGGATTCCGATCGGCTTCGTCAACCTCCCTGGGCCTTTCCGGGCGCAAGAATCCGGTCGATGGCCACCCCGACCTCCGGGATGGGCGCCATGCCGTCCACCGTGCGCAAAGCCCCCTTTTTCCCGTAATAATCGATCAGGGGGGCGGTCTGGGCCTGATAGGCGTCGAGCCGCTTCTTCAGCACCTCAGGGGTATCGTCGGCGCGGACCGAGTCGCCGCGGGCCCTGGTGTCGGCGATCCGCTTCTCGATGCGCCGCAGCAAGGCGGCCGGATCGACCTTGAGCTCGATCACGGCGTCGAGGTCCAGCCCCTTCGCATGCAGGAGGCGGTCGAGGGCCTCGGCTTGGGCAACGGTCCGGGGAAACCCATCAAGAATAAAACCCTTGGATGCGTCCGGCTGGTCGACCCGGTCGGACACGATGGCGACCACGACGTCGTCGGGGCACAGGTCGCCGCGCGCCATGATGTCCTTCGCCTTGCGGCCCACCGGCGTGCCGGCCTTGACGGCGGCGCGCAGCATGTCGCCGGTCGAGAGCTGCACGATGCCGTGCTGCTCCACCAAGCGCTGCGCCTGGGTTCCCTTGCCGGCGCCCGGAGGGCCAAGCAGGATCAGCCTCATCGTCGCCGACTGCCGCGCAGCTTCGACCGCTTGATCAGACCCTCGTATTGGTGGGCCAGGAGATAGCCCTGAATCTGAGCCACGGTGTCCATGGTGACGCTGACGACGATCAGCAGCGAGGTACCGCCGAAATAGAACGGCACCGCCGCATAGGAAATCAGGATTTCCGGGATGAGACAGACGATCGCGAGATAGCCTGCTCCCACCACGGTGATGCGTGACAATACGTAGTCGATATATTCGGCGGTGCGCTCACCCGGCCGGATGCCTGGGATGAAGCCGCCGTGCTTCTTGAGATTGTCGGCGGTCTCGGTCGGGTTGAACACGATCGCCGTGTAGAAGAAGGCGAAAAACACGATCAGCGCGATATAGAGGACGAGAAACAGCGGCCGGCCGTGGCCGAGCTGCGTGGTGATGGTGGTGAGCCAGTCGGGCCCCTGGCCGGCGTTGAAGTTGGCCACCGTCGTCGGCAGCAGCAGCAGCGACGAGGCGAAGATCGGCGGGATCACGCCGGAGGTGTTGAGCTTCAGCGGCAGGTGCGAGGACTGCCCCTCGAACATGCGGTTACCCACCTGGCGTTTGGGATACTGGATGAGCAGCCGCCGCTGCGCCCGCTCCATGAACACGATGAAGCCAATCACCACCACGGCCATGAGCACCACGGCCAGAATGACGCCGGTCGACAGCGCGCCCTGGCGGCCGAGCTCGAGGGTGCCGGCGATGGCCGACGGCAGCTCCGCCACGATGCCGGCCAGGATGATGAGCGAGATGCCGTTGCCAATGCCGCGCGCCGTGATCTGCTCGCCCAGCCACATCAGGAAGATGGTCCCGCCCGTGAGGGTGATCACGGTAGAGATGCGGAAGAACCATCCCGGATCGGTGACCACGCTGCCGGCGCCTTCGAGACCGGCCGAGATGCCATAGGCCTGCAGCGCCGCCAGCACCACGGTGCCGTAGCGCGTGTACTGGTTGATGATCTTGCGGCCCTGCTCGCCCTCCTTCTTCAGCTGCTCGAGCTGCGGCGACACCGTGGTCAGCAGCTGGATGATGATGGAGGCCGAGATGTACGGCATGATGTTGAGCGCGAAGATCGCCATCCGGTGGATGCCGCCGCCGGAAAACATGTTGAACATGCCGAGGATGCCGCCCGCCTGGGTGCGGAAGATCTGGTCCCAGGCGGAAGGGTCGATGCCCGGCAGCGGAATGTAGGTGCCGAAGCGATAGACCAGGAGCGCCCCGAGGGTGAACCAGATGCGCTTCTTCAGCTCCTCGGCCTTGGCGAGGGCCGAGAAATTGAGGTTGGCGGCCAATTGTTCTGCTGCAGAGACCATCTCGCGCTCCGGTCTTACGCCGCCCCGTTGGTCCTATGTGGTGGGGCGTGGCTGCAAATTCCATGGGCCGCGGCGACGGCCCTCAGGCGACCTGTTCTTCCGGCTTGGGGGCGAGAATCGTCACCGAGCCGCCGGCCTTTTCGACCGCGGCGACCGCCGACTTGGAGGCGCCGGCGACCGTCAGCGCCACCTTGGCCTTGAGCTCGCCGTCGCCGAGCAGGCGCACGCCGTCCTTGGCCCGCCGCAGGATGCCGGCCTTGACCAGCGTCTCCGCGTCGATCGTCGCCTTGGCGTCGAGCTTGCCAGCATCGATCGCCTGTTGAATGCGGCCGAGATTGATCTCGTTGAACGCCTTGCGGAACGGTTTGTTGAAGCCGCGTTTGGGCAGCCGCCGGTGCAGCGGCATCTGGCCGCCCTCGAAGCCCTTCACGGCGACGCCGGTGCGGGCCTTCTGGCCCTTGACGCCGCGCCCGGCGGTCTTGCCCTTGCCGGAGCCAATCCCGCGGCCGACGCGGCGGCGCGACTTGCGGGCGCCCGGGCGGTCGGCGATTTCCGAAAGCTTCATCGCACTTATCCTCGCTTGCCTCACTCGCCGACCACGCGGACGAGGTGGCGCACCTTGGTGATCATGCCGCGTGTCGCCGGCGTGTCGGGCAGGTCCTTGACCCGGCCGATCTTGTTGAGGCCGAGCCCGATCAGGGTCTTGCGCTGGACGCTGTGGCGGCGCGACGGACTGGCGGTCTGCTCAACCCGGACGGTCTTCTTGTCGGCCATGCGGGCCTCCTCTTAGTCGGTGGCAGGCTCGCCCTCGCCGTCGCGGCGGCGGGCCTGCAGGGTGGAGACCTTGATGTTGCGGCGCGCCGCCACCGAGCGCGGCGAATCCTGGTGCTTCAACGCATCGAAGGTCGCCCGCACCATGTTGTACGGATTGGACGAGCCGATCGACTTCGCCACCACGTCCTGCATGCCGAGCGTCTCGAACACGGCGCGCATGGGCCCGCCGGCGATGATGCCGGTGCCGGGGGGCGCCGCGCGCAGGAACACCTTTCCGGCGCCATGACGGCCGAACACGTCGTGGTGCAGGGTGCGACCTTCGCGCAGCGGCACGCGCAGCAGGGTACGCTTGGCCGCGTCGGTGGCCTTGCGGATCGCCTCCGGCACCTCGCGCGCCTTGCCGTGGCCGAAGCCCACCCGGCCCTTCTGGTCGCCGACGACGACCAGCGCGGCAAAGCCGAAGCGCCGGCCGCCCTTCACCACCTTCGCCACGCGATTGATGTGCACGAGCTTGTCGACAAATTCGCTGTCGCGCTCTTCCCGCTCGCGCTCGCGTCCCATGCGTGCCATGTCGATTCCGTTTCCGTTGGGGCGAACCGCCCGCGTGATCCTAGAAGTTCAGGCCGCCCTCGCGCGCCGCATCGGCCAGCGCCTTGACGCGCCCGTGGTAGAGATAGCCGCCGCGGTCGAACACCACGTCCTTGACGCCCTTGGCAGCGGCGCGCTCGGCGAGGAGCTTGCCGACCACCTTGGCGGCATCGACATTGGCGCCCGACTTGCCGCGCGCCGATTTTTCCAGCGACGACGCGGCCGCGAGGGTCTCGCCGCGCACGTCGTCGATGACCTGCGCGTAGATGTGCTTGCCGGAGCGGTGCACCGACAGCCGCGCCCGGCCGACGGCATTGAGCCGGATGGCGCGGCGCACGCGCGCCTTGCGTCGTTCGGCCTTGTCACGCAGAGGCTTCATCGTTGAGCTCCCGTCACTTCTTCTTGCCTTCCTTGCGGAAGATGTATTCGCCAGCGTATCTGACGCCCTTGCCCTTGTAGGGCTCGGGCGGGCGGAAATCGCGAATCTCGGCCGCCACCTGGCCGACCCTCTGCTTGTCGATACCGGTCACCACGATCTCGGTCGGCTTCGGCGTTGCGATGGCGATGCCCTCCGGGATCGGATAGACGACCTCGTGACTGTAGCCGAGTGACAGCTGCAGGTTCTTTCCCTGCACGGCGGCGCGGTAGCCGACGCCGGTGATTTCGAGCCGCCGCTCGAAGCCTTTCGCGACGCCGGCAATCAGGTTGGCCAGCAGGGATCGCGTCGTGCCCCACAGGGCGCGCGCGCGCTTGCTGTCGTTGCGCGGGTCGATCTTGATCGCGCCGGCTTCCAGCTTGGCGGCGACATCGTCGTGCAGCATGAGCTGCAGGGTCCCCTTCGGGCCCTTCACGCTGATGGTCTGGCCCGCCACGTTGGCAGTGACGCCGGACGGGATTGCGACTGGTTTATTGCCAATGCGGGACATTGCGCGAACTCCGGCTCTAGAACACCGTACAGATGATTTCGCCGCCGACGTTCTGGTCGCGGGCGTCGTGATCGGCCATCACGCCCTTGGGCGTGGACACGATCGCAATGCCGAGGCCGTTGTTGATGCGCGGCAGCGCCCTCACCGAGGCATAGACGCGCCGCCCCGGCTTCGACACCCGGGCAATCTCGCGAATGACCGGCGAG